>Ga0164243_10001061_pt1 | contig 47435 bp, 45 predicted proteins | sample OricompcompostOP_FD_108781 | JGI IMG/M metagenome (GOLD analysis project Ga0164243, IMG submission 108781) | Organic Plus compost microbial communities from Emeryville, California, USA - Original compost - Organic plus compost (OP) | ecosystem: Engineered > Solid waste > Mixed feedstock >...
AGATCGGCGTGCAGGCCACGCAGCCGATCTACCGCCCGGCCAACCTGGCCACCTACGAGCAGGGCAAGCGCCAGCACGAGATCGCCCGCGCCCAGCTCGCCCTGGCCGAGCAGGACCTGATCGTGCGCGTGAGCCAGGCGTATTTCGACGTGCTGGCCGCGCAGGACACGCTGCGCCTGGTGCAGGCGCAGAAGGCCGCGGTGGGCGAGCAGCTGGCCGCCGCGAAGCGCAACTTCGAGCTGGGCAACGCCACCGTCACCGACACGCGGGAGGCGCAGGCGCGGCACGACATCGTCGTCGCGCAGGAAATCGCCGCCGCCAACGAGCTGCAGGTGCGCCGCCTGGCGCTGGACCAACTGGTGGGCCGCAGCGGCACCGCGCCGCTGCCGCTGGCCGAGCCCGTGGTGCTGCCGGCGCCGGCGCAGGGCGACATCGCCGGCTGGGTGGCGCAGGCCGAGGCGTCGCACCCCGCCCTCGCCCAGGCCCGGCTGGCGCTGGACGTGGCGGGGCTGGAGATCGACAAGGCCCGCGCCGGCCACAAGCCCGCCATCGACGCCACGCTGGGCTACAGCGTGGTCAACAACCCGCAGGGCGTGATCGACTCCGCGATGCGCACCCGCATCCACGCCGCGCAGGTGGGCGTGCAGTTGACGATGCCGCTGTTCGCCGGCTTCGCCATCGAGAACCGCGTGAAGGAAACCGTCGCGCTGGAAGACCAGGCGCGCGCCCGACTGGCCGATGCGCGGCGCAGCGTGACGCAGGCGACGCAGGCCGCCTTCCTCGGCCTGCAGGCCGGCGCGGGCCAGGTCAGGGCGCTGGAGGCGGCCGAGGCCTCCAGCCAGAGCGCACTGGACGCCAACCGCATGGGCTACCAGGTGGGCGTGCGCATCAACATCGACGTGCTCAACGCCCAGAGCCAGCTCTACCAGACCAAGCGCGACCTGGCCGTGGCGCGCTACAACCTGCTGATGGGCCAGCTCAGGCTGCGCCAGGCGGCAGGCACGCTGACGGCGGAGGACCTGCGGCCGGTCAATGCGGCGCTGGCGGCGGTGGCGCAGTCCTCGCGTTGAGGGGACGCGCCGCCGAACCGGCGGCGGTCCGGCTCATGCCGCGAACCTGGCCGCATGCGCGCGGAAATTCGCGTTGCGCTCGTCGAGCGCCTCCTGCGTCAGCGGCACCATGATCGGGGCGCCCTCCCTGGCGAAGGCCTGGCACTGTTCCACGTAGGGGCGCAGGCGCTCGTGGTGGACGGGCGATGCGGCGCCCATGTCGCCGCCGTGCTCGGTCCATGCGTTCGCCAGGATCTCCGCCGACACCATCGCCAGCGTCGTCCCCATGCCCGACAGCAGCGCGGCGCAGTGGCCCGCGTCGCCGATGACCGCGACGTTGCCGTTGATCCAGCCCGGCATGTGGGTCTGGCTGACCGAATCGAAGTAGAAGCCCCTGGCCGCGGGATCGGTGAACGCCGCGCGCATCGCGGGCACCTGCCATGCGTCGATGCGCGAGAGGAACCGGTCGATCAGTCCGCGCTGCGCGTCGAGATCGCGGTAGTCGTAGTCGATCTCCGGGCTGGCGGCGAGCATCATCCCCTGCGGGCCGTCGCCCGCGTCGCGGACGACGAGCGTGAGGCCGGGCACGTTGAGCATGGCGCGGTGCCACGCCCGGTCGGCCGGAAGATCGACGAGCGCGACGTAGTAGCCGAAGTGCCGGACATAGTCCTTCTCGGGGCCGAAGGCGAGCCTGCGCACGTTGGAGTGCAGGCCGTCGGCGCCGACCACGAGGTCGTAGCGGCCCTGCCGGCCGTCCATGAAAGCAACGTCCACGCCGCCGGGGCCGTCGGCGATCGACGCGATGGACGCCTTGAAGCGGAACTCGACGCCCTCGGGAACGGCATCCCGCAGGATCCGGTTGAGCCGGTCCCGCGTGATCTCGACGTCGTCGTCGGTCTCGTTGGCGAACCAGCGCAGATCGAGGGTCGCGACCTGCGCTCCCGTGCCGTCGAGGACCGGCGCCGGCTCCACGATGGAGACCTTCTGCTCGGCGATCTTCGCCAGGATCCCCATCCGCTGCGCGGTCCCGAGCGCGCGTCCGCGAACGTCGATGGGCGCGCCGCCCGGCCGCAGGCCGTCGGCGCGCTCGACGACGGTCACCCGGTGGCCGAGGCGGGCGAACCAGTAGGCCGCCGAGAGGCCGGCCATGCTGGCGCCGGAGATGAGGACGTCCATGGGGATGCTCCTTTCCCTGCCGGGGCCTACAGCTTGAATTCCCTGGCCATCCGGATCACGGCCTGCCTGTCGAAGGCGTTGATGTCGTCGATCAGCTCGTTGGTGAACAGGCGGTTCGGGTCGCCGAGCTGCTCGGCCAGCTTCGGGTTCCTGCTGCTCTCGGCGGCCATGTCGATGTTCGCCTGCCACTCGGCGAGCGACGACGCGCCCATGCGCTGGTCCGGGTCGTCGGGCCGGCGCATCCAGCTCTCTCTGCGGTCCTTGAGGATGAAGCCCAGTTCCTTGCGCGCCTCTTCCTCGCTGCGGCCCTTGGGCCGGCTCTCGGGGTACACCGCCCAATGCAAATCGATCGCCGCATCGAGGTTGGCATGCGAGAAGACGGTCGACTTCGCCACGCCCTGGAACAGCGCCACCAGCGCCTTGCGCTGCTCCTTCAGCAGCTTGCGCGGCACGCACAGCCAGCCCGAGCCCACCTGCGCGAACTTCGGCGTGAGCGGCACGTAGCGCAGCCGGGTCCCCACCAGCTCGATGCGGGCGGCGGCGGTGTCGAAGGCCACCATCGCGTCCACGCGGTCGTTGTCGATCGCCGCGCCGGCCGGCGCGCCGTCGCCGATGGCGATGTACTCGCACTTGTCGTCCTTCAGGCCCAGCTCGGCCAGCATGGCCCTGGTGATGACGATGCCGGTGTCGCCCTGGCTGCGCACGCCGATGCGCTTGCCCGCGAGGTCCGCGGCCGAACGGATCGGGCTGTCGGGCTTGACCACGATCACGTTCGCATTGCGCGGCAGCCACTTGTAGACGCTCACCAGGTCGAGCGACGGGTCCTTCGCCATCGCCGGCAGCAGGATGCCCGGCACCGCGGGCCCGAAGTCCACATGCCCGGCGCGCAGGCTCTGCAGCGCCTGCGTCATGCTCGACATGTTGACGTACTCCACGTCGACGCCGTTCGGCTTGTAGAAGTCCAGCCTCGGATGCTGGCCCGCGGTGACGAAGCACTGCTGCGGATCGTTCACCGCCGCGGTGTTCGCCACCTTCATCACCCGCACACTCTGCGCCAGCGCCGGCAGGCCGCCGGCCATGCCCAGGGCGCCGAGGCCCAGGCCGAAGTCACGTCGCGTCAACATGATGGTTCACTCCTTCAGGGAAATGCAGGAACACCGGGGATTCAGACGTTCACCGTCCGCTGCGAGGCATCGGCCGGCATCCAGTGCAGCACGCGGCGCTGGATGCTGCGCAGGAGGCCGGTGAGCACGATGCCGATCACCGACAGCACCACGCACACCGCGAAGCTGCCGCCGGTGTCGGCCTGCGCCTCCATCTGCAGGATGAGCACGCCGAGCCCGGCCTGCGCGCCGACGAACTCGCCGACCACCGCGCCGACCACGCTGAAAGCCGCGGCCATGTTCAGCCCCGCGAAGATGTACGGCAGCGCGCTCGGAAACTTGGCCTTGCGGAAGATCTGCCACGGCGTCGCCGAGAGCGAGCGCAGCAGGTCGATGCGGTCCGGGTCCACCGCCTTGAAGCCCGCGATGCTGGTCACCAGCACCGGGAAGAAGGTCAGCAGGCAGATGATCATCACCTTGGAGCCGATGCCGAAGCCCAGCCACACCACGATGATGGGCGCGACCGCCACCTTGGGCACGCTCTGCAGCGCGGCGACATAGGGCTCCAGCAGCGCCTCAACCTTCGGCATCTGCGACACCACGATGCCGATGGCCAGGCCGATGCCGCTGCCGATGACAAAGCCCAGCAGGATCTCGGCCACCGTCACGCCGCCGTGGTACCAGAAGCCGTCCTTCGCCAGCGGCCCGGTCGCCAGGCCGCGCCACAGCGCGACCAGGATGTCGCTCACCGGCGGCACCAGGTGCTTCGGCACCTTGAAGAGCCGCACGGCCGCCTCCCACGAGCCGAGCAGCGCCGCGAGCAGCAGGATCGACTGCACCCGCGTCGACGCGAGCGGATGGGTACGCCGCCGCCCCGCCCCGGCGGGGCTCGGGGCGGGCGCTTCGGACGGCGCGACGGAATCGGTCTTGGCGAGCATGGCGGTGGTCATCGGGGGCACCTGTCAGTCAGTCGAACGAGGCGGCGTGCGAGAAGCGTTCGCGGATCGATGCGGACGCAGCGGCGAAGGCGGGGTCCGACATCACCGCCATCGACCGCGGGCGCGGCAGGTCGATGGACAGCACGCGCTCCAGCGTGCCGGGGCGCGGCGACATCACGAACACCCTGTCGCCGAGGAACACCGCCTCGGGGATCGAGTGCGTGATCAGCACCACCGTCTTGCCGCTCTCCATCCAGATGCGCTGCAGCTCCAGGTTCATGCGCTCGCGCGTCATCGCGTCGAGCGCGCCGAAGGGCTCGTCCATCAGCAGGATCTTGGGGTCGTGCAGGAGCGCCCGCGCGATCGAGGCGCGCTGCTGCATGCCGCCGCTCAACTGGCGCGGCAGCTTGTGCTCGAAGCCGTCGAGCCGGACCATGTGCAGCAGTTGCATCGCGCGCTCGCGCGCCTGCTTCACCGGCAGGCCCAGCACCTCGGCCGGCAGCATCACGTTCTCGAGGATGGTTCGCCACGGCAGCAGGATCGAGCTCTGGAACACCACGCCCACGTCGCGCCGCGTGCCGCGGATCGGCTGGCCGTCGAGCAGCACGCGGCCGATGTCGTAGTCGAGCAGGCCCGCGAGGATGCGCAGCAGCGTGCTCTTGCCGCAGCCGCTCGGGCCCACGATGGTCACGAAGCTGCCCTGCTCGATGCGGCAGTCGACGTCCTTCAGCGCGAGCACGCCCTCGCCGCCGTCGCCGAAGTGCTTCGACAGCCCTTCGATGCGGATGTAGTCGGGGCGCCCGCTCGCGCGTTCGTGGTTCGTGCTCATGGCTTGGCTCCTTCGGGCTTCAGGAAGCGGACGATGTGGTGCGCCAGCATCTCCGGCGCCTGCATCGCGGTGACGTGGCCGACACCGTGCAGCAGCACGGCATCGGCGCCGCGGATGCGGCCTGCCATCGAGAGCGTCACGCCCGGCGGCACCACGCGGTCGAGTTCGCCGGCCAGCACCAGCGTGGGCGCGACGATGTCGGCCACGCCTTCTTCGAGCGTGGTCTGCACGGTCGCGTCGCGCCGCGCGGACCGCGCCGATCCGGGCCGCGCGTTCGCGAACACGCGCCGCAGCTCCGGCCGCTGCCGGAGGAAGGCTTCGGGGAAGAACCAGGTCGCCAGTTCCTCCGCGGTGGCCGGCAGGCCGCGCCGCAGTTCGCCCAGGTGCCGTGCATCGGGGCACAGCTCCTCGTAGGGCCTGGGCAGCGGCCAGGTGCTGCCCAGCACGAGGTGATCGACCGCGCGCGGATGCAGCAGCGCCAGCGCCTGCGCGACCCGGCCGCCGAAGGAGGAGCCGAACACGTGCGCGCGCCGCAGCCCCAGCGCCCTGATGAGCTGCTGCGCGTCGCCGGCGAGGTCCGCGAGCGTCGACGGGCGCTCCGGCCCCTCGGTCTCGCCGCAGTCGCGCTGGTCGTAGGCGATCACGGTGAAGTGCTTCGACAGGTGCGGCACCAGCGATGCGAACATCTGCCGCGAGGCCTCGGCGCCGTGCATCAGCAACAGCGGCGGGCCGTCGCCCTCGCGGTCGAAGGCGATGCGCAGCTCGCCGGCCTGGACGAAGCGCGTCATGCGGCGCCCCCTTCTTCCCCGTCCATCCAGAAGGTCATCTCGATCCTGAGGCCGCGCGGGTCGTGGAGAAAGAGCTGATGGATCGCCCAGCCGGGAATCGGCGCCTCGGTGAACGACACGCCCAGCGCGCGGAGGTGCGCGCGCATCTCGGCGAGCCCGCGCGAGCGGAACGAGATGTGATCGACGTGGCCGGTGGCGGGGTCGGCTGGGCTGTCCGGCGCCGACAGGTGCGCGTAGAGGTGCACGATGGGCTGGCCGTCCGCATACAGCCAGGCGCCGGGCGCGGGGATGTCCGGTCGCGCACCCGGCGTGAGGCGCATCACGCGCGTATAGAAGTCCACCAGCGGCGGCAGTTCTTCCGGCGCACAGCGGATCGTGAAATGGTGCAGGGCAGTCACTGGCATGGCATTCCCCTTTCGGCCCCGGCCGCCGGCACCGCGGCCGGGAATCGGTAGGCGAGCCCGGGCGCGCACGGCACCCAGCGCGCGGCGGCCAGCGCCAGCAGCCGGATGCCGAAGACCTGCTCCGGCAGCCAGCGGGCGCAGGTGCCGAAGACGTTGAAGGTGGCGTAGCAGAGCCTGCCCTGCATCAGCGGCACGTTGATCACGCTGCGCAGCGCGTGGGCGCGCATCTTCTCGAAGTCGTCGAAAGTCTCGGCGAGCACGTGCTCGCCCTCGCCCACGAACACGCGGCCCTGCACGAAGAGACGCTCGGTCCAGGGCGTCAGCGTCTTGCGCTTCGTGCCGTTGACCGGGAAGGCCGATGCCTCCGACGAATAGAAGCGGCGCAGCAGGACCTCGCCGGCCGCATCAAGCGCGGTCGTCACGTTCTGCTGGATGCTGAAGCTGCTGCCCGGGGCGATCAGCGCACGGCATGCATCGATGCGGCGCAGCGCATCGTGCGCGCCCGCTGCCTCCGCCAGCGAGTCCAGAAACCCGGCCGTGATGGCGGTGGTCGTCGGTGCGTCGGTCGGGTCCATGGGAAAAGTTTAGGACCCGCAATTCACCAAAGTGAAATAATTTCTGATAGCCCGATAACCGTGGAGTTATGGCCTTGCCGAGTGCCCGCGACCCCGCCGCCGAACTGCAGCGCGCGCTGCTGTCCCGCCTCAAGCTGCGGCAGCTCGCGCTGCTGCAGGCCATCGACCGGCACCGCACGCTCGGCCGCGTGGCCGCCGAGATGCAGCTCAGCCAGCCGGCGATCACCAAGGCGCTGCACGAGGTCGAGGACATCTTCGGCAGCACGCTGTTCGATCGCACGAGCAGGGGGCTCGTGCCCACCGCGGCGGGCGACGCGGTGCTGCACTACGCGCGGCGCTGGCTGGCCGAGCTGGAGGCGACCACGCGTGTGCTCACCTCGCTCGAAGCGGGCCGCGGCGGCCGCCTGCGGCTGGGCCTCACGCAGCAGGTGCCGCAGCGGCTGATGTCGGCCGCGCTGACGCATCTGCTCGGCCGCTCGCCGCGCATCTCGGTGATGGCGCGCGAGGCCACCACGGATGAACTGGTCGCCGGCCTGCTCGCGCGCGAACTCGACTGCGCCATCGGCCGCTCCTACGACGGCGACGCCAGCGGGCTGGTGCAGGAGGCCATCTACGAGCAGGAACCCTGCCTCGTGGTCGGCGCAAAGAACGTCAAGCGGCTCTCGCGCGGGCCGCTGGACTGGGCGCGGCTCGCGCAGCTCGACTGGATCCTGCCGCCGCCCAACACGCCCATGCGCAGGACCTACAACGCGATCTTCGTCGGCGCGGGCGTCCAGCCGCCGCTGCCCATCCTGGAGACCAACGCGGTCCGCAGCATGGAGACGGTGCTGCGCCAGGAGCCCAATGCCATCACCATCTTCGCGCGCGACGTGGTGGCCGAGATGGAGCAGGCCGGCCACTGGGCCGCGCTCCCCTACCGGCTGAGCTGGAACCTGCCGCCGGTGAGCTTCTTCACGCTGAAGGAACTGGAGGGGCACCCTACGGTGCAGTCGCTGCGCGGCGTGGTGATCGAGACCGCGCAGCGCATGAAGCAGTTGGCGGCCTGAGCCCTTTCCGGACGGGCAGCGCCGCTACTCCAGCCTGGGCTCGATCTTCTCCGCCGTGTCCTGCGCGCTCGCGGGCACGGCATCCCACATCGGCTCGGCCGGCCCGCCGGGCGCGGCTGCGGGCGGCGATGCCTCCGCCGCCTTCTGCGCCAGCGCCAGGATGGCCGCCGCCGTACGCTCGGCCGCGCCGCGGTGCGCGCCGGCGAAGACCTGCGCGGCCTGCGACATCGCGGCGCAGCGCTGCGTGTCGGCCACCAGCGCCAGCGCCTGGGTGACGGCGTCGCCCATGTCGTCCACGCGCAGTGCCGCGCCGCCGGCGACGGCCAGCTCGGCCGCCTCGGCGAAGTTGAAGGTGGACGGGCCCATGATCACCGGGCAGCCGCAGGCCGCCGCCTCGATCAGGTTCTGCCCGCCCAGCGGCTCGAAGCTGCCGCCGAGCAGCGCCGCATCGGCCAGGCCGTAGTACAGCGCCATCTCGCCCAGCGAGTCGCCCAGCCAGATCTCGTTGTCCTGCGGCAGCGCGTCGGCGGTGCTGCGGCGCGCGCAGGCGAAGCCGGCCGCCTCGATGAGCTGCGCCACCTCGTCGAAGCGCTGCGGATGGCGCGGCACGATGAGCCACTGCACGTCACAGGCGCGCAGGCGGGCCGAGCCCTTGGTGATGCGCGCGGGCAGCGCCGGGGCGGTGGTCCAGAAGTGGCGCAGCGCCTCCAGCAACTGGCGCTCCTCGCCGTCGCGCGAGCTGGCGAACACGACCAGCGGCTTGGGCAGGTGCGCGCGCAGCACCTGCGCATGGGCCACCTGGCGCGCGTCGGGCGCGGCGTCGAACTTGAGGTTGCCGAAGATGCCCGCCACCTTGGCGCCCAGCGAGACGAGGCGGTGCGCGTCGGCCTCGCTCTGCGCCCACACGGCCGCCAGCGACGAGAACGCAGGCCGCGACAGCCAGCCCAGCCGCTCGGCCGAGGCGAGCGACTTCTCGTTGAGGCGCGCGTTGGCCAGCACCAGCGGGATGCCGCGCTCGGCGCAGGCCGCCGTCAGCTCGGGCCAGACCTCGGTTTCCATCAGCACGCCGATGCGCGGGCGGAAGCGGTCGAGGAAGCGTGCCACGGCCTCGGGCGTGTCCCAGGGCTGCCAGACCTGGATGTCGTCCTCGGTCAGCAGCTTGGCGCCCTCCTCGCGGCCGGTGGCGGTGCCGTGGGTCAGCAGGATCGGGATGCCGGGCAGCTGGCGCCGCAGCTCGGCGATCAGGATGCCGGCCGCGCGCGTCTCGCCCAGCGAGACGGCGTGCACCCAGCACCAGTCGGTGCCGGCGAGCGCGTCGTCGTACTCGCCGAAGCGCTCCTCGACGGCATGGGCATAGCCCGGCTCCTGCACGGCGCGCCGACGCAGCTTGCGCCGCAGCAGCGGCTGCGCGAGCTGGGTGAACAGGCCGTACAGGCGCAGCGAAAGGGAACGACGCGCCGCCGCCACGGTCAATGGGCCGCCTCTCCGAACACGGCGTCGGGCTTCACCGATTTCAGCAGCACCGTCATCGTGGCCTCGATGCGCTCCAGCGCCGCCTGCGAGTGGCCCTCGAAGCGCAGCACCAGCACCGGCGTGGTGTTGGAGGCGCGGATCAGGCCGAAGCCGTCGGGCCAGTCGACGCGGATGCCGTCGATGGTCGAGACCTTCGCCGGTGCGTCGAACTTCGCCAGCTTCTGCATCTGCTCGACCAGCGCATGCGGCTCGCCCTCGGCGCACTTCACGTTGATCTCGGGCGTGGAGAAGCTGGTGGGCAGCGCGTTGAGCACGGCGCTGGCGTTGGGATGGCCGGAGAGGATCTCCAGCAGCCGGCACCCCGCGTAGGTGCCGTCGTCGAAGCCGAACCAGCGCTCCTTGAAGAAGATGTGGCCGCTCATCTCGCCGCCCAGCGGCGAATCCAGCTCCTTCATCTTGGCCTTGATGAGCGAGTGGCCGGTCTTGTAGATCAGCGGCTTGCCGCCCGCGGCCTCGATGGCCGGCGCCAGGCGCTGCGTGCACTTGACGTCGTAGACGATGGTGCCGCCCGGCACGCGCTTGAGCACGTCCTGCGCGAACAGCATCATCTGCCGGTCGGGGTAGATGTTCTGGCCGTCCTTGGTCACGATGCCCAGGCGGTCGCCGTCGCCGTCGAAGGCCAGGCCCAGCTCGGCGTCGCCGCTCTGCAGGGCGGCGATCAGGTCCTTGAGGTTGTCGGGCTTGCTCGGGTCGGGGTGATGGTTGGGGAAGTTGCCGTCCACCTCGCTGAACAGCTCGGTCACCTCGCAGCCGATGGCGCGGAAGATGGCCGGGGCCGAGGCGCCGGCGATGCCGTTGCCCGAGTCGACCACGATCTTCAGCGGGCGCTGCAGCCGGATGTCGCCGACGATGCGCTCGGTGTAGGCCGGCAGCACGTCGACCTTGCGCACGCTGCCGCCCTCGGCCAGCGCGGCGCTGCCCTCCTCCATCACCTTGCGCAGCGCCTGGATCTCGTCGCCGTAGATGGCGCGGCCGGCCAGCACCATCTTGAAGCCGTTGTAGTCCTTGGGGTTGTGGCTGCCGGTGACCTGGATGCCGCTGGTGCACAGCGTGCTGGCGGCGAAGTACAGCATGGGCGTGGTGACGGCGCCGATGTCGATCACCTCCACGCCCGTGGCCACCAGGCCGCGGATCAGCGCGTCCGCCAGCGCGGGGCCCGACAGGCGCCCGTCGCGGCCCACCGCCACCGCCCGCTCGCCGGCGGCGCGCGCGGCGCTGCCGAAGGCGCGACCCAGAGCCTCGGCGACGTCGGCGTCGAGGGTCTCCGGCACCACGCCGCGGATGTCGTAGGCCTTGAAGATGGACGCGCTCAACTGCATGCAAACCCCTGTTGTTCGTGACTGCGCGGCATTGTAGGCACCCGCTTCGCTCGGCCGGGCTCAGGGGCATGTCCGGAAACGGCGCATCCGCGCGTGCGCTCCCTCCTAAGATGCGGGCCATGCGCGACGCGCCCCCCGTCCTCGATGCCACCGAAAGTGACGCCTGTTACCTGGCGATGAAGGCGCGCGACGCGCGCTTCGACGGCCGCTTCTTCACCGCCGTGACCTCCACCGGCATCTACTGCCGCCCGGTGTGCCGGGTGACGGCGCCGCGCCGCGAGAACTGCCGCTTCTTCCGTCACGCGGCGCAGGCCGAGGCGGCGGGCTTCCGCCCCTGCCTGCGCTGCCGGCCCGAGCTGGCGCCGCGCGCGGCCGCCTGGAGCATCGAGGACGCCTCCCGCATCCTGGCCCAGCAGGCGGCGCGGCTGATGGACGAGCCCGATGCCTGGCCGGCCGAAGGCACGGCCGGCGCGCCGGGCGCGGCGGCGGTGGCCGCGCGCATCGGCGTGAGCGACCGCCACCTGCGGCGCATCTTCGAGGCGCACTTCGGCGTCTCGCCGCTGCAGTACCTGCAGACGCGGCGCCTGCTGGCGGCCAAGCAGTTGCTGGCCGACACGCGCCTGCCGGTGGCGGAGGTGGCGCGCGCCAGCGGCTTCGCCAGCGTGCGGCGCTTCCAGGCGGCCTTCGCGGCGCACTACGGTCTCTCGCCCGCCGCGCTGCGCCGCAGCGGGCCGGTCGACGGATCACGGCAGGGCACGCAGGTGCGCCTGGCCTGGCGCCCGCCCTACGACGCGGCGGCGATGCACGGCTTCCTGGCCCGCCGGGCGCTGGGCGGCGTGGAGGCCAGCGGTGATGGCAGCCTGGCGCGCACGCTGCGCGTCGGCCACGGCGCGCAGGCGCGCAGCGGCTGGCTGGCCGTGCGCTTCGACGCCGAAGGCCACCAGGCGCTGCTGGACGTGAGCGATGCGCTGGCGCCGGTGCTGCCGGCCGTCATCAGCCGCGTGCGCGCCTGGCTGGACCTGGACGCCGACCCCGAGCCCATCAACGCCGCGCTGCACGCGTCCTTTCCCCACGGCGACGGCGTGCGCGTGCCGGGCGCGCCGGACAGCTTCGAGCTGGCGGTGCGCGCCGTGCTGGGCCAGCAGGTCACCGTGGCGGCGGCGCGCACATTGGGCACGCGGCTGGTCGCAGCCTTCGGCGAGCCTGTCGCCACCCCGGTGCCGGGCCTGACCCACCTGTTCCCGGCGCCCGAGGCGCTGGCCGGCGCCGACGGCGACGCGCTCGGGCGCCTGGGCATCGTGCGCCAGCGGCAGGCGGCGCTGCGGGCGCTGGCCTGCGAGGTCGCCGCGTGCCGCCTCGCCCTGCACCCGGGCGCCGACGTGGCCGCCACCTGCGCCGCGCTGAAGGCGCTGCCCGGCATCGGCGACTGGACGGCCCAGTACATCGCCATGCGCGCGCTGCGCTGGCCCGACGCCTTCCCGGCCGGCGACGTCGCGCTGCAGAAGGCGCTGGGCGTCAAGGGCGCCCGCGCGGCCGAGGCGGCGTCGCAGCCCTGGCGGCCCTGGCGCAGCTACGCCGTGCTGCGCGCCTGGCACGCCGCCGCCCTTCCTCCACAAGGACTTCCATCATGAGATTCAAGGCCGCCACGGCCCTTCGCACCGCCTGCGTGGACACCGCCCTCGGCCGCGTGCGGCTGGCCGCCACCGACGCCGGCCTGGCCGGCCTGTGGTTCGAGGGCCAGCAGCACAGCCCGCCCCCGGACGACGTGCGCCGCTGGGCCGGCGACCCGGCGCACCCCGTGCTGGCCGAGGCCGCCGCGCAGGTGCGCGACTACCTCGCCGGCACCCGCGCGCACTTCGACCTGCCGTTGGACCTGTCGCACGGCACCGCCTTCCAGCAGGACGTGTGGCGCGCGCTGGTGGCCATCCCGCGCGGCGGCACCGTGAGCTACCGCGCGCTGGGCGAGCGCATCGGCCGGCCCGCCGCCGTGCGGGCCGTGGGCGCCGCGGTGGGCCGCAACCCGATCAGCGTGGTGGTGCCCTGCCATCGCGTGATCGGCACCGACGGCCGGCTCACCGGCTACGCCGGCGGACTGGCGCGCAAGTCGGCGCTGCTGGCGCTCGAGGGCGTTGCCGGGGCGGCACGGTGAGCGCAGCGCCGGGCCGCCCCAAGCAAGCGAACGCCCCCTCGGGGGGCAGCGAGGACATGCAGTGCCGAGCGTGGGGGTCCACATGAGCACCGCCGCGCGCGCGCAGCGCGCCTGGGTGCTCGACCTGCTGCTGCTCGCTGCGCTGTGGGGCGCCTCCTTCCTGTTCATGCGCATCGGCGCCGCCGAGTTCGGCGCGCTGCCCACGGCCGCCGTGCGCGTGGCGATCGCGGCCCTCTTCCTGGTGCCCCTGATGGTGCTGCGCGGCCAGACGGGCGCGCTGGCGCGGCACTGGAAGGCGGCGCTGGGCGTGGGCGTCATCAACTCGGGCATGCCCTTCGCGCTGTTCTGCTTCGCGCTGCTGACCATCAACTCCGGCCTGGCGGCCGTGCTCAACGCCACGGTGCCGATGTTCGGCGCGCTGGTGGCCTGGGCCTGGTTCGGCGACCGGCCGGACGGCTCGCGCATCGCGGGCCTGGTCATCGGCTTCGCCGGCGTCGCGCTGCTGGCCGGGCGCACGGCCGGGCTGCACGGCGGCGCGGGCGACCACGCCGCGCAGATGTCGGCGCTCTGGGCCGTGCTGGCCTGCCTGGGCGCCTGCCTGTGCTACGGCATCGCCGCCAGCGCCACGCGCCGCTGGCTGCAGGGCGTGCCGGCCCTGGCGACGGCCACCGGCAGCCAGTTGGGCGCCACGCTCTTCCTGGCGCTGCCCGCCGCGTGGCTGTGGCCGGCGCACATGCCCGGCGCCCGGGCCTGGCTGGCGCTGCTGGCGCTGGGCGTGGCGTGCACCGGCTTCGCGTACATCCTGTTCTTCCGGCTCATCGAGCGCGCCGGCCCGGCGCGCGCACTCACGGTGACCTTCCTGGTGCCGGTGTTCGCCGTCGCCTACGGCGCGCTCTTCCTGGGCGAGCGCATCACGCCGTGGATGCTGATGTGCGCGGCCGTCATCGTGTGCGGCGTGGCGCTGTCCAGCGGCCTGGTGCGCCTGGGCCGCCGCGCCCGGCCGGCCGCCGCCGCGGCATCGGTCCCGCCGCCGCGCTGAGCGCAGCGGCCCTTGCGGCAGATCAAGCATTGCGCCCGCAGGGCGGCGCCGGCAGGCGCCATAAGATACATTCTTGATGCATCTTATGAACCGCTCCGCCGCATGAACGCCCCCATTGCCTGCACCGAGGAAGAGGTCACGAAGCTGGTCCACGACTTCTATGCGCGTGTGCGCGCCGACGCGACGCTGGGCCCGATCTTCGACCGGCACATCGACGACTGGGACCACCACCTGGCCAAGCTGGTGGACTTCTGGTCCGCCATCCTGCGGCGCACCGCCCGCTTCACCGGCGCGCCGATGCCGCGCCATGCGGCGCTGCCGGGACTGGACGCCACGCTGTTCCGCCACTGGCTGGCGCTGTTCCGCCAGACCGCCGCCGAGCAGCCCAACCAGGCCATGGCCGAGCAGGCCTGCGCGATGGCCGAGCGCATCGCGCAGAGCCTGTGGATGGGCTACCAGATGAGCCGCGAGCCCGACGCGATGCCGAGCCCGCTGCCGGCCCATGGCTGAATTGCTGCGGATCGAGGAGCCGGCGGCCGCGCCCCTGCCGCCGCCGCAGTGGCGCGCGTTTCTCGAACTGGGCTTCCGTCCGCTCTACCTCGCCGGCGCGCTGTGGGCGCTGGTCTCCATCGCGCTGTGGGTGTTCGCGCCGCAGTGGCTGGCGGGGCCGCTGGGCGGCGTCGCCTGGCATGCCCACGAGATGCTGTGGGGCTTCGTCGCCACCATCGCGGTCGGCTTCCTGCTGACGGCGGGCGCCAACTGGACCGGGATGAACCCGCTGCACGGGCCGGCGCTGGGTGCGCTGGCCTGCCTGTGGGTGCTGGCGCGCGTGGGCTTCCTGCTGCCGTGGCAGGGCGCCTTCGTCGCCGCCGTGGCGTGCGAGCTGCTCTTCTTCGGCTGGGCCGCAGCGGCGCTCGCCCTGGCTGTCTGGCGCACGCGCAACCACCGCAACGCCGGCGTGCCGCTGCTGCTGGCCGCGCTGGGCGTGGCCGATGCGCTGTTCCTGCGTTCGGTGCGCGCCAACGGCTACGAGGCGCTGACGACCTACCTGCTGTGCGGCCTGCTGTGCATGTCGGCCATCGCGCTGCTGATCGCGCGGCGCGTGATCCCCTTCTTCGCGATGCGGGCCGTCGGCGGCCTCGCCATTCCCATGCACACGCGCAGCGGGCAGTGGCAGCTCGCCGCGGCCCTGGCCGCGCCGGCCTGCCTGCTGGCCGGCTGGCGCCCCGCCGCGGCGGCGGCACTGCTGGCCGCCGGCGCGATCGCGCTGTGGCAGGTGCTGTCCTGGAAGCCGCTGGCCGTGCGCCGCGTGCCGCTGCTGTGGATCCTCTACCTGGGCCACGCCTGCATGGGCGCCGGCCTGCTGGTGGCCGCGGCGCACCTGGCCGGCGGCCCGCTGCGCGCCGCCTGGCCGGTGCACGCGATCGGCATCGCGGGCTTCTCGGTGCTGATCATCGGCATGATCACCCGCACCGCGCTGGGCCACCTGGGCCGGCCGCTGCGCACCGACCGCACGATGGTGGCAGCCTACCTGCTCGTCATCGCGGCCGCCGCCCTGCGGCTGGCCGCCCTGCTGCCCACGGCGATGGCCGGCGCGGCGCTGCATGCCTCGGCGCTGGCCTGGGTGGCGGCCTTCGCGCTGTACCTGTGGCGCTTCGCGCCGCTGCTGGTGCGCCCGCGCGCGGATGCGCGGCCAGTGCCGCCGCCGTCGCTGGCGCGCATCCGCCGCACGGCCGGGTGATGAAGAAGAAGACCCCCTCCCGGCGGGCGGCGGCATGAGCTCCTACAGCCTCGCCCAACTGCTGCACCTGCTGGCCGCCATCGCCTTCGCCGGCACGGTCTTCTTCGAGGTGGTGATGCTCGGCGGCGCGCGCCGGCATGCGCCGCACGAGGCCATGCACGCCGTGGAAGGCGCGATCGGCCGCCGCGCGGTGGCCGTGATGCCCTGGGTGCTGCTGGTGCTCTACGCCGCCGGCCTGGTGCTGGCCTGGCACCACCGCGGCGCGCTCGCGCAGCCGCTGGCCAGCGGCTTCGCGCTGCTGCTGACGATCAAGATCGCGCTGGCGCTGAGCGTGCTCGGCCACTTCGCCACCGCCATGCGGTGGCGCCGCAGCGGACGGCTGCGCGGCCGGTCCTCGCGGCGGCTGCACCTGAGCGTGTTCGTCCACGTGCTGGCCATCGTGGTGCTGGCCAAGGCGATGTTCCTCGCCGGGTGGTGAGCCCCGCTCACTCCTGCGCGGCGGTGCCGTTGGACGGCTCGCGCAGCCACTCGGCCTCCCATCCGCCGCCCAGCGCCTGGATCAGCCCCACCGCCGCCGCCTGCCGCGCCAGTTGCACCTGCACCAGGCTGCGCCGCGAACTCAGCGCCGAGGCCTGCGCGCTGACCACGTCGGTGTAGCTCACCTGGCCGGCGCGGTAGCGGTTGAGCATCTGCTGCTCGGTGCGGTCGGCCGCCTGCGAGGCGGTGCGGCGCAGGCCCTCCTGCTCGGCCAGCGCCGCGGTGGCGGTGAGCTGGTCCTCGACGTTCTGGAAGGCCGTGAGCACGGTCTGGCGGTAGCGCGCCACGCTGGCCTCGTGCCCGGCCCTGGCAGCATCGACGCTGGCGCCGATGGCGCCGGCGTCGAACACCGTCTGCGCCACCGACAGGCCCAGCGCCCACAGCATGTTCGACGCGTTGAAGAGATCGCGCACGCGGCTGGTGCTGCTGTTGATGGAGGCCGACAGGCCGATGTTCGGGAAGTACGCCGCGCGCGCGATGCCGATCTGCGCATTGGCCTGGGCCACGGCGCGCTCGGCCGCGGCGATGTCGGGCCGGCGCTGCAGCAGCAGCGAGGGCACGCCGGTGGGCACGGCCGGCACGGTCGGCTTCCACGCGGCGGGCGCGATGGAGAACTGCGCCGGCGCCTCGCCCGCCAGCACGGCGATGGCGTGCTCGTAGGCGGCGCGCGAGCGCCGCAGGGCCACCCGCTCGGCCTGGGCGTTGACGAGCTGCGTCTGCGCCTGCAGCACGTCGGTCTGCGCGGCGATGCCGGCCTCGTAGCGGTTGCGGGTGATGGTCAGGGCCCGCTCGTAGCCCTCGATGGTTTCATGAAGCAGCCGCAGCTCGGCGTCGGCCTCGCGCAGCGACAGGTAGTTGACCACCAGCTCGCCGACGGCCGACAGGCGTGCCGAGGCGAGGTCCGCCTCGCTGGCCTGGGCACCGGCCTGCGCGCTGCCGGCGGCTTGCCGCAGCCGGCCCCACACGTCGGGCGACCAGTCGGCGCCCAGCGAGGCGGAAAAGCTGTTGGACGGCGAGGTGCCGCTGTTGCTGCGCACGGCGCCGCTACGCCGGCCGCTGCCGTCGAGCGTGACGGTGGGGAAGAGCGCGGCGCGCTGCTCGCGCACCAGCGCCTGGGCCTGCGTGTACGTGGCCACGGCGGCGGCGATGTTCTGGTTGGAGACCTGCACGCGCGCCGCCAGTTCGTCCAGTTGCGGATCGCCGAAGCGCTTCCACCATTCGCCGCGGTCCAGCGCATCGCCGGGCTGCGCCGGCACCCAGCCGTCGGCCGCGGGCGCCTCCTTGAAGGCGGTGGGCGCGTCGAAGGCCGGGCGCTCGTAGCGCGGGCCGACGGCGCAGCCGGCCAGCAGCACCGCCGCCAGGGCGGGCGCCGCGAGCAGCAGATGGCGGCGGGGAGGGATGAGGCGTCTTGCAGGCGTCATGGTTCTCAGGCGGATCGCGCCAGGGCACGTTCGTTGGGCGCCCGGCGGCGCAGCTTGTCGAGCAGCACGTAGACCACCGGCACGGTGAACAGCGTCAGGAGCTGGCTGGCGATCAGGCCGCCGATGATGGTCACGCCCAGCGGCTGGCGCAGCTCGGCGCCCTGGCCGAAGCCGATGGCCAGCGGCAGCGCGCCGAGGGCAGCCGCCAGCGAAGTCATGAGGATCGGGCGGAAGCGCAGCAGGCTGGCCTCGCGCACCGCCTCCACGGCCGAGAGCCCGCGCGCGCGCTGCGCCTCCAGTGCGAAGTCGATGATCAGGATGGCGTTCTTCTTCACGATGCCGATCAGCAGGAACAGGCCGATGAGCGCGATCACCGACAGCTCCATGCGGAACAGCAGCAGCGCCAGCACCGCGCCCACGCCGGCCGAGGGCAGCGTGGTGAGCACCGTGATGGGGTGGATCAGGCTCTCGTACAGGATGCCCAGCACGATGTAGATCACGACGATGGCGGCGACGATCAGCACCACCTGCTGCGAGCCCTGCTGCTGCGCCGCGCGCGCGGTGCCGGCGAAGCTTCCGCGCACGTTGACGGGCATGGCGACGTCGTTCTCGGCCTGCTTGACGAGCTGCTGCGCCTCGGCCAGCGTCACGCCGTCGGCCAGGCTGAAGGAGATGGTGCTCGACAGTTCCCCGTCGTCGTGGCTGATGGAGCTGGGCACCGCCCGCTCCTTCAGCTGCGAGAAGGCCGACATCGGCACCATGGTGGTGGTGGCGGTCGCCAGCGCCTGCCCGGCCGAGGAGTTGCGCGCGCCGGGGTTGGCCGAGGTGACGGTGGAGGTGCCGGTGCTGCTGTCGGTGTTGGCCTGCAGCGTGCTGACGGTCGACTGGCCGGTGGCGCTGTCGGTGGTGGCGGTGATGGTCGAAGGCACGTACAGGTCGGCCAGCACGATGGGCGAGCGCTGGAAGCGCGGCGCCCACTCCATGATCACCGAGTACTGGTTCAGCTCGTTGTAGATGGTGGCGACCGAGCGCTGGCCGAAGGCGTTGTACATGGCGGCGTTGAGCGCCGCCGAGTTGACGCCCAGCCGTGCGGCGGCGTCGCGGTCGACGTCCACGTAGGTCTCCACGCCGTTGTCTGAAGACTCGCCGTCCACGTCGGTCAGCTGCGGGATCTCGGCCAGCCGGTCCGAGAGCCGCTTCGACCAGGTGCGCAGGTCCGAGAGCGAATCGCTCTTGAGCGTGTACTGGTAGCTCGAATTGCTCTGCCGCCCGCCCATGCGCAGGTCCTGCACCAGCCCGAGGAACACGCGTAGGCCGGTGAGTTCGTTGAGCTGCGGGCGCAGGCGGTCGACGACGGCCTGCGTCTTGTCCTTGCGCTGGCTGCCGTAGGGCTTGAGGTTGACGAACATGAAGCCGCCGCCGGCGCGCGAGCCGCCGCCGAAGGCGACCACGGTGTCCACCGCCGGGTCGGCGTTGATGATGTCCACCGCCTGCCGCAGCTTGGCCGTGAGCGCGGCCGAGGAAATGCTCTGGTCGGCGCGGATGCCGCCGTTGAGCTGGCCGTTGTCCTGCTGCGGGAAGTAGCCCTTGGGCACGTGCGCGAAGAGGTAGACGTTCAGCCCGATCACCACCAACAGCGAGAACGCCACCAGCACCTTGCTGGCCAGCGCCCAGTCCAGCGCATGGGCGTAGCCGCGCAGGCTGACCTGCCACAGCCGCTCCGTGGCGCGCAGGAAGGGCCCGCTGACGCGCCCCGGCCGGCGGTTGCGGTAGTAGGCCTCGGCACGCAGCAGCGTGGCGCACATCATCGGCGTGGTGGTCAGCGAGATGAGCAGCGAGATCATCACCGCCGCCGACAGCGTGACCGCGAACTCCTTGAACAGGCGCCCCACCTGCCCGCCCATGAACAGCAGCGGGATGAACACCGCCACCAGCGACAGGCTGATCGACAGCACGGTGAAGCCCACCTCGCGCGCGCCGGCCAGCGCCGCCTGCAGCCGGCCCATGCCGTTCTCGATGTGGCGCTGCGTGTTCTCCAGCACCACGATGGCATCGTCCACCACGAAGCCGGTGGCCACCGTCAGCGCCATCAGCGACAGGTTGTTGAGCGAGAAGCTCAAGAGGTGCATCACGCCGAAGGTGCCCAGCAGCGACACCACCGTCGCCACCGCCGGGATGATGGTGGCGCGCGCGCGGCGCAGGAACACGCCGACCACGAACACCACCAGCGCCACCGAGATCATCAGCGTGACCTCGACCTCGCGCAGCGAGGCGCGGATGGAGTTGGTGCGGTCGGAGGCGACCTGCACCTCGATGTCCTGCGGCAGTTGCGCGCGCAGCTCGGGCAGCAGCTCGCGCACGCCGTCCACCGTCTCGATGATGTTGGCGCCCGGCTCCTGCGTTACCAGCACGATCACCGCCGGCCGGCCGTTGAACAGGCCGACCGTGCGCGTGTTCTCCACGCTGTCGGTCACGCTGGCCACGTCCGACAGCTTGACCGGCGCGTTGTTGCGCCAGGCGATCACCAGGTCGCGGTAGTCGGCCGCGCGCAGGCCCGGCGCCGGCGTGTAGACCTGCAGCCGGCGGCCGTGGCCCTCGATCGTGCCCTTGGGCCGGTTGGCGTTGTTGGCCTGGATGGCGGCGCGCACGTCCTCGGTGCTGATGCCCATGCGGTTGAGCGAATAGGGCTCCAGCTCCACCCGCACCGCCGGCAGCGAGCCGCCGCCGATCTCCACGTCGCCCACGCCCTCCACCTGCGACAGGCGCTGGCTCACGATGTTCGACACGGCGTCGTAGATCTGGCCCGGCGTGCGGGTCTTCGACGTCAGCGCCAGGATGATCACCGGCGCCGCCGTCGGATTGGCCTTGCGGTAGGTCGGGTTGCTGCGCAGCGTGCTGGGCAGGTCGGCGCGGGCGGCGTTGATGGCGGCCTGCACCTCGCGCGCGGCGGCGTCGATGTCGCGGTCCAGGTCGAACTGCAGCGTCACGCGCGTGGAGCCGTTGGAGCTGTTCGACGTCATCTCGTTGACGCCGGGGATGATGCCCAGCCGCCGCTCCAGCGGCGTGGCGACGCTGGAAGCCATGGTCGAGGGACTGGGGCCCGAGAGACTCGCCGACACCGAGATCACCGGAAAGTCCACCTGCGGCAGCGGCGACACCGGCAGCACGAAGAAGGCCATGATGCCGGCCAGCGCGACGCCGATCGTCAGCAGCACGGTGGCGATCGGCCGCTGGACGAAGATGCGCGAGAGGTTCACGCGCCCGCTCCTCCGATGCCCTGCGCCTCGGCCTCTTCACGGCGGCGCGCCAGGCGCTGTCCGATGCGGTCGAAGGCCAGGTAGATCACCGGCGTGGTGAAGAGCGTGAGCACCTGCGACACGACCAGCCCGCCGAAGATCGCGAGGCCCAGCGGGCGGCGCAGCTCGGCGCCCTCGCCCCAGCCGAACATCAGCGGCACGGCGGCGAACAGGGCAGCCAGCGTGGTCATCAGGATCGGACGGAAGCGCAGCAGCGCGGCCTGGCGGATGGCTTCTTCGGGCGACATGCCCTGGCGCGGCGCCGGGCCGCTCCCAAGCGCGCCAGCGCCCCCCTCGGGGGGGCGTGCGCCGGAGGCGCCGGGGGGCAAGTGTCCTCGCTCGGCGTCGATGGCGAAGTCGATCATCATGATCGCGTTCTTCTTGACGATGCCGATGAGCAGGATGATGCCGATGATGCCGATCACGCCCAGGTCGTTGCCGGTCAGCATCAGCGCCAGCAGCGCGCCCACGCCGGCCGAAGGCAGCGTCGACAAGATGGTCAGCGGGTGCACGTAGCTTTCGTACAGCACGCCCAGCACGATGTAGACGCACACCACCGCCGCCAGGATCAGCCAGAGCTGGCTGGTCAGCGAGGTCTCGTAGGTGCCGGCCGCGCCGAGGAACTTCATCGAGATGCTGGAGGGCATGCCGATGTCCTTGGCCGCCGCGCGGATGGCGGCCACCGACTTGCCCAGCGCCACGCCCGGCGCGGTGTCGAAGCCCACCGTGGCGGCCGGGTACTGCGCCACGCGCGTGACCTGCAGCGGCGCCAGCTGCTCGCGCACGGTGGCGAAGGAGGACAGGGGCGTGACCCCGCCGCCGCCGGTGCGCATCTGCAGCGTGCCCAGGCCCTGGATGGACGCCAGCCCGTCGCGCTGCGCCTCCAGGATCACGCGGTACTGGTTGGTCTCGGTGAAGATGGTGGAGACGATGCGCTGGCCGAAGGCGCTGTAGAGCGCGTCGTCCACCGAGCTGGCCGTGACCGACAGGCGCGAGGCGGTGGCGCGGTCGATGTCCACGTAGGCGGCCAGTCCCTGCGCGCCGGCATCGGTGGTGGCGTTGCGCACCGTGGACGCCAGCTCGGCGGTGCGCAGCCGGTCCACCAGCTTGCGCGCCCACTCGTTCACGGCCTGCGTGTCCACGCCTTCCAGCGACAGGCGGTACTCGGTGGGGCCGGTCTCGGCGTCGATGGTCAGGTCCTGCGTGGGCTGCAGGTACAGCACGACGCCGGCCGCCTGGGTGCGCACGCGCTCGCGCAGGCGCTGCATGATCTCCTGCTGGTCGCCGCGGCCGGCGCGCAGGTTGATCAGCATGCTGCCGGTGTTGAGCATGGTGTTGTTGGCCGCGTCCACGCCCACCACCGAGCTGATGCTCTGCACCTCGGGGTCTTCCAGGATCGCCTGCGCCGCCGCCTTCTGCAGCTCGGCCATGCGGGTGTACGAGACGTCCTGCGCGGCCTCGATGCGGGCCTTGAGCTGGCCCGTGTCCTGCGTCGGGAACAGGCCCTTGGGGATGACCGCGTACAGCAGCACCGTCAGCGCCAGCGTGGCGATGGCGACCACCAGCGTCAGCGGCTGGTGGCGCAGCACCCACAGCAGGCCGACGTCGTAGCGGGCGATCACGCGGTCGAAGAAGGCCTGCACCTTGTGGCCGAAGCGGCCGCGCTGCTCGGACTCGGGCTTCAGCCAGCGCGCGGACATCATCGGTACCAGCGTCAGAGAGACCACGGCGGAGATCAGGATGGTGATCGCCAGCGTCACCGCGAACTCGCGGAACAGGCGCCCCACCACGTCCTGCATGAACAGCAGCGGGATCAGCACCGCGATCAGCGAGACCGTCAGCGAGATGATGGTGAAGCCGATCTGCGTGGCGCCCTTGAGCGCGGCGGCGAAGGGCTTCTCGCCCGCCTCCAGGTAGCGAGCGATGTTCTCGATCATCACGATCGCGTCGTCGACCACGAAGCCGGTGGCGATGGTCAGCGCCATCAGGCTCAGGTTGTTGAGCGAGTAGCCCAGCAGGTACATCAGCCCGCAGGTGCCGATGAGCGAGATCGGCACCGCGATGCTGGCGATGACGGTGGCGCGCAGGTTGTGCAGGAAGAAGAAGATCACCAGCACCACCAGCACCACCGCCAGCACCAGTTCGATCTGCACGTGGTGCACCGAGGCGCGGATGCCGGTGGTGCGGTCCGACAGGACCTGCATCCGCACCGCGCCGGGCAGCGAGGCCGTCAGCTCGGGGAGCTGCTTCCTGATGGCGTCGACCGTGGCGATCACGTTGGCGCCGGGCTGGCGCTGCACGTTCAGGATGACGGCCGGGCGGAGCGTGCCGTCGGCATTCTTCACGGTGTCGGCCTTCGCGTCGGCATCGGCCTTGAGCGCGGCCCAGGCGCCGAGCTGGTTGTTCTCGGCGCTGTCGACCACCTGGGCCACGTCGCGCATGCGCACAGGGGCGCCGTTCTTCCACGCGACGATCAGGTTCTGGTAGTCGGCCGCCGTGAGCAACTGGTCGTTGGCGTTGATGGTGTAGGCGCGCTTCGGGCCGTCGAAGCTGCCCTTGGCGCTGTTGGCGTTGGCCGCGCTGATGGCGCTGCGCAGCGTGTCGATGCCGATGCCCACCGAGGCCAGCGCGTTGGTGTCGGCCTGGATGCGCACCGCGGGACGCTGCCCGCCCGAGAGCGTGACCAGGCCGACGCCCGTCACCTGGCTCATCTTCTGCGCCAGCCGGGTGTTCACCAGGTTCTGCACCTCCGTCAGCGGCATGGTGTCGCTGCTCACCGCCAGGGTGAGGATGGGCGAGTCGGCCGGGTTGACCTTGGCGTACACGGGCGGCGCCGGCAGGTCGGCCGGCAGGAAGGAGCCGCCGGCGTTGATGGCCGCCTGCACCTGCTGCTCGGCCACGTCCAGCGTCTCGTTCAGGTCGAACTGCAGGGTGACGATGGACACGCCGGCGGCGCTCACCGAGCTCATGCGGTTCAGGCCGGCCATCTGGCCGAACTGGCGCTCCAGCGGCGCGGTGACGGTGCGGCTCATCACCTCCGGGCTGCCGCCGGGGTACAGCGTCTGCACCTGGATGGTCGGGTAGTCCACCTGCGGCAGCGCCGCCAGCGGCAGGAAGCGCAGGCCGACCAGGCCGGCCAGCACGATGGCCAGCATCAGGAGGCCGGTGGCGACCGGCCGCTCGATGAAGGGACGCGAAGGACTCACGGCGGGCACCCCGCTCAGGAGGCCGGGCGGCCCGGCCCGCCGCCTTCACGCTGGCGCTGCTGCATGCGCTGCCAGCGCGCCAGCGCCTCGGGGTCGCCCTTGTCGAGCTGCTCCAGGAACTGCTTGCGCCGGGCCAGTTGCTCGGGGTCGTCCTTGGCGCTGTCGAGCATGCGCTGGCGCTGCTCGGGCGTCGGCAGCGCAGCAGGCGCCGGCGCGGCGGTGCCGCCCGAGGGCGCGGCCGTGGCCGGCGTACCCTCGCCCACCGGCGCGGGCGCGCCGCCGCTGCCGCCCACCGTGGGCGCGGCCGCCGCGGGCGGGTTGGCGGGCGCAGGTGCCGCGGCGCCCGGTGCCGCCGGCGGCGCACCGGCACCGGCACCGGCACCGCCCTGCCCGCGCCGCCGCCCGCTGCCCTGCGGGCGCGGGCCCGTGGCGGCCGGGCGCTCGCCCTGCAACTGCACGCGCGAGCCTTCGCTGAGGCGGTCGCCGCCTTCGGTGACCACCAGCTCGCCCGCCTTCAGCCCCTCGGTGATGGCGATCACGTCCACCGTCGCCTCGCCGCGCTTGACGGCGCGCATCGAGACGGTGCGGTCCTCGGCGATCACGTAGACGTAAGGGCCGTTCGGGCCGGTGCGCACGGCCGTCACCGGGACCACCAGCGTGTCGATGGTGCGCAGCGTCAGCCGCACGTTGACGAACTGGTTGGGAAAGAGCAGGCCCGCCGTGTTCTCGAAGCGCGCCTTGGCCTTGACGGTGCCGGTGGTGGTGTCCACCAGGTTGTCGAGCGTGGAAAAGGTGCCGCAGTCCAGCACGTCGCTGCGGTTGCGGTCCGTCGCCGTCACTTCCAGCTTCGCGCCCGCCGCCACCTGTGTCTGGATGTCCGGGATGCGGCCCTGCGGCACGGCGAACTGCACGTCGATGGGATGGATCTGCGTGATGACGGCGATGCCGGTCGTGCCGCCGGCGGCCACGGTGTTGCCCGGGTCCACCGTGCGCAGGCCGATGCGGCCGGCCACCGGCGCGGTGATGCGGGTGAACTCCAGGTTGACCCGCGCCGCCGCCTCGGAGGCGCGGTCGCTGGTCACGGTGCCTTCGAGCTGCTTGACCAGCGCGGCCTGCGTATCCACGTCCTGACGGGCGATGGAGTCCTGCCCCAGCAGGGTGCGGTAGCGCGCCAGCGTGACCCGTGCCGCCTCCAGTTGCGCCTCGTCGCGCAGGCGTGCGCCCCTGGCCTGCTCCAGCGCCTGCTCGTAGGGGCGCGGGTCGATGCGGGCCAGCAACTGGCCCTTCTTGACCAGTTGGCCTTCCTCGAACAGCACCTCGGTCAGCACGCCGCCGACCTGGGGCTTGAGCGTGATGGTGGCCAGCGGCGTCACGGTGCCCAGCGCGTCGAGGGTGATCGGGATCCGGGCCTGCTCGGCGGCGGCATGCCCCACCGTCACCAGGCCGAAGCCGCCGGGGCCGCCCGGCCCACCCGGTCCGCGCGGCCCGCCGGCGAAGCCGCCGCGCCCGTCGGCCGCCGGCCGCTTGACCAGGTAGTAGCTGCCCCCGGCCAGCACGCCCAGCACCAGCACCGCCGCCAGGGCGCCCAGCCAGCGCCGGCGCCGCGACGGCGGCCGCATCGGCGGCGGCGCGTGGACGTCGGAAGGCTGCGGGGTCGGATCGGGGCTGGGAGCGTGAGCCATGGAGGGGAAGAAAGGGGTGAGACCGCCTTGTGCATGCGGCGGCGCCAGTAGAGCGGCGAATCGTAGACGCCATGCCCACCCGACCGTAAACGGCCGGTAAAGGCCGCCGCCGGCGCGCCGCGGGCGCATTTCGCGCGCGCCTGGCGCATTCCGTCGCATGCCGCTGGGATGGCGGCGCCCGCGGTCGCACAGTGCGCCCATCGACCTTCCGATGCCTCCGCACAACCAACGTCCTCCAAGGAGTCCCGCCATGCTGATCCAGATCCTCGCCCACACGCCCACCTGGGTGTTCGCCGTCTTCGCCCTGCTGGCCTGGATGGGCGGCCGGCAGCTTCGGCCCGGCAGCACCCCGCTGGCCCGTGCGGTGGCCCTGCCGCTGGCCATGGTGGCCTTCGCCGCCTATGGCGTGGCGACGGCCTTCGGCCATGCCGGCGCCGGGCCGCTGGCGATGGCCGGCTGGGCCGCCGCGGCGGCGGTCGCGCTGGCGACGGTCAGCCGCGTGCCGCTCAACCCCTCCGTGCGCTACGACGCCGGGGCCCGCCGCTTCCACCAGCCCGGCAGCGCCGTGCCGCTGGCGCTGATGATGGGCATCTTCCTGACCAAGTACGCGGTCGGCGTGACGCTGGCCTTCCATCCCGCCTACGCCCACCAGGCCGGCTTCGCCGTGGGCGTCAGCACGCTGTATGGCCTGTTCAGCGGCGTGTTCGCCGGCCGCGCGCTGCGGCTGGTCCGGCTGGCCGCGCGCCGCCACGCGGTGCCGGCCGCCGCCTGAGATCCCCTGCCTTCCATCCACCCACCCGTTCCCGAGGAGTCCGCCATGAACACCACCTCCCGTCCCGATTCCCAACGCCTCGACCGGCTGGCCCACCGCCGCGCCCGGGCCAAGCTGGGCTGGTTCATCCACGCCGCGGTGTATGTGGCGGTCAACGCCGGGCTGGTCGCGCTCTCGCTGGGCAGCGGGCGGCACTGGGCCGTGTATCCGCTGCTGGGCTGGGGCCTGGGGCTGTTCTTCCACGGCCTGGCGGTGTGGGCCTTCGCGCCGGGCGGCTCGCTGATGGGCCGCATGGTCGAGCGCGAGCGCACCCGGCTGCAGGCCGCCGGCACCGATCCCTGGTGACGGAGCGCGGCGCGCCGCTGGGCGGCGCCGCGCTTCTTCGTCAAGAATCCCGGTACATGTCCTCCCTGCCTCCCTCTCCCGTGCGCCGCCCGCCCGGCGCCGCGGCGCTCTACACCCTGCGCCACTACCTGTACGTGGTGGCGCTGTGCTGCGTGGTGGCCGTGTTCACCACCATGATGAAGCCGGGTCGCAGCTATGGGTCGCAGCTTGTGTATTCGCTGTGCATCGGCACCATCTGCTGGGGGGTGATCGAGTTCGGCCGCTACCTGGTGGACCCGAAGCACTGCCACAACAGCCCCGACGGCGGCCACGGCTGGCCCAAGGGCTGGCGCGGCCTGCTGCTCACGGCCATCGGCATCGTGGTCGCCTTCTACGGCGGCAACTGGCTGGCCTACACGCTGGTCGGCTCCTCCACGCCCCTCGACCCGCAGGACGGCGCCCGCGACAGCGCGATGGGCCTGTACGTCACCATCGCAGCGGGCGCAATCGGCTCCTTCTTCTTCTACACGCGGGGCCGTGCGGCCGCCATGGCCGCCAAGATCGCCGCCGCCGAGCGCGATGCCAGCGAGGCCCAGCTCAAGCTGCTGGAGACGCAGCTGGAGCCGCACATGCTGTTCAACACGCTGGCCAACCTGCGCGCGCTGATCGCGGTGGACCCGCCGCGTGCCATCGCCATGCTCGACCGCCTCAACAGCTACCTGCGCGCCACCCTCAACGGCTCGCGCGCCACGCAGCACCCGCTGGCGCAGGAGTTCGACCGCCTGGCCGACTACCTGGAACTGATGCAGGTGCGCATGGGCGAGCGCCTGCGCTACACGCTGGCGCTGCCCGACGAACTGCGCGAGGTGCCCGTGCCGCCCCTGCTGCTGCAGCCGCTGGTGGAGAACGCCATCCGCCACGGGCTGGAGCCGCAGGTCGCAGGCGGCGAGATCCGCGTCAGCGCCCGGCGCGTGCCGCATGCCGAGGGCGAACAGCTCATGCTCGAGGTGGCCGACACCGGCGCCGGCCTGCCCGCCGGCGGCCTGCCCGAGCGCCACGACGGCCCGTCCGGCTTCGGCGTGCAGCAGGTGCGCGAGCGGTTGCACACCCTGCACGGCGACCGCGCCCGCCTCGAGATGGCCGGCCTGCCCGGCGGCGGCACGCGCGCCACCATCCTCTTTCCCCTCTGACCCGATCCGCCATGCCGCCGACCGCCCTCATCGCCGAAGACGAACCCCTGCTGGCCCAGGCCCTCCAGGCCGAACTGGCGCAGGCCTGGCCCGAGCTGCAGGTGCTCGCCACCGTCGGCGACGGGCGCCGCGCCGTCGACGAGGCGCTGCGCCTGAAGCCGCAGGTGCTGTTCTTCGACATCCGCATGCCGGGCCAGGACGGCCTGGCCGCCGCCGCCGAGCTGGCCGACGCCTGGCCGGCGCACGAGGCGCCGATGCCGCAACTGGTCTTCGTCACCGCCTACGACGAATACGCCGCCCGCGCGTTCGAGGCCCAGGCGCTGGACTACGTGCTCAAGCCGGTGCAGCCGCAGCGCCTGCAGCGCACGGTGGCCCGCCTGCGGCAGGCGCTGGCCCCCGGCACCGCGCCGGCCGGCGATGCGCTGGACGCGGCGCTGGCCCAGTGGCGCCGGTTGCTGTCGGCCGCCGGCGGCGCGCCGAGCGGCGGTGCCTCGGCGGCGCCGCTCAAGGTGATCGCCGCCAGCGACGCAGGCGGCACCACCGTGCGCATGGTGCCGATCGAGGAGGTGCTGTACTTCGAGGCGGCAGACAAGTACGTGCGCGTGCTCACCGCCGACCGCGAGCACCTGATCCGCACACCCCTGAAGCAGTTGCTGCCGCAACTGGACCCGACCGCCTTCTGGCAGGTGCACCGGGCCGTGGTGGTGCGGGCCGGAGCCGTCGAGTCCGTGCGCCGCGACGACGCCGGCAAGATGCACCTGCGGCTGCGCGGCCGGCCGGACGAGAAGATCCCGGTGAGCCGGCTCTACGCCCACCTCTTCCGCGCGATGTAGACAAGGCACAAAGAAAAAGCCGCCCGGTTCGGGCGGCTTCGGCACAGGGGCAGAGCCTTGTCAGCGCCAGTGGCGGTGATGCGGGCCGTGGCGATACGCGCCCGGGCCGTAGTAGGGCCGATACGGCCGGTACACCGGCCGCGGCGCCACGTACACCGGCGGCGGCGCGTAGTACACGGGCGCCGGGCGGTAGTAGACCGGCGGCGGGGGTGCCACGTACACCGGGGCCGGCGGGTAGTAGTAGCCCGGATTGGCCACGCCGACCGCCACGCCCGGGGCGCTGATGCCCACGGACCAGCTCACGCCGGCACTGGCCGACGAGGCGGCGAACAACGCCCCGGCGGCCACGACGCCGGCGGCGGCCCATTTGAAGAAAGTCGAACGTGCCATCTGGGTGCTCCTTGAATCGAATAAGAGGTGGATCGGCGCCTGCCGCCAGGACGATCCGCCCATGTGGGTATTGAACGCGTCAGGCGTGAATCAGGTTCACGCTGGCAGGTGAAGATGGTTGCCAAACGTAAACCGGCTGCCCGGCCACCGTGCGCTTTTCCGCGCCCAGCGCCACGGGTCCCGGCCCCGGCGCGCCCGGAGTGTGAGTACGCAGGGGCTCCTAAAATTCCCCGATGCAATCCCCCAACGGCAAAACCGGCGGTCACAAAGAGACCGCCGCCGCAGGGGCCGGCGCGCCCGCGGCCCCCAGCAACTTCCTGCGCCACGTCATCGAGTCCGACCTCGCCCAGGGCACCTACGACGGCCGCCGCTGGGGCGGCAGCCCGGGCGACGGCCCGCACCACCAGGCCGGCATGCCCGATCCGGCGCGCATCCGCACCCGCTTCCCGCCCGAGCCCAACGGCTACCTGCACATCGGCCACGCCAAGAGCATCTGGCTGAACTTCGAGCTGGCGAAAGAGTACGGCGGCGTGTGCCACCTGCGCTTCGACGACACCAACCCCGAGAAGGAAGAGCAGGAATACGTCGATTCCATCCGCGAGATGGTGGCGTGGCTGGGCTACGACACCGAACTGCCCGATGCCCCGGCGCCCGAGAGCTCGGCCTGCGCCCTGCCCCGCTTCCAGAAGCACGAGTACTTCGCCAGCGACTACTTCGACTTCATGTACCGCGCGGCCGAGTACTTGGTGACGGCCGGCCACGCCTATGTCGACGAGCAGACGCCCGAGCAGATGCGCGCCAACCGCGGCGACTTCGGCCGGCCCGGCATCGACAGCCCCTTCCGCAACCGCACGCCCGAGGAGAACCTGGCCCGCCTGCGCGAGATGAAGGACGGCAAGCTGCCCGACGGCGCCGCCGTGCTGCGCGCGAAGATCGACATGGCCTCGCCCAACATCAACCTGCGCGACCCGGCGCTCTACCGCATCCGCCGAGCCACGCACCACAACACGGGTGATCGCTGGTGCATCTACCCGATGTACACCTTCGCGCACCCCATCGAAGACGCGCTGGAGCAGATCACGCATTCCATCTGCACGCTGGAGTTCGAGGACCAGCGGCCCTTCTACGACTGGCTGATGCAGCGCCTGATCGAAGGCGGCCTGCTGGTCGCGCCGCCGCCGCACCAGTACGAGTTCGCGCGGCTGAACGTCACCCACGTCATCACCAGCAAGCGCAAGCTGCGCCAGCTGGTGGAGGAAGGCCACGTCGACGGCTGGGACGACCCGCGCATGCCCACGCTGGCCGGCCTGCGCCGGCGCGGCTACACGCCCGAGGCGCTGAAGCTCTTCTGCGAGCGCAGCGGCACCACCAAGACGGGCGGCGCCTGGACCGAGTACGCCGCGCTGGAAGCCGCGCTGCGCGACACGCTCGACCCGGTGGCACCGCGCGCGATGGCCGTGCTTCAGCCGCTGAAGCTGGAGATCACCAACTGGGACGCCGCGATGGGTGCCGGCCACCTGGAGCCCTGCACCGCCCCGGTGAACCCGCACGACGAAGCCGCCGGCCTGCGCCGCTTCAGCTTCGGCCGCGAACTGTGGATCGAACGCGAGGACTTCATGGAGGTGCCCGAGAAGGGCTACCGGCGCCTGTACCCGCCGCACACCAACGCGGCAGGCCAGCCGGTGGAAGGCAACAAGGTGCGGCTGAAGTACGGCTACGTCGTGCAGTGCACCGGCTTCGAGAAGGACGCGGACGGCCGCGTGATCAAGGTGCTGGCCGAGGTTCTGCCCGACACGAAGAGCGGCACGCCCGGCGCCGACAGCGTGAAGGTCAAGGGCGTGATCGGCTGGGTGGGGGTGCACGACGCGGTGCCGGCGCAGATCCGGCTGTACGAGCGGCTGTTCGCCGCCGAGCAGCCGGGGACGGCGGACGACGTGACCGAAGAGCTCAATCCGGGCAGCCTGCAGGTCGTCTCGGGCTACATCGAGCCCGGGCTGCGCGATGCGCCGGCCGGGGCGAGCTACCAGTTCGAGCGGCTGGGCTACTTCGTCGTCGATCCGGGCACCGGCGCCGACAGCATGGCGGTGTTCAATCGGACCAGCGGGCTGAAGGACAGCTGGGGCAAGTAGCCGTCTCGCGGGCAGTGCTCTTCGACATGCCGCCGGCGCAGCGCACGGCTTTCCGCCAGTTGGCCGGGCACACGGCCGGCATCGACCGCGACGCCTACGCCGCCTGCGGCCGCGACTGGCGTGATCCGATCATCGGCCTCGGCCCGCACGATGCGCGGCTGTGCATCTTCGGCCGCGACCCGGGCCGCACGGAGGTCGAGCACGCCCTGCCCTTCGTCGGCAAGGGCGGGCAGTTGGTGCGCGCGGCACTGTATCGGCAGCAGCACGGGGCCGGCACGGCGCCACCGGATTTCGCGGCGTCGGTGGCGGCCGGCCACGATGTGTTCTGGCTCAACACCGTGCCCTACAAGCCGCTGGGCAACCGCGCCTGGTCGATGGCCGTGAAGCGGCGCTTCCACCCGCTGGTGGTGGACCTGCTGCTCCACGCCTGGCACGGCCAGCGCGGCGAGCGCACCGTGATCGCGCTGGGGCGCGAGGCGTTCTTCTGGTTCGGCATCGCGCAGCCGGCCGAGGTGGGCGCGGCGCTCGATGCCTTCTGGGCGCAGGGCGATGCGCGCTATCGGCGCACGCTGCGCATCGACTACCGGGCAGGCGACAAGGCCCACACGGTCATGCTGGCGCCGCTGCCTCACCCCTCGCCCGCCAATGCGGTGTGGTTCGCGCGCTTTGCAGGGCTGATGGATGAACGGCTGCGCTTGCTATTGAATTCGTAGCTGCTTGCGCAGATGGGACGGATGCTGGAGGCAGTCTTGCTTCAACTTGCCCATGAACAACAAAGCGCTGGGTGAGCCGCAAATTCTTCTATTTGGATCATTTTTTGAGCCGAATTCACTAGAATGCGGCGCATGCCCGCCTCGCCCCCCCGCTACCTGTGGCAGCAGCCCGGCTGGCCCCGCCTGCATTTCGACTTCGCCGCCGCGGGGCCGGCGCTGCTGCGGGCGCGCGAGCGCAAGGGCATCGCACAGGGCATGGCGCGCGCCATCGGGCTCGAACGGGTCGACGAAGTCTCGCAGGAGCTGTGGATGCAGGAAGCGATGTCCACGGCAGCCATCGAGGGCGAATCGCTGGACCTCGCGGCCGTCCGTTCGTCGGTGCTGCGGCACCTGGGCGGCGACAGCGGCGGGCCGGTCGAACGCCATGTGGACGGGCTCGTGGAAGTCATCCAGGACGCGACGCTGAACCACGCGCAGCCGCTGGATGCCGACCGGCTCTGCCGCTGGCAGTCGGCGCTGTTCCCTGGCGGCACGGCGGGCATCCGGCGCATCGCGGTGGGCCGCTTCCGGGACCACGCCGATCCGATGCAAATCGTCAGCGGCCGGCCCGGCCGCGAGGTGGTGCACTACACGGCCCCGCCTTCGGCCGAGGTGCCGCGCGAGATGACCGCGTTCCTCGACTGGTTCGCCGCCACCACGCCCGCCGATGGCCGGCCGGCCGCGCTCGACGGCATCGCACGCGCGGCGATCGCGCACCTCTGGTTCGAAACCATTCACCCTTTCGAGGACGGCAACGGCCGTCTCGGCCGCGCCGTGGCCGACATGGCGCTGGCGCAGGACAGCGCGGCGGGGGCAGGCGCCGCGCCGCGGCTGTACAGCCTCTCGCGCCAGTTGCTCGCCGCCCGCGCCGACTACTACGCCGCGCTCCAGCAGGCACAAAGCGGGGGAACCGACGTCACACCCTTCGTCGAGTGGTTCGCGAATGCGTTCGCGCAGGCCTGCGACGCCGCGGGCGAGGTGATCCAGGCCTCGCTCACGCGCTCGCGCTTCTGGGCCGCCCAGGCGCAGCGCGGCACCCTCAACGCGCGGCAGCGCAAACTGTTGCAGCGCCTGCTGCTGGCCGGCGACGGTGGCTTTCTCGGCGGACTCAACGTCGAGAAGTACCTCAAGATGGTCGATGCCTCCAAGGCCACGGCCACGCGCGACCTGTCCGACCTCGTGCGGCAAGGCTTGCTGCACACGCGCGGACAGGGCAAGGCGCTGCGCTACTACATCAGCGTGTCGGGCTGGACGCATGGGCTGGACGACGATGCCGCAGGCTGATCCTCCGCGCCTGATCCGCTTCCACAAGCCCTACGGCGTGCTCAGCCAGTTCACGCCCGAGGGCCGCTGGCGCGGCCTCGCGGACTTCATCGACGTGCCCGGCGTGTACGTGGCCGGCCGGCTCGACGCGGACAGCGAGGGCCTGCTGCTGCTGACCGGCGACGGGGCGCTGCAGGCGCGCATCGCCGACCCGCGGCACAAGATGCCCAAGACGTACTGGGTGCAGGTGGAGGGCGAGCCGGACGACACCGCGCTGGCGGCGCTGCGCGCGGGCGTGGCGCTCAAGGACGGCCCGACGCGGCCCGCGCAGGCCAGGCGGCTCGATCCGCCGCCGGAGGTCGCCCCGCGCGACCCACCGATCCGCGAGCGACGCCACATCCCCACGGGCTGGATCGAACTCGTGATCCGCGAGGGCCGCAACCGCCAGGTGCGGCGCATGACGGCGGCGGTGGGCTTCCCGACGCTGCGGCTGATCCGCGTGGCGATCGGGCCCTTCACGCTCGACGGGCTGGCGCCGGGTGCGTGGGCGGCCGAGGCAGTGCCCGGCGAACTGGCCGGGCGGGCTGGCCCGCTCAGCCGGCCGCGCGGCGCAGCAGCCAGGCCATCGCGGCCTTCTGCTCGTTGATGTCGGCGCCGGCATCGACGAGCAGCGCGGCGCGGTCGAAGGCGGCCGAGAGCAACTGGGCCAGCGCGACCAGCGGCACGCCGCGCGGCGCCGCCTTCGCGGCGGCCAGCCCTTCGGCCAGGGTGGCGGCAGCATTCGCGCCGTCCAGCGCCAGCACTTCGGCCAGGCTCAGCACGGCCGGCCCGTCGACCAGCAGCAGGCGCGTGCGGCCGGGCACGGCCATGGCCTGCAGGTAGGCGTCGCTGCCGGCCAGCAGGGCCTCCAACGGCGCCAGGCCGGCGGGCGCGGCGGCGCGGATCTCGTCGGCCACCGCCTGCATCTCGCGCACCAGCACGGCGCGGAACAGGTCGCGCTTGTCGGCGAAGTGGTGGTACAGCGCGCCGCGCGTGATGCCCGCGGCGGCCACCACCTCCGGCGTGGAAGTGTCGGCATAGCCCTTGTGCACGAACAGTTCGCGCGCGGCGTCCATCAGCGCCGCCCGGGTGGTTTCGGAGCGGTCGCGGTTGGTGCGGACAGCACCAGAGGGCGCGTTTTCAGCAGGGCCATTCGTCGACATACATACAGCCTGTACGTTAATCTTCAATCAAACATGCAGTCTGTATGTTAATTGCCGAGGCCGCTGGCGGCCAGCCCCGGCAAGCCCGCCGCCGCTGTCCGTTGGAGTGAACGCCATGACCGACACCGCCCCCGCCCTGCGCGTGACCAGCTACTACCCCGTGCTCATGACCCGCGACGTGGCGGGCACCGCCGCCTTCTGGCGCACCCACTTCGGCCTGGCGCCGCTGTTCAGCAGCGACTGGTACGTGCACCTGCAGTTGCCGGGCAACGACGCGGTCAACCTCGCGGTGCTGGACGGCTCGCACGCCACCATCCCCGAGGCGGCGCGCGGCCGGTCGGCGGCGGGGCTGCTGATCAACTTCGAGGTCGAGGACGTGGACGCGGTGCACGCGCGCCTGCTGGCCGCCGGCCTGCCGATGCTGCTGCCGCTGCGCGACGAGGACTTCGGCCAGCGCCACTTCATCACGCAGGACCCGAACGGCGTGCTGATCGACGTGATCAAGCCGATCCCGCCGAGCGCCGAGTTCGCGGCGCAGTACGACCCGTCGGCGCTGCCGCCGGCTTGAACGCCGGATGCGGCTCAATGCAGCGCGCCGCCGCTCTCGCGCAGGTCGCTCCCCTGCACGTCCAGCGCCGTGCGCAGCAGCAGGCGCACGCCCTCCACCTGCGTCGCCAGGGCCATGCTGGGCAGGCCCGGCCGCTGCGCCGACTGCGCCGGCAGGGCGGGCAGGTGCACGAAGCCGCCGCGCGTGCCGGTCAGCGCCGGCCGCGTCGCCAGCCGGTGCATCAGTGCGTAGAAGAGGTGGTTGCACACGAAGGTGCCGGCCGTGTTCGAGACCGCCGCCGGCACGCCATGCTCGCGCAATGCGCGCACGATGGCCTTGATCGGCAGGGTGGAGAAGTAGGCGGCGGGACCGCCCTCGACCACCGCCGCGTCCACCGGCTGGCCGCCGGCGTTATCGGGGATGCGGGCGTCGTCGACGTTGATGGCCACGCGCTCCGGCGAGATCTCCGCCCGGCCGCCCGCCAGGCCGAGCGCGACCACCAGGGCCGGCGCAGGCGCCTGAGCCAGCGCCTCGTCCAGCCGCGCGGCGGCTTCGCCGAAGACGCAGGGCAGGCGCAGCGCCTGCACGACGGCGCCGTCGCCGATGGCCTCGCCGTCCAGCGCCCGCGCGACCTCCCAGGAGGGATTGACCGCGTCCTGGTCGAAGGGATCGAAGCCGGTGAGGAGGATGCGGCGGCGGGAATCGGCAGCAGGCATGGCGACGCAGTGGAGACGTGGGACCGCCAGCGTAGCGCAGCGAGCGGGGCGTGTACCCTTCCCCGGCTCCCGTCCGCCTCTTCGACGAACCCATGCCTTCTTCCCTGTTCCCGCATCCCGCCAGCCGCCGCGCGGCGCTGTCGCGCCTGGCCACCCTGCCCCTGCTGTGTTCCCCGCTGGCCCATGCCGCGCCCACTCGCGGCACGCCGCCGGCGCCCGACCTGTGGCCGCGGCCGCTGCAGGTGCCCGGCGGCGTGGCGCGCCTGTCGCTCGGCCCGGCCGCCCGGCGGCCCACCGCCACCACCGCCACCACTGCCAGCGCCAGCCATGAGGCCGTGCCGCTGCTGGTGGTCGGCGACCCCATCGAATGGACCGCGCTGGTCGGCATCCCGCTCGCGGCCGCGCCGGGCGAGGTGCAGATCCGCGCCACCGGCACCGACGGCGATGCGCGCACCCTGCGCTACACGATCGAGGCCAAGCGCTACCGCGAGCAGCACCTGACGGTGGCGCCGCGCACGGTGGATCTCTCGCCCGCGGACCAGGCCCGCTACGAGCGCGAGCGCGACCACCAGGCGAAGGTGATGGCGACCTGGAGCGAACCGCCGGCCGGCCTGCTGCGCATGCAGGCGCCGGTGCCGGGCCGGCGCTCCAGTTCCTTCGGGCTGCGGCGCGTGTTCAACGGCCAGCCGCGCAATCCGCACAGCGGCATGGACATCGCCGCCGCCACCGGCACGCCGGTGCGCGCGCCGCTGGCCGGCCGGGTGATCGACACCGGCGACTACTTCTTCAACGGCGGCACGGTCTGGCTGGACCACGGCGGCGGCCTGCTGAGCATGTACTGCCACCTCAGCCGCATCGACGCGAAGGTGGGCGACGCGGTGCAGGCCGGCGATGCCTTCTGCGCCGTCGGCGCCACCGGCCGCGTGACCGGCCCGCACCTGCACTGGGGCGTGATGCTCAACCGCACGATGGTGGATCCGGCGCTGTTCATCTGAGGCGCGGGCGCGGCCGGAACACGCGCCGTTACAAAAAGGCGCTTGCGCCATACCAACTGGTATGCATGATCCATACCAACCAATCGGTATGGACATGACTTCCGCCCCCCGCCTCTCTTCCGCGCCGTCCACGGCGCCTGCCCGCACCCGGCTGCTGGACGCCGCCCTCCAGGTCATCCGCACCAAGGGCTACACCGCCACCACGGTGGACGACATCTGCGCCGCCGCCGGCGTGACCAAGGGCAGCTTCTTCCACCACTTCAAGGGCAAGGAAGACCTGGGCATCACCGCCGCCCACCACTGGGGCGAGGTGACGGGCGCGATGTTCGCCGCCGCCGACTACCACGCCCCGGCCGACCCGCGCGAGCGCGTGCTCGGCTACCTCGCCCTGCGCACCGCGCTGCTCGAAGGCGAGCTGCCCGACGTCACCTGCCTGCTGGGCACGATGGTGCAGGAGACCTACGCCACCCACCCCGCCATCCGCGACGCCTGCCAGGCGGTCATCCATGCCCACGCGGACACGGTGGCCGAGGACCTGGCCGCGGCCAAGGCCCGCCATGCGCCGCAGGCCGCGTGGGACCCGCAGGAGGTGTCGCTGTACTTCCAGGCCGTGCTGCAGGGCGCCTTCGTCCTGGCCAAGGCCGAGGGCAGCGCGGGCGTGGCGCGGCGCTGCGTCGCCCACCTGCGCGCCTACGTCGAGACCGTGCTGCTGCCGACGGCAGCGGCCCCGCCGGCTTCAGCAGACTGAAGCTTTCTTCCTTCCTTCATCCAAGGAGACCACCATGCCAGCCATGCATTACGTCGACGGCTTCGTCCTCGCCGTCCCCCAGGCCAACCAGGAGGCGTACCGCAAGCACGCCGACGACGCGGCCGCCGTGTTCAAGGAACATGGCGCGCTGGAGGTCGTCGAGTGCTGGGGCGACGACGTGCCCGAAGGCAAGCTCACCTCCTTCACCCTGGCCGTCAAGCGCGAAGAGAACGAGGCCGTCGTGTTCTCGTGGGTCACCTGGCCGTCCAAGGAAGTGCGCGACGCCGCCTGGCCCAAGGTCATGGAGGACCCGCGCCTGCCCAAGGACATGTCGGCCATGCCCTTCGACGGCAAGCGGATGATCTACGGCGGCTTCCGCATGATCGTCCACCGGTGACACCCTGCCTTTTCTGGAGACGACCATGACCGACACCCGCGACCCCGATGCCTGTCACAGCGAACCGATGGCCGATGCGCACGAGCTGACGCTCACCCGCGTCTACGACGCGCCGCCCGAGAAGGTCTTCCGCGCCTGGACCGAGCCCGAGCTGCTGATGCAGTGGTTCGTGCCGCGCCCCTGGTCGCTGGCCCGCGTGGAGGCCGACCTGCGCCCCGGCGGCCGCTCCAACCTGGTGATGCGCGACCCCGACGGCAACGAGTACCCCAACGCCGGCGTCTACCTGGAGGTGGTGCCGAACCGCCGCATCGTCTTCACCAACGCCTACACCGAGGGCTGGATGCCCGCCGATCCGCAGCCGATGAAGATGACCGCCATCGTCACCTTCGAACCCGAGGGCGAGGGCAAGACCCGCTACACCGCGCGCGCCGTGCACTGGACGGCCGCCGACCGCGACACGCACGAGAAGATGGGCTTCCACGAAGGCTGGGGCCAGTGCGCCGACCAGCTGGGCGAGCTGCTGGCCCGCATCTGACGCCGCAGGACGGCAGACAGGAGACCGCCATGCAGAAGATCACGCCCTGCCTGTGGTTCGACTTCCGGGCCGAGGAGGCCGTGGCCCACTACCTGCGCGTCTTCCGCAGCGGGCGCGTCCTCGCCACCTCGCACTACGGCGAGACGATGGGCGAGCACCGCGGCAAGGTGCTCACCATCCGCTTCGAGATCGAGGGCCAGGAGTTCCTCGCCCTCAACGGCGGGCCGCAGTTCCCCTTCACCGAAGCCGTGTCGCTGAGCGTGGACTGCCCCGACCAGGCCGAGGTGGACCGCCTGTGGGACGAGTTGGCCGAAGGCGGCTCGCACGGGCCCTGCGGCTGGCTGAAGGACCGCTTCGGCCTGTCATGGCAGATCGTGCCCTCGGCCGTCGAGACGATGATGCGAAGCGGCCAGCCCGAGCGCATCGACCGCATGATGGGCGCCCTGATGCAGATGGGAAAGCTCGATATCGCACAACTCCAGGCTGCGTTCGACGGCGGTTGAGAGCCCCCGCTGCGTGCCCCGTCTTTCATGCGCGCAGATGCCGGCTGCGCGTACGCTGCAACGCAGCATCGCACGCGGGCGGCGGTGCGCCACAGGAGATCTGCATGAAGCGCAAGGCGACCATCCACGGCAACGTCACCTTCACGCCAGGCGACGGCGTGCCCATCGTGATCCCCGAAGGTCCGATCGAGATCGAGGAAACCGAAGACAGCGTGATCCTGGGCTGGGAGCAGGCCCAGGGCGTGGTGGGCTCCACCGCCATGCCGCGCATCCAGTACGACCAGTACGTCGAGGCCGGGCACATCCGCCCCGAGTGAGGCGCCGCCGGGCGTGCTCAGGCCGCCGCCGTGGCGGCGATGACTGCGCCCGGCAGCCGGTAGTGCCCCTGCTCGAACAGGTCGATGCCGCAGGGCAGCGACTCGACCCAGTCGAAGAAGTCCGCGATCGCCTGCCGCCCCGCGATGGGCGCGCCGTGCTGCGGCACCAGCATCGAGATGTCGAGCTGCCGCGCCATGTGCGTCCACAGCCGCAGGATCTTGTTCGACACCATGTAGCGGCGGTGGAAGCCCTCCATGCGCCGGATGTGCGGCGCCAGTTCGCGCACCGGCTCGCGCGCCTCCGCGCCGCTGGTGAGCGAGACGCCCAGGTCGCCAGTGAAGAGGATGCGGCTGACCGGGTCGTAGAAGTGGAAGTTTCCCTCCGAGTGCAGGAAGTGCGCCGGCAGCAGGTGCAGTGAGCTCCCGCCCAGCGGCAGGATGCCGCCGCCGTCGGGCACGCCGATCACCCGCTTGAGCGTCTTGCCGCTCTTGGCGAAGTGCGGCACGAAGCGCTCCCACACCCGCGAGATGACGAGCCGCGCCTGCGTCGAGGTGAGCCAGCGATCGAGCGAGGCAATGATGTCCGGGTCGGCGTGCGAGGCGAGGATGTAGTCGAGCTTGCCCGGCGTGAAGTGGCGCGACATGCCGAGGAACAGCTCGTTGAAGGCCATGTTCCCTCCCGGATCGATGACCGCGCCCTGCCCGTGGTCCACCACCAGGAACTGGTTGGCCTGAACGGCGGCGCCGTCCTCCTCCACCAGGTCGGAGAACATGATGCAGGCGTGGTTCGGATCGCGGTAGAGCTCGACGGGCAAGGGGCGGCCTCGGCAACGGGATGGCTGGAGGCCGCGACTCTATGCAACAACTGGACACATTTAATTGACACACATCAACCCATGTGCTGGACCCGCTTACCCGCCTGCGTGCGCCTCGGCCAGGCACTGCGCGAACAGCGCCGTCGCCCGCCCCGGCTGCGGCGAGCGGCGCCAGATGGCGGCGAAGCGGCAGCGGTAGAAAAAGCGCTTCGGCGCCACCGCCACCAATTGGCCGGCCTGCACGAAGGGCTTCGCGTAGTGGTCCGGCAGGAAGCCCAGGTAGCGGCCCGAGAGGATCAGCAGCGCGATCGCCTCCTGGTCGTAGGCGGTGGCGCGGCGCGCCAGGCGCTCGCGGTGGCTGAAGTCCATGTTGGGCGAGTGATAGCCCAGTCCGGCGAACTCGTGCCGGCGCAGTTCGGTCCAGCCGAGCCTGCGGTGGTCGGCACCGAAGAGCGGGTGCGCGCGGCCGGCGTACAGCAGCATGGTCTCGCCGAATAGGTCGGCGTAGGCGAGGCTCTGCGAACTGCGGTGCGTGGGGATCACGCCGACATGGAAGCGCCCGTCGATGATGCCGCGCTCGATGGCGTTGATGGAGGCCACGTGCACGTTCAGCGCCACGCCCGGCGCCTGCGCGCCGAAGCGCGCGATGGCCCCGGCGATGTGCGCCTGCGGGTTGCTGGCCGTCTTGTCGAACAGGGCCAGCTCCAGCTCGCCGCCCATGCGGCCGTGGATGTCGTCGATGCCGCTGCGGAAGGCGTCCACCGAGGCGAGCAGGCGCAGCGTCTCCTCGTACACGCGCTGGCCCTCGGCGGTGAGGGCGAAGCCGGCCCGCCCGCGCCGGCACAGCACGAGGCCCAGGCGCGTCTCCAGGTCCTTGACGTGGCGGCTGACGGTGGAGGTGCCGATGTTCAGTTCCAGCTCGGCGGCCGTCATGCCGCCGCACTCCGCCACCGCCTTGAACACGCGCAGCAGGCGCAGGTCCATGTCGCTGAGCTGGCCCAGCACGGCCCGATTCTTTACTTGCATGGATCGGCAAGTGAACAGTGAAAGACGGCCATTCTCGCCAGCATCGCCCGCGCCAACAATGGCGCCATGAACACCGCCCTCGCCTCCTCCCAGCCCACCGCCGCCCGCACCGACGCGGCTTGGCTCGAAGCCCACTGGATGCCCTTCACCGGCAACCGGCAGTTCAAGGCCGACCCGCGCATCATCGTGGAGGGCAAGGGCGCGTACTTCACCGACGCCGAGGGCCGCAGGATCTACGACGGCCTGTCGGGCCTGTGGTGCACGGGCCTGGGCCACTGCCGCACCGAGATCAGCGAAGCAGTGGCGCGCCAGGCGGCGAAGCTGGACTACGCGCCCGGCTTCCAGTTCGGCCACCCGCTCTCGTTCGAGCTGGCCAACAAGATCAAGGGCCTGATGCCCCAGGGCCTGGACCACGTGTTCTTCACCGGCTCCGGTTCCGAGGCGGCCGACACCTCGCTCAAGCTGGCGCGCGCCTACTGGCGCGCCAAGGGCCAGGGCACCAAGACGCGCCTGATCGGCCGCGAGAAGGGCTACCACGGCGTGAACTTCGGCGGCATCTCGGTGGGCGGCATCGGCGGCAACCGCAAGACCTTCGGCCAGGGCGTGGAGGCCGACCACCTGCCCCACACCCAGCCACCGATGGGCTCCTTCATCAAGGGCATGCCGGCCGAGGGCGGCGAGGCGCTGGCCAACCGGCTGCTGGACCTGATCGCGCTGCACGACGCGAGCAACATCGCGGCGGTGATCGTCGAGCCCTTCTCCGGCTCGGCCGGCGTGGTGATCCCGCCAGTGGGCTACCTGCAGCGCCTGCGCGAGATCTGCACGCAGAACAACATCCTGCTGATCTTCGACGAGGTCATCACCGGCTTCGGCCGCTGCGGCGCGATGACCGGCGCCGAGGCCTTCGGCGTGGTGCCGGACATCCTCAACTTCGCCAAGCAGGTGACCAACGGCGTGCAGCCGCTGGGCGGCGTGGTCGCCACCCGGGAGATCTACGACACCTTCATGAAGGCCGGCGGCCCCGAGTACCTGGTGGAGTTCCCGCACGGCTACACCTATTCGGCGCACCCGGTGGCCTGCGCCGCCGGCATCGCCGCGCTGGACCTGCTGGTGGCCGAGGACGGCCCCGGGCGCGTGCGGGCGCTGGCCCCGCACTTCGAGGCGGCCGTCCACAGCCTGAAGGGCGCGAAGCACGTGCTGGACATCCGCAACCACGGCCTGGCCGCCGGCATCACCATCGACCCGGTGCCGGGCGAGCCGGCCAAGCGCCCCTTCGAGATCGCCATGGCCTGCTGGAAGAAGGGCTTCTACGTGCGCTACGGCGCCGACACCATCCAGCTCGCCCCGCCCTTCATCAGCGAGAAGGCGGAGATCGACCGGCTGGTCAACGCGCTGGGAGAGGCATTGGCCGGGACGGCCTGACGCCGCCACACTGGACAAAGACCAAGCGCCCTTCCGGGCGCTTTTTTCATGGTGTCACTGCCGCGAGAGGACGGAGCTATACGACTGCGCGTCCGCACCATCGATCACTTGCTCCGCTCACGCCTCGGCCGAACGCGGTCTTCGGCAGAAAAGTCTCAATCAAAAACAGCGCAGAGAAGTCCTCAAGCCACCGTACAGCCGTCACGCCTCGCGAGACAGCAAGGCTTTGCGGATTGAACCAGACAGCCTGCACGCCGTATCGGGTCGGCGCCAACACGTCCGACTCAAGTGTGTCACCCAACATCGCGATCTCATCAATCGCGACCCCCATCCTGGTCGCCACGATGCGCCAGAACTCAGGCGTGTCCTTCTTGAGACCTAGCTCGGTGAAGGTGAAGATGTCTGAGAAGTGGTGACGCATCGCGCCACGCTCCAGGGCTTGCTCGACCATCGGCTTTGGCGCAATTGTCGCGTTGGTGGCAATGCATAGCGGGAAGCGCCCATGCAACCGATCCAGCATCTGTACGGCGCCCTGCACCACGTGCACCTCGGGCTACAGTGCCATAGGCAGATCCCGCGGGCCGTCGTCGAGCATGAGCGTGTCGCCCCAGTCAAAGCAAATGATGCGGACCGATGATGCGTTCATGCTTGATACGTCGGCTTCATGGCCGGCAACCGCCGGTCGCAGGCTGCCGCTGCGCCATCGCCGTGGTCGAGGCGCCGCCCTTCACCATGCCGGCCCCACCCGACGGCGCTTCAGATCGGCCGCGTGAGGTACACCGCCTCGCGCCCCACGATCGGCTCACGCGTGGGCATGAAGACGGTGCAGCCGTCGCAGGGCGAGACGATGCGGCGGTCGCCGTCGGTGGCGATCAGCTCGTCCTTGGCGAAGGTCTCGAAGCCGACCAGCGGGCGCGCGAAGCGGAAGTCCTTGGTGTGCACGAGGTGCGTCTGCAGCAGCTCGAAACGGCGCTGCGGCGCCTTCGGCGCGGCCTCGGCCGGCGGGTCGATCAGGCCGAAATGCGCCAGGAAGTCCAGCGTCACGGCCGTCGCCAGCTCGGCCGCCGAGCGCCTGAAATGCTGGCCGCACTCGACCACCACCGCCGTGCCGGGCCCCGGGCCGTCCAGCCCGTGGCGGCCGTACTGGATGAGCGGCACGCCCGAGCCCAGGCCCTGGGGCATCACCAGATGCACCGGCGGCCGGCCGATGGCCAGCGCGAGGGCGGCGTTTCGCTCGTAGGCGGGATAGACCCAGAAGGGCTCCACGTCCTGGCTGGTGGAGTGGATGTCGAGGATGTGGTCGGCCGCGTCCACCACCGCGCGCATGGCGCGGGCGCGCTGCAGCTCGGGGCTCTGCTCGCCGCCGTCCAGCCACTCGGTGGACCAGATGCGGTTCATGTTGTGCACAAGCTGGCGGCTCTCGAAGGGCTTCTCGATGTCGAAGCTCTCGTAGGCCGCCACGTTGGCGAAGCTCACGGTGAGCGTACCGACCTTCGGGCGCACGTCGGTGTCGAGCAGGTGGGTGGCGGCGACCATGCCGCAGATCTCGTTGCCGTGCGTGAGCGCGTTGATCAGCACGTGCGGGCCGGGGCGGCCGGACTCGAAGCGATGCACATAGTCCACGCCGACGTTCCCCTGGCGGTAGGCCGACAGGTCGCGGGGCAGGACTTCGAGCGAGGCGGGAACGGGCGGGGGCGTGTGGGTCATCCGGGCATTGTGGCGCTTCAGCCCCCGGCCTGCTGCGCGTCGGCGGTGCGGCCGGTCCAGCGCAGCACGACGAACTCCGCCGGCTTCACGAGGGCCACGCCGATCAGGCAGACGATGCGCCCCTCGTCCAGGTCGGCCTGCGTCATCGTGCTGCGGTCGCAGCGCGCCCACCAGGCTTCCTCCGGCTTCTGCCCGGCCAGCGCGCCGGCGCGCCACTCGGGCTGAAGGAAGCCGTCGACAGACTGGCGCACGCGCGTCCACAGCGCCTCGCCGTGGTGCTCCTGCGCGACCCAGCGCAGGCCGCGGCCGAGCGAGGCCTCGACCATGTCGAGCCAGCGGCGCTGATGGACGTAGCGGATCTCGGGGTCGCCGCCGGCCAGGCGCGCGCCCCACACGAGCAGCCCGCGGCCCAGAAACTCGCGCAGGCAGTTCACGCCCTGCGGGTTGAGCCGGTCCTGCTCGCCGGCGCTCACCGGCCACGCCAGGTGCAGCACGCCGGCCACCGGCAGACCGGCCGGCGCCTTGTGCACGCCCTGCGCCGCATCGCTGCGCGCGTACAGGCCCGCCACGACGCCGGAGGGCGGCAGCGCCAGCGCGGCGTCCATGCGGCCCGGCGGCGCCAGCGGATCGGCCACCACCACCCAGGGCCAGTAGAAGGCGGCGCGGCCGGAATCGACGGCCTGCCGCTGCGCCAGCGCCTGGTCGGCCGTGAGGTCCGGCGCGGCGTCCAGCACGGCGATGCGCCAGGCGCCCGGCCGTTCGGCATGCGCCACCAGCGCGGCCTGCAGGGCCAGCCGCTCCTCGAGCGCGCTGGCGCCGGGGGCGGCCACGGTGCGCACGTCCTCCAGCAGCGCGACCTGCGCCAGCGCGGCGGCGTAGCTGCCCGGCGTGGCCTCGTCGGCCAGCGGCGGCACCATGCCGTCGGTGCCGCCGGCCAGCTGCACTGGCTGCCCTGCCAGCGCGCGCACGCGGTCGAGCAGCGCCCAGGCGTCCACCGCCGCGCCGAGGTGCAGCCACAGCGGCAGCGCGCTCGCCTGCGCGGCGGCGCTGCCGAGCACGGCGCCGGCCCAGCGCGGGTGCGAGGGCGACCAGGTCAGTTCGCCCCAGCGCTCGGCGATGCCGTCGGCGTCGGCCCAGTCGATGTCGAGGACGACGATCCGGCTGTCGGCGACCCGCCCGCGCGCGACGACCTGCCCCTCGCGGTCGCGCCAGCGCTTGTCGTGGCCGCGCAGGCACTCGCACGGCCGGCCGGCGGAGACGGTGCGCAGCAGCGTGCCGGGCGGCGCCTCGGTCATCGCGCGCAGGCCGGCGGGCAGCAGCCGCTCGCGCAGCACGACGCGCCCGTTGCCGCCGCTGCCGGGGTCCAGCGCATGCAGGGTCACGCGGCGCTCGGGTGCCTCGTCCTCGCCCAGCACGGCGCTGGCCGGCCGGGCGCCGAAGGCGGTGCGGGCCACGTACAGCCGCGCGCCGCCGTTGGCGAAGAAGGCGCGCACCGCGTGCGCGACGTGGTGGGTCCGGGGCTCGGCGTGCGCCGCGCCGCCGATGAAGCGCAGCGGCTGGCAGCCGCCGTACAGGCGCTCGAAGTCGGCGGCGCTGTGCAGCAGCCGCGGCCGCACGCCCAGCGGCCCGCGGCGCGTCGGGCCGACGAAGGCGGCAGTGGCGGTGTCCACGCGCTCGATGCGCGGCCCGGGGGGCGTCTCCTCGACGTACACGCCCGGCGTGGCGAGGGTGATCATGTTCGGCCGCCCTCCTGCGCGGGCGCGCCGGCCGGGACGGGCGAAGGCGTGGACGGAACGGCTCTCATGGCGGATGGGCGCCGCAGGGCGCCCGCCATTGTGGCCAGCGGCCGGCGGGCTGCCCATCGGCCGGACGGCCGAGGCGCGTCAGCGGCCGCGGCCGGCCGCGCTGCCCTGCCGCGCCCGCTGCGCCTCCTCGCGCCGGCGCCGCAGCTCCGCCTCGGCGCGGCGGCCGGCGGCCAGCCAGGCGGCGAACTCCTTCACCGTCTCCAGCGTGATGCGCCCGATGGCGCCGCCGCGGAAATCGGTGATCAGCGCCTCGGCCGCCTTCTGCGCATCGACCCGGCCGCCCGAGACGATCGCGCCGCGGCGCCGGCCGACGGCGTCGAGCAGGGCCTCGTCGGGTTGGTCGCAGGCGGGCTCGCCGTCCGGCAGGCGGTAGCGGGCGCGCAGCGCCTCGGCGTAGTGCGTCTTCAGGTAGGCCAGCAGCTCCAGCGCGACTTCCTCGTCGTCGTAGGCGTTGCGGCCGACGGCGCCGCTCACGGCCAGGCGATAGCCGCTCTCGGGCACGATGATCTTGGGCCACAGCATGCCCGGCGTGTCGTAGAGGTAGAAGTCGTCGGCCAGCAGGATGCGCTGCTCCTGCTTGGTCACGCCGGCCTCGTCGGCGGCCTTGGCCTGGCGCTTCAGGCTGAGCGTGTTGATGAGGGTGGACTTGCCCACGTTGGGCACGCCGCAGATGAGCACCCGCATCGGCTTGGCCAGGCCGCCGCGGCCGGGCGCCAGGCGGTGGCAGGCGTCGATGATGGCCTTGCGCTGCGCCGGCGGGGTCTGGCTGGCGTCCAGCGCGATGGCGCCGGTCTCGCTCTGCCCCTGGTAGTGGGCCAGCCACTCCGCCGTGCGCTGCGGGTCGGCCAGGTCCTGCTTGTTGAGGATCTTCAGGCGCGGCTTGTGCGCCGTCATGCCGGTCAGCGCGGGGTTGGCGCTGGAGCCGGGCAGGCGCGCGTCGAGCAGCTCGATCACGACGTCGGTGGTCTTCACGCGCTCCGCAATCGCCTTGCGGGTGGCGTTCATGTGACCGGGGAACCATTGGATCGGCATGGGCAGGCGGGAAAGAGGCGGTGCGGGAAGCGGCCGATTGTCCCTGCTGGCCCGGCGGGCGCGTTTTTTTGTTTCACGATGACTCCAGTACCGCATTTCGCTGGACTACGCCAAGGCTCGATACAGCAGGTTTATCAATTACTTAGGCGAGTTCAACATATGCCGGTGCTTTCCGAAACTTGAC
>Ga0164243_10001062_pt1 | contig 47415 bp, 41 predicted proteins | sample OricompcompostOP_FD_108781 | JGI IMG/M metagenome (GOLD analysis project Ga0164243, IMG submission 108781) | Organic Plus compost microbial communities from Emeryville, California, USA - Original compost - Organic plus compost (OP) | ecosystem: Engineered > Solid waste > Mixed feedstock >...
CGGCATTCTCGGCATGTTCAACATGTTCGCCGGCGGCGGCATCAACCGCATGGCGATCTTTGCGCTGAACATCATGCCGTACATCTCGGCCTCGATCATCATCCAGTTGATGACGACGGTGTCGCCCCAGCTTGAAGCGCTCAAGAAGGAAGGTGAGGCCGGCCGCAAGATCATGAACCAGTACACGCGGTATCTCACCGTGGGTCTGGCCGCCGTGCAGGCCTATTTCATCGCGGTAGGTCTCGAGAGCGCCGGCAACGTGGTCGCCGATCCCGGCATGTTCTTCCGCATTTCCACGACCATCACGCTGACCGGCGGGACGATCTTCCTGATGTGGCTCGGCGAGCAGATCACCTCGCGCGGCATCGGCAACGGCATTTCGCTGATCATCCTGTCAGGCATCGTCGCCGAGCTTCCGGCGGCGCTGGTCGGCATGTTCGAACTGGGCCGGCAGGGCGCGCTTTCGACCGGCATTATCCTGCTGATCATGGCAATGGCGGTGATCGTGATCGCCTTCATCGTGTTCATGGAGCGGGCGCAGCGCCGTCTGCTGATCCAGTACCCGAAGCGACAGGTTGGCAACCGCGTGTTCGAGGGGCAGTCCTCGCACCTGCCGCTGAAACTCAACACCTCGGGCGTGATTCCCCCGATCTTTGCCTCGTCGCTGCTGCTGCTGCCGACCACGATCGCGAGCTTCAACGCGCAGGGGCAAGGGCCGGAATGGCTGACGATGATCACGACACAGCTTGCGCACGGACGCCCGCTGTTTCTCATCCTCTATGTCGGTCTGATCGTGTTTTTCGCGTTCTTCTATACCGCGATCGTGTTCAACCCGACCGAGACCGCCGACAACCTCAAAAAGCATGGCGGTTTCATTCCCGGCATCCGTCCGGGCGAACGGACCGCGGAATACATCGACTACGTTTTGTCGCGCATTACGGTGATCGGCGCCGGTTATCTCGCGATCGTCTGCCTGATTCCGGAAATCCTGATTTCCTATGCTGCAGTGCCGTTCTATTTCGGCGGCACGTCCCTGCTGATCGTGGTCAGCGTGACAATGGATACCGTAGCGCAGGTACAAGGCTACTTGCTTGCGCATCAGTATGAGGGCTTAATCAAGAAATCGAAGCTCAGGGGGCGCCGTAGATGAGATTGATCCTGCTTGGTCCGCCGGGGGCCGGGAAAGGTACGCAGGCCCAACGTCTCGTCGAAAAATACAACATCGTCCAACTCTCCACAGGTGACATGCTGCGGGCCGCGGTCGCGGCCGGGACGCCGGTCGGACTGAAGGCAAAAGAGATCATGGCACGGGGCGAACTCGTGCCGGACGATGTGGTGGTTGCAATCGTTGCGGACCGGATTGAAAAGCCGGACGCCCGCAACGGATTCATCCTCGACGGATTTCCGCGCACCGTTCCGCAAGCCGAGGCGCTCGATCGCATGCTGCATGAGAGGAGGCTCGACCTCGATGCGGTGATCGAACTCAAGGTCGATGAGGGGATTCTGCTCGATCGCGTGCAGCGCCGGGTCAATGAGACCCTGGCGCGCGGCGAGCCTGTCCGGGCTGACGATAACCCCGAATCGCTGAAGAAGCGCCTCGACGCCTACCGCGCCCAGACGGCGCCGCTGGTCGATTTCTATGCCGGCAAGGGCAGTTTGCGCCGGGTCGACGGCATGGCCCCCATAGCGGAAGTGACCTCCGCCATTGGCCGGATTTTGGCGGATAACATGTTCCGCGTCCTGCCGGCCGAAAAGGCAAGGGAGAAGGCTCCTGCGCTTGGAAGGCCTGCGTCCAAGAACGAGGCGGGGGCTGCGGCGAAATCCGCTCGGACAGCGCCGAAAAAAGCCAGATCCGCTGCCACGTCGGCCGCGGCGCGCCGCACCAGGCAACCGGCGCGGAAATCCGCATCGAAATCGGCAGCCAAGACTTCGGCGGCCAAGACTTCGGCGGCCAAGACTTCGGCGGCCAAAAAGAGCCGGGCGAAGCCCGTTAAACGGCGGGCCAAGGCTGCCGGTAAGGGGGCACGGAAAACCACCAAACCGGCCAAGAAGACGGCCTTAAAAAAGGGTCGCAAAACACGGAAATAATCGCACAAATTCGTGTCTGGAGGTTGACGGAAGGGGGTCTAACCCGTAAATACCCGGCACCCAGATGGAGACGAGTTTTTTGCGATGCTTGGCGCCGCGCTGTGGCGCGGGCGTCGTATCGGCGTTTCACCCCCCTGGAACATGATCAGAACAGCCCGGCCGGTGCACAGGCGGGCATGAGGAGTAGCGGCAGTGGCCCGTATCGCAGGCGTCAACCTACCGACCAACAAGCGCGTCGTGATCGCGCTGCAATATATTCATGGCATCGGCCCCAAGAAGGCGCAAGAGATCGTGGACGCGCTGAAGCTCGATATGGCGCGCCGGGTGTCGCAATTGAGTGACGCCGAAGTTCTGCAGATCCGCGAAATGATCGACCGCGATTATGTGGTTGAAGGCGATCTGCGGCGTGAAGTTGCAATGAACATCAAGCGGCTGATGGACCTCGGCTGCTACCGCGGCCTGCGGCATCGCCGCGGTCTTCCGGTTCGCGGTCAGCGCACGCATACCAACGCGCGCACGCGCAAGGGGCCGGCAAAGGCAATCGCCGGCAAGAAGAAGTAATCGTTCGATCGACCTTTTTGAAAAACGGCTCCGGACCTGCCGGATACCGAGAGGATAGAGAATGGGCAAAGAAGCCACCCGCGTTCGCCGCCGCGAGAAGAAGAACATCGCCTCGGGCGTCGCGCATGTGAACGCATCGTTCAACAACACCATGATCACCATCACCGACGCGCAGGGTAACACCATCGCGTGGTCGTCGGCAGGGACCATGGGCTTCAAGGGTTCGCGCAAGTCGACCCCTTATGCCGCGCAGGTGGCCGGTGAAGATGCCGCCAAGAAGGCGCAGGAACACGGCATGCGCACGCTCGAAGTCGAGGTTTCCGGGCCGGGTTCGGGCCGCGAGTCGGCGCTGCGCGCGTTGCAGGCTGCGGGCTTTATGGTGACGTCGATCCGCGACGTGACGCCGATCCCGCATAACGGCTGCCGGCCGCGCAAGCGGCGCCGGGTCTGATTGTTTTTTGAATACGGGTGGCGAGATTTTTGGGTTCGCCGCCACCGCTGATGATTTTCCACGGCAGCGGCGTGGAAGGCGTGGGCCAGGGCCTCACTGCTCAGCGCGATAGGTGAAGACGTGACGATTCAAAAAAATTGGCAGGAATTGATTCGACCCAACAAGTTGCAGGTGCAGCCGGGCAGCGATCCGAAGCGGTTCGCCACCATGGTTGCCGAGCCGCTTGAACGCGGCTTCGGCTTGACGCTTGGCAACGCGCTTCGCCGTATCCTGCTGTCATCGCTGCAGGGCGCGAGCGTGCAGTCGGTTCATATCGACGGCGTGCTGCACGAATTCTCCTCGATCGCGGGTGTGCGCGAGGATGTCACCGACATCGTCCTCAACATCAAGGATATCGCCATCAAGATGCAGGGCGAAGGCCCGAAGCGGATGGTATTGAAAAAGCAGGGGCCTTCGGTCGTTACCGCCGGCGACATCCAGACCGTCGGCGATGTCATGATCCTCAACCCGGAACTCGTGCTGTGCCATCTCGACGAAGGCGCCGAGATCCGCATGGAGTTCACGGTCAACACCGGCAAGGGTTACGTGCCGGCTGAACGCAACCGTCCGGAAGACGCGCCGATCGGGCTTATCCCGGTCGACAGCCTCTATTCGCCGGTGCGCAAAGTGTCGTATCGCGTCGAGAACACCCGCGAAGGACAGATTCTCGACTACGACAAGCTGACCATGCAGATCGAGACGAACGGCGCGGTCTCGCCGGAGGACGCGCTCGCGTTCGCCGCGCGCATCCTGCAGGACCAGCTCAACGTGTTCGTGAACTTCGAGGAGCCGCGCAAGGAAGTCGGCGTCGCCGAGGCGATCCCCGATCTCGCGTTCAACCCCGCCTTCCTCAAGAAGGTTGACGAACTCGAGCTGTCGGTACGCTCCGCCAACTGTCTCAAGAACGACAACATTGTCTATATCGGCGATCTGGTTCAAAAGAGCGAAGCCGAAATGCTCCGTACGCCGAACTTCGGCCGCAAGTCGCTGAACGAAATCAAGGAAGTGCTGGCGCAGATGGGCCTCCATCTCGGCATGGAAGTCGCCGGATGGCCGCCGGAGAACATCGAAGACCTCGCCAAGCGCTTCGAGGATCATTACTAGGATAACGTCCGCCTGCGCGGAGACTGAAGGAAGCTCGTCATGCGTCACGGAAATGCCCACCGCAAACTCAACCGCACGGCGGAACATCGCCGCGCGATGTGGGCCAACATGGCCGCGGCTCTCATCAAGCACGAGCAGATCTCGACGACGCTGCCGAAGGCGAAGGATCTCCGTCCGATCGTCGAGAAGCTGGTCACGCTCGGCAAGCGCGGCGACCTGCACGCGCGCCGCCAGGCGATCGCGCAGCTCCGTGACGTTGCTATCGTCAAGAAGCTCTTCGACGTGATTGGCCCGCGCTACAAGGACCGCAATGGCGGTTACACGCGCGTCCTCAAGGCGGGGTTCCGCTATGGCGACTCCGCGCCCCAGGCCGTGATCGAGTTCGTCGAGCGTGATGTCGATGCCAAGGGGCTCGATTCCGGTCCCGTGCAGGAAACGAGAACTGAGGCCGAAGGCGTTCCGGCGTAGTTCTGTCAGACCGGAAAAGAGATGCAAAAAGCGGCGCCCGGCGCCGCTTTTTTTGTTCTGCGTTGATGACCGCTAACGGCCTCCAATGTGCACTTAAATGTGCACTTATTTTATGCAGAACTGAAAATGCCTGCCGTAACGGCACAAATTAAACCAAAGCGTAACGAAGCCATGATTGGGTTACCGCCGCTGGTCCCATTTGAAATTTACTGCCATCATGTCCCGGTTCAATCACGCATCAGTGGCGGATACGCAGGACGTATCGGATATTTCCACGCTCACTGAGCGTTTGACGTCTGAGGTCAATCAGATTGCCTTGGACAAGACCAGGACGATCCAGGAAATCACCAGCCAGATGAAGATGCTGGCCTTGAATGCGTTGATCGAAAGCGCGCGGGCCGGAGAACACGGGCGGGGCTTCACGGTGGTCGCGCGTGAAGTGCGTGATGTCGGCCAGCGTATCGAGGTCATCGCGCGCCAGCTTGAATCGGAACTCGTCAAGCGGACCGGCGACCTCATGCAGTCGATCGCGACGATGACGGACCGCTCCATGGGCGAACGCATGGTCGACTTGTCGTTGAATGCCATCGAGCTGATCGACCGCAATCTTTACGAGCGGACCTGCGACGTGCGCTGGTGGGCAACCGATTCAGCGGTGGTCGATTGCGCGACCCAGCGCGATTCAGCAAAAGCCGTCGCCCACGCGTCCGACCGGCTTGGTGTGATCCTTGGTGCTTATACGGTTTATCTGGATCTTTGGTTGTGCGGTCTCGACGGCACGATCCTGGCCAATGGCCGGCCCGACAGGTTCAAGGTGAAAGGTCGCAACGTGGCCGACGCGTCCTGGTTCCGTGACGCCCTGGCCTTGAAGTCCGGAGACGACTACGTCGCTGCGGACGTGGAGCGCCAACCGCTGCTCGGCAATGCGCAGGTCGCAACCTATTGCGCGAGCGTGCGCGCGGAAGGTCAGTCGCGCGGCAAGCCGCTTGGCATTCTTGCCATCCATTTCGACTGGGAATCACAGGCACGGGCCATCGTTCAAGGAGTTCGCGTCGACGACGACGCTGCCCGCGTGCTGCTTGTCGACGCCAATTTTCGGGTCATTGCCGCATCGGACGGAATTGGTCTCTTGACCGAGCGTTTTGCCTTTACCGCGGAGAACCGCAGTAGCGGCTACTATCAGGACAAGTCCGGCAACTTGGTAGCCTATCACGTGACTCCCGGGTACGAGACTTACAAGGGGCTTGGCTGGTACGGCGTGATCGTTCGTGCCGCGAGCGCAAAGAGCCGGCACCTGGCGGGCACCTAGCCGGCACCGACGGCGGGGCGAGCGCCCTATGTGGAGCTGTCGGCCTTCAAATGGCGCGCATGAGGATTTATATCTCAGGTGCCATAACCGGAGGCCGGCAATGAATATTTTGCGGATTTTAGCGGTTGTTATCGCGACAGCGACGGCTGCGCTTCCGGCATTGCCTGTTGCCGCGCAGACCCGCGTGGTTCCGTCGTCGCCCGAGCAGTTGCGCCTGTCGTTCGCGCCGGTCGCGCACAGGGTTTCGCCCGCCGTTGTGAACGTTTATGCGGCAAAGACCGTGGTGGCGCGCAATCCGCTTTTCGAGGATCCATTGTTCCGGCGGTTTTTCGGCGAACCAGGCGGGCCAGGGGCCTCGCAGGTACAGCGTTCGCTCGGCTCCGGCGTGATCGTCGATGCGGCGGGGTTGGTCGTGACCAACAATCACGTCATTGAAGGCGCCGACGAGATCAAGGTATCGCTTGCCGACAAACGCGAATTCGATGCGAAGATCGTTTTGAAGGATCCGCGGTCCGATCTCGCGGTGCTGAGACTGGTGGATGGAAAAGAACGATTTCCCGTGATCGAGATCGGCGATTCCGACGCGCTGCAGGTCGGTGACGTCGTCCTCGCGATCGGCAATCCGTTCGGCGTCGGGCAGACCGTCACCCATGGCATCGTGTCGGCGGTGGCGCGGACCCAGGTCGGCATTACCGACTATCAGTTCTTTATCCAGACCGATGCCGCGATCAATCCCGGCAATTCAGGTGGTGCGCTGGTCGACCTTTCCGGGCGCCTCGTTGGAGTCAACACGGCGATCTTTTCGCGCTCGGGCGGTTCGCAAGGCATCGGCTTTGCAGTGCCGGTGAATATGGTGCGTGTGGTGGTCGCCTCAGCCAAGAGCGGCGGCGGCTCGGTGCGGCGGCCATGGCTCGGCGCCAAGCTGCAGGCGCTCACAGGCGAGATCGCGGAAAATCTCGGATTGAAACGCCCGGCCGGCGCGCTTATCGCCAGCATCGTCCCGAACAGCCCCGCAGCACGGGCAGGTTTGAAGACCGGCGATGTCATCGTGTCGATTGATGACCAGGCCGTCGATGACCCCAATGCGTTCGACTATCGCTTTGCCACGCGCACGCTCGGCGGCCGGGCGCAACTCGGCGTGATCCGGGCGGGAAAAGATGTCAAGCTCGAGGTGGCGTTGCAGACCGCGCCGGAGACGCCGCGCCAGGAAATCACGATCCAATCGCGATCGCCCTTTTTCGGAGCCACCGTCTCCAACATTTCCCCCGCGGTCGCCGATGAATTGCGGCTCGATCCGTCGGCGTCGGGCGTCGTCATCAGTGATGTCGCCGAGGGCTCGATTGCGCAGAGCCTCGGGTTCCGCAAAGGCGACGTGGTGTTGCAGGTCAACAATGCCAAGATCGAGCGCACGCCCGATCTGGATCGCGCAACGCGCGAGCGGAGCCGGGTCTGGCGGGTGACGATCCTGCGCAACGGCCAGCAAATGTCGGTCGTGTTCGGCGGATGAACGCGCGCCCAACCAAGGTGCGTTCCGGCGAATCCACTTTGTTCGCGGCGGCTGGCCTTGAGCAGGACGCACCACGTCCGCTCGCCGACAAGCTGAGGCCTCAGAAACTATCTGACGTGGTCGGGCAGGATCACCTGCTGGGGCCGGATGGCGTATTGACCCGCATGCTGGAGGCGCGCTCGCTGGGTTCGATGGTTTTCTGGGGGCCTCCGGGCACCGGCAAGACCACGGTGGCGCGGCTTCTGGCCGATGCGACGGACCTGCATTTCGACCAGATCTCCGCGGTGTTCTCCGGCGTCGCCGACCTCAAGAAGACGTTTGATGCGGCGCGCGCGCGCCGCGAAATGGGAACGGGCACGCTGCTGTTCGTCGACGAGGTGCACCGCTTCAACCGCGCGCAGCAGGACTCGTTTCTGCCAGTGATGGAGGACGGCACCATCGTTCTGGTCGGGGCGACGACGGAGAACCCATCGTTCGAGCTTAATGCGGCGCTGCTTTCCCGGGCGCGTGTGCTGGTGTTCAAGTCCCTCGACGCGGCCGCGATTGAGAAGTTGCTGGCGCGGGCGGAAGCGATCGAAGGCAAGCCGTTGCCGCTCGACGCGGATGCGCGCGGGGCGCTGGTCCGTATGGCGGATGGGGACGGCCGTGCGGCACTGACGCTGGTCGAAGAAATCTGGCGCGCGGCGCGGCCCGGAGAGATCTTCGACCCGGCAAAGTTGGCCGACGTGGCGCAGCGCCGCGCGCCGATCTATGACAAGTCTCAGGATGGCCACTACAACCTGATCTCCGCGTTGCACAAGTCGGTGCGCGGCTCCGATCCGGATGCGGCGCTCTACTATCTTGCACGCATGCTCGATGCTGGAGAGGATCCGCTCTATCTCGCACGCCGCATCGTGCGGATGGCGGTGGAAGACATCGGCATGGCCGATCCGCAGGCGCTTGTGATCACCAACGCCGCGAAGGATGCCTACGATTTTCTCGGCAGTCCCGAAGGCGAGCTCGCGCTGGCGCAGGCCGTGATCTATGTGGCAACAGCGCCGAAATCGAACGCCGCCTATACGGCATTCGGCGCGGCAAAGCGGGCAGCCAAGGAGGGCGGTTCACTGCTGCCGCCACGGCACATCCTCAATGCGCCGACCAAGCTGATGCAGGCTGAAGGGTATGGTGCGGGCTATGCCTACGATCACGATGCCCCGGATGCGTTTTCCGGCCAGAACTATTTTCCGGACGAACTCGGCCGCCAGAAATTCTATGAGCCGGTGGAGCGGGGCTTCGAACGTGAGATCAGGAAACGCCTGGATTATTGGGCGAAGCTGCGCAAAGAGCGCGGCGGGTAGTTTCTCTTGCCGCGCCAGAAACGCGTCAGGAGAGTAGGCGCGTGACGCCACGCCGGATTTCCGCTACGGCTTTCACATGAAAAACCGAAGACCTCGCACTTCAAACGCCCGGACATCCTCCTCGGGAGAGCGACGCTTTGCCGGCGGAAAGAGCAGCGGCGGCGCCCCGCGAAAGGACGGCCGGCGCGAGTTCGGTCGCGATGACGGACGAAATGCTGACCGTTCCGAACGTGACAAGCCGCGGGAGGGTCATCGTACGCCGCCAGCGCCACGCCAGAAATCCATGGCCGATCAGTTGCCGGAGCGACGGGCCGCGAAGTCCGCAACGCCGGAAAGCGTTGCGACCGCAGTGCAGAACGTCACCGTCTCCCCTGACGAGGCGGGCATGCGGGTCGATCGCTTTCTCGAAGCACGGTTTCCGGGACTCTCTTTCTCACATATCCATCGTGTCGTGCGTAAAGGCGAGGTGCGGGTCGACGGCAAGCGGGTCGACGGCAAGGACCGCCTCGAAGCCGGACAGACGGTGCGTATCCCGCCGCTACGGCTTGACGCGCCCAAGGCCGGGCCGGCGAGCGAAGGCGATGCCAAAACGCGCGAGTTCCTCGCCTCCATCACGCTCTACGAAGACGATGATGTGCTTGTGCTCAACAAGCCTTATGGACTTGCAGTCCAGGGCGGCTCGGGCATGACCAAACATCTCGACGGCATGCTCGACGTGCTGCGCGATCGCGCGGGTCAGCGTCCGCGGTTGGTGCACCGCCTCGATCGCGAGACCTCCGGCTGCATCCTCGTCGCCAGGACGCGCTTCGCCGCCTCGGCTCTCGCGAAAACATTTCGGACGCGCGCGGCGCGAAAAATCTATTGGGCCCTCGTCACCGGCGTGCCGAAGCCGCGGCAGGGCCGCGTCTCGACCTTTCTTGCCAAGGAAGATCGCGAGGATGAATCCGTGATGCGGATCGCCAGGCACGGCGATGAAGGCGCAAGCCACGCCGTCACCTACTATGCCATCGTCGAGACGGCGGCGCAGCAGCTGGCCTGGGTCTCGCTCAAGCCTGTTACCGGCCGCACCCATCAGCTTCGCGCGCACATGGAGCACATCGGACATCCGATCGTCGGCGACTCGAAATATTTCCGCAAGGAAAACTGGTCGCTGCCGGGCGGCATGCAAAACCGCCTGCATCTTTTGGCGCGGCGAATCGTGGTGCCGCATCCGCGCGGCGGCACGATCGACGTCACCGCGCCGTTGCCGCCGCACATGCAGCAGAGCTGGAATTTGCTCGGGTTCGACGCAGCGCGTTACGACCCGATCGTCGAAGCGCCGGAGGAATAGAAGTTCCGCCGCGACAGGTGGCCGATCGGCGGGAGCGGGCGACAACAAAGCTGCTTGAAATGTGGCAAACCGGCGCTGGCGGTTCCGCGGCTCGGTTCCCAGATTAAGCACCGAAAAGGGGCTGCTTCGAAAAGGATGCTCCGCCATGTTGCGCTTGTTGATGACCGGACTTTTCGTTGCCGGACTGGCGACCGCCGCCGGCGCGCAAATCTATAATCCCGCGACACCGGTCGGTCCGCCGCCGATTCTGCCGACAACCCCGCCTGCTGCGATACCGGGAATGGAAGCACCTCCCGCACCGGTAACGAACAGTTCGCGGACCTATCAGGGCGGTGCGGTGCCGAGCATTCAACTCGGCCGGCGCGCGGCGGAAACCCATAATGACCGTTCGATCCGTTGCGCCGGTCAGGCCGCCGGCCTCGGTGTTCCGCCAGGGGCCACGGGAACCTACATTCGCGAGTGCGTGAACGCCCGATAGGTAACGCGCGCCACCGCGATCCTGCCTGCATTCCTCTGGAACAACCGCCACCACCGCTTGTTGATTTGGCGGGGGCGAAAGCCGGAGGAATCTGAATGAAGAAGCAACTTATTACAGTGTCGGCCATCTGCGCTTTGATGGCAGGTACCAGCATCGTGGCAGCACAGCGCGGCCCCGACAGTTCATCGGGCGGCATGTCTGCGGCCCCCGCGGCACCGGCAGAAAAAATGGCGCCGCCGGCTGGCCGGGCAAATCCATCCGCAAACGAATCCCGCGGAGCGATGAAACCGGAGGCGAATTCCGACAGGCGCGCGGAAGACCGTTCGCAGGGAATGCCGGACCGGCGGAGTTCCTCGCCTGACAACCGTATGCGGTCAGAGGATAACTCGCCGACGCGAAGTCCTTCCCAGGCGCAATCGTCGCCGCAGCGCTACCAGTCGCCGTCGCAGGCTCAGTCGGGCGGCACGTCACCGAATGACCGCAACGCGTCCGGTGGTTCGCAAACGAACGCCCACGCAAACCTCTCAGCGGACCAGCGTACGCGCATTCGCGCGACAGTCCTCGCACAACCGCAGGCACCGAAGATCAGCCGCAATGAGGTGAACTTCAATATCCGCGTCGGTACGGTGGTGCCTCGCACCGTCACTGTCGCGCCGCTGCCGGCCGCGGTTGTCGAAATCCATCCGGCCTGGCGAGGTTACTCGTATATCTTGGTCGGAGACGAGATTGTGATCCTTGAACCGGCCAGCTTGCGGATCGTTGCGATCATTCCCGCGTAGGCCGCCGGGAGGTCTATGGAAACGCCGGGAGGTCTATGGAAACAGGGGTGCCGCAACCCCTGTTTCTATTTCGGATACTGCTGAAGCCGTTTCGCGACAGCGTTCGGAAGCCAGTCCAGAAACGAGCCGGAAAAAAACGTTTCCCCGCTTCCTTCGCCGTAATTGGCGTCAAAACTCTCGATCATCGTGCGCATCGTGCCCGCGCAAACCGGCATGACCGCAACAATCTGGTCGCTGAGGTCAGCCGTCGATTTGGCCGCGCGAATTTCGCGGACAACGCAATCCGCAGCGTGATTGACGATCCGCTGCACGATAGCAGCTTTTTCCGCTTTCGAGAGACGGACGCTATCCGGGTTGTCAGACAGTGGTCCGGTCGATGCAAGTACGACTATCGATGCGCTTAGGACGGCATTGAGGAGCATGTGTTTTGTCCGATCTCCGGTCTAACGGATGAGGCGTGCATGTCTGCGCCTGCGGCGCACGAAGCACAATGGCTATCCCGCAAAATCAAGCATTATCTGTGCCAGCATTATCTGTGCCACGGAACTTGGCTTGTTCGAGAATGCCCCATTGCCTTGGAACTTTCGGGCGGAGAAGTTCGGCGTTCTGGAACCCAACCGGCGTCTGCAGCGCTTCGTCAGTCAGAGAGAGATGTGCCTACCGTAAACTGGCATTGATTTTTTCCAGCATCACAGCGCCCGGGCAAAGTTCCTTCGTCCCCAAACTGTTGAGCGGCGCATCCACCGTGCCGAGATGCGTGTGAAGATCGTCCGGGGATGATGCGACGTGGAGCAGCCCCGTGACGATCTGTCCATCTGCGGCGTGTTTTTGCAGAAAACCCAATGCGGCCACCCGGTCATGCACGTCGTAGTCGGCATCAAGCTTGCGCAGGACAAGCCTGGTGCCGTCGTGCTGCTCTACGACTTGTGTCGTGCCTGGCGCATAGTCAACGGTGATCGGGGCACGGCCGGTGAGGACGTCGAGCCTGTTCACCGCTTCATTATGCTCGCGCACATAATCAAAACTCTTGGTGGAGCCTTGATGGTTGTTGAAGGCGATGCATGGCGAAATAACATCGATGAAAGCGGCGCCCTTGTGTTCGATCGCCGCTTCAATGATCGGCACAAGCTGCGTCTTGTCGCCCGAAAAGCTGCGCGCGACGAAAGTGGCGCCGAGCTGCAGCGCCATGGCGACGAGATCGATCGCATTGTCCGTGTTGACGACGCCCCGTTTTGATTGCGAGCCGCGGTCGGCTGTGGCGGAGAACTGGCCCTTGGTGAGGCCGTATACGCCGTTGTTCTCGACGAGATAGACCATGTTGACGCCGCGCCGCATGACGTGGGCAAACTGGCCAAACCCGATGGATGCAGAGTCACCGTCGCCGGAAATGCCGAGATAGATGAGATCGCGATTCGCGAGATTGGCCCCGGTGAGCACCGAGGGCATCCTGCCATGCACCGAGTTGAAGCCGTGCGAGTTGCCGAGAAAGTAGTCCGGCGTCTTGGACGAGCAGCCGATGCCGGAAATTTTCGCGACCCGATGCGGCTCGATGGAAAGTTTGAAACACGCCTCAATGATTGCAGCCGTAATCGAATCATGGCCGCAGCCCGCGCATAGCGTCGAGATTTTTCCCTCGTAGTCGCGGCGGGTGTAGCCGAGGTCGTTGGTCGGCAGGCCAGGGTGATGGAATTTCGGTTTGGCGATGTAGGTCATGATGCGACGCTCGCAGTTTGCTCGTCATTGCCGGGCTTGACCCGGCAATCCATCTTCTCTTGAAAAAGATGGATGCGCGGGTCGAGCCCGCGCATGACGACTGAGTGTGCTGACATGCTCTGCATCATCCCCGCACCTTTTTCAGCGGCGTGACTTTGAGCGCGTCGAGGTGTTCTCCAATGGCGGCGGCGATGAAGCGCGCGGTGATCGGCGTCCCGTCGTAGTGCAGGATTGGCACGAGGCGAACCGGATCAATGTTGCATTCGGTGACGACCAGGGTGCGCAGTTGCGCATCGCGGTTCTGTTCCACAACGAATACGAAGTCGTGGTCGGCGATGAAGCTCGATACGCTGGAGTGGAACGGAAAGGCGCGGATTCGCATGCGGTCGAGGGCCTGACCCTTTGCTTCCAGCATGCCAATGGCCTCGTCCATCGCGGGGGAGGTCGAGCCGTAGTAGATCACGCCGAATTTGGTCGGCTTCGCGGCGTTGGCCTGCAGCGGGCGCGGTATCAGATCCTTGGCGGTCTCGAACTTGCGCAGCAGGCGCTGCATGTTGTCGGCATAGGCGGCGCCTTCCTCGGTGTAGCGCGCATAGCGGTCGCGCGACGTGCCGCGGGTGAAGAACGAGCCTTTGGCCGGATGCGTGCCGGGATAGGTGCGATAGGGGATGCCGTCACCGTCCACATCAAAATAGCGGCCAAAGTCCTTGCCGGCGTCGAGGTCCGCCGCGGTCATCACCTTGCCGCGGTCATAGACCTTGCTGTCGTCCCACTTGAGCGGACGGCACAGCCGGTGGTTCATGCCGATATCGAGATCGAGCATGACAAACACGGGTGTCTGCAGCCGGTCGGCGAGATCGAACGCCTGCGCGCCGAAGTCGAAGGCCTCAGCGGGGTCCTCCGGCAACAGCAGCACGTGCTTGGTGTCGCCGTGCGAGGCATAGGCGGCATTGATCAGGTCGCACTGTTGGGTGCGCGTCGGCATGCCCGTCGAGGGGCCGGCGCGCTGCACGTCGAACAGCACGGCGGGAATTTCCGCGAAGTAGGCGAGGCCGAGAAATTCCTGCATCAACGAAATGCCAGGGCCGGACGTCGCCGTGAAGGCGCGGCCGCCATTCCATGCCGCACCGATCACCATGCCGATGGAGGCGAGTTCGTCCTCGGCCTGCACGATGGCGTACTTGGCCTTGCCGGTTGCCGGATCGTGGCGCAGTTTTTTGCAGTAGCTCGCGAAGGCATCGGCCAGCGACGACGACGGTGTGATCGGGTACCACGCGCAGACCGTGGCGCCGCCATAGACGGCGCCCAGCGCCGCGGCGGAATTTCCTTCGATGAAGATGCGGTCGCCCACCTTGTCGGCGCGCTGAATGCGCAGGCCGATCGGGCACTTGAGATTGGCGAGCGCCCAGTCACGCCCCAGATGCAGGGCGTGCACATTCGAGGCGATGAGCTTTTCCTTGCTCTTGTACTGCTCGGCCAGAAGTTTTTCGATGGCCGGCACATCCATGTCGAGCAGGGCCGACAGCACGCCAATGTAGATGATGTTCTTGAACAACTGGCGTTGGCGCGGATCGGTATATTCCTTATTGCAGATTTCGGTCAGCGGCACGCCGATGACCGTAATGTCCTTGCGGAGCTTTGAGACGGGCAGCGGCTTGGTGGAATCATAGAGGAGATAGCCGCCCGGTTCGATCGAGGCGACATCCTTGTCGAAGGTCTGCGGGTTCATCGCGACCATCAGGTCGGTGCCGCCGCGCGCGCCCAGATGGCCAGCCTCGCTGACGCGGACCTCGTACCAGGTCGGCAGGCCCTGGATGTTGGAGGGAAAGATGTTGCGCGGCGAGATCGGCACGCCCATCCGCAGGATGGCGCGGCCGAACAATTCGTTGGCGCTGGCCGAGCCCGAGCCGTTGACGTTGGCAAACCGGACGACGAAATCGTTTACGCTGCTGAGGGAACCTTGCGTTGGCATGTGTCTTCCGCGTGCGTCATTTCGATCAGGTATTTCCGCATGTCCCAGGCGCCGGTCGGGCAGCGTTCCGCGCACAGCCCACAGTGCAGGCACACGTCTTCGTCTTTCACCATCACGCGGCCGGTCTTGAGGCCGGTCGCGACATAAAGGTCTTGCGTCAGATTGTTTGCCGGGGCGCTGAGCCGCGTGCGCAGAGCGGCCTCGTCGCCGTTCGCCGTGAAGGTGATGCAGTCCATCGGACAGATATCGACACAGGCGTCGCACTCGATGCAAAGCTGCGTCGTGAAAACGGTTTCCACATCGCAATTGAGACAGCGGTCCGCTTCCTTCAGCGCCAGTGCAACGTCGTAGCCGAGTTCGACCTCCGCCTTGATGTCACGCAGCGCGACCACCTTGTCGCGATGGGGAACGCGCAGGCGGCGGTCGGGTGACACGTCGTTGTCGTAGCTCCATTCGTGGATGCCCATTTTCTGGCTGACAATTTCGACATGCGGCAGCGGCCTTTCGGTGATGTCCTCGCCCGAGAGCAGCTTGTGGATCGACAGCGCCGCGTCATGACCCTGCGCGACGGCCCAGATGATATTCTTCGGACCGAAAGCAGCGTCGCCGCCGAAAAACACCTTCGGATGTGTTGACCCAAATGTTTTCGGATCGACCTTCGGCATGTCCCATGTGTCGAATGCGATGCCGATGTCGCGTTCGATCCACGGGAATGCGTTTTCCTGGCCGACAGCCACCAGCACGTCGTCGCAGGCGAAGAACTGGTCGGGCTCGCCGGATGAGATCAGCTTGCGGCGACCGTTGCTGTCGTATTCGGCCTTCACCTTTTCAAACACGACGCCGGTCAGCCTGCCGTCCTCGTGGGTGAATTCCTTCGGCACGAGGTAGTTGAGAATCGGAATGTCCTCGTGGATCGCGTCTTCCTTCTCCCAGGGCGACGCTTTCATTTCCTCGAAGCCGGACCGCACGATGACTTTCACATCTTCGCCGCCGAGGCGGCGCGAGGTGCGGCAGCAATCCATCGCGGTATTGCCGCCACCCAAAACAATCACGCGCTTGCCGATCCTGCCGACGTGTCCGAATGAGACGTTCGACAGCCAGTCGATGCCGATATGGATACTGGCAGCGGCTTCCTTGCGGCCGGGGATATCGAGGTCGCGGCCGCGTGGCGCGCCGGAGCCGACAAAAACCGCGTCGTAATTTTCCGCGAGCAGCGTCTTCAGGCTGTCGATGCGCTTGCCGCCGACGAATTCGATTCCAAGATTGAGAATGTAGTCGGTCTCTTCGTCGATCACCGTTTCGGGCAGGCGGAATTTCGGGATCTGCGTGCGCATCATGCCGCCCGCTTTCGGATCCTGATCGAACACGGTGCAGTGATAGCCGAGCGGCGCAAGATCGCGCGCCACCGTCAGCGAGGCAGGTCCGCCGCCGACGAGGGCTATACGCTTGCCATTCTTTATTGTTACGGGACGCGGCAGACGCGCCTTGATGTCGTCTTTGAAGTCGGCAGCGACGCGCTTGAGCCGGCAGATCGCGACCGGCTCCGGTTCGACCCGTCCGCGCCGGCAGGCTGGCTCGCACGGCCGGTCGCAGGTGCGTCCGAGAATCCCCGGAAACACGTTCGACTTCCAATTGACCATGTAGGCGTCGCTGTAGCGGCCTGCGGCGATCAAGCGGATGTATTCGGGAACGGGTGTATGGGCGGGGCAGGCATACTGACAATCCACGACCTTGTGGAAGTACTGCGGCTCCGAAATATCGGTGGACTCCATCGACTCCTCGTGCACGTGAAGACATGCCGAGCAGCCTCCGCCTCATGTGGCGGGTGGCGCTCCTTCCAGATTGCTTCGACTGTTGCCCGTCGATTCAAGAAACAGTCTAAGATAGGTGGGCAGCAAAGACCACCGCTACCAATGCATGAGAGGCGAGAATTTGCTAACACCATCAATGGCCTATGCTGCGACGCAAAAATGGCCTATCCGGGAAATAGTGTGGGCGGAGCCATGACTCGGATCACGAATGCGCGACATCTTTGAAGATATTTTCGACCGTGAGCCGCCCGATCCCGCAGCAGCGGCTCGACGTTCGCTGCAACCGAAACTGCGTGAAAAGTTTTTCGCGCAGGCAACAATTGGTGAAGCGGCCGAGGGCGGCTATCCGGTGCTGCTCGATAGCAAGCCGGTGCGCACGCCCGGCCGTCACATTCTTGCTGCGCCGACCAAACCGCTCGCGGAAGCCATCGCCGCCGAGTGGCAGGCGCTCGATAAATATATCGACCCCACGCAGATGCCGCTGACACGGCTCGCCAACTCAATCATCGACGGAGTTACCGGCGCTGAGGAGAACGTCGCCGAGGAAGTGCGCAAGTATCTCGGAACGGACCTCGTGTTCTATCGCGCAACGTTGCCGGATGGACTTGTTGCGAGGCAGAGCGAATACTGGGACCCGCTGCTCGGCTTCGCGCGCGATGAGCTCGGAGCGCGCTTTGTGCTTGCGGCCGGAATCACTCACGTGGCACAGCCGGATCACGCGATCACTGCAGCAGGTGAGGCCATTCCCCGCGATCCGTGGCGGCTCGGTGCGATGCACGTGGTGACAACGCTGACGGGCTCCGCGCTCATCGCGCTGGCCTTGGCGGCGGGCGCGATCTCCGTCGATGCGGCGTGGGCAGCAGCGCATGTCGACGAAGATTGGAACATGGATTTCTGGGGTCGCGACGAACTGGCGATGCAGCGCCGCGCCAGCCGGTTTGCCGAGATGCGCGCCGCGGCGACGGTGTTGTCGCTGCTGCGCGAGGAGGCAGGTTAACGGCACGTTAACGGCGGAGCGCGCTCTTTACCCGCCCTTTACGCTGCCTGCTTTAGCCTGGCGGGAAGTTGGATCGATTCAACCGTCCACCGAAGCCAGGATAGCGCTGTGGACCTTGTCGTCTCGCCGGCCATTCTCGCGTTGAATACGCAAACCGGGTCGCAGAAACATGCGATGACGCCGGGGCAGTTGATCGACGCGCTGGTGCTCGAATTGATCGATGCGACCACTGTCCGGGTGGCGGTCGCAGACAGCGTGCTGGAACTCAAGACCGATATCCCGCTGGTTCCCGGTGCGCATGTGCGGCTGGCTGCGCGCGGACATGGCGACAACATTCATTGGGTCATCACCGGCATCAACAATTTGCCACCGCGTGGTCAGGAGCCCGTGCGTGCCGATGGCAGGCCCGCGAATGCGCCGTTGAATACGCCGGCCAGTGACGTCGCGATTAGCGGCGGTACGGCGGCAGCGGAAGGCGAGGTGCGCGCAACGCAGCCCGGATCGGATGTGCAGCTTGCCACGCGGGTGGCGCAAACGGGCTCCAATACTACGCTCGAATTCACCACGGCGACACGGATCGCAGCCGCGCGGCAGGCCGGGCTTGCGCCGCTCTTTGCAGAACTCAAACCGCTCATGGCCTCGCCGGGCGTTCCGGTTGCGGTGAAGCAGGCGGCAGCGCATGTGCTTGCAGCGCCGGTCGCCCTCGACCAGCCGTCGGCAGATGTTCTCAAGCGCGCGGTTTCGCAATCGGGCCTGTTCCTGGAGGCGCGTCTCGCGGGCGGGGAGGGTGCGGCGCCCGCAATCAGCCCCGGGGATCTCAAGGCCGCGTTGCTCACGCTCAAGCAGGCGCTCAAGGGCTGGCTTGACGTCCTTCCCGCCGCACTGCCTTCGCTGGCCGCGAAAACGGAAGCGGCCGTCCACCCGCCTTCACTCGCGCCGCAGGCACCCGCAGCGGACCTCAAGCCGCCGCCGCCTTATCGCGGGGCGCCGACAACCGGCCAGCCGCCTGCAGCCGCCGTCATCGCGGCGGATGCAGTTCCCCGCGATGTCGCGCAGGCTCTGCTGGGACAAACCGACGGCGCGATCGCACGCCAGGTTCTGATGCAGGTTGCATCGCTTCCCGATGCGACGGGCGCTGGACCGTTGCACAACGACGGCGCCGACACGCATTGGAGTCTCGAAATTCCCTTTGTGACGCCGCAAGGCACGGCTATCGCGCATTTCGAGATTCAACGCGACGGCCACAGGGCCGCACCGAAGCAGATGCCCATGGCCGCGTGGCGCGCGAACTTCTCGCTCGACTTCGAGCCGGTCGGTCCGATCCACGCGCAGATCGCGCTCGCCGGCAAGCGAACAACGGTCAACATCTGGGCCGAGCGCAGCGAGACCGCAGCGGTGTTGCGTTCCGGTGCTGCCGAACTCTCCACGGCGCTGCAGGCGGCCTCGCTCGAGACCGGCGATGTTACCGTGCGAAACGGCGCTCCGCCGCGTGCGCTCAAGGCCAATCCCGGCCGCTTCCTGGATCGTGCGTCATGACGGCGCATGCGCCCGGTTCGCTCGCCGTCGCGCTGGCTTATGAGGCGCCGGGCGCGCCGCGCGTCGTCGCGAAGGGCGATGGAGAACTCGGCCGCCGCATCATCGAAGTCGCGAAAGAGAACGGTGTGGCGATCGAGCACAACGCCGGTCTCGCGGCGGCGCTATCGAATGTGGAGCTTGATGAGGAGATTCCGGTCGACCTCTACAAAGCGGTGGCGGAAGTCATTGCGTTCGTATTGCGCATGAGTCGGCAGCGTTAAACCGCTGCTTTGGGGCGTGCTGCATTTGCGCTGAAAATTTTGCGATGCAGCAGCGATACGATCGCTTCTTGCTGACAATCGAGCGCATTCGTGCGTTGCGGAGAACCCTCATTGTGCCGCAATTATTTCATCAATACGGTAACGCCGACACACGCCAAAAACCGCGACGCGGGCCTTATTTCATAGATGCGAAACGAATGGCCGCGACGCGGACAGAATCGGGATAAGCGACGATGAGCAAGACTTACGATATCATGATCATGGGCGCGTCTTACGGATCGCTGCTCGCATCAAAGCTTTTGTTCGGCGGTCACAAGGTGACGCTGATCTGCCTGCCGGCCGAAGCCGATCTCATCAACAAGGAGGGCTTCCGTGTTCGCATGCCGGTGAGGGGCCGCAAGGACCCGGTCGAAATCGACTCGCGCAAGCTTCCCGGCAAGGTGCAGGCTGCGGGTCCTGGCGACGTCAAGCCGCGCGATTTCGATCTGGTCGGTCTTGCCATGCAGGAGCCGCAGTATCGCTCGCCCGGCGTGCGGGAGTTGCTCGACGCGGTTGGCCGCTCCGGGGTGCCGTGCATGTCGATCATGAACATGCCGCCGCTGCCTTACATCGAGCGGATCCCGGGACTTAACATCGAGCCGCTGAAGGCTGCGTACACTGATCCGTCGGTGTGGAATAGTTTTGACCCGGGCACGCTGACGCTTTGCAGTCCCGACCCGCAGGCAATTCGGCCACCGGACGAGCCGGTCAACGTGCTGCAGGTGACGCTGCCGACAAATTTCAAGGTGGCGCGCTTCGATTCGCCGGCGCATACGGATATCCTGCGGCAGCTTGAGAAGGATATCGACGCGGTGCGGTTCGACACGCCTGAAGGCAAGATCGAACTGCCGGTGAAGCTGCGCGTTTATGACTCGATCTTCGTGCCGCTCGCAAAATGGTCGATGCTGCTCGCCGGCAACTATCGCTGCGTTACGCCGGATGGCATGCGGACGGCGCAGGAGGCGGTTCACGGCAACCTCGAAGAGTCGCGCTCGGTTTATGACTTCGTGTTTGACCTGTGCGTGAAGCTTGGCGCCTCGCCCAACGATCTTGTGCCGTTCGAGAAATATGCTGCTGCGGCGCAAAGCCTGACGCGCCCGGCGTCGGCCGCACGTGCGCTTAACAACGGCGCGCCGAACATCGAACGGGCGGACAAGCTCGTTCAGCTGATCGCCTGGCAAATGGGAATGCGACATCCTGTCATCGATGCGACAGTCGCATTGGTCGATCAGCGTCTCGAAGCCAATCGAAAAAAGGCGGCGTGATCCGGCACTTGCTGGACCTGTCACAATAATCTGTGACTAAAGGGAGACAGCGCAGCGGCGCTTGTCTCCCTTTATTTTTGCAACTATCAATCGCAGAACAGAAAGGTCTACTGGATAACTATTCAGGACCTGTCTGCGAAAATCGCGATCAAAAATCCATTCAAAAGGGATGATCACATGAAACGCCTAATGTCTTGCCTCTCGGTGGGGGCGATAGCGGCCGCCGCCGTGCTGGCCACTGTGCCCGTCCAGGCGCAGGACTATCCCAAACAGGACATCCACGCGATCGTCGGCTTTCCGGCGGGCAGCGGCGCGGACGTCTACGCCCGGTACTTTGCCAACAAGCTTTCTCAGGTCGCCAAGGTAAACGTGATCGTCGAGAACAAGCCTGGCGCCAATTCCAGCATCGCGACAGAGTACGTCGCACGCTCGAAGCCCGACGGCTACACGATCTTCATCGGCGGCTCGGATGTGTTCGGCTCGCCCCTCTATCTGTTCAAGAAGCCGACGATCGATCCCCGCAAGGACTTCATCTATGTATCGCCGCTGGTCAGTCAGGGCTTCATCCTGGCGGTGCCGGCAAGCTCGCCCTACAAAACGGTCGCGGAACTCACGGCCGCGATGAAGCAGAAGGGCGACAAGGGGTCGTATCCAAGCACGAACAATCCGGCGCTGATCCTTGGCGAGGCGTACAAAAAGGCGGTCGGGATCGACACCCTGCAGGTCGGTTATCGCACCAGCGCCGACTTCCTCAATGACATGATGAGCGGACGGCTTGACTGGGTCTGGGCCGATCCGGTGTTCGGACTTGCGCGCATCCGCGAGGGCAAGTTCCGCCCGCTCGCGATCTCCACTGGCAAGCGCATCTCGGCTCTGCCGGACATCCCGACGGCCAAGGAGGCCGGCATCGCCGACATCGATATGAACCTCTGGTGGGTGGCTGCCGTGCCGGCAGGCACCCCGCAGCCGATCGTCGACAAGCTGAACGCGTACTTCACCGAGATCGGCAAGATGCCGGAGACCAAGGAATTCCTGGCCAAGAACGGCGCCGAGCCGTGGACGGCGTCAGTGGCGGAAACCAAGGCGCTGATCGACAAGGAAATCAAGGACTGGGAAGCCTACGTGAAGCTCGGCAAGATCGAGCCGCAATAAGCTTTTCCAAAGACGATGTTGAGAGGGGCCTCACGGCCCCTTTTCTTTTACCTGTCTCTGCGAGCGGGGAGAGGGAGAAGGCAGGGTGTTGGCCTGAAACAGGAATGCCTCAAGCCTTCACCACCGGCAGCGCGTGGACCTTCATCGCGAGAGCGACTGACGTATAATAGCCGAGCAGGACCAGCACTTCCGCGACTCCGGCGCGTCCGAGAGCTTTTTCGATTTTTGCGAACTCGGGGTCCGACATTTTCGCGCCGGCGGCAAGCGCGGCTGAGAATTTGTAGACCGCATCTTCATGCGGGTCGGGCAGTTTCGGGTCGCGGCCCGCGACAATGTCCTGGATTGCCTGCTCCGGCAGGCCGGCAGCGCGGCCCTCGCGGATATGCGCCTGCCGCACATAGTCCGCGTCCCAGTGGCCCGCGACGACCAGAATGCCGATCTCGACTTCCCGCGCCGACAGGCTGCCTTGCTTGTTGAGGAACGTACCGATTTCTTCCATCCCGGCGGCGATACGCGGACTGTGTATCCAGACTTTATAAGGCGTCAGCAGCTTGCCCCGCCGTGCCACGAGCTGGTCGATGATGGCGGCCTGTTCGGGGGTGCGTTTGTCGTCGGGAATGTCGAGGATGCGGCTCATGGGCGTTTCCTTGGCCGTTGCGATTTTCCGGATATGCCGGGCAGGTGAAACAGGGCGGCATACGAATCCGTCTTGTCCCATGTTAGACAGGGAGCCCGGCCCCAACCAGTGCGGGTGATCATGAAAGACATCGTCGAAAAACTCGAAGTGCGGCGCGAACGGGCGAGGGCCGGGGGCGGACAGGCGCGCATCGAGGCGCAACACAAGCGCGGCAAGCTCACCGCGCGCGAGCGCATCGACCTTTTGATGGACAAGGGCTCGTTCGAGGAGTTCGACATGTTCGTCGAGCACCGCGCCACCGAGTTCGGCATGGACAAGACGAAGATCCCCGGCGATGGCGTCGTCACCGGCTGGGGAACGGTCAACGGCCGCACGGTGTTCGTGTTCGCCAAGGACTTCACCGTGTTCGGCGGCTCGCTCTCCGAGACGCATGCACAGAAAATACTCAAGGTTCAGGACATGGCGATGAAGGCGCGCGCGCCGATCATCGGCCTGTTCGATGCGGGCGGGGCGCGCATCCAGGAGGGCGTCGCCGCGCTTGCGGGCTACGCTGAAGTGTTCAAGCGCAACGTGGTCGCTTCCGGCGTGATCCCGCAGATCTCCGTCATCATGGGGCCGTGCGCGGGCGGCGACGTCTATTCGCCGGCGATGACCGACTTCATCTTCATGGTGAAGGACACGAGCTACATGTTCGTCACCGGGCCGGACGTGGTGAAGACCGTCACCAACGAGATCGTCACGGCGGAGGAACTCGGCGGTGCGTCGGTGCATGCGACGAAATCCTCGATCGCCGATGGCGCCTACGAGAACGATGTCGAGACGCTGCTGCAGATGCGCCGGCTGATCGACTTTCTGCCATCGAGTTGCACCAGCGGCGTGCCGGAATGGCCGTCGTTCGACAGCATCGAACGGGAGGATTTTTCGCTCGACACGCTGATCCCGGACAATCCGAACAAGCCCTATGACATCAAGGAACTGATCCTGAAGGTCGTGGACGAGGGCGACTTCTTCGAAATCCAGGCGGCGTTTGCGAAGAACATCGTCACGGGTTTCGGGCGCATGGCCGGACGCACGGTGGGCTTTGTCGCCAACCAGCCGATGGTGCTCGCCGGGGTGCTCGACAGCGACGCGTCGCGCAAGGCGGCGCGGTTCGTGCGCTTCTGCGATGCGTTCGAAATCCCGATCGTGACGTTTGTCGACGTGCCGGGCTTCCTGCCGGGTACCGCGCAGGAATATGGCGGGCTGATCAAACACGGCGCGAAACTGCTGTTCGCCTACAGCCAGTGCACCGTGCCGCTGGTCACGCTGATCACGCGCAAGGCGTTTGGCGGCGCCTTCGACGTGATGGCGAGTAAGCAGATCGGCGGCGACGTGAACTATGCCTGGCCGACGGCGCAGATCGCGGTGATGGGGGCGAAGGGGGCGGTGGAGATCATCTTCCGCGCCGACATCGGCGATGCGGACAAGATCGCGGCGCGCACGAAGGAATACGAGGAGCGCTTCCTGTCACCGTTCGCCGCCGCCGAGCGCGGCTATATCGACGATGTGATCATGCCGCACGCGACGCGCAAACGCATTTGCCGGGCGCTCGCGATGCTGCGGGAGAAGAAGGTCGAGATGCCGGCGAAGAAGCACGACAACTTGCCGTTGTGATGGTCTTACGATGTCACGTAATCCCTATCACGCTGAAGATGGAAAACCGGTGCTTAAGCCGTCGGTGTTCGTCTTTATAGATGTATTGGGTTATACAGACTTAATCGCGAGTGCGGAACGCAACAATTCGCAAGTAGCGTTGTTGGGGAGATTGCATGAAGCATTGTTCGAGGGACGGAAAATTTTGGACGATCGAGCATCCTTGTCTATAGATCATACGCTTCGGGGGGCAAAGGATCTCTATGTTCTTAAAGCATTTACCGACAACATCGTAATTGCAGTACCCATCCGACACGGAGACGCTGAGGTCGAATTAGGGTCGCTATTTTTTAAACTTGGATATTTTCAACTGGCTATGAGTTTGAAGGGATTTTTCATCAGGGGGGCGGTTTCTGTTGGCAACGCATGTGTTGACGATGTTACGGTGTTTGGAGAGGCACTAACACAGGCATATTTGGGGGAGAGCACTCAGGCTCGAGACCCTAGAATAATTTTTACAGAATCCGCAGTAGCTGCTGTCAAGAAGCATCTCGCTTATTACGGTTGCTCAGATTTTGCGCCGCAAGCGGACCATATTCTTTGCGATGCTGATGGCCAATGGTTCCTAAACTATCTCGACTGCATTTTGGTCGCGGAGAACGAAGTTGGTCCATACGTCGAGGAACTGCTGCAACACAAGGAGGCGGTGGAAAGAAAATTGGAAGAGTTTCAAAGTAACCCGCCGATTTTTTCCAAATACGCTTGGGTTGCGAACTACCACAACTATTTCTGCGATCTTCACGATCGTCATTTCTCGAACGAACACAAGATTGATTCCGAGCTATTCCGAGCCAAACCAAGGTCGATTGTGCGAAGCAAGCGTAGCGCGTAGGGTGGGTTAGCGCCGAAGGCGCGTAACCCACCGTTTCAATTGGTGGGTTACGGCGCTGCGCGCCTAACCCACCCTACAACCACAACGCCTAACTCGCCTTCCGTCCTTGCGCGTGCTGCTTCATCGCCGCTTCGGCGCGTTTCTTCAGCTCCGGCATCGGCACGTCTTCCTTATGCGTCGCGATGTACCACATCACCCCGCAAGGGTCTTTCACGCCGCCGCTGCGGTCGCCGTAGAATTGATCCGCCGGTTCCATGACCGACGTGCCGCCAGCTGCGACCGCCTTTTTGTATCTGGCGTCGATATCCGGAACATACAGATGCAGCATGCTCTGCATCGCCGGATGTTCCTCAGTCGCGTCTGAAATCATGATGACGGAGTCGCCGACCTTGATTTCAGCGTGCATGATCGTACCATCCGGCCGCTTCATCGGGTCGAACAGATACTCCGCGTCGAATGCTTTCTTGGCAAAATCAATGGTCTTCGCCGCGCCGCGCACGACGAGGTAAGGCGTGACCGTGTGATGGCCTTCGGGGATAGCTCTTGCTGGCATGGGGGAAGCTCCTTCAATGATGAGATTGCAGGAGCGCATAAGTAAAATCGCAGAAGCCGCCAATTCTGTGCCGGCCGTGTGACGATATGGCGATGCGTGAGTCTTGCTGTCGTACCGGCGTGCACAATCCGTAGCCCGGATGAGCGCAGCGAAATCCGGGGAGGTCTATCAAGTTCGTGAAACTGTTCCTCGGGTTCGTTGCGCTTCACCGGGCGACAATACTGCGTGTAGATTCCTATCCCTTCACACCGAACATCGTCATCTGTGCGTCCTTAGTGATCGCGCCCATCATCACGCGGCCACACTCCTCGAAAATCTCGTCTGCCAGCAAGATGTGCTGCGTGCCGCTATGAACGTCGCGGTAGCAGCGCTGCAGCAGACTCGGCCGCAACGACACGCCGCGCGAAGCGATATGTGCAAACGTCGCGTTTTCCGAGATGACGTTGTGCAGGTTCTTCATCGCCATGCGGATGAGCGCGAGTTCCTGGACGGTCGCCTCGCGGCCCTTGTCGTAGGCTTCGTCGATCGCTTCCCAGCTTTCATAGACGAACGCGCGCGCGGCACGGTATTTCGATTCCGCTTCGGCAAATTTGTGCCGGAACGAAATGCTGTCGGTCATCTTGCCGAAGGCATCGACCCGGCCGTGACACATTTTCGCAAGTTCATCGAGGGTGCGGCGGCCGATACCGAGCGCCCAGCTCGTGTGGCCCCAGGTGGTGATCGTCACGAGCCCCGCGGAATACTGCATCCCGCCGCGCTGCGGCACGGCGCCGTTGAACTTGTAGGTCATGTGCGAAGGCACGAAGATTTCGCCGTCCTTCAGCGTGTAGTCATAGCTGCCGGTGCCGCGCAGGCCGAGCGTGTCCCAGTTGCCATTGAGTTCAATGGTGTCGCGCGCGTGGTGCATCAGAATGATTTCCGGGATGCCGCCGGGCAGCATCCGCATCTGGTCGCCGTCCATCAGGAAGCAGCCGGAGTGAATCCACTCGGCGTGCTGGATGCCGCTGCCGTAGCTCCAGTGGCCCTTGATCATGTAGCCGCCGTCGACCTCGCGGCAGGCGCCGCGCGGTACGCCATTGCCGGCGCCGACGATGTCCGGTCCCTTGCCGAACACGAGGTCCGCGCCCTTGTCCGGCAGCATGGATCCCATCGAGCCGCCCATGACGACCTCGACCATCAGGCACCAGCCGGCCGAGCCATCCGCATGGGCGATGCGCTCCACGATCCGCATCGCGTCCGAATATGAGATTTGTGGCCCGCCGAGTTCCTTCGGCGTGAGCATGGTGTTGAGGCCGGTGCGCCGCCATTCGGCGACAGTCTTGTCGGTCATGTGGGTGAGACGCTCGGCCTCGTCCGCTTCGGCCTCCATCAATGGAAGCATATCCTGCGCGGCCTTGCCGAGTTGCGTGGCGGTCGGCGCAGCGACAGACTTCACCGCGGTGGCGGTGTGGCTCATGGTTTCCTCCCTCGTTTTATCCGCGTGTTTTGCGCGGCTCTTTGTTGATATTGAACGCTAGCTACATACGAACACCGGTTGTGCTTCTGCGTGATATTGCAGGGCGGTTTCGATATCGTCGTAGAGTAATTTTCGATCGGAATCCGAAATCTTGACGTCGGCCAGTCCTGTCAACCAGCCTTCGAACGGCTGGCGCAGGCCCGCGAATGGCGATTTGCGCAACCGACGTTCGATGACGTCGCGCAGGTCCGTCTGTCCCGCTTCGCGATAGCGGGTACGCAGCGGCGCGAGCAAATTGGTTTCGAGCGTATCGGGGTCGATTCGTCCCGAATAGATGCCGTGGCACGGACATGCCGGGCCGTTCTCGGCATTGACGCGGGCCTGTCGCCACAGCGCCACCAAAACGTCACCGCGCGATTTCGCTTTCGGTTTGAAGCCGAAATCGAGCACGGGATTCTCCGCTTCTGCCATTGCTCAAAATCCGTATTCTACGCGTCGATCATAGCAAGAGCGGGCCGGGAATTGAAACCGTGGCAAATCGCCTGTGCGGTGTTGCGGCCAGGCGGGCGGTGCTGCCATGCCGCAAATCATGATTGTCATTGGCCTCGAAAATCCTACTGTCTGCCGCATCCCTCGCAGCGCCGCGCGGTTTCCCCATCGCTTCATGTTCCGACGGACGGCGTTTGCCACATCACGAAAGACAGGCATGCCGCTGGACGACGCCAGGAAGAAGGCTTTGCAAGGCCAGGTGAAGGCAAGCGAGATGCGCCGCCGCATCGTGACGTCCGCCTGCATGCTGTCCTCGTTCATGGTGGCGATCGAAATCACCATCGTCGGCATTGCCATGCCGACCATCGTCGGACAACTCGGCGACTTCAGCCTGTTCACCTGGGTTTTCGCCGCCTATATCCTGACCAGCGCAGTCACCGCGCCGATCTATGGCCGGCTCGCCGATCTCTATGGCCGCAAGCGCGTTTATTATGCTGGCGCCAGCCTGTTCCTCGCCGGTTCCTTTCTGTGCGGCTTCGCGCCGAATATGCCATGGCTCGTGACATTCCGGGCGTTGCAGGGGCTCGGCGCCGGGGCGCTCCAGCCGCTCACCGTCACCATCCTGAGCGATCTTCACGAGGGTCCGAGCCGGGCCAGGGTGCTGGCCTGGCAGGCAAGCATCTGGGGCCTGGCTGCGATTTTCGGCCCGGTGCTTGGGGCGTTCATTATCGAGTTCATGACCTGGCCATGGATCTTCTGGATCAATCTGCCGGTCGGCGCGGCAACATTGATCGTGCTGGCGCTGGCGTTTGACGAGCGGGTGCACCGGCACGAGCACAAGGTTGACTATCTCGGTTCTGCGCTGCTGATGCTCGGAGCCGGTGCGCTGCTTCTGGCCGCCGTGCAATCGCAGGATTTGCCGCCCCAGGCCCTGATCGGATGCGCCGCTGCAGGCATCGTTTTGCTGACGGTTCTGTATTTTCACGAGCGCGGTGCGGCCGAACCCATCGTTCCGTTTACGCTGTGGCGCATTCGCACGGTTACGGTGAGCAACCTCGGCGCGCTATGCATCGGCGTGGTGCTGGCCAGCGTGACGCTGTATCTCACGACCTATGTGCAGGGTGCGCTCGGTTACTCGGCCTCCTTCGCCGGCGCGGTCTATGCCGGCCTGTCATTCGCCTGGAGTGGCAGCAGCATCGTCACCGCGCGGCTGATGCGGCGATTCAATTTTGCGTCGATTGCGGCAGGCGGGGGCGTGCTTCTGCTTCTCGGCTGCTTCGTTCTGGCGGCGATGGATGAGGCCTCCGGTATCGGATGGGTCAGCACCGGCGCCGTCATCGTTGGCGTCGGCATGGGCCTTTGCAATACGACGTTCGTGCTCACCTGCCAGTCGGAGGTCGGCTGGGGCGATCGCGGCGGCGCGGTTTCGGGCAATATCTTCATGCGCATGATCGGCATGGCGATTGGCGCCGGCATCTGCGGCGCCCTTGTCAACTTTGGTCTTTCCCGGTTGTCGCCTGGCGCGATCGACGCCGTCAGACAACTGCTCGATCCGGTCGCGCGCGCCACGATCGATAGCGCGGAACTCAAGGTCATGTCTGCCGCGATCGGACACGCGCTGCGGTATGTGTACAGCGCAGGCGCCGTGTTCGCGGCCGGCGCGCTCGCCTGTGCGTTTTTGCTGCCCCGGACCTTGCGACTGCAACATCCGGGGTAGGGCATTGCGTCGCGTCAGATCGGTGGAATTTTCGCGAGCTTCACGTAGCCGCCCCATTCATCGAGGGCGACGCGGAACATCTCCGCGGCCTGTTCCGGAGTGCGGATCATCGGGTCGGCGCCGGACAACGCGAGGAACTTCCGTGTTTCCTCAGTCCCGATGATTTCCTTGAACCAGCCATTGATCTTCGCGATCACCGGCTTGGGTGTGGCGGCCGGCAACAACACGCCCCACCACATGTCGAGTTTCATCGGAACGCCCGACTCGTTCATCGTCGGATAATCCGGCGCGGCATTGAGCCGCTGGCTCGAACTTACGGCCAGCACCCGCAGCTTGTTTTCCCGCGCCATCGCCAACGTGAAGATCGGATCGTGGAAAGCAAAGTCGATCTTGCCGCTCTGGATTTCATTCATCGAGTCGATGGCGTTCTTGTAGGATACTTCGATTGCCTCGACACCGGTCGCGTTCTTGTAGATCGCCGCCATGATCATGCCCGGCACGGATGCTACCGCATAGCTTGCGGCCGTGCCTTTCTTTTTCATGGCGTCGGTGAGGTCCTTTACGGTCTTGTACGGACTGTTCACGTCGACCGACAACATGAAAGCGAGATTGCTGGTCGTGGCCGCGACAGTGAGAGTCTTGCCGACGTCGACCGGCGGATTCTTGTAGAGATACATGCTCGCGGCCGTAGTCGTGCCGGAGAACGGGTAGAGTGTGTAGCCGTCCGGTTTGGAACGCGCGACATACTCCGTGGCAATGGCGCCATTGGCGCCAGTCCTGGTATCCACGATTACGCTGCGGCCCGATACGACGCGCAGCTTCTCGCCGAAATAGCGAACCAGTACATCCGACCCGGCTCCCGGCGGGAAGCCGCTGACGAGATGAATGTCCTGATTGGGATATTCCTGAGCCTGCGCGGGACCAATGCCGCCCATCGCGGCAGCGAATGCCGCGGCAGACTGCAGAAACTGTTTGCGGGTGATGTCCATGTCATGTCCTCCCTGGAGACCGTATTTTTTGTCATCACACCGCTTTACGGCGGTGCGGCCAAGTCCAACGCTCACATAGCGGGTATTCCTCACCCCGATAAATTTGTGCTTGCAAGTAGGGCCCGGATATCCGCCCGGATGCATGTCGTGCACTTGCGCGAAGCCGCAAAGATGTGATGCATAGGCGTCACAAACCGATTTAAAGACACCCCGGGAGCGAAACGTGGCGGAGAACGAATTCGATTACATTGTCGTGGGGGCAGGCTCCGCGGGTTGCGTCCTGGCCAATCGTCTGTCGGCCGATCCCGCCGTCCGGGTCTGTCTGATCGAGGCCGGGTCGTCCGACCGCAAGCCGATCCCCGCCTTCAAGACCCGTATTCCGGTCGGCAGCGTGATGACGCTGCCGTCACCGCGCTACAACTGGGGCTACAATTTCACGGGCCACGAGGGCCTGCGTCACCGCGCTATCCCGACCCATCGCGGCCGTGGCTTTGGCGGTACGAGTTCGGTCAACGGCATGGTCTATATGCGTGGCCATCCGCGCGACTATGACGAGTGGGGGGAGCAGGGCAACCCGGGCTGGAGCTGGAACGACGTTCTTGCGATCTTCAAGCGGCACGAGAACCACGAGCGGGGCGAGGACGCTTTTCATGGCGTCGGTGGCGAGCTCAATGTCGCTGCACCACGCCATCTCAACGAAGTGACCAAGGCATTTGTCGCGGCTGCCGGCGAAACGCAATTTCCGACCAACGTCGATTTCAACGGCGCGGCACAGGACGGTTTTGGCCCATGGGAACTGACGCAAAAGAATGGCCAGCGCTGGAATGCCGCGCGCGCCTTCCTGCATCCCGTGATACATCGCCACAACCTCACTGTCATGGACGAGACGATGTCCGAGCGCGTCCGCTTCGAGGGGCGGCGTGCGGTTGGGCTGACGGCCCGTCGTGGGGGTGAGGTTCTTGAGCTTGCGGCGCGCCGCGAGATCATTCTGGCCGGCGGTGTGTATAATTCGCCGCAGCTTTTGATGCTGTCGGGTATCGGACACGAGTCGGAACTGCGTCGCCATGGCATCGCCGTCATTCATCACCTGCCGGGTGTCGGCAAGAACCTGCAGGATCATCCGGCCGCATGGATCGAGCTGACGGAGCCGACCGGCGTTTCGATCGCGCTCAATGCGGGTACCCTCCCGCGCTACGTCCGCGCGGTGTTCTCCTATTTTCTGATGCGGCGCGGTCCGCTCGTCTCCAACAATGTGGAGGCCGGCGGTTATGCCCGCAGCCGGGCAGGACTTGAGCGGCCCGATCTTCAATACGTCTTCATGCCTGCGCTGCGCGACCCCGGCCGGTTCGTTCCGCGACAACACGGACTTACGCTGATGCCGATCCTCATGCGGCCGAAGAGCCGCGGCGAGATCGAGCTCGTGTCGGCGCGAGCGCAGGACAAGCCGATCCTGCATCCGCGTTTTCTGGACCACGAGGAAGACGTGGATGTGCTGGTGCAGGGCATCCGCATCGGACGCCAGATTCTCAGCGCGCCGGCGTTGTCGGCATATCGCGGCGTCGAGCTGCGGCCGGGACCGCAGGCTCAAAGTCGCGACGATCTCGCTGAATTTCTCCGCAGCAATATCATGACGTCGTTTCATCCGGTCGGCACCTGCAAGATGGCGCCGGCGAGCGATCCGATGGCTGTCGTCGATCACACGCTGCAGGTGCGCGGCGTGGAGGGACTGCGGGTTGCCGACGCTTCGATCATGCCGACGATCATCGGCGGCAACACCAATGCGCCCTCGATGATGATCGGCGAGCGCGGCGCGCAGTTTGCCCTGGAGAGCGCGCGGCGTGCCGCCGCTGCGTAATAAACTCACTGGGGTGCAGGGATCGTCAGCAGCGTCGGAAAGTCTTTGCCGCGGATGTCATAGACGCGCGCGAACACGACGCCGTCGCGCTTGATCTCCAGAAGCACCGGCGCGTCGAGCGGCCGGCAGTAGAACTCTCCGAGCGTCAGCGCGAATTGGGCACCGCGCGGTTCCCACGAGATGTCAAACTTTGGACCAAGGGCGACCTCGGCGGGACGGTGGGGGCCGCATACGGCAATCTTCCAGTGGAGCTGGCCGGCTGGCGGCTGCTCGCCGCGCGCAGCCAGCAACGCCACAAGTTCGGAGCCCGCCTGCTTGAACGAGAGACCCCAATAATCGCGCATGTATCGGCCTTCGGCGCCTTTGACGCCGCCGGCGATGTGATTGAAATGGGTGTATTCGTATGGATGCAGCCGCACCATTTCGACAACCGGCAGGGCGATCCCGACAAGAAACACCGCGGCAGCGCCGATCGCGGCGAAACGCCAGCGCGGCGCAAGCCATGCGAGCAGGGCGGCTCCGGCGTAACCGCCGAGGACGGCCAATGGCGGCAGGATGAAAACGAAATGGCGGATGCCGTTATACATCGCCGGCCGCGTCACGAACGTGATGAGGATGGGCGCGATGGCCGCCAGCACGACGACGAACAGCGTGGCGCGGCGCTGCGGCCCGTTGCTGCGCCGACAGAATCCGACGATTGCCGCAAGGATGCCGGCGATACCGAGCAGCAGGAAGATTTCCGGCAGTTTGAGCGCCATCAGCTGCGGGAGGTAGCTCCGCGGCATGTCGGGCACTTCGATCAACTGGCCGGCAAAAAGTTCGCGCCATGGTTTCTCGAAAAAACTGGAGAAATACACCGCCGCATGCAGCGGGTTGAGCGGGTCGACCACGCCCCACGGCCACACCAGCGCCATCACCGCATAGGCGAGCACCATCGCCGGAACGAGAGCGACAACAAAGCCGGCCGCGCGTTGCATGGCTTTGGCCGCGCCGAATTCACGGCTCTCCGCGGCCACAATCAATGCGAGTCCCGCGAAGGCATAGATGCCGGCAAGCCCGCCTAATATGCGGGCGCCGACGGCAAGGCCCATGCCGATGCCGAGAAGCGCGATGCCGACCGCAGTTGTACGCGGATATTCGGCGAAGACGCGCACCAGTCCCCACAAGGCGATGACCATTGTCACCGCGAATGGGGCGTCCTTCGGATTGAAGAACATGTGACCGTAGTAGGTCGGGCAGGTCGCCAGCAGGATCAGCGCGATCAGTCCCGCCAGCGGTCCGCCAAGCCGTCGCCCGGTGCGCCATGTGGCGGCAAGTCCGATCAGGCCGACGCACGCGCCGACAAGCCGTCGCGTTTCCCACAGATCGAACGGCAGGATTTTTGCGGCAAGCGCCGCCAGCACGTCGAAGCCTCCGCCGTAGGCATAGAGGTTGACGAAGCTGAATGCGGAGCGGTTATCGAAGCCTGACGCAAAACCCTGCAGCAGCAAGGCGGCATATTCCGCGTGGGTATAGTCGTCCCAGCCGAGGCCGTAGTCGCGAAACGTCAGCGCCGCGAGGATGGCGACAAGCCCGAGTACGCCCCAGGCCAGCGCGTCGCAGACGCGCGTGAACGCCGGAGTAGAGGAAGGCGTCGATAGCATGAAAGGTTAGCCCGGAGGCCGTTGGAGGTCGGCGGTACTGCGGTGCATACGCTAAGCCTGGATCAAGGCGCAAGCTGGCCCGCTTCGTGGGGAACCCGAGACAAAAGCCAAGACAAAAGCCAAGACAAAAGCCGACACAAAAGCCGGCGGGTTAGGGCACCCGCCTTAAAGCCCGGCATTCTGTTGGGCCACCATACAATAAAGCATTGGGATCGACAGGAGAGTGTTGAACCGCGACGTCAGCAATGCGATCCGGGCCGCCTTGGGTTTTTCGTCCGCGGGACAGGGGACGAAGCCGAGCGCCTTTTTCTGGGCCGGCCAGATGATGACCCATACGTTGAACGCCATGATCAGCGCGAGCCACATGCCGATGCCGATCGCATAGTTGTTACGAAAGATCAGCGCACCGGGAAAGTAACCCATCTGATGACCGAGGATCAGCCCGGTCACAACAGTCGCGACCGCGCCATAACGGAACCAGAACAGGACGTTCGGCATGATGTATTTGGAAATCGCCTGCCGGTGTTCCGATGGCTCGATTTTCGGTACCGTCGGAATTTGCACGAAGTTGAGATAGTAGAGGAGGCCGACCCACATCACGCCGCTCATCACATGCAACCAGCGCATGAAGAAAGCCCACCAGGCCGGGTCGTCGAGCCTGATCCACTGACCGGTCGATGCGTTGACGATCAGGATGATGACGATGAGCAGGCCGAGTCCGGCCAGCAGCGTGCGCGGAAGCGACCGCAGAATGGCTGCCATTGCAAATTCCCCCTTTAGGCGCACGGCGACTGGTTGTCATGGGATGTTTGAGTGTAACCGGCGCGATCGCTTCTCCCCCGCACGCCGGCCGCGAAGCCTGGAGTCTCGCTCTTGGAGTCTCGCTCTTGGAGTCTTGCTCTTGGAGTCTTGCCCTTGGGACTGCCAAAGCAACACCGACGCGCCAACACAACATTATCACAGTTGAAGCGCACACCAATTCACCGCATGCGTACCCTCATGACGTTTTCTTGTCGGTGCGCTTCGGATTGCCGCATCGTGCCGTTCACAGGGGGAGAATACAAATAATTGAAATCAAACGGTAAAATGCGGTATACTGAATCATGGATAGCCGCTAGGGGCGTTCTTTGATCGCCGGATTATTGCGGGAGCCGATCGTCGATGCCTGTCTTCCTGTTCTTGCTCGGTATTCTCCTGACGGGCGTCGGGCTGTTCCTGATCGGATTCTCGATTCCATTTCGCGATTTCAGCCTGGGCAATACGCTCATCATTTCGGGCGCAACCGGGATCGTGGGCGGCATTGTTGTGTTGGCCATTGCCGCTACGTTGCGTGAGCTTCGCAAGATTGCACGACTGCTGGAGGCGAATGCGATTGCGCCGCGCGTGGCGCCGCCGCCCGTGGCCGCACCGGTTGCGCGCCCTGCGCCGCCGCCACGGCCACCGGTCAGACCGCCGCCGACCGTCAGTCCTGCACGACCGCCGCGCGCTGAGCCGCGCCTCGATGCTTCGCCTGCGGAAGACGACAATGTGCCGGAACCTCCGCCGCCAGCTGCGCCGACTGTCGCCGATGTCACGGTCGACCGTCCGCGGGGAGGACTGTTCGCCAGCATTCGCGGCCGCTCGCAAGCGACTCCGCAGCCGCCACGGCCGGTGCCGAGTCTTGGACCCTCTCCGGCTGGTAGCGCGCCGCCGCCCGGTTCCTCCGCAGCAGGTCCGGGCGGGCCATTGCCGGACGGCGAGGATGAGGATCGCCCGCCGCCGTTACCGCGCAGTTTGCGTCCTAATCGGTCACCACTCCCCGGCCACGAGCCTGGGCCGGAGACGCCGTCCGCGCCGCGATCTCCCACACTTGCGGCTCTCGCCGCCCGCACGGCGGCGCGGCTCGACCTGCCGACCCGCGCCGAGCCTGATCTGCCGCGTACAGCGGCGGAGCCTCCTCCGGTCGAACCCCCGGCCGAGCGTCTGGTGCCGGAAGCTTCACCCGAGAAGCCGGGTCGCAACCTGTTCGATTCCGTATGGCCAAACGACGGCATGGCTCCGGAGCGTGACGACGAGGACACCCCGCCGCAGCCTGAAAGGAAATCGCCGGAAATCCTCAAGTCCGGCGTCATCGACGGCATGGCCTATACGCTCTACACCGATGGTTCGATCGAGGCGCAGTTGCCGCAGGGAACATTGCGGTTCACTTCGATCGACGACCTGCGCGCGCATCTCGAACGCGGCGGCTGATCAAGTCGTCAAGCCTGCGGCCACCTTGATCGCAAACGCATAAGCCAGCGCCACTTCCTTTAAGCGGTCGAAACGTCCCGGCGCACCCATGTGCCCCGCATCCATGTTGGTCCGCAGCACCAGCAGCGCCTTGTTGGTGCGCCGGCTGCGCAGGCGGGCTACCCATTTGGCCGGCTCCCAGTACGTGACACGCGGGTCGGTCAGGCCCGCGAGGGCGAGGATCGCCGGATAGGCCTGCGCGATCACGTTGTCGTAGGGCGAATAGCTGCGGATCGTGTTGAACGCCGCGACATCCTCGCGCGGGTTGCCCCACTCCTGCCATTCCGGCGGGGTGAGCGGCAGCGTGTCGTCGAGCATTGTGTTGAGCACGTCGACGAAAGGCACCTCGCCGACGATACCAGCGTAAAGGTCCGGACGCATGTTGGCGATGGCGCCCATCAGCATGCCGCCGGCGGAGCCGCCATGGGCGACGATCTTTGTCGGCGACACCAGACCCAGCGCCACAAGGTGCTCGGTCGCGGCGATAAAGTCCGTAAATGTATTGACCTTCTTCGCGAGCTTGCCTTCGCGATACCAGCGCCGGCCTTTGTCGGAGCCGCCGCGCACATGGGCGATGGCATAAACAAAGCCTCGGTCCGCCAATGACAGCCGCGAGGTGCTGAAACCTGCGGGAATGGAGATGCCGTAGGCGCCGTAGCCATAGACAAGGGCGGGCGCGGTGGTGTCGAGCGCAGTCTTCTTGTGGTGAAGCAACGAGATCGGAACCAGTTCGCCGTCGGACGCCTTCGCATAAACGCGACGCGTCACATAGTCGGAGGGATTGTGGCCGGACGGGATTTCCTGGCGCTTGCGCAGCACGCGCGTCCGCTTGACGAGGTCATAGTCCCAGACCTCGTCGGGTGTTGTCATCGACGAATAAGTGAAGCGCAGCGTGTCGGTCTTGAATTCGTAGCCTGCGCTGGTGCCAAGCGCATAGGCCTCCTCGTCGAAGGCAATGGCATGCTCTTCGCCGCTCGCAAGGTCGTGGACGACGATGCGCGGCAGGCCGTCGGCACGTTCCAGCCGGATCAGCCAGTCGGCATAGACCGAGAACGAGATGATATGGACGCCGGGACGATGCGGCACCAGATCCTGCCAGTGTTCCTTCGAGGGCGTCGCGACCGGGGTCCACACGATTTTGAAGTCTTCCGCATCGTCCGCGTTGGTGCGGATGATGAGCGCCGATGCGCCCCGGAAATTGGGATGATGTTCGGCGTCATATTGAACTTCCGGCATGCGCGACGTGACGAGGGTCGGCTTTGCAGCGGGATCGGTGAGGTCGAGCAGGAAGCATTCCGACGTTTCGTGATCGTGCACCGAAATCTCCGCATAGCGGCCTGACTGCAGATCGCCGGCTGAGACGAAAAAGTTTGGATTGGCGCTTTCGAATACCAGGACGTCGGCGGCGGCCGGTGTGCCGAGACGATGACGAAAGACTTTCAGTGGACGATGCAGCTCGTCCATCTTCACGTAGTAGAACGCGGTGGAGTCGGTCGTCCACACGGCGCTGCCGGCGCTGTCCGGTACAATGTCGGTGAGGTCAAGGCCGCTTTCGATGTCGCGCACACGGATCGTGTAATACTCCGATCCGGCCTCGTCAGCCTGCCAGGCGATCAGCTTGTGGTTGGGAGAATGGCGTGCGTCGCCAAAATGGAAGAACGGCTTGCCTTTTGCCAGTTCGTCGCCGTTGAGCAACACCTGGTCTGGGCCGCCGCCACGGGGTTCGCGGCAGAATTGCGGATGCTCGCCGCCTTCGTTGTAGTGGATAAAATAGGCGTAGGGGCCGTCAGGTGAAGGTACGGAGGAGTCGTCCTCCTTGATACGGCCTTTCATTTCCGCGAGCAGCGTCGCCTGCGGCGCTTCGGTGTCCGCCAGCGCGAGCTTGGCATAGGCATTTTCGGCTTCGAGATAGGCACGGATCTCCGGATCGAGTACCGAAGGGTCGCGCATCACCGCCTGCCAGTTGGGCGCCTTGAGCCAGGCGAACTCATCCGTCAGCGTCACGCCATGCCAGGTTGACGTCGATGAATGCCTCTCCGCACTTGGCTCTGAAGCGATGTCGGAAGCTGGCGGGGGCGGGGCGACAATATTCATGCGCAAGCTCTCAAAAATTCTCGGGAGACCGTTTCCGGGGCCAGCAGCAATGCCCGCTTCCAAGTCAGAATTGTGGATTTTCGCTTTATTTCGCAACTGCTTGATCGCAAATTCCATGCTGCGTTTGCGAACGGCGCCCGGAAACCTGATTTGGCATCGGGAGAGGGCCTTCAACTCACGTTTTTGGCGTGTGCCGAGAGGGTGGGTCTTCTCCCCGCCGACCACGCGATCCTGCGACGCTCCGCCGCAGCTCTGGACCAAAATACGCCGATTTGCCGGGGACTTCACAATATTGCGCTAAACTATTGTTGACGCGGGTTTCGCGTCATTTGATACTTTTACCGCAAGAAAATCCAAGAAACGTCCAAATATTCGGCCATCATTGTTACATGGCCGCACCAAGAACCATTGGGGGCAGTAATGGATATCGATAAGCACGGGGACGATTTCATCGGCCTGACGGCGAGTATCGTGTCGGCCTATGTCAGCAATAATCCCGTGCCGGCCGGAGATCTTCCGGCGCTGATCAGTCACGTTCATTCGGCGCTTCTGAACGTTTCGGAAGGACGGGCGATGGTGGCTGCTGAGCCGTCCAAGCCGGCGATCTCAGTCAAGCGCTCCGTAACCGACGACTACCTTGTCTGTCTTGAAGACGGCAAGCGCTTCAAGTCGCTTAAGCGCCATCTGCGTACCCGCTACAACATGTCGCCCGAGCAGTATCGGGAGAAATGGGGACTGCCGCCGGACTATCCCATGGTGGCGCCGAATTACGCGCAAGCGCGGTCCCGGCTGGCCAAACAGATGGGGCTCGGCCAGCAACGCCGCCGCCGGTCCAAGTAGACGTTGGCTCATCCAGGAGAGGACTTCTAGGAAATTGTTCTTGATATCGTGAATAAAGACATTTATAGGTGAAATATCCTAATTATCCGGTTGACACCACAAGACCAAGGGGGTAGTCTGTGACCATAGAGGATTATGGTCATGGACACTTTTGCAGCCGAGCATTTCCGCAACGATGACGCCGCGAGGGCCTATTTGGAGGGTCTTCTGTGGCCGGAAGGGCCTGTTTGCCCGCATTGCGGGACGATCAACCACGCCTACGCGACTAAGCGGGCTGGAGTGTATCGCTGCGCCGAAAAGGAATGCCGCAAGGACTTCACCGTGACCATGCGCACCGTCATGGAGCGCAGCAAAATCGCCCTCCACAAGTGGCTGCAGGCGTTCCACCTGATGTGCAGCAGCAAGAAGGGCGTCAGCGCCCATCAGCTTCACCGCACGCTGGACATAGGCTATGAGGCCGCGTGGTTCTTGGCGCATCGCATCCGGGAATGTATGCGCGCTGGTGGGCTTGGCCCGATGGGTGGCGAGGGCAAAATCGTCGAGGCCGACGAAACCTACTACGGCAAACTCGAAACTCCCCGCGTCTCCAAACAGCGCGGAAATCGGCCCTACAAGAACAAGACCGGCCCCGGCACCAAGCGCGCCATTGTTGCCCTTGTGGAACGCGGCGGATCGGTGCGGACCTTCCATGTTGCCCATGCGGACAAGGTGACGGTCGGCGGCATCGTGGCCGCTAATATCGCGCGGGAAACCCGCCTGCACACCGACGAAAGCCGCCTCTACACCGAAATCGGGTCGCTGTTCGCGACACACGAAACCGTCAAGCACACGGCTGACGAATATGTGCGCGGCGATGTCCATACAAATTCAGCGGAAGGCTATTTCTCGATCTTCAAGCGCGGGATGCGTGGCGTGTACCAGCACTGCGCCGAAAAGCATCTTCACCGCTACCTCGCGGAATACGACTTCCGCTACAATCATCGCTCCAAGCTCGGCATTGAGGATGGGGAACGCGCAGCCATTGCGGTCAAGGGTGCGGCTGGCAAGCGGCTGACGTATCGTCAATCTCACTAAGCCTTCTTTTCGGATCGCGGCGCAGCGGTTTTTGCGTTGGCGCAGAAAGAGGAAGCTATAGATGGAAACCATTCCACCCAATCTGCAAGAGCTTCTGCTGACGGGTTATACAATAAGACCGAGTGATCGTGACCCATCGGTCGCGGGCTTTGCACTTCAAGCCCAGAAAGGATCGGCTTTTTTCGTAGCAACGCGCCAACAGCTTTTGGATATTGCCGCAGACCTGCATAAAAGCCGCTGAATCGATGCCCAAGCCATCATAGCCATGGTATTTCATGCCTTGGCTATGATGGCCAACGCACAGGCTATTTCTTCTTTGGCTGTGCCTTCCGTTGCGTCTTAGCCCGCTTTCGGGGAAGCTCTTTCATTGGGGTTGGGCCGACCGCACGCGCACCGCGTAATGCTGCCTCGAAGCGCGCTTTCGTTTCCTCCTCCCCATACTCCGGGTTAGTATTTCTTTTTGCCGGGGCACGTGATGGCGAAGAACGCTCTTTTAAAGGCATTGAGAAACCTCATCGAAAGACTTCCTGACGCACCGCAGGATAGCAGTTACTTATTTGACGAACTCGCGCAAGCTAACGATCATTCCTGTGTGTTACTTGCGGCGGAAGCTTTAAGCGAGGCGCTAAAGAGAGCGATGTTGAGGCGTTTTAGAGACAATCTTTCCCGCGACGACAGAGATGATTTGTTTGATTTCAGGGGACCGTTGGGGACGTTCTCTAGCCGCATCCAAATTGGCTACGCAATGTCCATCTTTGGACCCAAGACTCTCGGTGACTTGGAGAGAGTACGCGAACTCCGAAACGTATTCGCCCACTCGAAAATGGGGCTTAGTTTTCAAACTAAAGAAGTTGCTGATGTATGTGAGTTATTTGAGACTCATTCGCGAGACCCATTCGGGGCGCGCTTTTTCAATCCATCAGTCAAGACGCTGCAACCAGATAGATGGCCTCGATATAGGTTTGAAATATCAGCAACGATGCTATGGAGCGCCCTAAACTCCATCACGTCTCGCCCTCCTGAGCTTGGACCAGAATGGGAAAAAAGCAGGCCTAGCCTCGTGTTGGGTTAGCCTCTCGCCGAGCCCGCTCCATTTCCTCATAAATCTCCACGACCCAGTCACGCGCGCGGCCAAACCTGGGATCGCATCTATGATACGCACGCGTGCCAGCCTCGATCATCTCGGGCGTCACTTCAACAGCTGAATCTTTGGGCTTTGTGTCGTCCATATTAAGGACTATACTCCCATATCCATGATAACGCAAATCTCCCTTAAATGCTTGTTTTCGCTGCCCTGTCGGCTCGAATACATCATTTAGTGGCTGTGGTGTCAACCGGATAATTGGGTGAAATATCCTATAAATGAGAGCTTAATCCGATGTCAGCGCAAACGCCGCACAGAACGATTTCCTCGCCACTGGGCAAGCGGGCCCAGGATCTCCTGGTCCAACTGGTTGCGGCGGAGCGTCGACGCGCCCTGGGCATTGCCGATCCTTCGCATCTCGGCAGAGAACACCCCGTCACGATGTCCCCGGCGCCGGTGCGTGAACTGATCGGGGCCGGTTTCATCCGGCGAACCGGGGCCGTTATCGCCGTGACAGCGGAAGGCGCGGCATGGGTCGCACGCTGTCATGCCGCGGCGCGCGCCGCGCATATCGACCCCTTCGCCGCTCAGCACCTGGCGATCGCCACCCGCGATATCGACGGACCGGACGGCATCCAAAGCGTTGCTGTCAATGACAGCGAAAGCCCGCTCGCATGGCTCGCGCGCCGCAAGGATCGCGATGGGCTGCCGTTGATCGCCGTCCATCAGCTTACTGCGGGCGAACGGCTGCGTAGCGAATTCACCTATGCCCACATGACGCCGCGCGTGACCGCAAACTGGCAGGCGGCGGTGACGCAAAGTGCGCGCGCGCACCGCGACGGCTTTGCACCGGCATTCACAGAGACGGTGATTGCCGCGCGCCAGAGGGTGCATGCCGCGCTCGAATCCGTGGGCCCGGAATTCTCGGGGCTATTGCTCGACGTGTGCTGTTTTCTCAAAGGCCTCGATGACGTCGAGCGCGAGCGGCGCTGGCCGGCCCGCAGCGCCAAGGTGGTTCTGCTGCTTGGCCTTGATCGACTTGCGCGCCACTATGGTCTCGGGGCTGCGGCGCACGGAAAAGCCCGCAGCGCGATGCGCGCGTGGTCTGAAACGGCAGAGGCGGGCAGGAGCGAGTAGGGGCGCTGCAGGTGCACCCTGATCCTATGCCGTTGTCAGCGCGGCCTGCGCATCACGGCGCATGCGTTCCACCATGGCGTGGAAACCGTTGGAACGTTGCGGAGTCAGGTGTTCCTTGAGGCCGAGCTTCCGGAACAGCGCGATCGCGTCGGTTTCGAGAATTTTTCGTGCCGGCTTGCCGGAATAGAGCGCGAACAGCACGGCGATCAGGCCGCGCACGATGTGCGCGTCGCTGTCGCCGGCGAACGTCAATATTGGCCCGTCGGCGCCGTCCGGCGTCACTTTTGTCGTCAGCCAGACCTGGCTCGCGCAGCCGCGCACCTTGTTGGTTTCGGTATGATCGGCCTCCGGCAACGGCGCCAGCATCCGTCCGATCTCGATCAGGTAGCGGTAGCGGTCGTCCCACTCATCGAGCAGCGCGAAATTGTCGATGATCTCGTCGATATCCATGGTCAGCCAAAACCCATCCTCGCCTTTCATATGGGGGATCAGAGCGAGTTTGGCCACCGGAACTTGAATTCCGGAGTTGGCTATTGCATTCTCGCCGACGAAAGCGAGGGATCGACGTCGGAACCAGCTTACGCGCGAATCGGAGCGCGCGGCGCTACGCGCCCGAATCAGCAGCAGCGGTAGCAGGGCCGCGCCAGGCCGGAGCGAGGTCCATGATCGAGAGCGTGTTCTGCGATTCGCGTGCGCCGGCCTTTGATTGCGCCGCCTTGTGGGTGGCGGAAGCGCCGTTACGCGAAAGCGCGGGGTCGGCATCGGCCGCCATCCTGCTCTGGAAATAATCGTAGAGAATTTTTACGCCGGTCTGGGCGCTCGCACCGACTGCGGCAGCCGCCTGCATCCCGGCTTCGCAGGCCTCCGGGCGCCGCACGCAGAATTGGCTGAGATCGGACACTGCGGCTGTAGCGGCGCTCACTGCATCGCCCGCACTGAACTTCGCGGCGCCGTTCGATGCCGGCGCCTCTTCATGCGAAACGAACAGCGGAAGCAGCGCCAGAATGATGATCAGCCAGAACGCTGTGCGTAACAGGAAGAACATGTCCCTGATCCCTTGTCCTCGATTCCTTTTTCCGTCTTCGTCTGTTCAAGCTGCGCGGACCGACAGCTTTCACCCCAGCGCAAACCTAACAACTCCGCTCTGAAAGCGCGGTTCGCCGCGCCGCGCGCAATTGAATCGAATTGCGTCATCCGGTGAAACGTTTTGTTCACCATGCAATTACTTGTTCACCATGCCGCGCGATTGCGCCGCGGCACGGCACAAAAAGACGGCTTTCGACGGCGGAATGGTTAGCGCAATCTCGCGCTTTAGGGTTCGCTTAAGTCACCTCTGACACGATCCGCGCCGACAACAAGGGGGCGCGCCGGGTCTGGGCGCGTCGTAATGGCGTGGGGCTGTTCAAATCCATTCGCGGATACGTTGACGCGCTCGTGCATACTTCAGCGCTGCACGATCCGCTGGCGGTCGCGCGCCACCGCGCCTTCATCGCCCCGCGGCTGCTCGGATCGTCTGTCGCACTGGCGGTATTTCCGATCTACCTGGTGGTGCGGGGCGTCCCCAGCGGGATCGAGCTCGCGGTCTTTTCATGGCTGATCGCGCCGATTCTCATCGCCTATTATCTTTCGCGCACCGGACGCTACGAAAGCGCGCACATGCTGTCGTCTGTCGCGCTGACGGGCCTTGTCACGGCGGTGGCCTTCATGACTGGCGGCATCTCGTCGTTTGCGGCGATCTGGCTTGTCATCGTGCCGCTGGAAGCCGCGCTGTCCGCTTCCCGCCGCGTGGTTGCCACTGCCTCCACGATGGCGCTGATCGCGGCCGGCCTGCTGGTCCTGTGCGATGTCTATCAGCTGGCGCCGACGCAAATGCCGGAGGAGCAGCTCCGCGGCACGCTCGCGGCGCTCGGCATTGTTTCGGCGGCGCTTTACGCGACCGGGCTTGCGCTGGGTTCTGAATCGCTCGCGCGCACCAGTTTCTGGCTGCTTCATGCCGAGGAAGACCGCTATCGCCTGCTCGCGCGCAACATGACCGATATCATCACCCGCCATGGCGCAAACGGCGCGGTGCTGTTCGTATCGCCCGCGGCGGAGACATTGCTTGGCGTTCCGGTCACCGACCTTGTCGGGCACGGTCTGTTCGATCGTGTGCACGTGGCGGACCGTCCGGCCTATCTGACCGCGCTGAGCGAGGCCCTGTCGCGCAACGAGCCGCGTTCGGTGGAGTTTCGCGTGCGCAAGGACGATCAGGATGCCGCAGGGCGCGCCACGGTGAGTTTCCTTTGGATCGAAATGCGCTGTCAGCCGATCGACCACGCCGCGAAAAACCGGCTGGACATCGAGGGCAACCAGGTTGTCGCCGTGATGCGCGACATCAGCGTGCGCAAGGCGCAGGAACAGGCGCTCGAAGAAGCGCGGGCCGAAGCGGAGCGCGCCAACGCATCCAAGGCGCGTTTCCTCGCTACCATGAGTCACGAATTGCGGACGCCGCTCAACGTCATCATCGGCTTCTCGGAAATGCTCCAGCGCGAGCAGGATTTACAGATCGACAGCGCGCGCCGCGCCGACTATGCCAAGCTGATCAACGATTCCGGTCATCATCTTTTATCGGTGGTCAACGGCATCCTCGATATGTCGAAGATCGACAACGGCGAGTTCAAGATTCAGCCCGAGCCGTTCGACGTTGCGGCGGTGGTGGCCAATTGCTGCGCGTTGTTCGAGCTCAAGGCTGCCGAAGCGAAGATTGCGATTGTGCAGGATGTGAGTTCCGGCATTCCAGAGATCAATGCGGACAAGCGCGCGCTGAAGCAGATTCTCATCAATCTGCTATCCAACGCGATCAAGTTCACCAATCCGGGCGGCGAGATCGTGGTCCGGGTTCGCGGGGCCGGCGCGCAATTGTCGGTGGCTGTGCAGGACAACGGTATCGGCGTCAGCGCGGAGGATTTGCCGCGCCTGGGCAAACCGTTCTTCCAGGCTCGCGGCTCCTACGACCGCAAGCATGACGGTACCGGTCTCGGCCTGTCGATCGTGCGCGGCCTTGCCGAATTGCATGGCGGAACCATGGAGGTTGCCAGCACGCTGGGAGAGGGTACTTGCATCACCGTCACGTTGCCGATGGATTGCGAAGCTCGGCCTCTTGTTCATTTGCAGGTAACTTCGACCAGGCGCGGGTCCGCTGGTTGGCTGGCGACAACGCCATCTTCGGCAGTCGCAGCCACCGGCGCAGAGCGGGACGTTCGTCGGGATCAGGAAGACGTGAGGATCAGTGCCTAGGAATCCCAATACGCGCAAGGTCGAGACGAAGAGTCTCGTTTTGACCGGCGTCGCGCTTGCGATGCGGCCTGTCGTATGGGCGCTGCATTGCCTGCTCGGCCGGCCGCGCGACAGTTTGCTTGCGATCGTTGTCGCCGGCTCGGTCGGCGCCATCGTGGTGAACGGACTGATGCTGCAGCACGGGCCGCACCCCGCGCCGATCTTCGCCCACGCCGCGCAGAACCTGCATGGCCTGACCCGCAGCGATGTTCTGATTCGGCGCAACAATGAGTTCGTGCCGCCGGCTCCTCCCGTCATTGCAGCGCCGCGGAGTGCTGCCTCCGAGGAGACCACCGGCGCGGTCTCGCCCATGTTGCCGCGCGCCCGTCCGCCCGAGGCGCCGCCGAAGGTAGCGCCGGCCGCGACGCGTCCCGCCGCCTCCCGTAAAGATCCAATCGGCGAGTTGATCGCGCCTGCGCGATCGGCCGCCCCGCAGACAGCGGCATCTCAACCCGCGCCGGCGGCCCCGGTAACAAAGGTCGCGGTGACGCCGTTGGCGGCGGCTGAACTTCAACCGGCGTCGCCGCAAACGCCGCAGCCATCGACGCAGATCGCGGCGGTGCAGCGGGTGCTGAGTTCGTTCGGTTATCTGCAGATGTCGCCGAACGGCATCCTGGATTCGGAGACAAAACGCGCGATCGAGGAATTCGAGCGCGAGCGTCGTTTGCCGGTGACCGGGCAAATCTCCGATCGCCTGGTGCGTGAACTCTCTGCTGTGACCGGCAAGCCGTTGTAGTCCGGCTTACAATTTCCAATCAATCGTACGGATAAATGCCGGGCTCCTGGCGATAGGCATGCTCGATGCCGTACATGCCGGAGCGCAGCATCGCGCTCCAGGAGTCGCGCGTGGTGGCGCCGATATGCGGCGAGCCATAGAAATTTGGCACGTCGAGCAGCGGATTGCCGTTGGCCGGCTCGACATGAAACACGTCGAACGCCGCGCCCGCGATGTGCCCGCTCTCCAGCCGTTCCTTGAGCGCGCCTTCGTCGACCATGCTGCCGCGGGCGCAGTTGATCAGCACCATGCCGGGCTTGAGTTTGTCGAGCACGGCGGCGCTGTACATGCCGATGGTGGTTTTGTTGCGCGACAGATGGATGGTGAGCACGTCGGAACGCGCCCACAGTTCCTCGGCGCTGACATTCTCGACGTCGTATTGTTTGCAGAAGTCCGAGATATCGACCCGGTCGCATGCCAGAATCTTCACGCCGTAGGGCTGCAACAGCTTCACGACTTCCTTGCCGATATGGCCGCAGCCGTGAATGCCGACGGTTTTCCCGCGCAGGTCGGCGGCCGGCCCGATCGGTCCCTTCCACTCGCCGCGCCGCAGGATCTGCGAGAAGTAATGGACCTTGCGGACCGTGAACACCATGTAGCAAACGGCCAGCTCGGATACCGACACCTTGTTGATGCCAGCCGCCCAATACATCTTGATGCCGTATTTGTTGAGCACTGCCGGGTCGAGGTGGTCGACGCCGGCAGAGCAAAGGCACAGCGTTTTGAGCTCGGGCAGTGCCGCGCATACACGGTCGGTGAAGCGGTCGAG
>Ga0164243_10001063_pt1 | contig 47377 bp, 40 predicted proteins | sample OricompcompostOP_FD_108781 | JGI IMG/M metagenome (GOLD analysis project Ga0164243, IMG submission 108781) | Organic Plus compost microbial communities from Emeryville, California, USA - Original compost - Organic plus compost (OP) | ecosystem: Engineered > Solid waste > Mixed feedstock >...
ACCAGAACGACTCACCGGAGAAAGCCGGGCCACCCGACCTCGCCGTCGTCGACGGCCACGACCCACCCACCCCAGCCACGGCGACCACCGAACAACCCGGCCTCTTCGACACCGGCTGAACCGACCGCGGACGAGCACCCGGCCCCACCGCTGGACCGGCCACCGACCAGGCCGGGCGCTCCGCCACGGGCTGACAGCCGGCCGGGACGCCGCCCCAGCCGACGACGAACCGTGGCCACGAGGGAGGACGCGACCGCGGCCGTCACCCCCGCCCACTGGTCGAGCACCCAAGGCCGCAAGGCAGAGAGCGACCGGAACGGTCACCTCCTGCCCACCGGCCGATGGTGCCCACCGGCCGTGAGGCGGAGGGTGACCGCATGGTCACCTCCTGCCTCGCGGCCCGCGGGGCGCGGGCGGTCGGGGGCGGGGCGTGTCAGGCGCCGGCGGCGGCGAGGGCGCCCCACACCCGCTGCGGGGTGCAGGGCAGGTCGAGATGGCGCACGCCGAGATGGGCCAGCGCGTCGACGACCGCGTTCTGCACCGCCGGGGTGGCGCCGATGCTGCCCGACTCGCCGATCCCCTTCGCCCCCAGCGGGTTGAGCGGCGTGGGCGTCTCCATGGTGAGCACCTCGAAGGAGGGCAGCTCGGCGGCGGAGATCACGCCGTAGTCGGCGAAGGTCGAGGTGAGGGGGTTGCCGTCCTCGTCGAAGAGGACCTCCTCGATGAGGGCCTGGGCCACGCCCTGGGCGATGCCGCCGTGCACCTGGCCGTGGGCGAGGAGCGGGTTGATGATCACCCCGGCGTCGTCGACCCCCACGAAGCGGACCAGCTCCACCGCCCCGGTGTCGGCGTCGATCTCCACCACGGCGACGTGGGTGCCGAACGGGAACGTCGAGCCGTCCTGGGTGAGCTCCCCGAGGGCCACGAGGGGGTCGGCGGCCCGGGCGTCGGCGATCCGGTCCCAGCCCACGGTGACGGCAGGGGTGCCGACCACGTGGAAGGCGCCCCGCTCGGTGTCGAGCACCACGTCGGCGGCGCTGGCCTCGAGCACCTCGGCCGCCACCTCCTTGGCCACCTCGACCAGGCGCTCGCTGGCGTCGGCCACCGCCGAGCCCGAGATCTGCACCGAGCGGGAGCCACCGGTGATCTGTCCCGACGGCACCACGTCGGAGTCGCCGTGCACCACCTCGATGTGGTCCATCGGCACGCCGAGGCGGTCGGCCGCCAGCATCTTCCACGTGGTGACGTGGCCCTGGCCGTAGGGCGTGGCGCCGGTGATCACCCGGAAGCGGCCGTCAGGCAGCAGCTCCACCGACCCGTGCTCCCCACCCCCGCCGGGTGCGGTGACCTCCACGTACGAGGCCAGGCCGATGCCCAGCAGGGAGCGCTCCCCCGCCTCGCGCCGGCGGGCCTGCTCGGCCCGCAGCTCCTCGTAGCCCACCGCATCCAGCGCCATCTCCAGCGCGGCCGGGTAGTCGCCCACGTCGTAGACCGTGCCGGTGGGGGTCGTGTACGGGAACGCCTCCGGCGGCACGAAGTTGCGGCGCCGCACCTCGGCCGGGTCCATCCCGATCTCGGCGGCGAAGAGGTCGACCATCCGCTCCATGCATGCCGCGGCCTCGGGGCGGCCGGCGCCGCGGTAGGAGGTGTTGGGCGTGGTGGTCGTGAGCACCGACCGCCAGGCGACCTCCACGTCGGGGATGTCGTAGACCCCGGTGGCCATCATGCGGGTCATGACCGGCAGGAAGGCGCTCATGAGGCCGTGGGCACCGGTGCCCTGGGTGATGTCGAGCCGGTAGTGGGTGAAGCGGCCGTCTCGGGTGCCGGCGAGGGTCGCCTCGAGCACCTGGTCCCGGCCGTGGGCCAGTGCCTGCATCGACGCGGTGCGGTCCTCCACCCAGCTCACCGGGCGCCCGGTCCGCTTGGCCAGCACCCCGAGGAGCACGTCCTCCGGGAACGGCACGCCCTTCGCGCCGAAGCCGCCACCGACGTCGGGCACGATCACCCGGATCTGCTCGGGCGGCAGCCCGTGGTAGGCGCAGTACATGTTCTGGGCGACCTTGAAGCCCTGGCACGAGATGTACTGGACCAGGCGGTCACCCTCCCACCACGCCGCGGAGGCGCGCCCCTCGATCGGGCAGGCGGCCACCCGCTGGTTCACGATGCGGTGGGTGACCACCACCTCGGCGTCGATCGGGTCACCGGACAGCGGCTCCGAACCCATGGCGACGTTCGAGCCGTGCTCGGGATGGATGAGCACCTCGTCGGCGAGGGCGGCCTCGAGGGTGACGACCGGGTCGAGCGGCTCGTAGTCGACGATCACGGCCTCGCACGCGTCGACCGCCTGGGCGAGCGTCTCCGCCACCACCGCCACGATGGGCTCGCCGACGAAGCGCACCCGGTCGGCGGCGAGGATCGGTCGGGCCAACGTGGGCGGCATCGGCACCAGCCCGGCGGGCATCACGTTGTTGTCGAGGTCAGCCGCCACCACGACATCGAGCACGCCGGGCATCGCCCTCGCCTCGTCGACGTCGATGCCGGTGATCACCCCGTGGGCCAGCGGCGAGCGCACGAACTCGACGTGGGCCATCCCCTCCCGCTGGAGGTTCGCGATGTAGGTGCCCTGGCCGGTGAGGAACCGCGGGTCCTCGACGCGCTGGACCTCGTGCCCCAGGATGCTCATGGTCTCCCCCTTCGCTGCCGGCCGGTCACCGGAGCGCCGAGGCTACCGCCGGGCGGTGGGGCGGTCGGCCGGGTGCCGACCTCGCCCGCGCCCGCCGGGTCGGCGCGGCCGGACGACCTGCGTCCCCGCCCGTCGCCTACTCGTCGCCGATGAACTCGGCGGTGGTGCCCGCGAGGGGCATGGCCGACTGGCCGAGCTTGCGGTGGTCCCACGAGCGCACCCGGACCGGGTCGATGCGCACGATGACCCGCTTGTTCATCATGATCTCGACGAACGGCCGCATCTCCTCGGAGTACGGGCCGTTGTAGCGCTCGAACACGCTGATGGCCGGATCCCAGTACTCGTCGGACTCGGTGTCGTCGATGATCACCGCGTTGCCCTCGATCGACACGCCGCGGAGCTGGTCGTAGGTCTGGCCAGCCTCGATCATCACGACCGCACGCGGGTCACGCTGCAGGTTGACGGCCTTCTGCGACTTCATCTTGGTCTCGAAGTAGATCTTCCCGTCGATGTAGCCGTACCACATGGCCACCAGGTGAGGCAGGCCGTTCGGACCGATGGTGGCGAGCGTGGCCGTGCGGCTCCGCTCGATGAACTGGCGGATCTCGTCGTCGGTCATGACGATCTGCGCTCGCTGGTTGGTGCCCATCGGCCATCCCCTCCCCTGGTGTCGGTGGCGAGACCGTACCGACCCGGACGGGTCGCACCAAACGCACGCTCGGGCGGGCCGACGGTCGCACCACCCCCCTGCCAGCGCGTGGCCCGAGGGTGGTGGTAGCCGCACCACGATCCACCGGCTGTCACCGTTCTCCGCCGCGCCGCTCCGTCGGATGCTGCGTCCACCAGGTCGACGACGGCTCGACCGCAGGACAAGGAGACGACAACGATGGCAGCACGGAGCAAGGTCGCCGCACTGGCGGTCACCGCCGGCCTCGGCCTCTCGCTGGCCGCGTGCGGCGGCGGTGGGAGCGGCGACGACCACGCGAAGGACACCCCTTCCACGGCGGTCAGGGCATCCGCCGACCGCGGCGGAGCGGTGTCCGACCTGGAGTCGGTCCAGGGCGCCACCGTGCAGATCGTCGCCAAGGGCTCGATCCGCGATCCGGAGGTCGGCTACTCGACGCAAGCCGGTGCCGGCAGCGGCTTCTTCATCAGCGAGGACGGCATCGCCGTCACCAACAACCACGTGGTGACCGGCGCCGGCACCCTCGAGGTGTACATCGGCGGCGATACGGGAGAGAGCTACAACGCCAAGGTGCTCGGCGTCTCCGAGTGCAACGACCTGGCGGTGCTGAAGGTCGACGTCGACGACCCGGTGCCGTTCCTCGCGTGGCACGACGGTGACATCTCGCCCGGCCTCGACGTGTACGCCGCCGGCTACCCGCTCGGCGACCCGGAGTACACGCTGACCCGAGGCGTCGTCGCCAAGGCCAAGGCCGGCGGTGACCTCACCGGCACCTCCTCGATCGACTACACGATCGAGCACGACGCCACCATCCAACCCGGCAACTCGGGCGGCCCCCTGGTGGACGACGACGGCCGGGTCGTGGCCGTGAACTACGCCGGCGGCCCCGCCCGTGAGGGCCTCACCTCGCAGTACTACGGCATCGCCGCGCCGCTCGCTGCGGAGGTGGTGGAGGAGCTCCACGAGGGCGACGTCGAGTCGCTCGGCCTGAACGGCTGGGCCGTCTACGACCCGTCCGCCGACATCGCCGGCATCTGGGTGGCCGGGGTCGCCCCCGGCTCTCCCGCCTCCGACGCCGAGCTCGAACCCGGCGACATCATCACCACCCTCAACGGCGTGCCCATGGGCCAGGACGGCACCTTCGCCGACTACTGCGACGTGATCCGCACCGCCGGCTCGAAGCCGATCAGCGCCGAGATCCTGCGCTACGACACCGAGGAGGTGCTGCGCGGCGAGATCAACGGCAACCAGCCGCTGGAGCTCGCCTACTCCTTCGCCCGGGAGATCGAGGAGCAGAGCTCGCTCGGTGGCGGCCAGGCCTACGCCAGCTACCGGACCGTCACCGACGACACCGGCACCCTGACGGTCGAGGTGCCCACCGCGTGGGGCGACACCGTCACCACGCCGGCGACCACCGACATCGGGACGATCCCGTACATCTCCGCCTCGACGAGCATCGCCCAGTTCGACACCAGCTACAACGTGCCCGGGATGGGCTTCCTCGCCGCCCCCGTGGCGATGTCGGCGGACGAAGGCCTGGCCGAGTTCGCTCCCGCCCCCGGCGAGTGCACCAACGGCGGGATCGTCGACTACTCGGACGGCCGCTTCTCCGGGAAGTACCAGATCTGGGAGGACTGCGGCGGCGTCGGAAGCGTCTACGTGGTGCTGGTGGCCTCCGCCGCCGACCACCCGGGCTACACGTTCGTGGTGGCGGTGCAGGCGGTCACCGAGGCCGACCTCGAGGTCATCGACCACGTCTTCGCCACCTTCAACGTGCGCTGAGCCAGCGCCGGCAGGACGAGCCGGACCGGCTCCACCCGAGGCGCCGCCCCACACGGGGTGGCGCCTCGCCGCGTGCACCCGTACCCTCCGGGGCGTGGCGTCGACCGACGGATCAGCTGGGACCACCGGGAACGAGTCGGGTGTGGGTGCCGGGGAGGAGTCGGCCGTAGTGACGGCGGGGCGGGCGATCGAGCGGGTGGGCCACGACGTGGAGGTGGCCCTCGGCCCGGACGCGGTGCACATCGGACTCAGCGTCGGGACCAACCCGGAGATCTCGATCGCCACGACGGAGGTGACGCCCTCCGTGACCGGCACCTTCCTCCACCCCGGGGAGACCGAGGACCAGCTCACGTCACGGCTGGCAAGCACCGTGCAGGACTGCCTCACCGAGAGCCGCCGCCACGTCGGCGTGGCGTGGCCGCCGTGCCCCCATCCGTCGCACGCCCACCCGCTCGACCCCGACCGCTCGCCCGGCCGGTGGACCTGCCCGACGACGGGCGGGCCCGTCGCCACCATCGGCCAGCTCTGAGGCGCCGAGCTCGGCGACCAGGGCCGGACGCGGGAGCGCCGCCCCGAAGGGCGGCGCCGACGCTGGTGGCGTGGCCACCGAGATGGAGCCCGAGAAGGGAATCGAACCCTTGACCTGCTCATTACGAGTGAGCTGCTCTGCCGACTGAGCTACCCGGGCGTGGAGGGACGAGCGTAGCCGCAGCCGCACGGCCCTCTCACCCCGGGAGCCGGCACACTGGGCCCATGGACCACGACCTCTGGACCACCGTCGACGACCACCTCGTCACCACCCTCCTCGACGACGACCCCGTGCTCGACGCCGCCCTGGCCGACAGCCGGGCCGCGGGACTCCCCGAGATCCACGTGGCCCCCAACCAGGGAAAGCTCCTGTCGCTGCTGGTGCGCATCGCCGGCGCCCGTCGGGTGCTGGAGGTCGGCACCCTCGGCGGCTACTCCACCATCTGGCTGGGCCGGGGCCTCCCCGAGGGCGGCACGCTCGTGTCGCTCGAGCTGGAGGCGGGCAACGCCGAGGTGGCCCGGGCCAACCTCGAGCGCGCCGGGCTGGGCGACCGGGTCGAGGTCCGCGTCGGGCCCGCGGCCGACACCCTGGCGGCGATGGCCGAGGCCGGCGAGGAGCCCTTCGACCTCGTCTTCCTCGACGCCGACAAGGCCGGCTACCCGACGTACCTGGCCCGGGCCCTCGACCTGTCGCACCCGGGGACGGTGATCGTGGCCGACAACGTCGTGCGGCGCGGCGCGGTGGCCGACCCCGGCACCACCGATCCCGACGCCCAGGGCATCCGCCGCTTCCTCGCCGACGCCGCCGCCGACCCCCGCCTCGACGCCACCGCCGTGCAGACCGTCGGCGCCAAGGGCCACGACGGCTTCGCCCTCCTGGTCGTCACCGAGCCCTGAGGCCCGACCTCCCGACACCCGACCCCCCGACCCCCGGCGCCCGACCTGCGGGCGCCCGACCTCCTCCTCCCTCTCTGCGTTCTGGCATGCGTTGTGCACCCCTACGGGTGCACAACGCATGCCAGAACGAGAAGAGGGTGGGCCGGGGCCGGGTCAGCGGAGGCGGCCGAGCTTGAGGAAGAGGGCCACCAGCTGGAGGCGCTCGTTGGGGTTGCGCACCATCTCGCGGGCCAGCTCGGCGATGGCCTCCACCGCCTCGATCGTCGCCGCCGGGCGGGCGGTGCTGGCCAGCTCCGCCCGGTAGCGGCGGGTCAGCTCGGTGAGCCCGGCCCGGACCTCGTCGGTGCGGTAGCGGCGGGCCTCCCGCTTGTGACGGTCCTCGAGCTGCTTGCGGCCCGAGCCCCGCTCGCCCCGGGCCTTCACCCGCTCCTCCAGCTCCGCCACCTCGGCGGCCTGGGCGGCGACCAGCGGCTCCATGGCGTCGGTGATCGTGGCGAGCAGCTCGTCGGCCACCTCCACCGCGGTGGCGCCGGTGCCGTCGAGGCGGTCGGGCACGTCGTGCCAGGCCTGGCGGCGCAGGGCGAGGCGTTCGTCGGTGGCGAGGAGGCGGGCCCGGGTGAGGTCGCCGCCGGCCACCGCCGCGGCTTCGGCCGCCCGGTCGGCCGGCACGCCCTCGGCCACGAGGGCGTCGACCAGCGCCTCCACCGGCACGACGCCGAGGTCGACCCGCACGCACCGGCTGGCGATGGTGACCAGGTCGGGGGTGACGTCGTCGGCGAGGACGACGAACACGGTGCCGGCCGGCGGCTCCTCGATCGACTTCAGCAGCTTGTTGCCGACCTGCGGGGTGACGAGGTGGAACTCGTCGAGGACGATGACCTTGCCGCCCCCCTCCACCGACGCCCGGGCGGCCGCGCCGATCACCTCGTCGGCCTGCTCGGCCTGGATGGACGCGCCCCGCCGCTCGACGACGGTGAGGTCGGGGTGGGCTTCGGCCAGGGCCAGCTGGGCGTGGCGCACCGCGTCGTCGCCGGCGCGGCCGGACGACAGCAACGCCGCCGCGAAGGCACGCGCCAGCGCCCGCTTGCCGCTGCCCCGCGGACCGACGAGCAGGTAGGCGTGCACCGGCGCCCGGGCGGCGGCGCGCAGCTGGGCCACGGCCGACGCCTGGCCCACCACCGCCCCCCACAGGTCGACCCCGGCCACCTCCGCGGGGAGCAGGTCGAGGTCGGCGGGCGCGGTCACGAGAGCAGTTGTAGCCGCTCCGCCACCTCGCGGCGCACGGCGGCCGCCACCTCGTCGACGGTGCCGGTGCCGTCGATGACCGCCCACCGGTCGGGCTCCGCCGCGGCCTGGGCCCGGAACCCCTCGAGCACCGCCGCGTGGAAGGCCGACGGCTCGGCCTCCATGCGGTCGCGGGCGGCGCCGAGACGGCGGTCGGCGACCTCGGCGGGGACGTCGAGCAGCACCACCAGGTCAGGCCACACGCCGTCGGTGGCCCACCGGGAGAGCTGGGCGACCTCGTCGACCGGCAGCCCCCGACCGTGGCCCTGGTAGGCGATGGAGGACCCGGCGAAGCGGTCGGTGACCACGTGGCGACCGGCGGCGAGGGCGGGCGCGACCACCTCGGCCACGTGCTGGGCCCGGTCGGCGGCCATCAGCAGGGCCTCGGCCCGCGGCGCCAGCCCGATGGTGGCGGGATCGAGCACGAGGGCCCGCACCCGGGCGCCGATGTCGGTGCCGCCCGGCTCCCGGGTGAGCACCGCCCCGAGGGCCTCGGCGAGGAGGGCGGCCTGGGTGGACTTCCCGCACGCCTCCCCACCCTCGAAGGCGATGAACCGGCCCCGGCCCGCGGACCCGACCGCGACCTCTCCCCCTGCCGCGCTCACGAGCGCCCGTGCCGCGAGGGGTGCGGGGAGGTGACCGCCCGCTGCTCGCGCTGGCCGGCCCGCAGGGAGTACATGGCGGCGAAGCCGGCGGCCACGATGATGAGGGCCGCCAGCCACAGGGCCAGGCGCACGCCGGGCAGGTCGAGGGTGCCGCCCGGCAGGTCGAGGTGGCCCTCGATGAGAGCGCTCGAGGCCCGGCCCAGGAGGGCGGCGAGCAGAGGCCCGGCCACCATCGAGATCAGGATGCAGAGCCGCACCAGCGTGTTGAGCGAGCTGAACACCCGGCCGCGCAGGTCGTCCGGCACCTCCTGCTGGAGCAGCACGAAGCCGAGCACGTAGACCGGCCCGACCGACACGCCCATCAGGGCGACGAACAGCACGGCGATCGCCATGGTCGACGCCGAGGCAGCGCAGAAGAGGGAGATCCCGGCGAAGAAGAGGGCACCGGTGAACACGGTGCGCTTGGGGAGCCGCTTCTGCAGGGTGGCCACCCCCACCACGCCGACGGCGACCCCGAAGCCGAGGGCGGTGGTGAACAGGCCGTAGCCGGCGGCGCCGGCGCCCAGCACGTCGGTGGAGAACACCGCGCCGAGGGGGATGAGCATGCCGCCACCGATGAGGCCGGTGGCGAGGCCCAGGTTGACCGCCCGCACGGTGTGGTTCGACACCACCACGTGCAGGCCCTCGCGCAGCTCCAGGAGCGTGGCCTTGAAGCCCTGGTCGGCCGCCTCCGGGTCACCGGGGCGCCGCTTGGGGCGCCGCACCAGCGGGAGCCGGCTGATCATCCAGGCGGAGAAGAGGAAGGTGCAGACGTCGACGAAGAACGCCAGCGCCATCTGGTTGTTGTCGAGGAAGCCCAGGCCCGGGACCTTGCCGATCCACACCGAGACGCCGGCCAGCAGGGCGAACAGCAGCGAGGCGAACGGGAAGGTGCCGTAGGCGGCGGCGAGGGAGAGCGAGTTGGCGGTGGTGAGGTGGTCCGGGGGCACGAGGTTGGGCACCTCGGAGTCCTTGGCCGGCGACCACAGGAGGGTGAGCACCTCGAGGGCGAGCGATGCCAGCACCAGGCCCACCACGTTGCGCACGAACGGCAGGCAGGCGAGCACGCCCGCCCGGCCCAGATCGCAGCACACCATGACCTTCTTGCGGTCCCACCGGTCGACGAGGACGCCGGCGAGGGGGCCGAAGAAGAACCCGGGGACGATGCGGGCCGCCATCACGAGGGAGATGGCCCCCGCCCCGGCCCCGCCGCCGAGCGACGCGGCCAACAGGATGATGGCGGAGAAGCCCAGCCAGTCGCCCAGGGCCGACACGACCTGGACGAGCCACAGGCGGAAGAACTCGTGGGACCCGAAGAGGCGCACGTGCCAGCCGGGGCGGTCGGTCACCGACTCGGCGTAGAGGGTCTCCGTGTCGGGCTCCTCGGCCACGATCGTGACGTGCTCGCCCGGGCGCGCCTCGTCGGGCGCGACGTCGTCGCGCTCCTGGTCGCCCTCCGGGGCGTCGGCGTCGTCCCCGTACCGGGGGCGAAGCACAGCCATCGGATCACCATAGGACCGGCGCCGGCCGGCGCCGGGAACCTTGCCCGGGCATCGATGTCGCTAGAGCGTGGTGTCGCCGGGCAGCGGCGTGGTCGTTCGGGTCGCGGCGCGCGAGGTGCCCTTCTTGACCGTGCGGGCGGTGCCGGCGGAGGGTGCGGACCGCCGCGACGAGGCCTTCTTCGTCGCCTTCTTGGCCGTGGCCTTGGTGGCCTTCTTGGCGGCCTTCTTCGCCGACTTCTTCGCCGGCCGGCCCACCTCGCCGTTGGCGACGGCGTCGCGCCGGGCCTGCAGCAGCTCGGCGCCCCGCTCGGGGCTGAGCGTGGCGGGGTCGTCGCCGACCCGCAGCGACGCGTTGGTCTCGCCGTCGGTGACGTAGGGGCCGAAGCGCCCGTCCTTCACCACCATCGGCCGGCCCGACACGGGGTCGGGGCCCAGCTCGGCGAGCGGCGGCTTCGGCGCGGCCCGGCCGCGGCGCTTGGGCTCGGCGAACAGCCGCAGCGCCTCGTCGAGGGTGACGGTGAACAGCTCGGGCTCGCTGGTGAGGCTGCGGCTGTCGGTGCCCTTGGTGAGGTAGGGGCCGAACTTGCCGTTCTGGGCGACGATCTCCTCGCCGTCCGGCGCGGTGCCCACCACCCGCGGCAGCGAGAGCAGCTGCAGGGCCTCGTCGAGGGTGACGGTGTAGGGGTCCATGCCGGCGAACAGGCTCGACCGCTTGGGCTTGCCGTCCGGCGCCTCGTCGATCTCGCCGAGCTGGACGTACGGACCGAAGCGGCCGCTCATCACGTACACGGTGAGACCGGTCTCGGGGTCCTCGCCGAGGGGCTTGCCGCCCTTCGGCATCGACAGCAGCTCGAGGGCGTGCTCCACCGTGAGGTCGGCGGGAGGGAGGTTGTCGGGGATCGACGCGGTGTCGTCGCCCCGCTGCACGTAGGGGCCGTAGCGGCCGGGCTTGGCCACCACCGGGGTGCCGTGGGGGTCCTCGCCGATCACGAAGCTGTTGATGGCGGCGGCGTCGATCTCCGGCAGGCGGTCGGTGACCAGGTCCTTCAGGCCGCCGTGGCGCTCGCCGTCGTCGCCCATCGGGCCGAAGTAGAAGTCCTCGAGCGTCGGCACGCGGTCGGCATCGCCGGTGGAGATGCGGTCGAGGACCTCTTCCAGCTCCCGGGTGAAGCCGTAGTCGACCAGCTCGGCGAAGTGCTTCTCGAGCATGGTGGTGACGGCGAAGGCGGTCCAGCTGGGGACCAGGGCCGAGCCCTTCTTCCAGACGTAGCCCCGGTTCTGGATGGTCTCCATGATCGAGGCGTAGGTGGACGGGCGGCCCACGCCGAGCTCCTCGAGCTTGGCCACCAGGCTGGCCTCGGTGTAGCGGGCGGGAGGCTTGGTGGTGTGGCCCTCGGCGGCGATGTCGGAGGCGTCGAGGGCGTCGCCGCGGCGCAGGGCGGGCAGGCGGCGCTCCTCGTCGTCGTCGCTGCGCCACTCCTCGACCTGCATCCAGCCCCGCTCGGTGATGACCGTGCCGGCGGCGGAGAACTCGGCGTCGCGCCCGGAGGGGGCGGTGGCGCCCAGGCGGACGGTGACGGTCTCGCCCACGGCGTCGATCATCTGGCTGGCCACCGTGCGGCGCCAGATCAGCTCGTAGAGGCGGGCCTCGCCGGGCTGCACCTCGGCGCGCACCTCCTCGGGGCGGCGAAACCGGTCGCCTGCGGGGCGGATGGCCTCGTGGGCCTCCTGGGCGTTGGCCACCTTCTTGCCGTAGGTGCGGGGCGCGTCGGGCACCGACCGGGCGCCGTAGCGCTCGGTGGCCTCGGCCCGGGCAGCGGCCACCGCGGCGCTCGACAGGTTCATCGAGTCGGTCCGCATGTAGGTGATGTAGCCCTGCTGGTAGAGGGACTGGGCCATCGACATGACCTGCTTGGCCGAGACGCCGAGGGCCCGGCCCGCCACCTGCTGGAGGGTGGAGGTGATGAACGGGGCGAACGGCCGCTTGCGGTACGGCTTCGACTCGACGGCCCGCACCGCGAACTCGGCGCCGGGCAGCTCCGCGGCCAGGGCGGTGGCGGCCGGCTCGTCGAGCACGACGCGGTCGTCGCGGGTGAGCTCGCCCTGCTGGGAGAAGTCGCCACCACTGGCCAGGCGCACGCCGTCGAGGGCCACCAGCTTGGCGGTGAACGCGGTGGGGTCGGCCGACGGCCCCGAGGCCGAGAAGGTGCCGGTGAGGTCCCACCAGCTCGACGGGACGAACGCCATGATCTCGCGCTCGCGCTCGACGACCAGGCGGGTGGCCACGCTCTGCACGCGACCGGCCGACAGGCCCGGGTTCACCTTCTTCCAGGCCACCTCGGACACGTCGTAGCCGTAGAGGCGGTCGAGGAGGCGGCGGGTCTCCTGGGCGTTCACCAGCCGCATGTTGAGCTCGCGCGGGTTCTCGAACGCCTCGCGGATGGCCGGACCGGTGATCTCGTGGAAGACCATCCGGTGCACGGGGATGTCGCGCTTGGGCTTCAGGACCTCGAGCAGGTGCCAGGCGATGGCCTCGCCCTCGCGATCCTCATCGGTGGCGAGATAGAGGGCGTCGGCGTCCTTCAGGGCCCGGCGCAGCTCGGTGATCAGCGCCTTCTTGGACTCCGGCACCACGTAGTAGGGCTCGAAGCCGTTGTCGGTGTCGATGGCGAGGCGGGCCCACGGCGCCTTCTGAACCGCCGGCGGGAGCTCCTTCACCTTGCGGGCCAGGTCCCGGACGTGACCCACCGACGCCAGCACGGTCGGCGCGGCCGACACGTCGGCGACATCGCCGAGGTACTCCTTGATCTTCTTCGCCTTGGTGGGCGACTCGACGATGACGAGGGGACCTGCCATGGCCGAAAGGTTGAGAGCAGCGGCGGACCCCTGTCAATGCGGCCCCGGCGACGGCGGCCGGCCGGGCCCCCTTCGGGGGCCCGGGATTTTTCAAGTCACGAGGCGATTTCGGCGATACTCCTGCGGTGCCAGAGCCGACCTCCAGCGACCCGTCGACCGACCCCCGCCTCGCCATCGGCGAGGACGCCGGGTCCGGCGAGGTCCGCCCGTGGGGGGCCTTCGTCATCCTCGACGACGGGCCGCTGGGCAAGGTCAAGCGCATCACCGTCGATCCCGGGCGCCGCCTGAGCTACCAGATCCACCACCGACGCAAGGAGCACTGGTTCGTCGTCGCCGGCCGGGCCCTCGTCACCCTCGACGGCGAGAAGGTCGAGCTCGATCCGGGGGAGGCCGTCGACATCCCCCTCGGCACGGCCCACCGGGTGGAGAACCCCGGCGACCAGCCCCTCGTGTTCGTCGAGGTGCAGCAGGGCGACTACTTCGGCGAGGACGACATCGTCCGCCTGGAGGACGACTTCGGTCGGGCCGACTAGACCGGGGCCCGATCCGCCGTCCCCCCGAGGAGGCCCCCGTGGACTTCGCCCCCAGCCCCCGCTCCGCCGAGCTGCGCGAGCGCCTGCAGGACTTCATGGTCACCGAGGTGTACCCCGCCGAGCCGGTGGCCGCCGCCCAGATGGCGGCCTCGGGCGACCCCCACCACCACCCCGCGGAGCTGGAGCGGCTCAAGGACGAGGCCAAGCGCCGGGGGCTCTGGAACCTGTTCCTGCCCCACGTCACCGAGTGGACGCCGGAGCCGGTGTCGAACGTCGACTACGCGCCCCTGGCCGAGCTCACCGGACGCAGCTGGCTCGGGCCCGAGGCGGTGAACTCGGCGGCCCCGGACACCGGCAACATGGAGATCCTCTCGCTGTTCGGCACCCCCGAGCAGAAGGAGCGCTGGCTGGTGCCGCTCCTGAACGGGGAGATCCGCTCGTGCTTCGCCATGACCGAGCCGGACGTGGCTTCCAGCGACGCCAAGAACATCCAGCTGTCGATCCGGCGTGAGGGCGACGAGTACGTGCTCAACGGGCGCAAGTGGTGGATCTCCGGAGCCGCCAACCCGCGGTGCCGCGTTGCCGTCGTCATGGGCAAGACCGACCCCGACGCCCCGACCTACCGCCAGCAGTCGATGATCCTCGTGCCCATGGACACCCCCGGGCTCACGGTCGTCCGGGACCTCATGGTGTTCGGGTACAACGACCGCGAGGGCCACTGCGAGCTGCGCTTCGACGACGTCCGGGTGCCGGTCTCCAACCTGCTCGGCGAGGAGGGAGGCGGCTTCGCCATGGCCCAGGCCCGGCTCGGCCCCGGCCGCATCCACCACTGCATGCGCTGCATCGGGATGGCCGAGCGGGCCCTCGAGCTGATGTGCGAGCGGGTCACCCGCCGGGTGGCGTTCGGCAAGCCCCTCGCCCAGCAGGGCGTGATCCAGGAGTGGATCGCCGACAGCCGCATCGAGATCGAGCAGGCCCGTCTGCTCACCATGAAGGCGGCGTGGCTCATGGACACCGTGGGCAACAAGGGCGCGCGCATCGAGATCTCGGCGATCAAGGTGGTGGCGCCGAACATGGCGCTGCGCGTCGTCGACCGGGCCATCCAGGCCCACGGCGGGGCCGGCATCTCCCAGGACACGCCGCTGGCCGCGATGTGGGCCACCCTGCGCACCCTGCGCTTCGCCGACGGGCCCGACGAGGTGCACCGGATGCAGCTCGCCCGCCGGGAGCTCCAGCCCTACGTCGACGCCGCGGCCGAGGACGGCCCCACCTCGGGCGACCTCGGCGTCGCCCGCTGACCGGCGGAACCGGCCACCGCCTCGGAGCGGTAGACCACGAGGCGCACGGCCGTGCCGCCCCCGGTGGGCACGATCTCGGTCTCGTCGGCGAGCTGGCGCATGATCGGGATGCCGAGGCCGTGCTCCCACCCCAGCCGCTCCGGGTGCTCGGGCTCGGGCACCACCGGCACCGCCCCCGGGTCGAACCCGCCGGCCTCGTCGCGCACCTCGACGGTGATGCGGTCGCCCTCGACATCGAGGTGGCAGCGCACGCACACCCGGGCCGGCGGGTCGGTGTCGGCCACCGCGTGGGCCTCGATGGCGTTGGTGACCGCCTCGGAGACGGCGACCCGCAGGTCGTCGATGCGCTCGGTGCGGAAGCGCGGTTCCACGGCGGCGATGGCCGCCACCACCTGGCGGGCGAGCGAGACGTAGGCCGAGCGAGCGGGGATCTCCAGCTCGACGTCGCCCACGGTCAGTCCCCGCTCCGGACGGCGGCGATCGCCTGGTCGAGCTCGTCGTGCAGGGGGATGATCTCGATCACCCGGGTGACCTCGAAGACCTTCCGCACCTGGGGCTCGGCCCGGCAGAGGGCGAGCTCGCCGTCGCGGGCCCGCACCCGCTTCATGCCCCCGAGCAGCACCCCGAGGCCGGTGGAGTCGAGGAAGTCCACCCCGGCGAGGTCGACCACCACCCTCGGCGGGCCGTCGGCGTCCGCCACCAGGCCCACCAGGGCCTGACGCAGCTTCGGTGCGCTGGCGACGTCGAGCTCACCGATGACGGAGACCACCTGGACCCCGTCGACGGGAGACACCTCGAGTTCGAACAGCATGCGGTCCTCCGGGACGCGCTGGGCGGCAGAACCGAGGGTACCCCCGGCCGTCGGCGCCGTGAGTCGGGCGAACCACACGCGTGTGGTTTCGTCACACCCCCCACGTACCATCGCGCCGTGGCCCTCCCGGTCGAGCCCGGCCTCGACACCTTCCTCTCCTCCCTGATCGACGACCCCCGCCTGGTGCACGTGGAGCGCCTGGCCCCGCGCGCCGCCCGCTACGCCGACCCGGAGGTGCCACTGCCCCCGGAGGTGGTCGAGCGCCTGGGCGTCGAGCGGCTGTGGAGCCACCAGGCCGAGGCCCTCGACCACGTGCGGGCGGGCCGCTCGGTGGCGGTCGCCACCGGCACCGCGTCCGGCAAGTCCCTGTGCTTCCAGGCACCCATCGCCGAGGCGGTGGCCACCGGCCTGCGACCGGCCACGTCGTTGCTGCTCTTCCCCACCAAGGCCCTGGCCCAGGACCAGCTCCGGTCGCTCACGGCCATGGACGTGCCCAAGCTGGTGGCCGCCACCTACGACGGCGACTGCTCGCAGGAGGAGCGCACCTGGGTGCGGGCCCACGCCAACGTGGTGCTCACCAACCCGGAGATGCTCCACGTCGGGCTGCTACCCCACCACGCCCGGTGGGCCACCTTCTTCCTGCGCCTCCGCTACGTCGTCGTCGACGAGCTCCACACCCTGCGCGGCATCTTCGGCAGCCACGTCGCCCACCTCCTGCGCCGGCTGCGTCGCGTCTGCGCGCACTACGGCTCATCGCCCACGTTCGTCTTCACCTCGGCCACCATCGGCGAACCCGGCCGCCTGGCCAGCGAGCTGTGCGGGCTGCCGGTCGTCGAGGTCACCGACGACGGCTCCCCCCGCGGCGAGCGGATCTTCCTGCTCTGGAACCCGGCCGGCGACGACGACGGCGGAGGGCGCTCGGTGTCGTCGGCCCGCGACACCGCCGAGCTCATGAGCGGCCTCGTCACCGGCGGGCACCGCACCATCGCCTTCTGCCGCAGCCGGAAGGGCACCGAACTGGTGGCGGCCGACGTGAAGCGGCGGCTGCGCACCGACCTGGCCGACACCATCCGGCCCTACCGGGGCGGCTACCTCACCGCCGAGCGGCGCGAGATCGAGCGCAAGCTGTTCAGCGGTGCCCTGCGCGGCGTGGTGGCCACCACCGCCCTCGAGCTCGGCATCGACGTCGGCGGCCTCGACGCCTGCGTGCTCAACGGGTTCCCCGGCACCATCGCCTCGATGTGGCAGCAGGCGGGCCGGGCCGGCCGGGAGGGCCAGACCTCGGTGGCGGCCCTGGTGGCCGGCGACGACCAGCTCGACCAGTGGTTCATGCACCACCCCGACGAGCTCTTCTCCCGGCCGCCCGAGCCGGCGGTGGTGAACCCGGCCAACCCCCACGTGCTGCTGCCCCACCTCGCGTGCGCCGCCCACGAGTTGCCGCTCACGCCGGCCGACGACCGCTGGTGGCCCGACCTGCTCGACGACGGCGTGCGCCGCCTGGTGCTCGACGACGTGCTCAAGCTGCGGCCCCCGTCCCACCGGCGCGGCACCGCCGCGGTGTGGGCCGGGCGGGGCTGGCCGTCGCACGGGGTGGGTCTGCGCAGCGCGGGCGGCGACGAGTACCGCATCGCCACGGCCGACGGCACGCTGGTGGGCACCGTCGACGGCGGCCGCGCGTTCCGACTCGTGCACCCGGGGGCCGTCTACCTCCACCAGGGCCGGGCGTGGCGGGTCGTGCAGCTCGACCTCGACGACCGGGCCGCCATCGTCGAGCCCGCCGACGGCGGCGAGTACACCCAGCCCCGCACCGCCACCGAGATCTCCGTGCTCGACACCGAGCGCACCCGGCCGGTGGGTCGGGCCGAGCTGGCGCTGGGCCCGGTGCGGGTGCGCTCGCAGGTCATCGGCTACCGCCGGTTCGACGCCTTCACCGGCGAGCAGCTCGGCATCCACGACCTCGACCTCCCACCGGGGGAGCTGGTCACCCGGGCGTTCTGGTACGTCCTGCCCGACGACGTGCTGGCGGCCGCCGACATCGGCCCGGCCGTGGCGCCGGGGGCCCTGCACGCCGCCGAGCACGCGGGCATCGGCATCCTGCCGCTGTTCACGATCTGCGACCGGTGGGACGTCGGCGGCGTCTCCACCCCCTTCCTGCCCGAGACGGGCGCGGCCACGATCGTGATCTACGACGGCTACCCCGGGGGAGCGGGCGTGGCCGAGCTCGGGTTCGAGGCCGCCGACCGCCACCTCGCCGCCACCCTCGAGGTGATCGAGGCGTGCAGCTGCCACGACGGCTGCCCCTCCTGCGTGCAGTCGCCCAAGTGCGGCAACGGCAACGACCCCCTCGACAAGGCGGCCGCCGCGGCGCTGCTCCGCGTCATCCTCGCCGCCGACGCCTGACCGACACCCTCGACCCTGGCTCACCACATCAGGTCATGCCTGACGACGTGAGCCAGGATGGAGCTCGGTCGGGCGGGCGAGGTCAGGAGGGCGGGGTCAGCAGGTCGGTGAGGACCTGGACCATGCGCTCGCGCAGGGCCTCGTCGTCGCCGTCGGGCACCCCGAACGAGGCCCGCAGCTGGGGTCCGAACACCGTCCACCCGTAGAGCGCCGCCATGGCCACCACCAGCCGGGCGTCGCGCTCGGCGTCCGGCCCCGGTGGTGCGGCGTCGCCACCGGGGTCGGGGAGGCCGCGGAGCAGCGCCATCCCGGGGAACCGCTCCTGGTGGCGGAACCGGTCGGGATCGCGCAGCAGCAGCCACGCCACGATGCGCACGTAGCGGCTCTCACCGCCCGTGCCGGTGAACATGCGCCGCACCGCGTCGGCCACGTCGTCGGCTTCGCTGATGGCGCCGAGGCCTCGTTCGACCTCGTGCTCGAGCACGGCCCGCAGCAGGTCGTCCTTGTTTCCCAGGTGGCGGTGGATGAGCCCCAGGTTCACCCCGGCGTCCTCGGCGATGTCGCGGAGCGACGCGTCCGGACCCTCGGCGGCGAAGCGCGCCGCCGCCGCCTCCAGCACGGCCCGGCGCACCGCCGCGGCGCCGACGGGACGAGCCACGGCGTCGCCCCCACCACCGGCGCCCCGCCCGTCGGGACCGTTGACATCGTGGGTGTCCACCGCCACACTGTAGACACTCGTCTACGTAGACGTTTGTCTACACGTGCCGGCCACGCCGCCGCACCGCCCCGGGGAGGGCCCCATGACCGACTCGCTCGACACCACCGCACTCGGCCTCGACGTGCGCCCCGTCGCCGGCCTCATCGGCGCCGAGATCCACGGGGTCGACCTGTCCCGACCGCTCGATCCCGCCGTGGTGGCCGAGATCCGGGCCACGCTCCTGCAGTGGAAGGTGGTCTTCTTCCGCCACCAGGACCTCGACCCCGCCTCCCACATCGCCTTCGGGCGCCTCTTCGGCGAGGTCACCCCCGCCCACCCGACGCTGCCGGCCATGATCCCCGAGCACCCGGAGATCCTCGTGCTCGGTCGCCGCAACGAGGCGATGGACGAGGAGGGCCGCGACCGCGACCAGCCGGCGATCGACAGCCTGTGGCACACCGACGTCACGTTCGTGCCCAACCCGCCGATGGCGTCGATCCTGCGTGGGGTGATCGTCCCGCCCTACGGCGGCGACACCCAGTGGACCAACCTCGTCGCCGCCTACGAGGAGCTCTCACCCCAGATCCGAGAGCTCATCGACCAGCTCCACGCGGTGCACCACAACACGCTGCCCCTCAAGCGGGGCGAGATGCCCACCAAGCTGGCCAAGCAGTTCGCCTCCAGCACCATCCGCTCGGTGCACCCCATGGTCCGGGTCCACCCCGAGACCGGCGAGAAGGCGCTGTTCGTCAACCCGAACTTCACGTCCCACGTGCTCGAGTTGAGCCGCCAGGAGGGTCGCCACCTGTTGGCGATGCTCTACGAGCACCTGAGCAACGCCCGCTACACCTGCCGCTTCCGCTGGGAGCCGGGCAGCGTGGCGTTCTGGGACAACCGGGCCACGGCTCACCTGGTGCCCACCGACGTGCCCCGCCAGTTCGAGCGTTCGATGCAGCGCATCACCCTCGCCGGCGACGTGCCGGTGGGCCCCGACGGGTCACGGTCCTACGTCCTGGAGGGCGACACCTTCGCCTGACCCGGCGACCACGGGGATCACCGGGGTCGCGCCGAGCCCTCCTGGTCCTCCACCCGCATGGTGGCCTCGGCCCCGAGGTCGATGTCGGGCAGGAGGGCGCCCACGAGGGGCACGTCGGTGCTGCTGCGGTAGGTGATCCGCACCGTCACCCGCTCCCCGCCGTCGACCACCGCGCTGGTGACGGCGAGCCGCTCCGCGCTCAGGTCGCCGGCGCGGAGGGCCGCCCTCGTGGCCGCCGAGGCCGGATCGACATCGGCGACCGCCGCCGCCCGGGCCGCCTCGCGGGCGGCGTGGGTGACGAGCACGCGGTCGCGCACGACCAGGCCGGCCTGGAGCACCACGAGCAGCAGCACCGCGACGAGGGGGAGGACCAGGGCCAGCTCGACGGTGGCCTGCCCCCGGTCCTCCCGCCTCGTCCGGGTCACTTCACCTTTCCGATCACGTGCTCCATCACCGTGTCGAACAGCTTCCCGATGGCGCCGGACTTGGTGGCCCACCCGACGAGCAGCAGGGCGATGCCGGCGGCGCCGAGCAGCACCAGGCCGTACTCCGCGGTGGTCTGGCCCCGGTCGCCCCGACCCCGGGACGCGGCACGGACCGGGGGCGAGGCGACGGCGGACACGACGTCGGTGACGGCGAGCAGGAGCGCGAGCTGGCCGCGCCGGACGAGGTCGGACATTGAGGGTCTCCTCCTGGGGAGTGGTTCGGAGGGGGAAGGCGGCGTCAGAGCTGCAACGAGCGCAGCGACGCGAGGAGGAGCGGGACCACGGCCAGAAGCCCGAAGGCGGGCAGCACGCAGAGCACCAGGGGGAACAGCAGCTGCACCGGCAACCGGCGGGCGTCCTCCTCGGCCCTCCGACGCCGCAGCAGCCGGGCGTCGACCGCCACCCGTTCGAGGGCGTCGGTCAGCGGGGCGCCGTGGCGGGCGGCGCCCCGGAGGGCGGCGGCGAGGGGCAGGGCGGGGTCGCCGAGAGCGTCGAGGGCGTCGAGGGCGTCACCCAGGCGTTCACCCAGGGCGGTGCGGCGCACCACCTCGTCGAGGGCGGCGGCGACCGGGTCGGGGGCCCGGGCGGCGACGGCCTCCACCGCCTGGCGCACGGACAGCCCGGCACCGACCGCCAGACGGAACAGGTCGACGGTGTCGGGGACGGCGGCCCGGACCGCCTGCTCCCGGGCTCGCCGGCGGGATCGCCCGCGCAGCGCCGGCACCGCCCAGCAGGCGGCGGCGACCGGGACCGCCACCACCGGGGAGACCACGACCGCAGCCGCTCCGGCGACCACGAGGGCGGCCCCGCAGCGCAGGTCCGCAGCCGGGTCGGGCGGGAGACCGACCAGGCGGCGGCAGCGCCGACCGGCACCGGTGAGCTGGTGGGCCACTGGTCCTCCTCCGGACCGGCGGACGAGTCCGGTGGTCCCCGCCGGGCGGCGGCGGACGGGTCGGACCAGCGGGGGCAGGCGGGGTGGATCCGCGCGGCGGAGGGCACGACGGGTCCACGCGCCCGACGGGGCCAGCGCGGTCACCACCGCGAGGGGCCCGACCAGGCCGGCGAGCACCACCAACGCGCTCATCGGGCCCTCGCCACCAGGCGGGCCATCCAAAGCGCGCCGAGCCCGTCGAGCACCGCGCCCCCGGCCAGGCACGCCCATCCGACGGGCGTGCCCAGGAGCGCGGTGGCGACCCGGCCGTCGACGGTGGCGGCGAGGGCGGCGAACCCGATCGGCGCGGCCACCAGCACCCCGGCCGAGGCCCGCGACTGCGACGACAGCGCCGCGACCTCCCGCTCGAGGGCCACCCGGTCGCGGAGCGTGTCGGTGACGCCGTCGAGCACGACCGCCACCGCCCCGCCCGCCTCGACGGCGAGCCCGAGGGCGGCCGCGGCCAGGCCTCTCGCCGCGGTCGGGCACGCGGCGTGCCAGGCCTCGACCGCGTCGACGAGAGGGGTGCCGACAGCGAGGTCGTCGGCCATGCGGGCGGTGGAGGGATCCCGCTGGACGGAGGCGGCGACCCGCACGGCGGCGGGCAGGGACGCCCCGGACCGGAGCTGGCGGGTGACCTGGTCGAGGAGCGTGGGCAGGTCGCGGTCGGCCCGCCGTTGGTGGCGCTCCCGGGACCCGGTGAAGCGCCCCGCCCGACGGATGACCGACCTCACCGCCGCACCGACCGGGGCAGGGAGGCGGAACGCCGGCACCACCGGCGATCCCGCCTCACCCGCCACGAGCGCCCGCACCCGGCGCCGCACCCGCACCTCGTCGAGCGTCGCGCCGGTGCCGGCCACCACCACCAGCGCCGCCGCCACGGCCAGCACGGCGGTGGCGCCCGCCACCAGCGGGCTCATGACGGCACCTCCCGAGCTGCGAGCCAGTCCGGGAGGGGCGGACCCGCCGCCTCCGCCCGGAGGGCACGGCGGGGAAGGTCGCACAGCTCACCCGTCGGTCCGGTGAGGGGCCGGGCCCGCAGCGGTGCGCCGGGACCGGCACCAGCATCGGGGGCCACCTCGGCGACCGCGACCACCCGGCGCCCTCCGTCCGGGCGGCGGGCGATCTGCACCACCAGGTCGAGCGCGGCCCGCACCTGCTCGCGGACCGCGGCCAGGGGCAGCGCCACGTCGCCCATGAGCACGAGCGTCTCCAGCCGACGCAGGGCGTCGGCCGGGGAGTTGGCGTGGCACGTGGACAGCGAGCCCTCGTGACCGGTGTTCATGGCCTGGAGCATGTCGAGGGCTTCACCGGCCCGGACCTCACCGACCACGATGCGGTCGGGCCGCATCCGCAGGGCGTTGCGCACGAGGTCGCGCACCCGCACCTCGCCGGCACCCTCGGCGCTCGCCGGTCGGGCCTCGAGGCGCACGACGTGCCGGCCCGGGAGGCGCAGCTCGGCCGCGTCCTCGATGGTGACGACGCGCTCGTCGTCGGGGATCTCGGCGGCGATGGCGTTCAGCAGGGTGGTCTTGCCGGCGCCTGCGCCGCCGCACACCACCACGTTGGACCGGGCCCGCACCGCCCACGCCAGCAGGCGAGCGACCCCCGGCGACGCCACCTCGGCCAGCTCGACGCGACGGGCACCGAAGCGCCGGATGGTGAGGCAGGGTCCGTCGACCGCCAGCGGGCGCACGACGGCGTTCACCCGGGAGCCGTCCGGCAGGCGGGCGTCGACGAGGGGGCTGGCCCGGTCGACGTGCAGACCGAGGGGAGCCACGATGCGCTCGATCAGCGCCAGGGCGGTCGGCTCGTCGACGACGACGGCGGTGGGCCGGAGGCGGCCGTGCCGTTCGACCCACACCTCGCCCCCGCCGTTGAGCATCACCTCGTCGACAGTCGGGTCGTCGAGTAGCGGCTCGAGCGGTCCGAGCCCCTCGACCCGGGCCCGCACCCGCGCCACCACGGCGTCGAGCGCGGCCGCCGGCAGGAGCGGCTCGTGCTCGCGGGCCCAGGCCCGCAGGTCCGCCACGGCGGCCTCGCCGGTGCCATTCTCTTCGCCGGCGAACGACCTGGGCTGTTCGAGCAGCCCGCGGTGGAGGGCGTCGACGAGATGCTCCACCCGGGTGGCTCCGACGGCGCCGGCGGCCGGCGGCTCAGGCGACACGGCGCAGCGACCGCTCGAGGTCGCGCGGGAGGCTGCGACCCAGCGCCCCCGTGTCCGCTGCCCGGGCGATGGTGGCGTCGACCGGCACCTCGGCCACCACCGGCGCGCCCACCAGGTCCTCCACCTCCCACCGGCCGATGGTGGCGTCGCGCTCCTCGACCAGCACCACCCCCGACGGGCTCAGCGCCAGGGCCCGGGCCCGGAAGGCGGCGAGCGTCGACGGCCGGGTGACGAGCAGCGACTCGGTGGCGGCCCGGGCCAGGGTGGCCGCCACCTCGGCGGCTACCCCCGTGCGGCCGATGGTGCCCACGTCGACCACGACCGTGCGCGGGTCGCCGCCCAGCACGGCGGCGAGCACCTCGGCCCGCTCGGGGTGGGCCAGCGGCCGCTCGCCCCGGGGCAGGAGCCGGAGGCCGGGTCGCACCGGCACCTCGAGCCGGGCGAGGGCGTCGGCGGGCACGGCCTCGCCGGCGGCGAGCCAGTCGGTGAGGCCGGGCCCCTCGACCGGCGGCAGGCCGAGGACATGGGGCAGGTCACCGCCGAGGTCGACGAGCAGGGCGCCGTCGGCGGTGCGGCGGGCGAGCATCCGGGCCAGGGCGGCCGCGACCACGGTGGCACCGGACCCGCCCTTGGCGGACCAGCAGGACAACAGCATCTGATCTCCCGTACGCGGTGGTTCGACGCGTCCCGGGGAAGGTGGGCGGCACGGTACGGGGACGACGCCCACCGGTCAAGGGGTCGTCTCGTCGGCCCCCCGGCTTCGACCACTGGTGGTGCCGATGAGGGGGTGGGCGGTGCACCCGAAGGTGCCCCCTAAGGTGGCGGGTGATGGAGGCGGCGTTCTTCGACCTCGACAAGACGGTCATCGCCAAGGCCTCGATGGTCGCCTTCGGTGGCCCGCTGCGCCGGGCCGGCATGATCAACCGGCGGCTCATGGCCCGGGCGGCGTGGAGCGGCCTGGTGTTCCACTACCTGGGCGCCGACGAGGACCGCATGCGGCGCTTCCGCGAGTCGGCGCTGCGGGTGACGCGCGGCTGGGAGCGCGACACCATCGCCACCCTCGTGGCCGAGACCCTCACCGACGTGGTCGACCCGATCGTCTACGCCGAGGCGTTGGAGCTCATCCGCGAGCACCGGGCCGCGGGCCGACTGGTGTTCCTCGTCTCGGCGTCGCCGGAGGAGATCGTGGCGCCCCTCGGGCAGTACCTCGGCGTCGACCGGGTGATCGCCAGCCGGGCCCGCCTCGACGACTTCGGCCGCTACACCGGCGAGGTCGACTTCTACGCCTACGGCCCCTACAAGGCCGAGGCGGTCGAGCAGGTGGCCGAGGAGCTCGGGCTCGACCTGGCCGACTGCTACGCGTACAGCGACTCCGTCACCGACGTGCCCCTGCTCCGCACGGTCGGACACCCGTACGCGGTGAACCCCGACCGCGACCTGGCGCGCGTCGCCCGGGACGAAGGCTGGCCGGTGCTGCGGTTCCAGCACGGCGTACCGCTGCGGGAGCGGGTGGCGCTCCCACCGCCGAGCCGCCTCGCCGCGGGCGCGGCAGTGGCCGGCGGGGTGGCCGCCGGCCTGGTGATCGGGTGGTGGATCGTGGCGCGGCGCCCGGAGTGGGGCGCTCGGCTCAGGCGTCCTGGAGCTTCTTGACCGCGAAGGCGGCGAGGGCGACCACGACGACGAGCACGAGCAGCTTCTTCATGACGTCACTCTAGGACGGCACCCTGGCGCTGGCGAACGGTTCGGACGCGCGCGAGCCGCCAGCGGCGGGCCCCCGCCCGAGCCTCCGGGCGGGTAGCGTCGCCTCGCCCGAAGCCGACCGCCCGAACCCGACCACGAGGAGCCCCCCGATGCCCACCGAGGCCCGTGCCGTCGTCGCCCGCTCCAAGGGCGCACCCGTCACCGTCGAGACCATCATCGTCCCCGACCCGGGCCCCGGTGAGGCCGTCGTCCGGGTGCAGGCCTGCGGGGTGTGCCACACCGACCTGCACTACCGGGAGGGCGCCATCGGCGACGAGTTCCCCTACCTGCTCGGCCACGAGGCGGCCGGCATCGTCGAGGCCGTCGGGCCCGACGTGGTGGGGGTGGCCCCCGGCGACTTCGTCATCCTCAACTGGCGGGCCGTCTGCGGCACCTGCCGGGCCTGCCGGCGCGGCGAGCCCCAGTACTGCTTCGCCACCTTCAACGCCACCCAGAAGATGACCCTCGCCGACGGCACCGAGCTCAGCCCCGCCCTCGGCATCGGCGCGTTCGCGGAGCGCACGCTCGTCGCCGCCGGCCAGTGCACCCCGGTCGACCCGGCGGCCCGCCCCGAGGCGGCCGGCCTGCTCGGCTGCGGGGTCACCGCCGGCCTCGGTGCGGCCATGTTCACCGGTGAGGTCGGGCCCGGCGACAGCGTCGCGGTCTTCGGCTGCGGCGGGGTGGGCGACGCCGCCATCGCCGGTGCCCGCCTGGCCGGCGCCACCAAGGTCATCGCCGTCGACCTCGACGCCGGCAAGCTCGAGTGGGCCAAGGGCTTCGGTGCCACCCACACCGTCGACGCCTCGAAGGAGGACCCGGTCGAGGCCATCCGGGCGCTCACCGACGGCAACGGGGCCGACGTCTGCATCGAGGCGGTCGGCAACCCGAAGGTCTTCGAACAGGCCTTCTACGCCCGTGACCTCGCCGGCACCGTCGTGCAGGTCGGCGTCCCCAGCCCGGAGATGCGCATCGAGCTGCCGATGATCGAGTTCTTCGGTCGTGGCGGCCGGCTCAAGCCCAGCTGGTACGGCGACTGCCTCCCCTCCCGGGACTTCCCGATGTTCATCGACCTCTACCTCCAGGGCCGCCTCGACCTCGACCGCTTCGTGAGCGAGACGATCGGCATCGACGGGGTGGAGGAGGCCTTCCACCGCATGGAGCGGGGCGAGGTGCTCCGCTCGGTCGTGGTGGTGGAGGAGCGATGATCGAGCGGGTCATCACCTCCGGCACCTTCTCCATCGACGGCGAGGACTACGACGTCGACAACAACATCTGGCTCGTCGGCGACGACCGTGAGGTACTCGTCATCGACGCCGCCCACGAGACCGCGCCCATCCTCGCCGGCATCGGCGACCGCACGGTGAAGGCCGTCGTCGCCACCCACGGGCACAACGACCACATCAACGTGGCCGCCGAGCTGGCCGCGGCCACCGGCGCGCCGGTGCTGATCCACCCCGACGACCTCATGCTCTGGCAGGTCGTGAACCCCGACCGCGAGCCCGACGGCCTGCTCCACGAGGGCGACGTGCTCACCGCCGGCGGGGTCAGCCTGCGGGTGCTGCACACCCCCGGGCACTCCCCCGGTGGCTGCTGCCTCTACGACGAGGCCGACGGGGTGCTGTTCAGCGGCGACACGCTCTTCAACGGCGGCCCGGGCGCCACCGGGCGGTCGTTCAGCGACCGGCCCACCATCGTGCGGTCGATCAACGAGAAGCTGCTCACCCTCCCCGATGACACCGTGGTGCACACCGGCCACAGCGACTCCACCACCATCGGCGCCGAGCGGGCGAACGTCCCCCCGGTCGGGTGACCTCGGTGGAGGCCGCCTGATCGCGCCTCGGCCCCGACACGGGGCCGGCCGCCCCGCCGCCCCGAGGCGTCAGGGCTCTTTCGGGCTCAGCCCGCGGCCGCGGTGGGGTGGTCGAGATCGTCGGCCGAGAGGCGGATCCGGCACGGGAGCCGGACCACCCGGTCGCCGCCCGCGCGCTTGGCTCGGTACATCGCCTCGTCAGCGGCGTGCATCAACTCCCGGGCGCCCTCGTCCGAGCCCTGCGGGGCGCAAGCCACGCCGACGGAGACGGCCATCGGCACCACCTCGTCGCCGACCCGGAGGGGCCGGCCCAGCTCGTCGACGATGCGCTCGGCGACACGGCCGGCGACCACGTCGGCGTCGGGCCCGTGGATCAGCACCGCGAACTCGTCACCACCGAGGCGGGCGACGGTGTCGCTCGACCGCACGATGGCGGCGAGGCGGGCGGTGGTGGCCTGCAGCAGGCGATCACCCTCGGCGTGGCCGAAGCGGTCGTTCACCCCCTTGAACCCGTCGAGGTCGAGGTAGGCCACGGCGACGGTGCCGCGGTCAGGGCTGGTGAGGAGGCGGTCCAGCCGGTCCTGGAAGAGGGACCGGTTGGCCAGGCCGGTCAGGGGGTCGGTGTAGGCCCGGCGCTCGAGGTCGGCCTGCACCTGGTGGCGGGCGGTGACGTCCTGGACGTTCACCACCAGACCGGCCACTGCGGGGTCGGCGAGGAGGTTGGTGACCCGGAGGTCGAGCCAGCGGGTCGCGGTGGGTCCGCCCACGGCGACCTCGCCGGAGAGGACGACGCCCGGGGCCGCCGTCGCCGTCGACAGGACGTGGGTGAGGGCGTCGCGGTCGAGGTCGTCGACCGCGTCGATCAGACGCCGACCGACGAGCTCCCCCGACGCCACGCCCAGCAGGGAGCGGACCGCGGGGGTGGCGTCGGTGACGGTGCCCGCACGGTCGAGGACCACCATGGCGTCCGCCGCGTTCTGGGCGAGGGACCGGAAGTAGCGCTCGCGGTCGACCACCGCCTGGCGGGCCCGGCGCTCGCGGGCGGCCAGGTCGGAGAGGCGGATCATGACGAGCAGCACCAGCCCGGCCTCGACGACGACGCCCATGAAGAGGTGGGCCGGATCGGCCTTGTTCACGGCCAGCACCACGATCGGCACGAGGAGGACGACGCCGGAGAGGACGAGGCGGGTGCGGGAGATGGGCGTGGGCCCGCCCCCGGTGCGTCGGCCGAGGTGCGCCGCCGACGGGTGCAGCGCGGCCAGGAGGAAGCAGCCGTAGCCGACGAGCCACGTGGCGTCGAGCCAGTCGAGCGAGGCCTCACCCATGGTGCCGTGCTCGAGGCGCCAGGTGAAGCTGAGGTCGCCGGCGAGGTAGCAGACCGAACCGGCCAGCATCAGCACGGCGGTGGCGTTCCACCTCCGCTGGCCGAGCAGCACCCAGAGCATCATGGCCACGACCACCACGTCGAGCACCGGGTAGGAGCCGTCGGCCAACCGGCCGGAGATCGGGGTGCCGGCGTTGAGGCGGGGCTCGATCAGCGGCCGCCACAGGAGGACGCCGGCAGCCAGGCCGACGCTGGCGGCGTCGACGAGCGACTCCCGGTCGCGCTCACCCCAGTGGGCCCCCTTCAGACGCAGGGCGCCGAGGGCCACCACGACCGAGCCGAGGAGGAAGAACGGGTCGGCCCAGCTCAGGCCGGTGGCGCCGATCTCGGCACCCTCGGGGAGCCCGTACACGGTGTCGCCCACGGCGAGGACCACGAGACCCACCCCGAAGGTCCTCCAGCCGGCGAGGGGGGCCAGCCGACGGCGCTGGACGGTGGCGAGGAAGCCGACCGAGAGGACGAGGACGCCCCCGGCGTAGGTGACCGAGTGGGCCGCCGGGCTGCCGGCCACCAGCGCGCACAGGAGGCAGAGCGCGACGATGGCCGCGGCCGCTCCCCACCAGAGCGGACCGGCGGAGGCCTGCTCGGGCGCGGTCGTCGGATCCTGCACGGGTGGAGCATCGGCACCGTCGCACCCCACCTTCAGGGGAATCCCGGGGTCAGGGGCCACAGGCCGGCCCGCCGACGGGGACTCAGGGGGCGTCGGCCGGGGTTGCTTCGTCGATGCCCCACCGGTCGATCCGCACGATGCGGCAGGTGTAGGTGCCCTCCGGCCGCACCGGCACCGAGGCCGACCAGTTGGTGGTGGCGTGGGCCTCGACGCCCTCCACGGTGACGGCGGTGGCGCCGAACTCCGCACCCCCGGCGCCCCCTCCCCCGTCGCGGAACGACAGCGAGATGCGGTAGTCGACGGTGTCGTCGGTCCAGTTGGTGAGGGTGCCGGAGGCCCGCACACCACCGACGTCGTCGAACTCGCAGGCGCCGAGGCGCACGTCGCGCTGGGGCGGGTGCACGACGTCGGTGCTGCCCGTCTCGATGCCGGTCTCCTCCACGACCTGCTGCCGTTCCCGCTCCTGCTCCTCGGCGTCGTCGCCGAACCAGCCGGCGGCGACGGCCACGGCCACGAACCCGACCACCACGATCAGGCCCAGCGCGACGAGCACGCCCCCGAGGAGGAGGCAGCCGCGTCGGCTGGTGGGCGGCTCGGCGCCCTCGGGGGGCGGCGGAGCCGACCCCGGCGTCACGGAGGGGGCCGGCGGCACGCCGGGCGCGCCGAGGCCGGGACCGTGGTGGTCGTCAGCGAGATCGGTCACGGGCGGTCGGGGCGAGCCCGGCCGGATCAGACGGCGAGCAGGTCGCGGGCGCCGGTGTCGGAGGACGGGTGGCGCAGCTTCGACATGGCCCGGGCCTCGATCTGGCGGATCCGCTCACGGGTCAGGTTGAAGTGCTCGCCCACCTCCTCGAGGGTGCGGGGCTCGCCCCGGTCGAGGCCGAAGCGGAGCTTCAGGATCTCCCGCTCGCGCTCGTCGAGCGGCGAGAGGAGCCGGGCGATCTCCTCGGGGAGCAGCGCCGTGGCGGCCACCTCGAAGGGCGACTCGGCGGAGCGGTCCTCGACCACGTCGCCGAGCTCGGCGTCGCCGTCCTCGCGCAGCGGCTCGGACAGGGAGAGGGGCTCGGCCGCGAAGCGCAGGGCCTCGGTGACCTTGTCCTCCGGCATCTCCACCTCGGCCGACAGCTCGGCGAGGGTGGCGGGCCGGCCCAGCTTCAGCTCCAGGCGGGCGCGGGCCTTCTGGAGGCGGGCGAGGGTGTCGCCGGCGTGGACCGGGAGGCGGATGGTGCGGCCGGTGTTGGCGATGCCGCGGGTGATGGCCTGGCGGATCCACCAGGTGGCGTAGGTGGAGAACTTGAAGCCCTTGCGCCAGTCGAACTTCTCGACGGCGTGCATCAGGCCGAGGTTCCCCTCCTGGATGAGGTCGAGGAGGGGGAGGCCGGACGCCTGGTACTTCTTGGCGATCGACACCACCAGGCGGAGGTTGGACTGCACGAACGTGCGCTCCGCGTCCTCGCCCTGCTTGATCGCCCGGCGCAGCTCGCGCTTGCGGGCGGGGGTGAGGTCGGTGGCGGCGTCGAGGTCGGCGCGGGCGGCCGCCCCGGCCTCGATGGCCTGGGCGAGACGGACCTCGTCATCCTTCGTCAGCAGCGGGTACTGCCCGATGTCGGTGAGGTAGAGACGGACGAGATCTTCCTCGTCGCGTTCGACACGCTCCTTGGGCAAGACGCACCTCGTCAATGCTGTTCGTGACGGGCGGTTGCACGAGCGCCGCACGTCGGGAGGACTGCCGATCGGGACGCTGGCCCCATCCCCCGGCGGCTTCGCCGAGCCGCTCGATGGTGGTGCACGGTCCCCGTCCGACGGATGGGACTCTCGCTAGGATACCGGCCCGGTCAAGAGGCCCAACCGACGGGCCGTCGACCTGTGCTGCCCGCGCCGAGGAGGCCGCCGGCGGCGAGCAGCGGGACCTCCACCGCAGCCTGGGCGTTCCGGGCCCGCTCGAGCGCCGACGCGGGCTCGGGGTCGTCGGTCACCACCGCCCGGAGGAGCCGCTCACCCGCGCTCCAGTCGGCGAGCAGGTCGTCGAGGGCGATGGCCAGCACCCGGCCCACGGCCGCCTCGGTGACGGGCGACGACCAGTCGGCGTGGGCTCGGAGGGCGGCCACCAGGGCCGGCACCAGCACCCGGTGGGCGACCGCCAGCTTCTCGACCGTGCGCTCGGGCCCGGCGGTCACCTGGGCGGCCGCCGTCAGGGCGGGGGCGACCCCCGTGGGTGCCGCCACGAGGGTGTCGGCACCGGGCGGCGCGGTGGGGAGCAGCTCGTACCAGCGCTGGGCCCGCCAGGCGGCGTGGTCGGCGTGCTCGGCGACGGCCAGCTTCACGTCGGGCTCACCGATCTCGGCCGCCCACCCGCCGAGCAGGGCGAACAGCTGCTGCTCGGCCCAGCAGCAGGCACCGAGCCGGGCGGCGAGGCCGAGGGCGGTGTCGGCGCCGTCGGGGGCGACGGCCCCCCACGGGTGGCCGGTGACGGGTCGGGGCGGGTGCTCGGTCACGTCCCGAGGTTACGGCGCCGCTCCCCGCCGTCCCGTCCTCGTCGACCGGGGAGGGTCAGCCGCGGTAGCCGTTCACGATGGGGAGGCGGCGGTCCTTGCCGAAGCCCTTGGGGGTCACCCGGGGCCCGGGCGGCGACTGGCGCCGCTTGTACTCCGCCAGGTCCACCAGGTGGATGACCCGCTCGACCACCGCCGGGTCGTGGCCCATGGCGACGATGTCCTCCGCGGGGAGGTCCTGCTCGACGTAGAGGGCGAGGATGGGGTCGAGCACCTCGTAGGGCGGGAGGCTCTGGTCGTCGCGCTGGTCGGGGCGCAGCTCCGCCGACGGGGGCTTGATGAGCACGTTGGCCGGCACGATCTCCCGGCCCGCCTGCTCGTTGCGGAAACGGCACAGCTCGTAGACCCGCAGCTTGGAGACGTCCTTGATGACGGCGTACCCGCCGGCGGAGTCGCCGTAGAGGGTGGAGTAGCCCACCGACGACTCGCTCTTGTTGCCTGTGTTGAGCAGCAGCCAGCCGAAGGCGTTGGACAGGCCCATGAGGACCACGGCCCGGATGCGGCTCTGGAGGTTCTCCTCGGTGAGGCCCGGAGGGCGCGCACCGAAGGACGGCTCGAGCATGCCCATCAGGGCGGCGTGGGCCGGCTCGATCGGCACGGTGCGGTGCTCGACGCCGAGGTTCTCGGCGAGGGCGACGGCGTCGCTGACGGAGTGGTCGCTCGAGTACCGGGAGGGCATCAGCACCCCGTGCACGTGGTCGGCGCCGAGGGCCTCGACCGCGATCGCCGCCACCAGGGCGGAGTCGATGCCGCCGGAGAGGCCGATGACCACGTCGGAGAAGCCGTTCTTGCGGACGAAGTCCCGGGTGCCGAGCACCAGGGCGCCCCAGATCTCCTCGATCTCCGAGGGGCGGGCGGCCACCCCGACCGGCGCCACCGCCGGCCGCTCGGGCGTCGCGCCCGAGGGTTCGTCCCGGGGCACCGGGGTCACCGGCAGGGCGGCGGGCGCGGCCGGCTCGGGGAGGTCGACGTCGACGACGACGAGGCCCTCCACGAACTGCGGGGCGCGGGCGAGCACGGCCCCGTCGGGGCCGACCACCATCGAGTCGCCGTCGAAGACGAGCTCGTCCTGGCCGCCGACCTGGTTGACGTAGGCCACGGTGGCACCGGATTCCCGGGCCCGCTCCTGCACCACGTGGAGACGGGCCTCGGCCTTGCCCACGTTGTAGGGGGACGCGTTCAGGTTCACGACCAGGGCGGCGCCGCCCCGCCCCAGGTCGGCGACGGGCCCGTCGGCGGTCCAGGCGTCCTCGCAGATCGAGAGCCCGACGCGCACCCCGGCCACCTCGAAGAGCTCCAGGGCGGTGTCGCCCTCGGTGAAGTACCGCTGCTCGTCGAACACCGAGTAGTTCGGCAGCACCCGCTTGCGGTAGCAGCCCACCATGCGCCCACCGGTGCAGGCCGCCGCCGCGTTGTAGATCACCGGACGGGCGGCTGCGGCGGTGGACCGCTCCCGGCCGGCGTCGGGATCGGCGGCCCGTTCGGGTTCGCGCCCGTGCTCGGCGCCGGCGTCGACGAAGCCGACGAAGGTCAGGCAGCGGCCGCTGCGGGCCACCACCTCGTCGAGGGCGGCGAGGCTGTCGCGCACGAAGCCGGGGCGCAGCAGCAGGTCCTCGGGCGGGTAGCCGGTGATCGCCAGCTCCGGCAGGGCCAGCACGTCGCAGCCGACCTCGTCGGCCTCGGCCATGACGGCGGTGATGCGGTCGACGTTGCCGGCCAGGTCGCCGACGACGGGGTTGATCTGGGCCAGGCCCACCCGGATGCGGGGCATGGCCGCAATCTAGGGGCGCCCCGACGGGAGCAGTGCCCCTCCCGGGTCCGACCTAGCCTCGTCCTCCGTGACCGGCCCCGCCCTGCCCCCCGCCCTCGAGCCGCTCGTCGAGCAGAGTGCGGCCCCCGGCGCGGTGCGGGCCGCGCTCGAGCACCTGGCCGAGGGCACCCCGTCCGCCATCGAGCGGATCGCCGACGACGACGGCCTCGCCGCCGCGGTCGTGGCCGTCATGGCGGCCAGCCGCTCGCTCACCCGGACGGTGGAGGCGGTGCCCGACGCCGCCCTCGCCGTGCTCGCCGACCTCGACCGCCGCCCACCGGTCGACGACTCCTCGATCGAGGCCCTGGTGGCGTGGCGGAACCTCGAGTTCCTCCGCATCGCCGCCCGCGACCTCACCGGCCTCGATCCGCTGGAGGCGGTCGGCGCCCACCTCGCCGCCCTCGGGAACCAGGTCCTCGACTCGTCCTGTGCCCTGGCCGAGGCCGCCGACCGCGACGGCCCCGACGGCGTGACGCTGGCCGTGATCGGCATGGGCAAGCTCGGCGGCTCCGAGCTCAACTACTCGAGCGACATCGACGTGCTGTTCGTGGGCGAGGGACCCCGCGACCGCCTCGAGCGGAGGGCACGGGCGGTGATGGAGCTCGCCCGGCGCTGCTTCCGGGTCGACGCCAACCTCCGTCCCGAGGGTCGTGACGGACCCCTGGTGCGGTCCCTCGAGAGCTACGAGGCCTACTGGGACCGGTGGGCCGAGCCGTGGGAGTTCCAGGCCCTGCTCAAGGCCCGCCCGTCGGGCGGCGACGAGGCGCTCGGGGCCCGCTGGTTCGACGCCGCCCAGCGCTGGCTGTGGACCCACCCGTTCGCCGCCGACGAGCTGCGGTCGCTGCGGGCCATGAAGGCGCGGGCCGAGGAGGAGGTGGCCCGCAAGGGCCTCATCGGCCGGGAGCTGAAGCGGGCCCCGGGCGGCATCCGCGACATCGAGTTCACCGTGCAGCTCCTCCAGCTCGTGCACGGCCACCTCGACCCCGAGCTGCGGGGGCCCACCACGCTCACCACCCTCGCCGAGATGGCTGACGCGGGCTACGTCGACATCGACGACGCCGAGAAGATGGCCACCGCCTACCGCCTGCTGCGGACGGTGGAGCACCGCCTCCAGCTGGTCGACGAGCAGCAGGTGCACGTCCTGCCCACCGACCCGGTGGCCCTCGACCGCCTGGCCCGGGTGATGGGGCGGCGTGACGAGCCGGAGGGCACCGCCGCCGAGCAGCTGGAGCGCGAGCTGCGCCACACCCAGGCGACCGTGCGCTCGATCCACGAGCGGGTCTACTTCCGTCCCCTGTTGGAGGCGTTCGCCTCGGCGAGCGCCGACGACGCCACCCTCAGCCCCGAGGCCGCGGTGGCCCGGCTGAGCGCGTTCGGCTTCGTCGACGCCAAGCGCACCCAGGCCGCCGTGGCGGAGCTGACGCGCGGCCTGAACCGCTCCAGCCGCCTGATGCAGCAGCTGCTGCCCCTCCTCCTCGACTGGTTGTCGCAGTCGCCCGACCCCGACCTCGGTCTGCTGCTGGTGCGCAACCTGCTGTCGGGGCCGTCGAGCAACCGGGCGCTGGCCGAGACGTTCCGCGACTCGCCCGCCGCCGCCCAGGCGCTGTGCCTCCTGGCCGGCACCAGCCGTCTGCTCGGCGACATCCTCAGCCACAACCCCGACCTGGTCGCCCGCCTCCCCGACCCCAGCCGCCTGGCGACCCGCGACCGGGCCGGCCTGGTGGAGCGGGCCACGGCCGCGGTGCAGCTGCGGGAGGGCCGCAGCGAGCAGCAGGGCTCCCTGCGGCGGTGGCAGCAGCGGAACCTGCTCGGCATCGCCGCGCGGGACGTGCTGGGCCACGCCACCGTCGATCAGGTCGGCACCGACCTGACCACCCTGGCCGAGGCCTCCCTCGAGGCGGCGCTGGCGTCGCTGGAGCCGACGATCCCGTTCGCCGTGATCGGCCTGGGCCGCTTCGGGGGCGCCGAGCTGGCTTACGCCAGCGACCTCGACGTGATCTTCGTGCACGACGCCCCGGGCGCGTCGGGGAGCGAGGAGGCCAAGCGCCTCGCCACCGCCCTGATGCGCCACATCGGCGGGGCCACCCCGGCGGACCGCATCTACGACATCGACGCCGACCTGCGGCCCGAAGGGCGGGCCGGCCCGCTCGCCCGCAGCTTCGGCGCCTACGAGACCTACTGGCGCGAGCACGCCCTGACGTGGGAGCGCCAGGCCATGACCCGGTCCCGGGTGGTGGCCGGCGACCGGGAGCTGGGGGACCGCCTCCTCGCCACCCTCGATCCGTTCGTGTGGGACGGCGGGCTCGACGCCGACGCCATCCGCGAGATCCGCCGCATGAAGGCCCGCATCGAGTCGGAGCGGATCCCCCCGGGTGAGGATCCCGACTTCCACCTCAAGCTGGGCCGTGGCTCGCTCTCCGACGTGGAGTTCACGGTGCAGCTGCTCCAGCTCCAGTACGGGGTGAAGGCCACCGGCACGCTCCAGGGGTTGCACCAGCTCGCCCAGAGCGACGTGATCGCCCGCGACGACGCCGAGGTCCTCGGCGAGGCGTACCGGTTCTGCGAGCGGGTGCGCAACCGCTGGTTCCTGGTGAACAGCGCGCCCGGCGACTCGCTGCCCACCCAGCCCGAGCCGCTGGCCTGGCTGGCCCGCTCACTCGACACGTCGCCGGGACGGCTGCGCGACGACTACCGACGGGTCACCCGGCGGGCCCGCAAGGTGGTGGAGCGGGTGTTCTACGGCGTGGAGCGGTCCTGAGGGCGACCGGCCGGCGGGCGTGTGATCATGGGATCCCATCATCACGTTCGAGGGGGAACGATGGACGCCACCGCCATCCGGGCCGAGCTCGGCCATCCGGTCGTCGACGCCGACGGCCACATCATCGAGTACGTCCCCGCCATCCGGGACCTCCTCGGTGACGAGGCGGGCGGCGCCGTCGCCGACCGCTTCGCGGTGATGGCCCAGGGCACCGCCGCCCTGCGCAACAGCCTCGACCTCGACGCCCGCCGGGCCGCGGGCCTCTACCGCACCGGGTGGTGGGGGGTGCCCGCCCGCAACACCCTCGACCGGGCCACCGCGATGCTGCCCGGCCTGCTCTACGAACGGCTCGACGAGATCGGCATCGACGTCGCCGTGCTCTACCCGACCGTCGGGTTGACCGTGATGGCCGTCGACGACCCCGAGCTGCGCCGGGGCCTGGCCCGGGCCTGCAACCGCTACTACGCCGAGGCCTACGGCCCGTACGCGGACCGGCTCGTCACCGTCGGGGTGATCCCCACCTACGACCCCGACGAGGCCATCGAGGAGCTCGAGCACGCCACCTCGCTGGGGTTGAAGGGCTTCCTGTTCGGCGGCCTCGTGCTGCGCCACGCCCCCGGCCACGAGGGCGACCGCGCCGCCCGCTGGGTCGACGGGCTCGGCCTCGACAGCGCCCACGACTACGACCCCCTCTGGCGGCGGTGCGTGGAGCTCGGGGTCTCCCCCACCTTCCACTCCACGGGCATCGGGTTCGGCAGCCGGGTGTCGCCCACCAACTACGTCGCCAACCACATCGGCAACTTCGCGTCCGGCACCGAGGCGGTGTGCCGCTCCCTCTTCTTCGGCGGGGCCATGACCCGGTTCCCGGAGCTGCGCTTCGCGTTCCTCGAGGGGGGCGTGGCGTGGGCCTGCAACCTCCTCTCCGACATCGTGGGCCACTTCGAGAAGCGCAACATCGACGCCCTTGCCCACTACGACCCTCGGAACCTCGACCGGGCCCGGCTCGACGAGCTCGTCGAGCGCTACGCCGAGGGGCTCATCGCCGAGCGGCGGGACCGCCTCGACGAGGCGTTGGGGTTCCTCAGCGACCCCGACGAGGACCCGGCGTCGCTCGACGAGTTCGCGCCGAGCGGGGTGCGGTCGGTCGCCGACATCGTGCGGGTGTTCACCGAGCAGTGCTTCTTCGGCTGCGAGGCCGACGACCCCATGAACGCCATGGCGTTCGACAACCGCCTGAACCCGGAGGGTGCCCGCCTGCGGGCGATGTTCGCGTCCGACGTCGGCCACTGGGACGTCCCCGACTTCACCGGCGTGCTGCCCGAGGCGTGGGAGCTGGTGGAGGACGGCCTGGTCGATCGCGAGCAGTTCCGGGACTTCATGTTCGGCAACGTTGTCCGGCTCTTCGGCGGCACCAACCCCGACTTCTTCGCCGACACCACCGTGGCCGACGACGTGGCCGCCCTGCTCAGCCCCACCGCCTGACCGTCGGGTGCGAGAGGGTCCGTTCGGCCCTGGTCGGGACCGTGCCGGGGGCGGACCATGACGGGTGCGGAGACGTCCCCACCCGGCGGGCCGGCGGCACCGGCCCGAACGGCGGCGGGACGGAAGGGAGGTCGACCATGCCGTCACGAGCCGTGATCGACGATGTCCTCGCCCAACAGCACCTCGCCTTCGTGGGGGTCTCCCGCGACGGCAGGGAGTTCGCCAACTCGGTCTACCGGCGTCTGCGCGACGGCGGGCGCACGATGTACCCCGTCCACCGGGAGATGGCCGAGATCGAGGGTGACCAGGCGTATCCGAGCCTGGCCGAGGTGCCCGATCCGGTCGACGCCGTCGTGGTGATGGTGCCGCCGGACCAGGTCACCGCGGTGGTGCACGAGGCGTTGGCGCGCGGTGTGCCCCGTGTGTGGCTGCACCGGGGCGCAGGCCAGAAGCCGGTGCCGGCCGATGCCGTCGCCGCCTGCGAGGCCGCCGGGGTCCCGGTGGTCGACGGGGCCTGCCCGCTGATGTTCGACGAGCCGGTGACCGGCGTGCACCGCCTGCACCGGTACGTCGTACGCCGCCGCATCGCCACCTGAGCCCCCGGGGCGTCGCCGCCGGTCAGGGCCAGGCGTCGCTGTCGGGTCCGCAGGTGTCGAGCATCTGGCCGAGGGCGTCGCGCTCCGACGTGGTGACCGTCAGGTCGTAGGTGGCCTTCACCGTGAGGTACCGCTCGGCGTAGGCGCACCACGCCTCGACGCGGCTCGGGCGCCACTCGTCCGGGGTGTCGTCGCCCTTCGAGCGGTTCGACCGGGACGAGACCGGCACCACCTCGGCCGGGTCGTTGGCGAAGCGACGACGGAGCCCCGCCTCCCACTGCCACCCTCCGGAGCGGAACGCCTCGGCCAGCGGGACGACGTGGTCGATCTCGACCTCGGCCGGGGTGGTGGCGACCGCCCCGTCGTAGGGCGAGACCCAGGTGCCCGACACGACCTTGCAGCGACGGCCGGGGTCGAGGGTCGGCGTGGTGGTCGTCCACCGCAGGAGCGCATCCTGCCGGGTGTCGCAGCCGTTGCCGTCGACGTCGTCCCAGTGGGGCCAGTCCTCCCGGCGGTAGCGACCGATCGGGGTGGGCCGGTCGTCGACGCGCAGCACGGCCAGCCGCTCGCGGACGGTCGGCCCCACGGAGGGTGGGGTGCTCGACGCGCCCGCCGCCGGCGGGGCCCCGGTGGTGGCGGGCGCCGCCGGCCCGCCTCCCGGGCCCGACGATCCGGCGGCGTCGCCCGCAATCGAACCGCACGCCGTCGGCACCAGCGCGGCGACCGCGGCGACCGCCGCCACCCAGCTCCTCCGTCGTGCGCCCACCGCGCCAGTCTGGCCGCCCGCACCGGGCCGCCCGGTCGACGTGAGGCGGACAGGACGGACGCCGGACGCGGCGACGGGGCGCCCGAGGCGCCCCGTCGGAGCGTGCTCCTCTACTACTTCTTCTTCTTCTTCTTGTCCTTCTTCTTCTTGTCCTTCTTCTTCGCCTTCTTGTCCTTCTTCTTGCCCTTGTCCTTGGCCAACGGGGCCTCCTTGGTCGGGCGAAGGGACCCAGTCGCCTGCCGGGCACCAGTCGCTCCCTGTGGGTGGGCGGGACGTTACCGGGGGGACGGGGTGGGGTGACGGTCGCCACAGCTGGTGCTGACCATTGACATAGTCAGTCATCTTTCGTACCGTGCGGGGCGTGCCGGGGGACCACGTCGACCACCACACCGCTGCCGCGGTCGAGGCCGCCACCGAGCGGCTGTTCCGCCTCACCGTCAACCGCAAGATGTACGCCCGCCAGGCGGCCGCGGTCGGGGCGGTCGTGACCCGCGCCGGCTACGCCCTTCTCCGCACCCTCGCCGACGACGGTCCCCTCACCACCGGAGAGCTCGCCCGGCGCAGCCACATGGACCCGGGCGCCACCGTCCGCCAGGTCACCGCGCTGGTGGACGACGGCCTGGTCGAGCGGTCGAGCGACGCTGGTGACGCCCGGGTGACCGTGGTGAGCCTCACCGACCGGGGCCACCGAGTCGTCCGCGACATCGTCGAGGTCCGCACCGAGCACCTCGAGCAGATCCTGGCCGACTGGCCACCAGGGGAGGCGGCCCAGCTCGCCGTGCTCGTCGACCGCCTGGTCGACGGCCTCCAGTCCACCCCGTTCACGCCTCACCTCAAGGAGCGCACATGACCACCCTCCCCGACCGGCGCATCGACTACGCCGGCTCCGTCCACGACGAGCGCGAGATCGAGGCCGTGGTGGAGGTCCTCCGCGGCGGGCCCACCGCCCTGCGCATCGGCAAGAACGTGCGGGCCATGGAGAAGCGGGTCGCCGAGCTGTTCGCCAAGCGAAAGGGCGTGATGTGCAACAGCGGCAGCTCCGCCCTCTACCTCGCCATCGAGGTGCTCGACCTCGAGCCGGGTGACGAGATCGTCACCAGCGCGGTGACCTTCTCCACCGACATCGCCCCGATGGTGCGCAAGGGCGTGGTCCCCGCGTTCGTCGACGTCACCCCGGACACGTACCAGATCGACGTGGAGGCCATCGAGGAGATGATCTCGCCGCGCACCAAGGCGATCCTCGCCCCGAACCTCATCGGCAACGCCCCCGACTGGGACGCCATCCGGGCCATCGCCGACCGTCACGACCTGATCGTGGTGGAGGACTCCTGCGACGCCCTCGGCCTCACGCTCCGGGGCACGCCCACCGGGGCACGCGCCGACATCTCGCTCACCAGCTTCGCCCTGTCGCACATCATCACCGCGGCCGGCACCGGCGGCATGGTCTGCTTCGACGACGAGGAGCTGGCCGACAAGGCGCTGCTCTTCCGCCGGTGGGGGCGTCGCTCCGAGCTGCAGATCTTCGGCTCGGAGAAGGGCAAGGGCCGTGACCGCTTCTTCAGCGCGGTGCCCGACGGCCTGGAGTACGACAACCTCTTCATCTTCGACACCAACGGCTGGAACTTCGAGCCGTCGGAGATCTCCGCCGCCTTCGGCGTGGTGCAGCTCGACAAGCTGCCCGACAACCTCGCCCGCCGGCAGCGCTCGTTCGCGCTCACCAGCAGCTGGTTCGCCAGGTGGCCGGAGCTGTTCACCCTCCCCCGTCTGACCGACGGCGTGGAGACCGGCTGGCACATGTTCCCGATCCTGATCAACGAGGACTCGGGCATCGTCCGGGGCGAGTACCAGACCTGGATGGAGACCCACGGCATCGACACCCGCATGGTGTGGACCGGCAACGTCACCCGCCAGCCGATGCTCCAGGGTGCGCAGTTCCGGGTGCCCGCGGGCGGGCTGCCCAACGCCGACCGGGTCATGGAGCAGGGCCTCATCCTGCCCAACAACCACTCGCTCACCGACGACGACTGCAACTACATCGGGCAGGCCACCGAGGCCTTCCTGCAGGAGAAGGGACTGATCTGATGGGGGACCGCTTCAAGGGCCGGCGCGTGCTGGTCACCGGCTCCAGCCGGGGCATCGGCGCCGGCATCGCCGAGCGCATGGCGGCGGAGGGGGCCGACGTCGTCATCACCGCCCGCACGCTCGACAAGCACGACCACCTGGCCGGCAGCCTCACCGAGACCGCCGAGAAGCTCCGCGGCTACGGCGGCAAGGTCGGCATCGTGGTGGCCGACCTCACCGACGAGGCCGACCGGGCCCGGGTCGTGCCCGAGGCCGCCGAGGCGCTCGGTGGCCACATCGAGATCCTGGTGAACAACGCGGCGGCGTCGATCCAGAAGCCGCTCAAGGGCTTCACCGTGAAGCGGCGCAACATCATGTTCGAGGCCAACGTGAACGCCCCCCTCGACCTCGCCCTGGCGGCCGTACCCGCCATGGAGGAGGCCGGCGAGGGGTGGATCGTCAACCTCTCCAGCGGCAGCGCCAAGCTGTGGCCCGGGCCGCCGACCCCCTTCGAGGAGACCGCGATCAACATCTCCGCCTACGGCGCGTCGAAGGCGGCGCTGAACCGCATCACCAACGGCTTGGCCATGGAGCTCTACGGCACGGGCATCCGCGTGAACACGGTCGAGCCCCGCGCCGCGGTGCTGAGCGAGGGCGCCGCCCAGCTCGTCGGCGACCGCCTCCGTCCCGACCAGATCGAGCCCCTCGAGGCCATGGTCGAGGGCACCCTCTACCTCTGCGACTGCCCGGCCGACGTCACCGGCCAGATCACCGTGAGCCTCGACACCATCGAGCAGCACGGTCTCACCGTCCACGCCCTCGACGGGACACCGCGGTGAGCACCCTGCCGCTGGACGGCCGCACCGCCCTGGTCACCGGCGCCGGGCAGGGGGTCGGCCGGGGCATCGCCCTGGTGCTCGCCGAGCGTGGCGCGTCGGTGGTGGTGAACGACCTCTTCGCCGACCGGGCCGAGACGGTGGCCGCCGAGGTCGGCGGTCGGGCCCTGCCCTTCGACGTGACCGACCTGGACGCGGTGCGGGCCGGCTTCGCGGAGGTCGGACCGGTGGACGTGCTGGTGAACAACGCGGGCATCCCCGCTGCCGGCTTCCCGCAGGTCGACTTCAAGGACTCGGACCCGGAGTTGTGGGCCCGGTTCGTCGACCTCAACCTCTACGGCGTCATGAACTGCACCCACACCGCCCTGCAGGGGATGTGCGAGCGGGGCTGGGGCCGGGTCATCACCATCGCCTCGGAGGCGGGACGGGTGGGCCTGCCCATCCGGGTGTCGCTCTACGGCGCGGCCAAGGCGGGGGCGATCGGGCTCATGAAGCACGTGGCCCACGAGGTGGGCCCGCTCGGCGTCACCTGCAACGCGCTGGCGCTCGGGAGCATGGAGAACGTGCCCGGGCCCGCCCGCTACCCGATCCCCCGCAAGGGCACGGGTCGCGACGTGGGCGCCACCTGTGCCTTCCTCGCCTCCGACGGGGCCGAGTGGATCACCGGCCAGGTCATCTCCGTCAACGGCGGCGCCATCACCTGACCGGGCCACCATCACCCGGTGCGCAGCCCGCGCGCCGGAGCGCGCGACCTGCGCACCAGAAGCCGAACGCACCAGGGGGACTGGCCGATGGCCACAACGGAGCAACAGCGGAAGGTCGTCGACGACTTCTTCGACGGACCGAGGGACCTCGACCGTCTGACGCTGATGAGCGACGACGTCGAGTGGTGGAACGGGATGGGGAAGTTCCCGGGGGCGCCGGGCCAGACCGTCTTCCGGGGCAAGGACGAGATCGGGGCCCACGTGCTGGGGCGGGCGCCGGCGCCGCCGCAGCCGAACGGGCGGCGGGTCGACCGCTACGACCTGTCGACGCTGAGCTTCGCCGACGTGATCACCATCGACGACGGCCCCTACGTCTTCCGCCAGCACACCTACCGGGCCACCACCATGCGGGGGCGGCCCTACGAGAACGTCTACGGGTTCCTGTTCCGCTTCACCGACGACGGGCTCATCGACCGGATCTGGGAGCACTGGGGCACCCTCCAGGCGTGGGAGACCCTGTTCCAGGGCCCCCTCGTGGTGACCGACCCCGACCTGCTGCTCCAGACCACCCCGTCGGTGCGAAAGCGCCTCGACCTCGACCGCCCGGTGGAGCGGGAGGTCATCGAGGAGTGCATGGACCTGGCCGTGCACGCCCCCAACGGGTCGAACCAGCAGGCCTACCGGTTCCTCTTCATCGACCACCCCGCGACGAAGCAGGCGCTGGCCGACATCTACCGGGCGGCGATGTCGGACTTCGTGAACCGCCCTCGCACCGCGGCGCCCGAGGACACCATCGACCGCAGCGACGCCGCCTCCAAGCGGATGACCGAGAGCGTGATGCACCTCGCCCAGCACCTCCACGAGGTGCCGGTGCTGTGCGTGCCGATCATCGCCGGCCGCACCGACGGCAACGGCGAGGGGGCCCAGGCCGACCGCACCGACGCCTTCTGGCAGGCCAGCCGGTGGGGCTCGGTGATCCCCGCACTGTGGTCGTTGATGCTCGCCCTGCGCTCCCGGGGCCTCGGCTCGGCGTGGACCACCCTGACCCTCGTCCGGGAGCGGGAGGTCGCCGAGCTGCTGGGCTTCCCGTACGAGCGGTGGATGCAGGCCGGCCTGTTCCCGATCGCCTACACCAAGGGCACCGACTTCCGGATCACGCCCCGCCGCCCGGCGGCCGAGGTGATGTCCTGGAACGGGTACGCCTCCGACCGCTGACCGACCTGGTCCGGACCCGGACCCGCGGTCAGGTCCGGGCCGGACCGCCGCGGACGTCGACCACGACGGCGTGGGCGATGTCGGCCGACGAGCGGCCCACCTGGATGACGTGGGCCCCGGGATCGACGACCCATCCCGGTTCGCCGACGTCGGCGGCGGGAGGCATGAACGCCGCATCCCGCTGCTGGCGGGCGGCGAGGGCGACGTAGCCGGGATCGGGGTCGGACCACCGGGCGAACGAGCGGTCGTCGAGCTGCAGCTCGACGACCCCGGTCTCGCCCGGGCCGAGGTGGACCTTGGCGAACCCCTTGAGCTCCTTCGGCGGGCGGAGGGCGGGACCGGGCGGCGCGGCCACGTAGAGCTGCACCACCTCGGAGCCGGGCCGGTCGCCGGTGTTGGTGACCGGCACCCGGACGGTGAGCACCTCACCCGGCGCGAAGGTCGCCGCCGACAGCTCGGGGGCACCCAGGGCGAAGGTGCTGTAGCCCAGGCCGTGGCCGAACGGGAACGCCACCTCGAGGCCGCGTGCCTCGTACCATCGGTAGCCGACGAGCACCCGCTCGCCGTAGAGGATCCGCCCGCCCTCCGCCGGGAAGTTGCCGAACGACGGGTTGTCCTCCAGGCGCCGGGGGAGGCTGGTCGGCAGGCGGCCGCCGGGTTCGGCGTCGCCGAGCAGCACGTCCGCCAGGGCCTCGGCCATCTCCACGCCGCCGAACCAGCACTGCAGCAGGGCCCGGCAGCGGTCGGCCCAGGGCAAGGCCACGGGCGCACCGACGTTGAGCACCACGACGGCATCGGGGGCGACGGCCAGCACCCGCTCGACCAGCTCGTCCTGCGCGCCGGGCAGGGCCATGTCGGAGCGGTCGTGGCCCTCCGACTCCCAGTCGCCGTCGGTGCCGACGACCACCACGACCGCGTCGGCCGCAGCCGCCGCGGCCACCGCCCGCTCCAACGCGTCGGCCGGCAGCGCGGGCCGGATGCCGAGCTTGGCCCCGGTCACCATGCCCGGTCGGGTCACCTGGGAGCGGAGCTCGATCCGCCGCGGCCTCGCCGGGTCGAGGTCGAGGTCGACCGTCTGCTCCCGTCGTCCCGCACCGAAGAAGTCCGACCCTGCGGGCAGGTCGACGGCGCGGCCGTCGAGGACGATCTCGTCGTCGAGCAGCAGCACCGCGCCCTCGGTCTGCACGAGGGAGAGCGTCCAGCGGCCCACCTCCGGGACGGTGAGCTCGCCCACCGCCCGCCAGGCGAACGTCTCCGGCGCACCCGCGGGCGGTCCGAACCACCAGGTCACCGCGCCGGTGGCGGCCCGGTCGCGGTGGACCGGCTCGCCGTCGGGGGCGTCGAGGGGGTGGAGGGTGACGGCCAGGCCCGGCTCGCCGTCCGCGCGCAGCCAGTCCCCCGGCACCTCCGGGGTGGTGAGGGTGATGTCGACGCCCGGCTCGTGGCGCACCTCGACCTCGGGGCCGAGCCGGTCGCGCAGGGCGTCGAGCGGGGTGCGCAGCTCCGGCACGGGCAGGCTGGCCGAGCCACCCCCCATGATCACGGCACGGTCCGCGTTGGGCCCGATCACGGCGACGGTGCGGACGGTGCCGGCCGCCAGGGGGAGCACCCCCTCGTTGCGCAGCAGCACCATGGCCCCGGTGGCCGCCTCGCGGGCCACGGCGCGGTGCTCGGGGAGGTCCTCGGACCGCGGCTCCTGCCCGGGGTCGTCGTCGAGGGCACCGAGGCGGTCGAACACCGACAGCAGCCGCAGCACGGCCGCGTCCACCAGCTCCTCGTCGACGCCGCCCTCCCGGACGAGCTCGGCGAGCGCGGGCCCGTAGGCCCGGCCGGGCCCGGGCATCTCGAGGTCGAGCCCGGCGGTGATCGCCAGAGCGGTGTCGACGAAGGCGAACCAGTCGCTCACCACGAACCCGTCGAATCCCCACTCGCCCCGCAGCACGTCGGTGAGCAGCCACCGGCTGTCGGCGCAGTACTCGCCGTTGAGCCGGTTGTAGCTCGTCATCACCCCGAGGGCGCCGCCCTCCCGCACCGCCAGCTCGAACGGGAGCAGGTGCAGCTCGCGCAGCGTGCGCTCGTCGACCACCGTGTCGACGAGCATGCGACCGTCCTCCGACTCGTTGCCGGCGAAGTGCTTCACCGTGCACGCCACCCCGGCGGCCTGGGCGCCACGGATCCATGCCGCGCCGAGCCGCCCGGCCAGGAGCGGGTCCTCGGAGTAGGACTCGAAGTTGCGCCCCCCGAGGGGTGAGCGGTGGAGGTTCACCGTCGGGCCGAGCAGCACCCGGCACGCCTTCATCCGGGCCTCCGCGCCGATGACGCCGCCGACCCGTTCGAGCAGCTCGACGTCCCACGTGGCCCCGAGCGCCGCGCCCGACGGCAGGCACAGCGAGGTCAGCGCCGCGCCGTCGCCGAACCCGACGGGCAGAGCCGGGCCCCGGGCCCCGTTGGGCCCGTCGGTGAGGTTCACCTTCGGGATGCCGAGCCGCTCCACGGCCGTGGTGGACCAGAGGTCGGCCCCGGCCAGCAGGGCGGCCTTCTCGTCGAGGTCGAGCCGAGCGACGAGGGCGGGGAGGTCGCGTGCCACGGTGGTCTCCTGGCTCAGCCGGCCGCCGGGAGCGGTCCGAGCAGCGATCGGTCGAGGTCGGTGACGGTGGCGGCGCCGATGAGGCTCATGGTGCGGCCAACGTCCTCACGCCACCACCCCAACAAGGTGTCCACCCCCCGCTCCCCCGCCGCCCCCAACGCGTACAGGTACGCCCGCCCCGCCATCACCGCGTCCGCTCCCGCCGCCACCGCCTTCGAGCTGTCGCTCCCCCGCCGCACCCCACCATCACAGATCACCTCACAACGACCCCCGACCGCGTCACTCACCGGCGCCACCAACGACAACGTCGCCGGAGACCCATCGAGCTGACGACCCCCATGGTTCGACACCACCACCGCATCCACCCCCACCTCCGCCGCGATCACCGCGTCGCGGACGCACTGGACGCCCTTCACCAACACCTTGCCGTCCCACACCGACCGCAACCACGCGACGTCATCCCACGACAACCCCGGATCGAACTGCGAATTGATGTACTCCGCCAACGTCACCGGCGACGACCCATCCCCCACCCCACGACCCACCACGTTCGCGAACCGGATCGGCTCCGAACGCACGAACCGCCACGTCCACCCCGGATGCAACAACCCATCCACCACCGTGGACAACCCGATCGACGGCGGCAACGAGAACCCCCGCCGCACATCACGCTCACGACGACCGAACACCGCCGTGTCCACCGTCAACACCAACGCCTCATACCCCGCCGCCCCCGCCCGAGAAATCATCTCCTCCACCAGGCCCCGGTCCCGCCACGCGTACACCTGGAACCACAAACGCCCGTCACTGACCGCACGAACCTCCTCGATCGAACGGGTACTCAACGTCGACAACGTGTACGGCACCCCCGCCCGCGCCGCCGCCCGCGCCACCGCCAACTCCCCCTCCGGATCCGCGATCCGCGTGAACCCCGTCGGCGCCAACACCAACGGAAACCCCACCCGCGCCCCCAACAACGACGAGGACACATCCACACCCGACACACCCCGCAACACCCGCGGCCGGAACCACACCGACGCAAACGCCTCAGCGTTCGCCACCAACGTCCGCTCGTCCTCCGCCCCACCATCGATGTAATCAAAACACCCCGCCGGCAACCGCCGACGCGCCAACCGCCGCAAATCCCCCACCGACGCCGCCCGCCCCAAACGCCGCGCCACCGGATCCACCACCACCCGATCAAACCGCACCACCGACCGCACCGCCTCCACACTCCGGCGCAACGA
>Ga0164243_10001064_pt1 | contig 47369 bp, 48 predicted proteins | sample OricompcompostOP_FD_108781 | JGI IMG/M metagenome (GOLD analysis project Ga0164243, IMG submission 108781) | Organic Plus compost microbial communities from Emeryville, California, USA - Original compost - Organic plus compost (OP) | ecosystem: Engineered > Solid waste > Mixed feedstock >...
AAGCATTAATCTTATTGCTGGTTGGTTGCTCTCCAGCAGCGCCAACTTCCTCTTCAGATTAACTGGCGGAATATAACAACTATTTTGATAAAATCCACCAACTATTTTTCAGTACATTACCAAAAAAATACATTTATTGCAATTAAAAACTTTCTAAATGTTGTGGTTTTTGCCATTTACAACTTCAATTCTTTTCTTATTTCTTGATTGATATTTTCTTTAGTTAAGCCAATTTTATTTAACAAAACCCATAGATCGTCTTTTGAATTTAAAAGTTCAAAAAATCGTTCTTTACCATATAAACGAATAGTTCGTTCACACACAGCGGCTGCAATTAAATACGGAATTGATGTTTCTTCTTCAAAGTACAAACGTTCATACAAATCATCTATATGATTTTCAATTTTAAAATCAGGATTCTTCTGAATAAATCTTTTAAATTTTTCTTTGTGCCACGAATAATCAAAAGTTCCGCTACCTGATAGGTATGTAGCCAAACCTTCATCGAAAAAAGAATGCTTATTTAGGAAAAGGTTTAAAGTATAAATATGAATGATTTCGTGTGTATAAATTTCTGAATTATTACCAGATAAAATAATGTTTCCATATTCTGTCAAGCCACCTACTTTGCTAACATACATCATTGGGTTGTAATCAAACCCTTTTACTTCAAAAAGTTCTTTTGGATTGATGCAAGATATGTAAATTAACGGGATTGGTGTGGTGTTAAAAAAAGTACATAGTTGTTCTATGTCTTTTTGTTGTTGTAACATTTCGGTTTCATTGACTTTTTTTAGTGGAGAAATATAGTACGAAACACTTTCTTTCTGCACTTTTTGCCACAATTCTAATGCAAAATCCTGATAACGGCTAAAAACAATTTCATTATTTATTTTTGAAGCAATAATATTGTAAATACCCCGAATTTGATTTTCTTTTGTTTTACTATCATGGCTTATAAATGCCAGTTTTACAATCCATTTATTTGGTTTATTGGTCGGAATTACCTCCATTAAAGTGGGTTGATAAACATTTTTGCCTTCTCTGCCGGTTTCTATTTCATAAATATCGATAAATGGATACTTGTGTTTGTCAAAATCTGTTGGCAACCAATATTTATTAGAGTTGTACGATTCGTTTTTTGTTTCTAAAAAAGCACGTACGGTAGAAACAACCTGATTTATTTGTTCGTCTTGTTGGTTTACGGCTTTTGAAATAGTTAAATGCAAATCATTATTGGTAGTTTGTGCAAGACAAGAAAAAGAAACAAGAAAAATCAAGGGAATTATTTTCTTCATTGTAATAGTTTAATTATTGTTCTTTATAATAGATGATACTTAAGTAACATTTTCCTGCAAGGTTTTTTTTGACCTTGTAGGTATAAAATAGTTAAAAAGCATAGTTACAAGGTTTCAAAAACCTTGCAGCATTTAGCTTTTGTTAATGCCGCTAAATTTAATAAAAACAGTTTTAATAAAGTTGTTAAGTTTCTCTTAACAAAATATGTTTCGTCCATTTTTAGGTAATTAGAAAAAAAACGTTTTCTTTGTAGTTCTTACATAAAAAGATTAAAAAAAGCTATTATGTTGACAATCAATTTTAAAAAATGGAATACCATTACCGGTTGGATTGCATTTTTAATTGCCCTAACAGTTTATACTTTAACGTTGGAACCTACGGTTAGTTTTTGGGATGCCGGCGAATACATTGCAACTTCGGCTAAACTAGAAGTAGGGCATCCGCCGGGTGCACCGTTGTTTCAAATGATTGGTGCTTTTGCTGCTATGTTTGCCACAGCACCCGATAAAATTGCAGCAATGGTAAACTGGGTATCGGCACTTTCAAGTGCTTTTGCTGTGTTGTTTATGTTTTGGTCGGCTACCAATATTCTACTAAAAGTAGTTAAAATAGGGACAGAGAAACTATCAAACAATACCGTAATTGCTGTTTTAGGAAGCTGTTTAATTGGTGCGTTAACTTTTACTTTTTCTGATACTTTTTGGTTCAGTGCCGTAGAAACCGAGGTTTATGCAATGGCAACTTTTATGCTGGCTTTGCTGCTGTGGTTGGGTTTACGCTGGATTGATGCAATCGACGAACCACGCGGCAACAAATGGTTACTGCTGATTGCTTTAGTTGTAGGAATGTCTTTCGGTGTGCATTTTATGGCATTGCTGGCAATACCATCAATTGGTTATTTATATTATTTTAAAAGATATCCGCAGGTTACCATTAAAAATTTCATTATTGCAAACATTTTAGTCGTTGCAATTTTGCTGTTCGTTTTTGGTTTTGTACTGCCTTACACGATGATTTTCTTCGGAAAATCAGAAATTTTCTTTGTCAATTCCATTGGGCTTCCGTTTAATTCAGGAACCATTATTGCTTTTGCCATTGTTGTTTCTTTGTTTGTTTTTGGATTGAAAATCACCCGCGAAAAACAAAAACAATTTGCAAATACATTGATTCTTTCTATATTGTTTATGTTTATTGGATTTTCGTGTTGGTTAATGTTGCCAATTCGTGCAAATACGCAAATTCCAATCAACGAAAACAAGCCTTCGGATGCTGCCGAGTTATTGGCTTATTACAACCGGGAACAGTATGGTTCGCGTTCGTTGTTTTACGATACCTATTTTACTGTTAAATACGGTGGAGAATTAGATCCTTCGGAACCTTATAAAGACGGTAAAGTAGATTACGAACGTGATTATACTACCGGAAAATATATCGTGTTAAACGATGGAAAGAACGCAGAACAAAATTATTCGCCTCGATTCAAAGGCTTTTTGCCTCGTTTGTGGGATCCTCCAATGGCGGCAAACTATATGGATTATACCAAACCGCTCGATTTTAAATTAAAGCCCGAATACGCATCGGAACCAGAGGTTATAGAAATGGCTTCGCAGTTAAAAGCCCAAGTACAATCGGGTAGAATGTCTATGCGTGAGTACGACTCTTATCTACGACAATTGGGCGAATACATTGATGTGGAAAAACCTGGTTTTGTGGATAATATCGGTTTTATGTTCAATTATCAGTTTGGTTATATGTACACACGTTATTTGATGTGGAATTTTGCCGGACGCCAAAATGATATCCAAGGTTATAACGACCGAATGAACGGAAACTGGATTTCCGGTATTAAATTCTTAGACGAAATCCGTTTGGGCTCACAAGAAAACTTAACAAGCGATATGCTGAATAATAAAGGGCGAAATGTATATTATATGCTGCCGTTTATTTTAGGTTTGTTTGGTTTTGTGTTTCATTACCGCAAAGATCCAAAAACGTTTTATGTGTTGCTGGCATTGTTTTTATTTACCAGTTTCGCATTAAAAATATTTTTAAACGAAAGACCGTATGAACCTCGTGAACGTGATTACGCGGTAGTAGGTTCGTTTATGGTTTTTGCCATTTGGGTAGGTTACGGCGTGTATGCCATTTATGAATTTTTAGCTAATAAAGTAAATGCAAAAATAGCATTGCCATTGGTTTTAGGTGTTACCTTTTTAGCATCGCCGGTATTAATGGCAAAAGAAAACTGGAACGATCACGACCGTTCTGAAAAATATACCGCACTGGCTTTAGGACGAGCTTATTTGGATTCGTTAGAACCAAATGCAATCATTTTCACGATTGGCGATAACGATACCTTTCCGCTTTGGTATTTGCAGGAAGTAGAAGGTTACCGTACCGATGTTCGTGTGGTATGTAGTACATTATTGCAGGCAGAATGGTATATTGATCAAATGAAAGTAAAATCGTATGAATCAGAAGCACTGAAAATCCGTTTCAATCACCGCCAATATTCCGGAGAAAATCTGTATTATACCGCCGTTACCCCAACAGTTGATGAACGTTTTGATATCAATACCATTTTAGAATTTATTGCATCAGATGATCCGCGGGCTAAAATAGAAACAGAGAACGGAATGTTTATGACACGTATTCCAACCAATAAATTCAGCCTGCCGGTTAACAAAGAAAAGATACTTAAAAACGGAATTGTTTCACAAAAATATGCCAACGAAATTGTTTCTGAAATTCCTATCGATGTTAAAGCAAACGTATTGTCTCGTCAACGATTAGTAATGATGGAAATTGTAGCAAGCAACAATTGGGATCGCCCAATTTACTTTACCGGCGGAGCTATTTCTGATGAAGATTTCTTGTGGATGAAAGATTACTTACAGTTAAATGGTTTGGTGTACAAACTGGTTCCTGTAAAAGCAGAACGCAAATATGATATACATCCGCTATATATTGGTTCGATCGATACCGATAAAATGTACAAAACAGTAACCAATTGGTATTGGGGTAATTTTGGAAGCCCGAATATTTACCATGATCCTGAAACACGTAAAAATGCAATAAGTTTCAGAATTAATATGGAGCGACTGGCAACACAATTAGTCAAAGAAGGAAAAATGGACAAAGCCAAAAATATTGTTGATTTGGCAATGAAAAATTTCCCAATCGAATATTACATTCCTAATGACAGAAACGGATCATATTTTACAGTAGAACCTTTTGCCGATTTATATTATATATTAGGTGAAAACAAAAAAGCGGCAGAGCTTGCTACCAAATTGTTTACGAAATCCGAAGAAGATTTAAATTTCTATAAAGGAATGAAGATTACAGAGCAACAGGAATATATGTATGAAATTATTGCAGCTTTTGAAACTGCTTACCGCATCATAGACAATTGCGAGCTACATAACGATACAGCTACTGTAGCTGCATTAAATAATAGAATTGCACCGCTTGAGAAATACTTTAACAGGTATTTAAGTGCGTACAAACAGCAACAACAGTCTGAAGCGCAAATGGAACAGCAGCAACTCGAAATGATAGAAGATTCTGTAACACAAACAGTAGATTCTGTAGAACAGTAAATTGAAAAGACGGTATTTTTTACCGTCTTTTTTTTTGATAGTTACAAAAGATAATTTCTTTTTTATAAAGTATTACTAAGCATTGTGCTCTGTATCTGCGGAGATTTTACAAACATTTAATCCTATGGAATTTTTTTGCTGTTTCATATAAGACCGCTCCTATGGAGCGAGATTGTTTGTAAAAAGAAAGGGAAGGAGCAAAGCGAGCCGTAGGTTCGCAATATTTGTTAATTCTTTTAACTTGTGTATCTGTAGTAAATAGGAGGGTAATCAAAAAACTTATGCTAAATAAAAAGTCGGAAGATTTCTCCCGACTTTTAAATTATATTTCAAAGAAAAACTACAATTGCGGACCTGCTGCAACTAAAGATTTTCCTTCTTCGTTATCTGTGTATTGAACAAAGTTCTCGATGAATAATTGAGCCAAATCCTTTGCTTTTATTTCCCATTCAGTAGCATCGGCATAGGTATTTCTTGGGTCTAAAATTTCAGTTTGAACCCCTTCTAAAGCTGTTGGAACCGCTAAGTTAAAGATAGGAACAATAGTGGTTTCTGCTTTTTCTATCGAACCATCTAAAATATGGTCAATAATAGCACGGGTATCTTTTATAGAAATACGTTTTCCTGTGCCATTCCAACCGGTATTAACCATGTAAGCAGTTGCATTGTGCTCTTCCATTTTCTTAACTAATTCTTCACCGTATTTGGTAGGGTGCAAGCTTAAGAATGCTTTACCAAAACAAGCAGAGAAAGTAGGTTCAGGTTGAGTTACACCACGTTCTGTACCTGCCAATTTAGCCGTGAAGCCCGATAAGAAAAAGTATTTGGTTTGTTCTGGAGTTAATTTAGAAACCGGAGGCATTACCCCAAAAGCATCAGCTGTTAAAAAGATTACTTTTTTAGCGTGACCTGCTTTTGAAACCGGTTTTACAATATTTTCGATATGGTCAATTGGATACGATACACGTGTGTTTTGTGTTACAGATCCATCTTTAAAATCAATCTTTCCGTTAGCGTTAACTGTAACGTTTTCTAATAAAGCATCGCGTTTGATTGCACCAAAAATTTCAGGTTCGTGTTCCTGGCTTAAGTCAATGGTTTTAGCGTAACATCCGCCTTCAAAGTTAAAAACGCCGTCGTTATCCCATCCGTGTTCGTCGTCACCGATTAATTCACGTTTTGGATCGGTAGATAAAGTGGTTTTTCCTGTTCCTGACAACCCAAAGAAAACAGCTACATCGCCCTCTTTTCCTTTGTTTGCAGAGCAGTGCATTGAAGCAATTCCTTTTAGCGGTAAATAGTAGTTCATCATAGAGAACATACCTTTTTTCATTTCGCCACCATACCAGGTTCCACCAATCAATTGCATTTTTTCGGTTAAGTTAAACGCAATATATACATCAGAATTTAATCCGTGCGCTTTGTAATCTTTAAAAGATGTTTTTGAAGCGTTGATTACCACGAAATCAGGCTCTCCAAAGTTTTCTAATTCTTCTTCAGTAGGACGGATAAACATGTTTTTTACAAAATGTGCCTGCCAAGCTACTTCCATTATAAAGCGTACTTTTAAGCGAGTGTCTTCGTTAGCGCCGCAAAAAGCATCGATTACATATAGTTTTTTGCCAGATAATTCTTCAACAGCATTTTGTTTTAAGGCTTCCCAAGTGGTTTGAGAAATGGGTTTATTGTCGTTTACAGCTTTGTCTGATGTCCACCAAATGGTATTTTCAGTAACCGCATCTTTAACGATGTATTTGTCTTTAGGAGAACGCCCGGTAAAAACGCCGGTCATTACGTTTACTGCTCCAAGTTCTGATACTTGCCCACGTTCAAACCCTTGTAAATTAGGATTTGTTTCTTCTTTAAATAATTCATCATACGAAGGATTGTAAATGATCTCACCTACATTGTGTATCCCATATTTATCCAAAGAGATTGCCTTTGAAACTTCCATATCTTAAATTGTGTGTTGTATTAATAATTTGCCTACAAACTTACTAATAAATTTATTATTTTTTTTATTAATTTCTTTTTTGTTTCATTGAATAAAAAGCAGTGAAAAACCAGCTTATAATGAGAAACACACCGCCTACTGGGGTAATTGGTCCTAAAAATTTAAAGTTGATTCCTGATAATTCCTGAGTAGCCAGTAGATAAATTGAGCCGGAAAATAAGAAAACGCCAATGGTTGTTAAGATACCAATGGTGCGTTTGTTTTTTTCTGTTAGTATGTTAAGTTGCGAAATTAGCAGTAAAAATAACGCGTGGTACATTTGATATTTAACACCCGTTTCAAAGCTTATTAATTGCTCGGGAGTTAAAACGCTTTTTAGTCCGTGTGCACCAAAAGCACCTAAGATAATAGCAACCAATCCAAAAAAAGCTGCCAAAGTTACTAACTTTTTAGTCATAAAGGATTTTTTTTCAAATGTACAAAACTTTATTGAAAACGATCTTAAATAACACTTTTTAAACATTTTGTTAAATTTAACAAAATTTTAGTAGTGAAGTTTTGGTAAAATATGATCTGTTAGCTAATTTTAGTCCAAACTATGAAAAAAAATATAATTATGGATATAAGTGTTCTTATGACACTGTGTCAAATATTACATGTTGTATTATGGATTTTGATAATTTATTTTGTAGTGAAAATTTATAAGAAAATAATGAAATAAAATTTTGTATTTATGGAGATTCTTTTATCAGTATGGCCATTTGTAAATCTTATTTTATGGCTTGTAGTAATTTATTTTTTAGTGAAGATTTATAAAAAAATAATGAAGTAAAATATTAGTGACAACCAAAAAGTGTAAGGGAAAATCTTACGCTTTTTTATTTGTTTTTCATTGAAACCCAAAACTATTTTTAGTAATTTTAGCCAATCAAAAACCTAAATTAATGAAAAATATATTGTTATTTGGTTCAGGAAGATCCACCTCTTCTTTAATCAAATATTTGTTAGACCGGACGGAGAAAAATCACTTTAAACTTCATATTGCCGACCAGTCTATCGAATCTATACAGCAAAAAATCGAACATAATCCCAATGCTTTTGCGACTGCCTTAGACATTCATAACGATCATCACCGCAAAGAATTAATCAAAAATGCCGATGTGGTTATTTCTATGCTTCCCGCATTTCTACACCCGATCATCGCGGCTGATTGTTTAGAGCTGAATAAACATTTGGTTACTGCTTCGTATATTTCAAAAGAATTGAAAGCGATAGATGCCGAAGTAAAAGCAAAAGGCTTGATTTTTATGAACGAATGCGGATTGGATCCGGGTATCGACCACATGAGTGCCATGAAAGTATTGGATGAAATTCGTTCAAAAGGAGGAAATCCGGTACATTTTGAAAGTTTTTGTGGTGGTTTGGTAGCTCCGGAATCTGATAATAACGTATGGAACTATAAATTTTCATGGAATCCGCGGAATGTAGTTGTTGCAGGACAGGGCGGTGCGGCAAAATTTTTACAGCAGGGAACTTATAAATACATTCCGTACCAACGTGTTTTTAAACGAACCGAGTTTCTTGAGGTTGATGGTTTTGGAAGGTTTGAAGCTTACGCCAACCGTGATTCATTAAGCTACCGCGAAGTATATGGTTTACAAAATGCACATACCATTTATCGGGGAACCATGCGTAGGGTAGGGTACTCGCGTGCGTGGAATATGTTGGTACAATTAGGTGTTACGGATGATACTTATACCATTGAGGATTCGGAAAATATGACTTACCGTGAATTTATTAATTCCTTTTTGTATTATCACCCGACAGATTCTGTTGAAGTAAAATTTAGATTGACATTGAATATCGAACAAGATGATACGGTGTGGGATAAATTTTTAGAATTAGATTTCTTTAGCGATACCAAGAAAGTAGGTTTAAAAAATGCAACTCCGGCTCAGATCATGGAAAAGATCTTATCTGAAAAATGGGCATTACAACCCGAAGATAAAGACATGATTGTAATGTATCATAAATTTGGGTACACCATGCCCAATGTAGATGAAACATTACAAATAGATGCTACAATGGTTTGTTTGGGCGAAGATTCTCTGCACACAGGCATGGCAAAAACCGTGGGATTACCAGTTGGAATTATTGCTTTAAAAATACTAAACGGAGAAATTAAAACACCCGGCGTACAAATGCCAATTATCAAAGAAGTTTATGAACCGGTTTTAAAAGAACTGGAAACTTTTGGTATTGTTTTTAATGAAAGAGAAGTGCCTTATACCGGCGGAATGTAAGGATAAAGCCCGACGAAATGTCGGGCTTGTTTTTTAAATCCCTTTCGGTATCGCATCTATCAACTTTTGGGTGTAAGGCATTTGCGGATTAGCAATCAAGGCATCGGCTTCGTTTTGTTCTTCTATTTTTCCTTTGTTCATCACGATGATTTGATCGGATATGTATTTAACAACAGCCAAATCGTGCGAAATAAACAAATAAGTAAAGCCGAAATTATCTTTTAAATCGTTCAGTAAATTCAAGACTTGTGCCTGAACAGAAATATCTAATGCAGAAACCGATTCGTCACAAATAATCAGTTTTGGGTTTACGGCAATAGTGCGTGCAATACCGATGCGTTGGCGTTGCCCGCCGGAAAATTCATGTGGATAACGATCGTAATGTTCTGGCAATAATCCTACCTTTTCCAATAAATCAAATACCTGTTCCTTTCGTTCTTTGTCGTTTTTGTATAATTTATGCACTTTCATCGGTTCTAAAATAGCTTCACCCACTGTTATTTTAGGGTTTAGAGATGCAAACGGATCCTGAAAAATAATCTGTATTTCCTTTCGTAAATCTTTCAGCTCGTTTTTAGAAAGCAGGGTAATGTCACGGTCTTTATAAAAAATCTGTCCTTTGGTAGCGGGATCTAATTGTAAAATGGCATTGCCTAAGGTCGATTTTCCACAACCGCTTTCGCCAACCAATCCCAATGTTTCACCTTCGTACATCTCAAAACTCACATCGTTAACAGCTTTAAAGGTTTTGTTGGGTTGAAAAAGCTGTGTTTTAACCAGGTATTCTTTTTCCACGTTCATCACACGTAAAAGCGGTTTTTGACGGTACAATTTTTGTAAATGCTCTTTTCGTTCTTCGTGTGAAACAACCGCGGCATGTGCATTTTGTTCCAGATAATCCTGAATGGTTGGTAAGCGTTTCAAGCGAACATCTAATGACGGACGGGAAGCAATCAATGCTTTGGTATAAAGGTGTTCGGGCTGATGAAAGATTTGTTCCACTTTACCTTGCTCTACAATTTCGCCTTTGTACATGACCAAAACGCGGTTGCAAATTTCAGAAATCAACGCCAAATCGTGCGAAATAAACACAATGCTCATTCCGGTTTCTTGCTGCAGGTTTTTCAAAAGAGCAATAATTTCTTTCTGAACCGTAACATCTAAAGCGGTTGTGGGTTCGTCGGCAATCAAAATTTCAGGTTTACAGGCAATTGCCATCGCAATCATTACCCGTTGTTTTTGTCCGCCCGAAATTTGATGCGGATACTTATTATAAATCGTGCTCGGATCGGGTAGTTTTACCTGATTGAATAACAGTAACACTTCGGCTTTGATTTCTTTATTGGAAAGATGGGTATGCGTTTCTAAAATTTCGGCAACTTGTTTTCCACAAGTAATCGACGGGTTTAATGAACTCATAGGTTCCTGAAAAATCATTGATATTTTTTTTCCCCGGATTTTTTGGAATTCTTTTTCCGAATAATTGGTAATATCCTGATTATTGTACTGAATGGAACCTGTGTTGAAGTGTGCATTGTTTTTGGGAAGCAATCCCATAACTGCCAGACTGGAAACTGATTTTCCGGAACCCGATTCACCTACAATTCCCAGGATTTCATTCGGAAAAACCTGAAAAGAAATAGAATGTATTACTTCGTTCCATTTTTTTTCCTGCAAAAAAGAGACGCTTAATGTATCAACGCTTAAAATTGGGTGTTCCATAAAAAAATACTACCTCTAACAATTAAAGATTAAAGGTAGTAAAAACAAACTAAACAATTTCTTTAAATGTTGGATGTATGGTAGCAGATGTCTGAAATTTTCAAATTCTCATCAAACACCACCATCCAACTATTTTTATGCTACTTTAGCAGTGTAATCTTTGGTAACCACTAAATTAATGGGCGTGCTGTTTAAAAGATTGTCGTAAATGGGGCAACGTTCTTTAATTTCGTCCATCCAAAATTTTAAAGTGCTTAAATCGGCATTGGTAACAGGTTTTACTACCAGTTCAATCCGTTCAAATCCACTGCGGTCCTTTACATTTAAACCTTGAGTTTTATCGGTATTGATGATGCCTTTAATCTCTATTTGTACCGACTTTAAATCCATATCCAGATCATCGGCAACCTGATGACCAACCATATTGATGCAGGCAGCAAAACCTGCCAGCAAATATTCTAAATGGGCATACGAGTTTCGTTTCATATCTTTTTGATTGATTGAAAATTGTAATTCGCTGCTTTTAATGTTTAATTGGTCTTGGTTTGTAAAGCTTAACAATGAAATTTGTTCTACACTCATAATGACGGGTTTTTATGGATTACTATTCACTTACGGACAAAAAAAATCCCCTGCTGTTTGCAGAGGATTCGTTACATATATTGTAAATACAATTACAATTTATTACATACAGCACCTCTGCGGGAAAATTTCCACATATTACAGTTGTGTGTATGTTTAATATATTGTTGCATTTATTTTTTTATTGCCGAATTAAATTCCGAACAAAATTCTAAAAACAATTTGATAAAAAGAAATTATTTTTAAATTTTAACATTTAAATGTTTTTGACCGAAAATATTTCAGGTTCTGAAATAAATAGAATTACAGAACGTTTAATACGAAATAATTTTTCTTTCCACGTTGTAACAATACAAAACGGTTGTTGATTAAATCGTTGGTAGTCAATGTAAAGCCTTCTTGAACTTTTTCTCTGTTTACAGCAATAGAGTTTTCTCCCAAAGCACGTCTGGCCTCTCCGTTTGATTTTAAAAAGCCCGATTTAGTGTTTAAAACATCAACAATATCAATACCTGTTTGTAGTTCTTCCATTGATATATCTGCTTGGGGAACACCGTCAAAAACATCTAAAAATGTTTTAGCGTCTAAGGCTTTTAAATCGTCTGCTGTTGAATTTCCAAATAAAATTCCTGAAGCTTTTATGGCATTTTCTAACTCTTCTTTTGAGTGAACAAAAATAGTGATTTCTTCTGCCAATCTTCGTTGTAATACTCTTAAATGTGGAGCTTGTCTGTGTTCGTCAATAAGTGCATCTATAATTTCTTTTTCCAAGAACGTAAAGATTTTGATGTATTTTTCAGCATCTTCATCTGACGTATTCAACCAAAACTGGTAAAATTTGTAAACAGACGTTTTATCAGCGTCTAACCAAATATTCCCACCTTCAGATTTTCCGAATTTAGAACCATCGGCTTTGGTAATCAACGGACAGGTCATGGCATATGCCTTAGAATCTTCTTCAGTCATTCTACGAATTAATTCTGTTCCTGTAGTAATATTTCCCCATTGATCAGATCCCCCCATTTGTAACAGACAGTTGTAATTTTTGTACAAATGATAAAAATCATATCCTTGAATCAGTTGATAAGTAAATTCTGTAAACGACATACCGGCACCATCGGCAGCAAAACGTTTTTTTACAGAATCTTTAGCCATCATGTAATTTACCGTGATACGTTTACCTACATCGCGAGCAAAGGCAATAAAAGAAAATTCTTTCATCCAATCGTAGTTGTTCACTAAAAGAGGTGCGTTTTTATCTGTAGAATTAAAGTCTAAAAAACGAGAAAGAACGCCTTTGATACCGGCAACATTGTGGTTTAATGCTTCTTCTGTCAATAAATTTCGTTCATCTGATTTACCCGAAGGATCACCAATCATACCTGTTGCTCCACCAACCAAAGCAATGGGTTTATGTCCGAAATTTTTTAAATGAACTAATAAAATAATCTGTACCAAACTACCAATGTGTAATGAGTCTGATGTTGGGTCAAAACCAATATAAGCAGCTGTAGATTCTTTTAAAAGTTGTTCTTCTGTTCCGTCTATGATATTGTGTACCAACCCTCGCCAGGTTAGCTCTTCAATAAAATTTTTCATTTAAAATGTATTTTGTGCAAATATAGTATTTTCAAAAAGAAAGAAAGTTACAAAAAAATGTGACTTTGCTAAATTATTGTTTGTTTCGGCTCAATGCTTTAAGATCTTTCACATTAATTACCGGCTTCAGTTTTTCTTCCTCCTTCTCCGGTTCCGTAGCCCGTACTTCGTCTAACTTTTTTTGGATTCGTTTTTGTACCGAATCGTAGATTACTGCATACGTATCGGGATCTTTACGATAAATTTCTTGTGATTTAACAAATGTTGCACTGTCAACTCCGTGTTTTTTTAGCAACTCCTGATAAGATACGGTATATTGAACGGTATCTTTCATTCGGGCTGTATTACGTGCGCTTGAAGAAACCGTTAAATCATACAGAATATCGACCATTTTTTCTTGTGGAATAGTAGGTTTTTCTGCTTGTGAGCAACTTACCAGAAAGATTAAAAAAAATGCAGAAACTAAATTTTTCATATTATTTTTTAAGAATTTTTATTAGAAAAGATTGCTACGCCAATTCGCAAGCTCGGGTCTTCACTTCGTTCAGAATGACAACTAATTATCTGTTAAACAATAATCGTTGACCAAAACGCTCTCCGTTTATCACACCGTTTTCCATTACCACTTTTCCGTTTAAAACGGTAGTTTGTACTTTAGTGGTAAATTCTTTGCCTTCAAAAGGCGACCAACCACATTGGTACAGTACGTTTTCTTTAGTAACCGTCCACGCATCGCTGTTTAAATCTACCAAAGCTAAATCGGCAAAAAAGCCTTCTTTTATAAATCCTCGTTTTTCTATTTTGAATAAAATTGCCGGGTTATGCATCATTTTTTGAGCAACTTTTTCTAACGATATTTTTCCGTTTTTGGCAAATTCTAACATCGTGATGAGTGAATGTTGTACCAAAGGTCCGCCTGATGGCGCCTGTAAATATTTTTGAGATTTTTCTTCTAATGTATGTGGTGCGTGGTCTGTTGCAATAACATCGATACGGTCATCTAACAGCGCTTCCCATATTTTTTCGCGATCGGTTGCTGTTTTTACTGCCGGATTCCATTTAATGAAATTGCCTTTTGTGGTATAATCTGCATCAGAAAAATATAGATGGTGTACACAAACTTCGGCAGTAATCAGTTTTTCTTCTAACGGAATATCGTTTTGGAACAATTCGGTTTCTAAGCCTGTGCTGATGTGAAAAACATGTAAACGTGCCCCGGTTTTTTTTGCCAGTTCAATGGCTTTTGAAGAGGATTTATAACAGGCTGCCGCACTACGGATGACAGGGTGTTGCGTTACCGGAATATCATCTCCATATTGCTCTTTTGCTTTTTCCAGATTTTCGCGAATGGTTTGTTCGTCTTCACAATGAACGGCTATCAGCATTTTGGTAGATGAAAATATTTTCTCTAACGTTTCTTCATTATCAACCAGCATATTTCCGGTCGATGAGCCTAAGAATAATTTAATTCCGGCTACATTTCGCGGATTGGTTTTTAAAACTTCTTCTAAATTATCGTTGGTACCGCCCATCATAAACGAATAGTTTGTGTATGATGTTTTGGCAGCAATTTGGTATTTTTTCTCTAAAATTTCCTGAGTTACGGCATTGGGAACCGTGTTGGGCTGTTCTATAAACGAAGTTACTCCACCGGCAATAGCTGCTTTAGATTCACTGGCAATGCAACCCTTGTGTGTTAATCCTGGTTCGCGGAAATGTACCTGATCATCAATCACTCCGGGAAAAATGTGTAAGCCCGAAGCATCAATCATTTTATCGGCAACGATATTTATTTCTGAAGCTATTTTTGATATGATTTCATTTTCAATGAATATATCAGCTTTAAAAATTGTTCCTTCGTTAACTATGGTTCCGTTTTTAATTAAAAGAGTACTCATTTATAATTTTTTTAATAATTTTTTCAAACGTAATTGTAACACGCCAAACACGGCTTCTTTGATAATACCACCCGACATTTTTGATTTTCCTTTGGTGCGGTCGGTAAAAATAATAGGTACTTCAACCAATTTGAAATCTTTTGAAAAGGCTCTGTATTTCATTTCGATTTGAAAGGCGTATCCTACAAATTTAATCTTTTCCAGATTGATGTTCTCTAAAACCGACCGATGGTAACAAATAAATCCGGCAGTGGTATCCATAATGTTCATTCCGGTGATGAAACGCACATAAACCGAAGCAAAATAAGATAACAGCACCCTGCTTAAAGGCCAGTTGACCACGTTAACTCCTTTTACGTACCGCGAACCAATAGCCACGTCGGCATGGTTTTTACAAACCTCTAACAATTTAGGTAAATCATTTGGATTGTGCGAAAAATCGGCATCCATTTCAAAAATATATTCGTAGTTGTGTTTTAATGCCCAATTAAATCCTGCTACGTAAGCGGTGCCTAATCCATTTTTTTTCAGACGTTTTTTTAGAAAAATCCGGTCGGGAAATTCATTGGCAACCTGTAAAACCTTATCCGCAGTTCCATCGGGCGAATTATCATCAACCACCAAAACATCCATTGGCGTATCAAGCTTCATAACGGCATGCAAAATATCAGCGATATTTTCGATCTCGTTAAAAGTGGGTATGACAACTATATTTCGCTTCATAAAAAAAGTTATTGGCAAATGTACTTTTTTTATTATGTACTTTTCTTAATAAAATTAGAAGGTTTTAATTCGATATAAAATTATTATTTTTACAGCTGTTATGGAAATAGATTTTTTACACAGAAACATTTTTTCAATTGATTGGGCTACGGTTTTATTTGTTTTAACCTTTGCAACCATTGTTGTTACACGGATTACTTTTCCAAATCGTTTCGACGATTTTGTAAGACTCGCGGTTTCAAATAAATACCTTTCAACGTACCGTGATAGCAATAACATGAAAAGCGGTTTTACCATAAGCATGTTTTTTGTGCAAATGATCTCTTTGAGTTTGTTTGTGCACTATATCGTTAGCTTAACAGGTTATTCGCAGCTATCTGATTTCGCGGTTTATCTAAGGATTCTAAGCATACTGATGTTTTTTGTTCTGGTAAAATATTTTATAGAAAAAATAATTGCCGTTTGTTTTAATATGGAAGATTTTGCGGAACAATATAATTTGGTAAAAGTAAGCTACCGTTCTTATTTAGGATTATTGTTTTTTCCGCTAATAGCCATTTTATTTTACAACCGGTTTACTTTTGATTTTTTTATTTGGATCGTATTGGGGCTGTTTTTGATGTTTAATGCCATACTGTTTATACTACTCTTAAAAAATTATCAAAAAACTTTTAGTCGATTTTTGTTTTATTTTATTTTGTATCTTTGCACCTTTGAAATAGCACCGTACATTATCATGTATCATTGGTTTGTTATTTCTAAAACATAAAGCAGAAAAATTTATGAAAGTGAAATCAATTTTGGTGTCACAGCCAGAACCTAAAGTAGAAAATTCTCCGTATTTTGACCTACAGCAGAAATACAAAATTAAAATTGACTTTAGACCTTTCATTCACGTTGAAGGTGTAAACGCCAAAGAAATCCGTCAACAAAAAATTGATTTGAATAATTACACCTCAATTATTCTTACCAGTAAAAACTCAGTTGACCATTATTTCAGAGTAGCAGAGGAAATGCGTTTTAAAGTTCCTGAAACAATGAAATATTTCTGCCAGTCAGAAGCAGTTGCCTATTACTTACAAAAGTATGTAGTATATCGTAAACGTAAAATCTATGTTGGGCAAAAAGATTTTTCCGATTTATCGCCGCTTATTAAAAAGTTTAAAGAAGATAAATTTTTATTACCTGCATCAGACAAATTAAACGACGATGTACCGCAAACATTAAACGATTTAGGAGTTAACTGGACACAAGGGATCTTTTTCCGCACAGCCATGAGCGATCTGACTGATTTGGCAGATGTAAAGTACGATGTGTTGTGTTTTTTCAGTCCCACAGGAATCAACTCGTTATTTAAGAACTTCCCCGATTTTGTCCAAGGAGATACAAGAATAGGTGTTTTTGGCGGAACAACTAAAAAAGAAGCCGAAGATTGCGGTTTGCGTGTCGATATTATGGCACCCACGCCCGAAGCGCCTTCTATGACCATGGCATTAGACCAATACATTGCAAAAGCAAATAAATAATACAAAAGCCTCTTCTAAACGAAGAGGCTTTTCTTCTTAATTTAGAACCAGTTTAAGCAGTTTCAGATACTATTTTTGTAATTTTGTTCTGCTAAAACTAACAACAAAATGATTGATTTTATATATCAGGATTCTTTTCCTGTACAAAAAGATGATACGCAGTATCGTAAAATTACTTCAGATTACGTAAAGGTAGAACAATTAGGAAATCGCGAAATTTTAACGGTAGATCCAAAAGGGTTGGAATTATTGGCAGAAACCGCAATGAACGATGTTTCGTTTATGTTGCGTACAGCACATTTGGAAAAATTACGTGCCATTATCGACGATCCTGAAGCTACAGATAACGATCGTTTTGTAGCATATAATTTGTTACAAAATGCAGCCGTTGCCGTAAAGGGCGAGTTGCCTTCGTGCCAGGATACCGGAACGGCAATTGTAATGGCAAAAAAAGGAGAAAGTGTTTACACGGGTATTGATGATGCCGAGGCGTTGTCTAAAGGAATTTTCAATACCTACATCAACAAAAACCTGCGTTATTCACAGATTGTCCCGATTTCGATGTTCGAAGAAAAAAACTCGGGCTCTAACCTTCCGGCACAGATTGATATATATGCTAAAAAAGGAAATTTGTACGAGTTTTTATTTTTGGCAAAAGGGGGGGGGTCTGCCAACAAAACCTTTCTATACCAACAGACAAAATCTCTTTTGAACGAAAAATCGTTGGAAGCATTTATTAAAAGTAAAATAATGGATTTGGGTACGGCAGCTTGTCCGCCGTATCATTTGGCGTTGGTAATCGGAGGAACTTCAGCCGAAGCCAATTTGGCAACCGTTAAAAAAGCTTCTGCGGGATATTACGATCATTTGCCAACATCAGGAAATATGGCAGGTCAGGCATTTCGCGATTTAGAATGGGAAGAACGTGTGAAACAAATTTGTCAGGAATCGGGAGTGGGCGCACAGTTTGGCGGAAAATATTTGGTACATGATGTTCGTGTAATCCGTTTGCCGCGTCACGCAGCTTCTTGTCCGGTTGGCTTAGGTGTTTCGTGCTCTGCCGACAGAAATATCAAAGGAAAAATTACTGCAGAAGGAATTTTCGTGGAACAATTAGAAACCAATCCTGCACGTTTGTTACCGGAAACTGCTCCACACTTAGAAGCACCCGTAACAATTGATTTGGACCAGCCAATGTCAACTATTTTAGCGGAATTAACCAAACACCCGATTAAAACACGCTTGATGTTGAATGGAACCGTGATTGTTGCCCGCGATATTGCCCACGCAAAAATCAAGGAAATGCTGGACAACGGACAACCGATGCCAGAATATTTCAAAAATCATCCGGTTTATTATGCCGGTCCTGCAAAAACTCCGGAGGGAATGCCTTCAGGTTCTTTCGGACCCACAACTGCCGGACGTATGGACAGTTATGTAGATCAATTTCAAGCAGCCGGCGGTTCTATGATTATGCTGGCAAAAGGAAACCGTTCACAACAAGTTACCGATGCGTGTAAAAAACACGGAGGATTCTATTTAGGTTCGATTGGCGGACCAGCAGCAATTCTGGCACAAGACAATATTTTAAGTGTAGAAGTGGTTGATTTTCCTGAATTGGGAATGGAAGCTGTTCGTAAAATCACGGTAAAAGATTTTCCTGCCTTCATCATTACCGATGATAAAGGAAATGATTTCTTTCAGAATTTGTAAGATTTTCAACCTTGATATCCCCAAAACAGCATTTTATTTAAATGCTGTTTTTTTATTTTTATCCGATTTCTTTGTCACAAAATATCCGTTTATTCGTCTTACTAATAAACAACACAAGTTTCATTTGGAAAATTTCAGTACATCTCATCACAAAATGCTTCGGCTGGCATGCCGGATTACCGGTAACAGTACCGATGCCGAAGATATTGTACAGGATTGTTACGAAAAATTTATTCTGAAGAAAGATAATTACAACCTTCAAAGCAGTGAAGCGTTTTTAATGGCAATGGTTCGGAATGCAAGTCTGGATTTTATGAGAAAGAAACATTACGTTTTTCAATCCGAAGAAGTTTTAAATCATCATTTTTCCGGCGAAAGTCCTGATAAAATTCTGGAGTTGAAAGAGCATGAGAACAAATTGGATCAATTGTTAAACCTTTTAAATGAGAAGCAACGTACCGTTTATCATCTGAGGGAAATTGAAGGTTATGAACTGGAAGAAATTGCACAGGTTTTAGCAATTAGTTATGACGATGTGAGAACGTGTTTATCACGTGCACGAAAAAAAATAAGAGAATTATATAACGCCTATTTGAACAATGAAAGAGGAAGTGAATAAAGAACGGCTGTTACAAAAATATTACAATGGCGAAACCACTTTAGCTGAAGAACAATGGCTGAAAAAACACGTGTTGCACGAAAGTGAAACGGTAGAACAACATATTTTTAAGGATCTTGACGCTTTGAAAAAACAAACGTTTCAAAATGCTGCAATTCCTAAACAACAAAAAAATCAACGGATAAGATTCATTACAATATGCAGTTTAGTTGCCGCTGCGTGTGTAGTCTTGTTTGTATGGAATCCTTTGGGTTACTCGTCAACAAACAATGTTTTTGAAACAAAAATAGGCAAAGAAATTTTAGTTTCCAATACAGTAGAAGGCACTATCGAGGATCCTGAAGTGGCATTGGAACAAGCACAAAAGGCATTGGCTTTTGTCAGCGAAAAATTGAATACCGGTACCGAGAATATTAACCATTTAAGCAAGTTAAACCAAGTAAAAGAATAAAATATGAGACTAAAAAAAATTATATATCTGCTATTGTTGTGTTTACCGCTTACCGCAATGGCACAGAGTTTGGCACAAAAAGTAGCCTCGGACTACGAAGGCAAAAAAGGCTATACCACAGTAAGCATTTCCAAATCAATGTTTAAAATGCTGTCACGGATCAAAACTACCGATCCTGAATACAAAGATTTCCAGAAATTTCTATCCAATCTGGAAGGGATTAAAATTTTGATACAGGAAGACGCTAAAACCAATACGTTGAAAAACGATTTGACATCGCTGGCACATTCGTTGACCAAAAACGGCTATGAGGAATTGATGAATATCAACGAAGATGGGAATATTATTTCGTTTAAAACCCTTGAGAAAAACAACCGTATCCGCGAATTGGTTATGAGCATTACAGGAGAAGACACTGTTTTGATGATCATCAGCGGAAACTTTCTTCTGGACGAGCTCACTTCGATTTCCGACAATGTAAACATCGGCGGAATGGATCAGGTAAAAAAACTTAAAAACAAGAAAAAATGAAGTTATTAAAATACAGTTTTCTGTTAATAATCAGTTGTGTGATGCTATCGTGTGCATCATTTAGAAACAAAGGTTTGGATGCCTTTTACAAAGAATACAATCAGGAAATTACTTCGTTGCATATTCCCAAAATGTTCTATCAGTTTACAGGCTCTCACAAGGAATTGAAACCGCTGACCAAATATTTAAAAGCCACACGTGTTGTTTTCATTGAGAATATCAGCAATAAAATGCTCCGTGATTTAGACAAAGCGTTGGAAAATGACCGCTATGAAGAGTTTATCAGCATCAACAGCGAGGGTGATTTGATTACAATTCTTGCTGCTGAAAAAAAGGACAGAATTACTCATATAGTATTGAAAATAAAAGATGAAGATGAAATCAATTTAATACAAACCCGTGTTGATTTACCCGTAGATAAATTTCAGGAAATTTTAAGTTCACTCAATTAATTTAATGTTTTTAGAAAAGTCAGGCCAGAACGTTCTGGCTTTTTTTAAATCAAAATGTAAAATAATTTTTACATAATATAAAATATTCATTACATTTGAATCGTCAAACTATAAATCAATTGTATTATGAAACGTATTTATTTATTCCCAAACAAATTAAAAATCCCTGCATTGGTAGTTTTTTTGATTGCTCTTGTTTTAATTATTTTGCAATTCAACGAAATTTCACTGCAATTAAATATGAAAGTGTTTGCGGTGGTTAGTGATCCTTTTTTAGATAGTGAAAACAGTGGTAATTTCAGATGGGTAGAACAAGATATGTATGATGAAACTTTAGATTTTCTCTTTTTTACGAGCGGAATAGTCCTTGCCTTTTCTAAAGAAAAAATCGAAGATGAAATGATAGGATTGCTACGTTATAAATCGCTAACTTATGCAACCTATTTTGTATTTAGTTTATTAATAATAAGTGAATTCCTAATATACGGAATGTCTTATGGATATGTAATTATGTTCTTTTTCTATGCTTTTATTTTATTCTTGAACATCTTTTATTACACCAAATTATTCATTTACAAAAAACAGTTCAGCCATGAAAACGAAGATTAAAGTATTCCGTGCCATTCACGATCTAACACAGGCAGAATTGGCAGAAAAATTAGGCGTTACGCGTCAGACGATCAACGCTATTGAAGCAGGTAAATACGCACCTTCGGTAGAACTGGCATTAAAAATGTCGGAACTTTTTGGTGTAACGGTAAACGAAATTTTTCAGTTGGATTAATTTTTTTGTATTTTTAATCAAATAAAAACGTCAAACAATGAAAAAAGTTCTCAAATGGTTTTTAGTCCTTCTGGCGGCAATTGTTGCTTTAATTTATATTTTCGATTTAGGTTATTTGGTTCGTGCCGTTCGGGTTACTTATCTAACCGGACACAAAACCGCCTTTCTGGAAGATTATACTTATTTTGAAAATCGTGAAATCAAAGCCGGAACGCCGCAACCATGGAATGTTTCAAAGGATTACAATAAAGTTAAACCTACCGAAAAGCTGGAACAAACGCATAACGAGTTGCAAACCACTTCGTTTTTAATCATCAAAAGCGACAGTATCTGGCACGAAAGTTATTTTGATATTGGAGCAACAGACAGTAAAACCAATTCGTTTTCTGTGGCAAAAAGCATTGTAACTTCTGCTTTAGGCAAAGCAATTGATTTAGGAATAATTCCAGGTTTAGATTCCAAAGTAATTGATTATCTACCTGAATTAACAGGTGAATTTGCCAGCGAATTAACGGTTGGCGATCTGGCAAGTATGGCATCCGGGCAACATTGGGATGAAAATTATTACGGTCCTACTTCGGTTACCACACAAGCCTATTTCAAAAAAAATCTGCGTAAATTGATGCTAAGTTTACCGATTGACCAAAAGCCCGGACAACATTTTATTTATCAGAGTGGCGATACGCAATTGCTGGCAATGGTATTGGAAAAAGCAACAAAAATGCACCTTGCCGATTTTGTTTCCAAATATTTCTGGCAACCCATGGGAATGGAACACGATGCTATCTGGCAAATTGATCATGCTGATGACGGAATTGAAAAAGCGTATTGCTGTGTGGCAAGCAATGCACGTGATTTTGCAAAATTCGGTAAACTTTATATGCAAGATGGAATGTGGAACGGACAACAAATCCTTTCGTCAGAATATATTCACAAATCTATCAATCCGCGTTTTAAAGAAAGTCCGCAATACGGTTATGGGTGGTGGCTGTCTAATTATAAAAATAAGCATATTTATTACATGCGTGGACATTTGGGGCAGTTTGTCATTGTAATTCCTGAAGATGAATTAATTATTGTGCGTTTGGGACATATCAAAGGATTGCAAACCGAAACCGATCCACACAGCAACGATTTGTATATTTACATTGACGAAACTTACCGAATGCTAGACCAAAAGTTATGATAGATAAAATCGTTTTACCAAATATTTTGTTTTTGGATATAGAAACCGTTCCGCAAAGTGAGTTTTTTTCTGATCTGTCCGAAGAAACACAACATTTATTTGCCGATAAAACCCAATACCAGCGTAAAGATGATATTTCGCCTGAAGAATTTTATGAACGAGCGGGAATTTGGGCAGAGTTCGGGAAAATTGTCTGTATTTCTGTAGGGTATTTTATCATAAAAAATGCGGAACGACAGTTCAGAACCAAATCGATTGTTGGCAATGAAAAAGAATTGTTGCTGGAATTTAACCAATTGATAGAAAAACATTTTTCCAATCCGGCATTTGTATTTTGCGGACACAATATTAAAGAATTCGATATTCCGTATCTGTGTCGGAGAATGTTGATTAACGGAATCCAAATTCCTGAAAAATTACAATTGTTCGGTAGAAAACCTTGGGAAATTCCACATTTAGACACGTTGGAATTATGGAAATTTGGCGATTACAAACATTATACTTCATTAAAGTTACTCACGCATGTTTTGGGAATTCCATCACCTAAAGAAGATATTGACGGCAGCGAAGTAAGAAATGTGTATTACAACGAAAAAAATATTGAACGCATTAAAAAATATTGCGAACGCGATGTGGTTGCCGTAACACAGGTTTTTCTGCGTTTAAGAAACGAGAAACTTTTAAGTGAAGAAGAAATTGTTTCAGTATAATATTTCTGTAAGGTCAACTACAAGATGAAAAAACACCCGGATTTGATAGTGTCATAAGAAGAGTTGTTGAAAGCACAACTTGTAGAAACGTTGAGGAAATACTTTGTAATTAATAAACCATTAAGTTACAGCCACGGATATCAGAATGGTCAAAACGACCTAAAACTTCAAAAGAAAAATCGGGATGCTTTTTGCCTAAATCTTGCGTAGCAATAAACGAACACGAATTGATGTTTGCCAAATCAATCACATTGATACCACCAGTTTTTCCGTTTTCGATAATTGTTAGCGGATCCTCGGTATCGCGAATTAAAATGTCCATCCACGGCGGGCATTCAAAAATACCATCGCCTAATGAATAAGCTTGAGAAAGTAATTCGGTCATTCCATATTCAGAATGTATTTTTTCAACACCAAATCCGTTAGTTAAAATGGAGTGTAGTTCCTCACGAATCATTTCTTTGCGTTTGCCTTTCATGCCGCCGGTTTCCATAATAATGGTATTTCTCAGGTTAAAAGGTTGTAGTTCTATCAAATCTAACAAGGCATAAGTAACACCGATTAGCAACACATTTTGTCCGTTACGGTCTAATCCCGTCAGCTTTTCTGCCAGTTCATTATAATTATGCAGGTAAAAACCAGAATCGGGGTGGTTAGATCGTTCAATAAAATCCTTTGCCATATAAATTAACGAGGAACCTTCGCGTTCTAAATACGATGGCAACAAGGCTAAAACGGCATAATCTTCAATATTTCCATAAAATTTTGAAAACCCGCTACGACAACTTGCTTCGTAAAAACTTAAATCGGTTACGTGGTGTTTTGATGTGATTGTACCGGTGGTTCCGCTGCTTGTAAAGGTGGTTTGTATGGGGTTTATTGAACTTAAGATATCTTTTGATTTAAAAAATTCGATGGGTAGAAAAGGAATTTCGGTCAAATGCTTTACATTTTCAGGACTTTTCTTTAAGAGCAGACAATATTTTTGATACACTTCGTTATGCTGAAACTGAAAGCGGAATACTTTCATAGCCGTTTTGTGAAATTCTTTGGTGGTATGTATCGAAATGATATCTTCTGCTGTAAACACAATCTTTATTTTTAAAGGACAAAATTACAAATAAAAAAAGCATCTCAAAACGAGATGCTTTTAAATTATAATTCTCTAAAATTATTTAATAACCACTTTACGTGTAGCTGTTTTGCCAGCTTCGTTGATTTTTGCTACATAGATACCTGCTTTCAATGTAGAAACGTTTATTTTAGAAACGGTAGTCACATCTAATACTTTTTTACCTGTTAAATCAAATAACTGTACGTTTTTTTCTAAGGTGCTGTTAGAGGTAATGTTTAAAACGTCATTAGCAGGGTTAGGGAAGATGTTTAAACCATCGATGTTGTTTTCTTTGATTGAAAGATGATTACCTTTTCTAAATGAAATATTATCTAGAAAGATGATTCCAGAATCACCTGTTTCTTTATATGTTCTAAAGTCTAATCTAAAGTGTGTAGCTCCTGTAGGGGCGGTAACTACCATTGCTACTTCTTCCCAACCAGAAGTATCTGGCATATAACCAGAGGGCTTTAAATCTGTTGAAGGTCCAACTTCTGCGTTATTAGTATTATCTCTCCAAATTCCCCAATGTCTAAATCTTGCATCTGTAGATTCATCTTTATACCAATACGTAAAAGTATATTCTTCACCTTCTTCAACAGCAAAGTCAGAAAGTTTTAATTGCACGTTTCCTGTTCCTGCTGGAGCAGTGATTTTAGCTGATTTTGCCCCATCTTGAAAGTCTGTGGTTTCTTCTATTACAGTTCCACCATTTGCTGGAATTGAAATAGTCCAATCATTAGGCTCCCCAGCAGTCCAATTTTCAAAAGAATGATTAGGAATTAAATTGGTCTGAGCATTCGCAGCAAAAGAAGCTGCAATAATTGTAACTAAAGTGTAAAATTTTCTCATATCTAATTAATTTTAATTTATTATTCAAAATTACTGTAATTACTGTTGGTGTAAAAACCGGCTGTGTTAATAAATTGTTTCTATTTAGGTATAAAAAAAGCCCGTAAGAATTTCTTACAGACCTGTAGTTTATTTGATAATTATTTTACGGGTAATGCTGTTGTTTTTTTCTGACAGTTTTAAAATGTAAACCCCCGCTTTTAAATTACTTACGTTAAGTTCTTTTTGGTAATTGTTCATTTCGGTTACCAAAATTCGTTTGCCCAACATGTCATAAAGTTCAATGGTTTTAGACGAACTGTTTTCGGCGTTGACATAAATTTTTCCGCCGGTAACAGGGTTCGGATAAATCTGAACTTTTTCTAAAGGGTTTTCGGTTTTTGTTTGTTCTGCTATTCCGCTGTTTTTGGCTGTTTGTGCTTGCACAGAAAAGCTTGTGATAATAAACAGTAAGAATATATATAAGTATTTTTCTTTCATAAATCAATTTTCAATACGTAAATGTACAAAATAAATATCAAATAAAATACCAAAAAAATAACCTCAAGTAAAAATTTGAGGTTATTTATGAAAAATTTGTGAAATTTATTACAATCCAACAGTCCAGCCTTGTGTCCAAGTAGGTGCTGCTGTTCCGTTTCCGGCTCCTGTAGCATCAGCGTTTTCGGTAAATACGGCACTTACATCAACCGATGCACCTGCATTATCTTTCCCTTTTGATTTTGTAATTACATTGTCAAATTTAACATTTGTAATTTTTAATTTTCCTGTGCCAATAGCTGCAATTGTGGCATCGTGTTCAATGTTAAAACCAGTACCCCAGTTGCTTAATACCACGTTATCTATATTGGCATACGTACCTACACGTAATTTCATAGCATCCGGTTCTTCGCCTGTTGCACCACGACCTATCAACGTAAGGTTTTTAATGGTTGGGTTAGAAATTGGGGTTGCCAAATTGTCATTAGAGTTGTTGTCAGCTTCAATTCCGCGGTTACCCATATCGTTTCTTTCTTTAGCGTACCAAAATTCGTTGTTTCCGCTCCATCCTTCTGTCCAGTCAAACTGATCGTCTTCGTTGTTTGATGATACAATGTATTTTGTGTTTACTGTTCCTCCAAAAAATTCAATACCGTCGTCAGATCCATTGTGCAACTGAACGTATTCTATAGTTGTTCCGTTCCCTACACCAAATAACGACAAGCCGTTAAACTCTTTATCAGCACTGAAAAGTGCTCCTGCATATTCAACTCTTAAATATTTGATAGAACCTGAATTATCAGCAGCATCAGATCCACCGTAAGTTAAATCGGCAACTTCAGATGTAGCAGAAGCTCCTTTGTTAATAGGTGCTTTACCACAAATTACTAAACCACCCCAGTTACCCGGCGTTTTGTCTTTTCCGGTTAAAACAACAGGATTGCTGCTTGTACCGTTAATTTCTATTTTACCGCCTTGTGCAACAGCGATGTATGATGAAGTTCCGCCGGTTCCAACAATTACGGTTCCCGCCGGAACTACCAATTTAGCACCATTTGCAATTACTAACTTACCTGTTAACTGATATTCTTGTGAAGCATCTAATGTTACGGTTCCTTTAGTTATGGTTCCTTCAAATTTATTTACATCTACTTTAAAATCGCTTGTTTGTTCTGTTGGTTTTGGATCTTCATTGTCATCGCAACTAACTGCTCCTAAAACTAAAGACGACATTAATAAGATTCCGAATAATGATTTTACTGTTTTTTTCATAATTTACTTAAAATAATTTTATTGTTTTTTATTTGATACAAAGTTGTTGAATGTGTGTTTTTTAAATGTTAACCGGTTGTTATTTAATTATTTTGAATTTTTACCGATTGTTAGTTTTTTGTTATGCGGTTTATAAGATTAAATAAAAAATCCTGTAAGCCATTTTTGTTACAGGATTTTTTTATATTAAAAATTATAATTTAATGAGATGCTGAATACAGAGCCCAATTTATAAGAACGTACCAAATGATCTTGATCTAAATTCTGCTGCACTCTGTCGATACTTGGGTTTAAAAGATTTTTGGCAGATAAACCCATTCCAAAGTTTTCATTGAACTTTGTTTTAAAGATAAAATCAAGCATTCCAAAACCTTTATCAACCAAGTTTCCTTTTTGTTCGTTTCCAAGGGCGTAAATTCGGTCCGAATTGTAATTGTACGTTAAAGTTGCCATAATGTTTTTATCGTTCCAGGCTTTAAAGTACGTTACATCGGCATTTCCTAAAAATTCTGAAGCCCCTGTAAATTTAGCCTCGGTATGCGTAAAGTTTACATTCAACCCCGGATTTTCGCGTGCCACTTTTTCGGCATCTAATTCCTGATTGGTTTTCATATAAGCGGCGTTAATTCCAAACGAAAGTTTATTGTCGTTATCATCATTAAAATAAACCAAGTTTTTACGCAATTCTACTTCAATACCAGTTACGTGTCCCCAATCGCCGGTATTTAAATAGGTGATATCGTTAGATGAAGAAGCAATGTTTGTGGTATTGATTGGATTTTGGATGTATTTTCCAAAAACGGTTGCCGAAATAACCTCGTCGTTTTGCGGAAAATATTCCCATTTTAAATCAACATTGTAGTTGTCTGATGCGTAAAGGTATTGGTTTCCAAAAACGGTTTCGTCAACATTTTCATACAAAAAGCGCGCACGTTCTTTAAACTGTGGTAAGGTGTATGTTTTTGATGCAGCCAAACGCAGATTTTGTACACCGTTTACTTCATATTTTAAATTTAAGTTTGGTAAAAACGCATTTTTCTCAAATAAGTTATTGTTTTCGGTATTGTCTAATTGCGTTTTCCAAGCTACATCCTGACTGATTTTTTCATAACGGATGCCCACAACAGCTGATAATTTTGGCGATAATTGATAAGCTGCCGTAGCAAAACCGGCGTGGGTTTTAGCGTCTCCGTTGTAATACTGTGGTTCTAAAGCATTGGCGCCATCACCTCTAAAAGTTACCAGTTTAAACAAACCGGCATCCATATTTTCCTGATTAAAAATTTGATCTACCTGATTTGGTTGTGCAATAAGGTTAGAACTGCTTATTTCGTAATTAAACTGTACCGCATTAAAATCTCTCTTTTTAAAACGACCGTTATAACCTATGGTTAAATTTCCTTTGTAAGAACCATCTTCTGTTTTAGCGAATTTATGATCAACCGAAGCGTTTACTGCGATTTCTTTTTCGTTTAGCGAATGAAAATAACGGTGATTATCAGACCGTGCCTGACGTACAATTACATAATCGTTAGCATCACTGTCCCAACGCATCGTGTTTTGTGTACGATCGGGCATATTGCTGTCGATATTGTTTAACGATGCCCCCCAGTTAAAAGTGGTTTGGTCGTTTAAAACGTGTTTTCCTAATAACTGATGAACCATTAACTGATCTTGTGTATAAGTATTTCGTTGAATGATTCCGCCAACAGCACTTTCGGCTTTATCAACCATATATCCGCTGTAAATATCATTGTTAAGGCTTGAACCGTTTACAAACAAAAAGTTATAAGCTAATGTATTGTTTGCATTAATTTCATAATTGGCATTTAACATACCGGTGGTATTGGTATTGTAGCTGTATGTTTTTTGTGTTAGGTTTTTTGAGGCAAAACCTTGTGCGTTAATGGTTTTGTTTAATCCTTCTTTGTATTTAAATTCATTGCCAAAGTTTGCTGTTGCAAAAATATCCAGCTTTCCTTCAGAACCAATAAAAAACGATTTTCCTCCGTTAAATCCAATACTGCTACCAAACGGAACGTTTCTTTTTCCGGTATCAAAAGGTGTAAAAGAAGTGTGATTGTTTAACGTATTTGGTTGGTTGTTTTTACTGAAACCCAATGAATTTCGGCCTTCTTGTAAATAAAAATCTTTTTGTCCTAAAGCGTTGGTATTGGCATTTGCACCTAAATTTACAGAGAAAAAACCGGTTTCGGTATTCTTTTTTGATACAATATCAACTGTTGCTCCACCAAAATCGCCGCTGTTTCGGGCAAGATAGGTTTTATCAATTGAAATATATTCAACAATATTAGTAGAAAATAAATCTAAATCAATATTTTTCTTATCAGGATTGTTTGATACCAATGGCAACCCGTTCATTGTAGTACTATTATATCGGTCGCCTAATCCGCGAACAAAAATACCGCCGGTACTTTCCTGTTTGTTTACGCCTGTGGTTTTTGTAACTGCCGCGGCTACATCGCTAACACCTTTGCGGGATAATTCTTGTGAACCGATCTGCTGTTTTATTTCTAATGATTTACGTTGCTCGTTTAATAAAGCCGATTCAGATGATTTTCTGTTGTTAACAGTAATAACAAGCTCATCTAAATTGCCTTCTTCTGGTATTAAATTGATAGTAATTTCTTGCGGTGTTTCGGTTTCGTATGGCATAACATACGTTTGATAACCGGTGTATGAGGCCTCAATTAAATAAGAACCCTGATTGCATTCAATTTCAAAATAACCATTTTCATCTGCTTCTGCACCCCAATCGGTATTTTGTAACATTACGGTTGCATAGGGTAGAGGTTCGTTATTATTAGCCGAATCGTAAATGTGACCTTTAATTGTTTGATGCTCTTGCGCATAAGTTGCTACTCCAAATAAAAAAGCAGCGGCCAAAAAGTTTAATTTCATTTTGTGTGTGTTGTAATTTTCGATGCAAAGGAATTACCTGAAAGTTATTGAAGTGTTATTACAAGTTTACTAATAAGTTGGTTTTATGTAACTAAAGTGTTAACATATTAAATAATCGTTAAGTAGTTGTTTGTTTTTTATTTATCCTTAATTTTACACCATAAAACAACACAAAAAAATGAAAAATAAGGATATTAAAATCTTATTGGTTGATGACGATGCGGATATTCTGGAAATTGTAGGCTTTAATTTAGAAGCAGAAAATTATCAGGTTTATACGGCAAAAAATGGTAAAGAAGCATTAACCGTTGCTAAAAAAGAACTTCCTAATTTGGTGATTCTTGATGTAATGATGCCCGAAATGGACGGTATTGAAACATGCGAACACATGCGAAAAATGCCCGAATTGAACAATACCATTATTACCTTTTTAACCGCTCGTGGTGAAGATTATTCGCAGGTTGCCGGTTTTGATGTAGGTGCCGATGATTATATTACCAAACCCATTAAGCCAAAATTATTGGTAAGCAAAGTAAAAGCATTGCTGCGCCGCATTAAAGAAGGTACGGTTTCAGAAGATGTTTTAAAAATTGGCGATATTGAAATTAACCGCGAAGAATATAAAATCATCAAAGACCAACAAGAAATTATCCTTCCGCGTAAAGAATTTGAATTATTTTATCTTTTGGCATCAAAACCCGGTAAAGTATTTAAACGCGAAGAAATTCTTGACAGAGTTTGGGGTAACGAGGTGATTGTTGGCGGCAGAACCATTGATGTACACATTAGAAAATTACGCGAAAAAATTGGTGACGAGTTGTTTAAAACCATCAAAGGCGTAGGTTATAAATTAGAGGTTTAATGGGCATAAAATACCGTAAATCTTATAAGTTTGCAGTAAAATCATCCGTAGTAATTACCCTTTTTAGTACATTGCTTTTGCTGGTACTGCAGTATTTATTTTTTAATATAAACATGCTTTTTACAGTAACATTTACGTTGCTGTTTTTTGCATTCAGCTTTTTTGTGTTACAATACCGCGTAGAACGATTTATTTACCGCCGCATTCAAAAAATCTACAAAGAGGTCAGTATATTGGACGAATCGGTTTTAAGAAACCAGCCTGTAACAACCGATATGCAAACGCTGATGTATGAAGTAAATAAGTTTGCATCAGATAAGAAAATTGAAATTGAATCTTTAAAAGTTCAGGAAGAATACCGTAGAGAATTCATCGGAAATGTGGCACACGAATTAAAAACCCCGCTTTTTACGGTGCAAGGATATGTTTCTACGTTGTTAGACGGCGTGAAAGACAAAGCCATCCGCAAAAAATATCTGGAACGTGCCGATAAAGGCATCGAACGTTTAATTGATATCGTAAGTGATTTGGACATGATTACCAAGTTAGAAACGAACGAGTTAAAATTAAACAAGCAAACATTTGATATTGTAGCGCTTTTTCAGAATGTTTTTGACCTTTTAGAAATGAAAGCCGACAAAAAAGATATTACCTTAATGTTTGACAAAGATCATTACCGGTCAATTTACGTAAACGGTGATCGCGAAAAAATCAATCAGGTAGTGTTAAATTTAATTGATAACTCGATAAAATACGGAAAAGAAAACGGCACCACCGAAGTTTCTATTGAAGGGTTGACCGATAAAAAATTACTGATCAGAATTACCGATAATGGCTACGGAATAGAAAAAAAGCACATCCCGCGGTTATTTGAGCGTTTTTACCGTACCGATGCCAGCAGATCACGTGATATTGGCGGTTCAGGGTTAGGATTATCCATTGTAAAACACATTATCGAAGCCCACAACGAGCACATTTATGTAGAAAGTAAAGTAGGCGTAGGCTCTGAATTTTCATTTACTATAGAAAAAGCTGTTAAAAAATAACAGCTTTTTTTATTGTATCAGTAAAGAATTTATCCAATAATTTTAGTGTTATGAGCATTCAGGACATACCCCCGACAACGTAAAATTTACATTGTGAATTTTATATTTTTCAGGTAATTTAAAAGAAGGTTCAACATCTTCAATACAGGTCACTGTATGGCATTGTTCACAGCTGAAATGGATATGGTTATGGTGATGCTCAACAGTTGAACAATCATGACAGGCAGCATATTTTATAGCGCCATCAATAGTTACAATTTTGTGTATCAAATCTTCTTCTATCAATCGGTCCAATACCCGATAAATTGTAACTCTATCACAAAAATCATCTAATAATTGATGAATTTCAGAATGTGACAACGCTATTTTTGAATCAGTTATAACATTAAGTATCTTGGTTTTAGCTATTGTATTCCGACTTTTTTTCATTTTTTACAATTATTTATTGCAACAATGTTGCGATTGCAAATATAATACATATTTTTGCAACATAATTGCATTAATGGATTTATTAACTAAACCTCAAAAAATGATTACAACTCAAAATGTTACGTTTTCGTATGGCGCTGACCAACATTTTCAATTTCCCGATATTGATTGCCCCGACGGGCACACACTATTGGTTACAGGAAATTCGGGTACAGGGAAAACAACGCTCCTGCATCTTTTGGGAGGATTGTTAAAGCCTGAAAGTGGTGAAATTCTTATCAATAATCAGGATATTCATCAGCTAAATGCTTCAAAACAAGATGCGTTTCGAGGAAGTTCCGTTGGTATGGTGTTGCAAAAATCATTTTTTATCGAAGCTCTTTCTGTTTTGGATAACGTTGTTTTAGCCTCGTGGATTGCCAAAGGTAGAAAAGACAAACGGCAGGCGTTGGAGATTTTGAACGATCTAGGTTTAAAAGACCACATGCATAAACTTCCAAGCCAATTAAGTATCGGGCAGCAGCAGCGGGTCAATATTGCACGGGCATTAATCAATAATCCGTCGGTTATTTTGGCTGATGAGCCCACATCAAGCTTAGACGATGACAATGCGTCAATTGTTGCTCGATTATTAAGTGATTTAGCCAAAGAATATCAATCTTCTTTAATCATCGTAACACACGACCAACGACTAAAAACATTGTTTAACCGTCAAATATCTTTGGTATGATTGGGAAAATAGCGTGGAAAAATATGTGGTTCAAACCGTTGAATACTTTTTTGAGTATTATTCTTTTAACGGCATCGGTTTCCATTATTTCGATTTTGATACTGTTGCAGAAACAGTTCGAGGAAAAGTTTTCATCGTCAATGGATAATATTGACTTGGTTTTGGGAGCAAAAGGAAGTCCGTTACAGCTGATTTTATCATCGGTTTATCAGATTGATGCACCTCCGGGAAACATCTCTTATGCCGAAGCCGAAACGTGGATGAAAAATCCGATGGTTGAAAGTGCCGTTCCGCTGGCATATGGGGATAATTACCTGGGGTACAAGATTGTCGGAACGAATGACAATTACTTAAAACATTTTGATTTAACCGTTACAGAGGGGACATCGTTTACTAAAGATTTTGAAGTAGTTATCGGAACTGATATTGCCTTGAAAGCAGGTTTAAAGATAGGAGATACATTTTTCGGAACCCACGGAGATACGGAAGATGGCGAAGTTCACGATGACCACGCCTATAAAGTTGTCGGTATTTTGGAATCATCGGGCAAAGTTGCCGACCAGTTGATATTATGTACTATTGAATCGGTGTGGCATATGCACGAGCATCACGACCACAATCATGATGAAGAAGACAGAGATCATCAAAATCACGATGAAGTATCATCGGAACATAAAGAAAAAGAAATTACGGCAGTACTTTTGAAAATGCGTAATAATATGGCAAAGATGACCTGGCAGCGGATTGTTCCTCAGAATACTGAAATGCAGGCGGCATCTCCGGCAATAGAAGTAAACAGATTGTTTACGTTGTTTGGAGTTGGAATTTCTGCCTTGAAATATCTTGCTTATGGTATAATGCTCATATCGGGGATAAGCATCTTTGTTGCATTATACAACACACTTAAAGAACGTCAGTACGAGTTTGCTTTGTTACGTATTTCAGGCGCTTCAAAATTTCAGCTATTGTGGCTGGTACTTCTGGAAAGTATCTTGTTATGTATTATCGGGTTTGTCCTTGGTATTGTCTTTGGCAGAATAGGACTATATTTCCTGTCGGTTTCGGCAGAAGCAGAATTTAAAATGGCATTTAATCCGTTTGAATTTATGTGGAAAAAGGAAGGGTCACTTTTTGTAGCAACATTAGCCGTGGGTATCATCGCAGCTCTTATTCCGGCAGTAAAAGCCTATTCATTAAATATTTCAAAAACATTGGCAAATGCTTAAAAAATCAATTATAGGGTTATATTTAGGAACGGCTGTTTTCCTAATGAGTTTTAGTTCTGAAACGAACAATTCAAAAAATATAGATTTTCAGAAACAATCTCGTGTCGAAATTATGTGGGATCAATTAGGCAATATCAGCAAAAGCCTGCAGGTTATGTCTAATTACAGTAACGTTATCAAAGAGTCGTTGCACGGAAGAGAAATAAAAATCAGCGGTTTTATTATTCCTGTCGATGCTAAATCGTATGTTCTTAGCAAAAATGTATTCTCGCACTGTTTCTTTTGTAGTACTGCAGGTGTTGAGACTATTATGGGGATTGATTTTAAAGGCAAAACCCCCCGCTTAAAAACGGATACTTTCGTTACATTGGAAGGAACATTTTTTTATAACGACAAAGATAAAGATGACTGGCTGTTCAACATACATAATGCTGTAATAACCGATAAAAAATAAATGATGCCGGTTATGTAGAATTAGTTTAACATTTTCATCTCTTTTTTCATAATTAGATTAAACATAACCGGTTTTTTATTTAATGGTTGCGCTCTGTACATCATGTATTTATTATGGCTCTTAAAAAAAGATTACCAACAATCCATTTACTTATTATCATATTATCAACTTTTCTGTTGTATATCGGATTAAGTAATAATATCGCTCAACGTTCGAAAACATTCGGAAAAAATATTCAAAAACAACAAATAACAGAAAAAGAAAATCATACGGATATTGAAAGCTATACAGAACCCTATCAACTTACGTGGTCTATACTTGAAAATATAGATTTTACAGAGAAAGACGACGCTTTCTACGGACTGATGCTTTATCCGGTTTTAACTGAAAACCTCCGCCAAAAAAAAGGCAAAACTATACAGCTTAGCGGTTATATTATCCCCATGGATGATGAAACCTATGTTTTAAGCAAAAACGTAATGGCATCTTGTTTCTTTTGTGGCGTGGGCGGTGCTGAAACCATTGTCGGGCTAAATTTCAAAGGAGAGATCCCACGTTTGGCAACGGATACTTATTTAACGATACAAGGGGTTTTTACCAGTAACGAAACCAATCCGGACGACTGGATTTACACTATTGAGCAAGCAATTATTATTAAAAAAGAAAAATAAAAAACAATGTCATTAAAAGAAACTACAAAAAAATATGACCTGATAGGAATGTCCGCTGCCTTTTTGTGCATGATACATTGCGTTGTATTTCCGTTACTCATTTTTATTCCAATCGGAATTTCGCACAATCCTTATATAGACCTTGCCTTTTTACTGATAGGAATATGGAGTGTGTATAAAACAACAAAGAACAGCCATTCGCTTTTACTGAAGTGTATATTATGGAGCTCAGTTGTTCTTATTTCTTTTTCTGTAATCGTTCATATTCTGTTTCACTGGCATAACCCTGCAATGTATATCGGTGCTTTTGGATTAATTGTCGGGCATCTTATCAATTTTAACCATCATAGAATATCGTATAAATGACAAACAAAAAACTTCCCGTTACCGTTTTGAGCGGTTTTCTCGGAGCAGAAAAAACAACCCTGCTCAACCACGTTTTGCATAACAAAGACGGGCTGAAAGTAGCCGTTATCGTAAACGATATGAGCGAAGTAAACGTGGATGCAAGATTGGTAGAAAACCAAAATACCCTTTCACGAACAGAAGAAAAATTAGTGGAAATGAGCAACGGCTGTATCTGTTGTACACTTCGGGAAGATTTGATGGTAGAAGTGGAAAAACTGGCTAAAGAAAAACGTTTTGACTATCTGCTGATTGAAAGCACCGGTATCAGCGAGCCTGTGCCTGTTGCTCAAACATTCTCTTATGTAGATGAAGAAAACGGAATTGACCTTTCGCGTTTCAGCTTTATTGACACAATGGTTACGGTAGTGGATTGTTTTAATTTCTTCAAAGATTTTGGTACAAACGAACTCTTGCAAGACCGTAACCTGACCGATATGGAGGGAGATTACAGGACAATCGTGAATTTACTGACCGACCAGATTGAATTTGCCAACGTCATTATCCTGAACAAAACCGATTTGGTAGATGCAGCTACTGTTGGGTTATTAAAAGCTGCCATCCACAAATTGAATCCGGGTGCGAAAATCATTACTTCCGAATTCGGAAAAGTCAAACCATCTGAAATTTTGAACACCAAACTTTTTGACTTTGAAGAAGCAGAAAATTCGGCCGGTTGGCAGAAAGAATTAGAAGCAGAATACCACACACCCGAAACGGATGAATATGGAATAAGTTCTTTTGTTTTTAGAAATCAAAAGCCGTTCCACCCCGAAAGGTTTTGGGAATATCTAAATGAACAATATCCAAGCGGGATTATCAGAGCCAAAGGTTTGTTTTGGTTGGCTTCACGTCCCAATGATGCAATTAATTTTTCGCAGGCAGGCGGTTCGTCCCGCATAGAAAGAGCAGGCGTTTGGTGGTGCAGTATGCTGTTTAACGAACGAATGAAATATGCCTCTTTTGTTCACAATCAGGATGTGATAGAAGAGCGGTGGAGCAGGCAATGGGGAGACCGAATGAACGAGATGGTCTTTATCGGGCAGGACATTGATAAGGAAAAGATGGTTGCCGATTTGGAAAAATGCTTGTTGCAGTATGATGAACAATATATGTTTGATGATAACATAAAGTTTAAAGACCCTTTTCCAAAAGATATATAAAATGAGCAATAAAATAACCAGACGTGAAATCATCAAACAAGGAGGGCTTGCTTTAACCGCATTGGCTTTACCTTTTCCATTAACAGCTTTTCCAAAATTTGACAATATGAAAGATAATAAAGAATTTGATGTAATCATCATAGGCGGGAGTTATGCAGGGCTTTCTGCAGCAATGGCATTAGGCCGTTCAATGAGAAATGTTTTGATTATCGACAGCGGAAAACCTTGCAACCGGTACACACCGCATTCGCATAATTTTATTACACAAGACGGAGCCGTACCGGGCGAAATTGCTGCCAAAGCTAAAGAACAAGTCTTGAAATACGATACTGTAAAATTCTTTGAAGGTCTTGCTGTTGACGGAAGGAAAACAGAAATCGGTTTTGAAATTGCCATAGATTCAGGAGAGAAATTTTCTTCTAAAAAACTTGTTTTCGCAACCGGAGTAAAAGATGTTTTTCCCGATATAAAAGGTTTTCAAGATTGTTGGGGAAAGACCGTAATTCATTGTCCCTATTGCCACGGTTATGAATTTAAAGGAGAGAAAACAGTTGTTCTGGCTAACGGTGAACGGGCTTTTCACGTAACGGCTTTGGTCAAAAGTCTTACAGATAAAATTACCATTATTACACAAGGAACACCCGATTTTAAAGAAGAGCAATTAATAAAATTACAGAAAAACAAAATCCGAATCATTGAAAAGGAAGTTGCCGAAATTAAACATCAGAACGGAGAAGTAGAAGCGCTGATTTTCAAAGACGGAACAAAAGAAAATGTAAGTGCGGTGTATGCAGCAATTCCGTTTGAACAGCATTGCAAAATTCCGTTGGATTTAGGTTGTGAAATCACTGAAATGGGACATATCAAAGTAGATCTGTTTCAAAAAACGACAATTCCCGGTATGTATGCCTGTGGAGATAATTCCAGCCCCATGCGTTCGGTTGCGAATGCAGTAGCCATAGGAAATTTAACAGGTGCAATGGTCAACAATGAAATAACGGCAGAGCAATTTTAATAAAGGTAAAACAAGCGTAGGTTCTGAATTTTATTGCCCGTAAAATTTTAAAAACGGGCATTTATTGTATTTTTGCTAAAATTTACAAGAAGTGGGAAGCAAAAATAAATTGAAACGCTTTAAAGAAAACGAAACGTTTTCAAATGTTTATCAGCCAAGCAGAGAAGAAGTAATCAATGATACCTTAAGCTTAAAAGGCAACTGGAACAAAGAAGTTTTTAAGAACAATAACCCAATTGTTTTAGAATTAGGTTGTGGTAAAGGCGAATATTCGGTAGCATTGGCACGCAAATACCCGGATACCAATTTTATCGGGATTGATATTAAAGGATCACGGTTTTGGCGGGGTGCTAAAACTGCGATTGAAGATCATTTACCAAACGTAGCTTTTTTGCGTACACAGATTGAGTTGATTGAGAATTGTTTTGCACAGGGAGAAGTAGATGAAATCTGGATTACCTTTCCCGATCCGCAAATTAAATACAAACGTACCAAACATCGTTTAACAAACGAAGAGTTTTTGGCGCGATATAAAAATATCCTGAAACCTGAAGGTATCATCAATCTTAAGACCGATAGCGAATTTATGCACGGCTATACCTTGGGATTATTACACGGTGCCGGACACAAGGTGTTGTATGCCAACCATAATGTATATAGAAACGAAGGTGCACCCGAAGTGGTTACTGCCATTCAAACATTTTATGAATCTCAGTATTTAGAGCAAAACAAGCCTATTACTTACATTAAATTCCAGTTAAGATTATGAACTATCTGCTTCCTTTTCTCACAGGAATTGGTGCTTCTATTTTAGGAACACTGCTGCCGGGTATTTTAAATGCCACGGTGGTTAAAATTTCTAAAGAAGAGGGAATGAAGAATGCCTATCATTTTATGCTGGGTACGTTTGTAATCATTGCATTACAGACCTATCTGGCAGTTTTCTTTGCTAAGATCATAGACCGAAGCGTATTTATTACCAATATTTTGCGCGAAATAGGGTTTGTGGTATTTTTAATCTTAACCATTTATTTCTTTACGGTAAAACCTAAAAAACAGATAAAAGCCAAAGTAAATATAAAACGGAAAAGGTTCACACAAGGCATTTTACTGGCTTTAATAAATGTTTTTCCTATATTTTATTATGTATTTATAACCGTTACCGTTTTAAACCGTAATTTGTACGAAATTAATTATATTAGCAATATTTTATTGACAATTGGTGTTTTACTGGGCACGTTTTTAACCTTTATGTTTTACATTAATCTGTTTAAAAAAACGGTGGTCGAAGAAAGTTTTGTGTTACAGAACATTAATAAAATTATGGGCTGTATCACTGCGGTAATCACCATTTTTAATTTTTGTAAATTGTTTTTATAGACGGTGGTGGAAAAAGATTTTTTTCAGAAAGTTTATGAAGTGGTAAAACAAATTCCGTATGGAAAAATTACTACTTACGGAGCTATTGCTAAAAAAATCGGAGTAGCTCGTTCTGCCCGGATGGTAGGCTATGCCTTAAACGCATCAGGTTTAGGGTTAGATATCCCGGCACATAGAGTAGTAAACCGCAAAGGTGTTTTAACAGGCAAACATCATTTTCAGGGAACGAATTTAATGCAGCAGTTATTAGAAAGCGAAGGTGTTAAAGTAAAAAACAATACCGTTCAAAATTTTGATGATTATTTTTGGGAGCCTTGAAAAATATAAAAAGGTTCTTGCTCTAATCTGCTTTTAAAATCCAATCTTCAATTTTTCCTTTAGCCAAACTATACGTATTAGGGATAGCCTTTTGTAATATAGATAAACGGTTTAAATCTTCTTGATCCAAATCACTAAATTGATTATAATGTTTGGTATCAGCATTGTCAATGATTTTGTTGATAATGTCCCATAATAGTAGGCTTTCTTCTTCTTCTGTAAACATATTTTATATTTTATTAATTAGTTAAAATTACCTATAATATATTAGATAGTCTCGTAATGTATATTCAAATGATTTTGGGATATTGTATTGAAGTAATAGTTTTGTGACTTCATCATCATAAGTAGAAAGATCTCCTTGAGTATCTGAAAGACGTGAATAAATACTGTCCATCTTTTCGTTGATATCGTATATATCTGTATTACGTTCTTTTAAAAAATTAACGAACATTAAATGTTCTTCGCCATTTACAGGATTATTTAAAAATTCAATTTTATTGTCTTTATATTTGATGTTGACTTCATTATCAATTTCAGAGTCTATTAGGGAAGCAATCCATTGATTACCTAAGTCAATGTTCGCAATTCTTTTTGAGGAGTACAATGTAATACCTTTTTTAGAATTGGTTTGGTTTCTAATTAACAAGAGCACCTTGTCTATATTCTCTACATTATATGTTTTAACATCATAGTAAGCAATTGTGCCTCGGAAACGATCATCATTATCAATAATTTCATAATGAAAATCGTCTTTTGTATTTTCTAAATCTTTTATACTATATTTTACTCTTTCGACTTTTCTTTTATTAAAATAAAACCTTTCAACATATATATCTGGTTTGTTTACAAGTTGCTTTTCTTCTTGCGAAGACTTTTTATTTTCTGGTTGAAAATCAATTAAAGCTAAAAACATTGCGAATAAAGCAAAAGATAAAATCCAATATCCAAATACTTTTAATCTGGTAGGTTTTTTTTTCCATCGTAATACCAAAGAAGGTTTGAAAAGCCCAACAATTAACAGAATAAAAAGGACAAAACATAAAAGTTCTAAAAAAGTAGTCATATTTATAAGTTTTAAATAAGAGCGCCAAAATAAAAGTATTTTATTGCTTTTGTAATTTCAAAGATGTATGTTTGTATTCATAATTTGTATAAATAAATACACAATATGAATAAAATAGGGTTTAATATTCGAAAAATAAGAGAGTCAAAAGGCTTTTCTCAAGACTATATGGCAAATGTATTAGACATCAGTCAGGCTTCTTATGCACGCATAGAAAATGAAGATACAAAAGTAACTGTGGACAGATTATACAAAATCGCAGAAGTATTAGATACCAATATTATTGATTTTTTTAATACAGACCGAATGATTATTCAAAATCAAAATAATTATGAAGGTTCTTATGGAAATGGTTATGTAAAGAACCTTACAATTGAAAATAAAGAAATTTATGAAAAATTGCTGAAAAGTAAAGATGAGCAAATAGAGGTACTTACTAAATTGATAGAAAAACATTTTAAATAGCAAATAAAAACTCCGTCAAAGTTTTAAACTCAGACGGAGTTATTATTAAAAAATTTTCATTACTTCAATGCGTTCAGTGCATTGTTATAATCTGGTTCCTGACCAATTTCGGGTACTTGTTCATTATATACCACATTTCCTTCAGAGTTTACCACCACCACTGCTCTGCTTAACAATCCATTTAAAGGACCATCGGTCATTTTTACGCCATAAGCATCGCTAAATTCGTTGTTTTTAAAATCAGATAACGTTTCAACGTTCTGTAAACCTTCGGCAGCGCAAAAACGCGACAATGCAAAAGGCAGATCTTTAGAAACACATAAAACAACCGTGTTATCTGCTGCCGAAACTTTTTCGTTAAACGTGCGGACAGATTGTGCACAAACGCCGGTATCAACACTTGGAAAAATATTTAAGACCACGTTTTTACCTTTGTAATCGCTTAACGATTTTTCAGATAAATCGCCGGCTGTTAGTTTAAAATCAGGAGCTTTAGAACCTATTTCCGGTAATTTTCCTGAAGTATTCACCGGATTTCCTTTAAAAGTGATTTGTGACATAATTTATTTATTTTTTGTTTCTATAAAATTACAGCTATTTTTAAATAAAGGCTATAATGGCTCTAAATCTTTTTATTTAATTAACACCCATCATCTCACACCCAACGTTCCACATAATTTATTAAATCATTAACTTTAAAGTTTAACAAATTCGTGTTATCTTTGTAATTTAAAATTATTCTACATAAGTTGTTTAAGAACAGATTTTTAAACAGCATTATTTTAAGATGAGTTCAATGAAATTAGATAGAAAAGAAATATTGTCGGCTTTAGAAACCATTTCTGTTGCAGGCGAAGGTAAAAATATGGTCGAAAGCGGTGCGGTTCAAAACGTAATGACTTTTGGCGACGAAGTGGTGGTTGATGTTACGTTGCACACACCGGCTTTACATATTAAAAAACGTGCCGAAGTAGATATCATGAAAGTAATTCACGAAAAAATCTACGATAAAGCAAAAGTAAAAGTAAACATCAAAGTAGAAACTCCTGAAAAACCTGAGATCAAAGGGAAATCGATTCCGGGAATCAGTAATATTATTGCTGTTTCATCAGGAAAAGGAGGTGTTGGTAAATCAACAATCACAGCCAATTTAGCGGTTACTTTAGCCAATATGGGTTTTAAAGTAGGTGTGTTAGATGCCGATATTTACGGGCCATCGATGCCGATTATGTTCGATGTAGAAAAATCAAAACCTATTTCGGTTGATGTAGATGGCAAATCAAAAATGAAACCCATTGTAAGCTATGGCGTTGAATTATTGTCGATTGGTTTCTTTACAAGTCCCGATCAGGCGGTAATCTGGCGTGGACCAATGGCTTCTAAAGCCTTAAACCAGATGATCTTTGATGCAGATTGGGGCGAATTAGACTTCTTGTTGTTAGATTTACCACCGGGAACAGGCGATATTCACTTATCAATAATGCAGTCGCTTCCTATTACAGGAGCCGTTGTGGTAAGCACTCCGCAAGCAGTGGCTTTGGCCGATGCTAAAAAAGGTGTATCAATGTTTATGGCAGAAAGCATCAACGTGCCGGTTTTAGGAATTATTGAAAATATGGCGTATTTTACACCGGCAGAATTACCGGAAAACAAATATTATATCTTTGGGCAGGAGGGTGCTAAGAATCTGGCAGCAGATTTAGATGTTCCGTTCCTTGGCGAAGTACCAATTGTTCAAAGCATTCGCGAAGCAGGAGATTACGGAAGACCGGCGGCTCTGCAAGACGCATCTGTGGTAGCTGATGCTTTTGTTGAAATCGCTAAAAATGTAGTATCGCAAACTGTTTTAAGAAATGATTCGCTGCCACCAACCGAAGCAATTAAAATTACAACAATGGCAGGTTGTTCTGCTGTTAAAAAATAAGTTTCAAAATAAAATATCAAGCAAAATGGCTTCAGAAACTATCAAAGAAAATGTAGAAAAAGCGTTAGAGGAAATCCGTCCGTTTTTAAAATCCGATGGCGGAGATATAACGCTGGTTTCTATTGAAGACGACAAACACGTTAAAGTTCGTTTAGAAGGTGCCTGTACGTCTTGTAAAATCAATCAAATGACATTGAAAGCAGGCGTAGAGACCACTATTAAAAAATATGCGCCCGAAATAGAAACGGTTGAAAACCTTAACGTATAACTGAAATTAGTGGTAAATGAATGATATTTATCACTTTTTTTATGCTTATACCTCTTTAATTTTATATAAAACTTAATTTATGATCGAAACTGATATATTGATAATCGGTGCCGGACCAACAGGACTTTTTGCTGTGTTCGAAGCCGGATTATTAAAATTACGCTGTCATATAATTGACGGATTACCACAACCCGGCGGACAATTAACCGAATTATACCCTAAAAAACCCATCTTCGATATTCCGGGCTATCCATCGGTAGGAGCAGCCGAATTGATTGATAATCTAATGGAACAAATCAAACAGTTTGAACCGGGATTTACCTTAAACGAAGTGGCTGAAACCATTGATAAGTTAGAAGACGGAACGTTTATTGTGACCACAAACAAAGGTACAAAACATCATGCTAAAGCCGTTGCAATTGCAGGTGGTCTGGGTAGTTTTGAGCCAAGGAAACCTATCATTGAAGGTCTGGGATTTTATGAAGATAAAGGAGTGGAGTACTTTATTAAAAATCCGGAGCAATTTAGAGATAAAGATGTGGTTATCAGCGGTGGGGGAGATTCCGCTTTAGACTGGAGTATCTTTTTAGCAGATGTGTCTAAATCGGTAACATTGGTTCACAGACGAAATGAATTCCGCGGGGCTTTAGATTCTGTAGAAAAAGTGCAAGAGCTGAAAAAACAAGGAAAAATCAATTTGATTACACCTGCTGAGGTTACCGAAATTCACGGTGCAGAACACGTGGAAGGCGTAACGTTATCTTTTGACGGTGGGACATCGACCAAGAAAATAGAAACCGATTATTTTATTCCCTTGTTTGGCTTAACCCCAAAATTAGGTCCTATTGCAAACTGGGGCTTAGAAATCGAAAAAAATGCCATTAAGGTTAACAATGCTTTAGATTATCAAACCAATATCGAAGGAATTTATGCTATTGGCGACATCAATATTTATCCGGGAAAATTAAAATTGATTTTATGCGGATTCCACGAAGCAACCTTAATGTGCCAAAGTGTTTATAACCGGATAAATCCGGGTAAAAAATATGTGTTGAAATACACTACTGTTTCAGGTATCGACGGTTTCGACGGAACACGTAAAGAAGCTGAAAAGGCAGTCGTAAAAGCGATTGATTAAATCATCTGTAAACATCCCAACCTGCGAGGTTTTCAAAACCTTGCAGGTTTTAGATAATTATCCTATAACAACTAACCCTTTCAGAGTTACAAATTCTGAAAGGGTTTAGTTTTTTATCATTTAAAATAATTGCTGTCTTTTTGTAACATTTCATTAACTTTTTCTACTTACTAAACAAAAAGATATGATATTTAAACAATTAGCCAGATTAGAATGGAAAGGCTTCACCCGTAAAAGCGGAATGGTGCAAAGTATTTTAATGGGAATTGGTAAAGGATATTTTGCTTTGTGCTATTTGGTAATCATGGTTATTATGAGTTTTATGTTGTTTGAATTGCCCGATTCAGAAAATTTAGAACCGTTACCCGGATTTTTTAAGTTTGCTATTTACCTGTGGCTGGGCGACTTAATTATCCGGTACTTTTTTCAAAAAATGCCCACCACTTTAGTAAAACCTTTATTAGTACAGAACATCCGTAAAAAAACGATTGTAAATTACTGTTTGACAAAAGCGTCTCTTTCGTTTTTTAATTTTGTCAATATTTTAATGGGTATTGCTGTTTTAGGTCGGATGATAAGTTTAAACACCGGTTCCGTCAGCAGCATTTTATTTGCTTTATCGTTTACATTATTGCTTTTAGCGAACTGTTTTTTGGTACAGCTTTTAAATCATGTAACCAAATTTGCCTTGCCTTTTTTGGTAGTTTTTGCCGCAATTTTAGCGTTGGATTATTTTAAATACATTGATGCTACTTCTTATACCAAATATTTCTTTGAAACGCTTTACAATTATCCGTTTTTGATGATTGTTGTATCGGTTTATCTTATACTGTTGTTGATGGCTTGTTACCGTTTTTACTTCAGAAATTTATCGTTAGACAGTGCCATTGTAACCAAAAAAGAGATCTATAAATATTATGATTTAAACTTTTTAAACCGTTTTGGAACATTAGCTCCGTTTTTAAAGTTAGATTTAAAATTATTGACCCGAAACAAACGTACGCGTACCGTTTTATATATGAGTTTGGCGTTTTTACTGTACGGATTGTTCTTTTTATTGAATCCTTCCGGAGCTTTTGAAGGATCAACTTTCGTTATTTTATCAGGAATCATGGTTACTGGTGGTTTTATGTTGATGTTTGGGCAATACGTTCCAAGTTGGGACAGCAGTTATTACCCGTTAATGATGACGCAAAACATTCCGTATCGAAGATATTTAGAATCGAAATGGTTAATCATGGTTTTAGGGACATTGGTTTCTATGATCCTGGCAAGTTTCTATATGTATTTCGGCAGGAATGTTTACTTAACCATTATTGCAGTTGGGTTTTATAATATTGGTTGGAACTGCTATTTATCGTTGATTATCGGTGCGTATGTTCGAACAAAGATAGATTTAACAAGCAATAAAAACGCTTTTGGCGATACCAAGGCGTTTAATATAAAAACGATGTTGCTGAGTATTCCTACGGTTTTAGCACCTATGATTGTCTATTTTATTTTAACAACGTTCTTGAAATTCGAAATAGCAATTATCGTTTTCATCGCTATTGGATTGATTGGAATTTTGCTAAAGAAATTTATGTTCGATTTAATCGAAAAATTATATAAAAAACAAAAATATACCACCTTAAAAGCTTATAAATAATTATGATACAAGTAGATAATTTAAAAAAAATATACGACGGAAATTTAGTGTTGGATCTTCCGGGATTTGAAATTCCAATGGGACAAAGTTTTGGCTTGGTAGGGAACAACGGAGCCGGTAAAACAACCTTCTTTAGCCTTTTGTTAGATTTAATTGAGCCATCGCAAGGGTTCATCAAAAATAATGAAGTAATTGTAAATAAAAACGAAGACTGGAAATCGTTTACCACCGCTTTTTTAGACGATAGTTTTTTAATCGGCTATTTAACCTGCGAAGAATATTTTTATTTTTTAGGGGAATTAAGAAACCAAACCAAACAACAAATAGATGAGTTTCTACAGAATTATGCCGATTTCTTTAACAACGAGATTTTAGGAAAAAACAAATACATACGCGATTTGTCTAAAGGAAATCAAAAGAAAGTAGGAATCATCGGAACGCTGATTGGCAACCCTAAAGTGATTGTTTTAGATGAACCTTTCGCAAATTTGGATCCCACAACGCAAATTCGTTTAAAAAAGATCTTACGAAACATTGCCGATACCAAACAAACCACCTTACTGGTTTCAAGCCATGATTTAAATCATACCTTTGAAATCTCTGACCGGATTGTGTGTTTTGAAAAAGGCAAAATCATTAAAGACATCAACACCAAAGAATATTCTTTTGAAGAACTAACCGCTTTTTTTGACGTGGTGGTGTAAAATAAAGAAAAGATAGCCCAAAAAGCTATCTTTTCAATACTAGGTAATGTACTGAAAAATAGTTGGTGGATTTTATCAAAATAGTTGTTATATTCCGCCAGTTAATCTGAAGAGGAAGTTGGCGCTGCTGGAGAGCAACCAACCAGCAATAAGATTAATGCTT
>Ga0164243_10001065_pt1 | contig 47316 bp, 50 predicted proteins | sample OricompcompostOP_FD_108781 | JGI IMG/M metagenome (GOLD analysis project Ga0164243, IMG submission 108781) | Organic Plus compost microbial communities from Emeryville, California, USA - Original compost - Organic plus compost (OP) | ecosystem: Engineered > Solid waste > Mixed feedstock >...
ATGACGCTCTTCGCCCATGCGACGGAGGACAATGCGGTTTTCCGGACGGCGCTCGACAGATATTTCGGCGGCGAGGAGGACGCGGCGACTCTGGCGCGACTGAAGCGCTGAGCCGCATTTCTTCAGGCTGGTTTGCAGCTCGATTCGGGGATGATCGGGCAGGTTGCGGAGGAGGGGGCAATCCCTCTCCTCAAGCCATTGAATTCTATGCGGTTTCCGGAGGCGGAATAATACCGTTCGCTCTTGTAACAAAGGGCGAAAATCCCTAGATTTCACACAGATTTAGCAACGATTCTCCGGTATCAGTTTGACCGATCAAGATCCGCCTTCCGGCGCCGACGAATCCGGCGAAGGAAAGCCCTCAGAATTCGAAGCCATCTCGATCTCCGACGAGATGCGGCGGAGCTATCTCGATTACGCCATGAGCGTGATCGTGAGTCGTGCGCTTCCCGACGTGCGCGACGGCCTCAAGCCCGTCCATCGCCGCATCCTCCACGCGATGAACGAGGCGGGCTACGACTGGAACAAGCCCTATCGCAAATCGGCGCGCGTCGTCGGCGACGTCATCGGTAAATACCATCCTCATGGCGACCAGTCGGTCTATGATGCGCTGGTGCGCATGGCGCAGGATTTCTCCATGCGCGTGCCGCTCATCGACGGGCAGGGCAATTTCGGCTCCGTCGACGGCGATCCCCCGGCGGCCATGCGCTATACCGAGGTGCGGCTTGCCAAGGTCGCGCATTCGCTGCTCGAGGACATCGACAAGAACACCGTCGATTTCCAGGACAATTACGACAATTCCGAACGCGAGCCGGTGGTGCTGCCGGCGCGCTTCCCGAACCTTCTCGTCAATGGCGCGGGCGGCATCGCCGTCGGCATGGCGACGAACATCCCGCCGCACAATCTCGGCGAGATCATCGACGGCACGGTGGCGCTGATCGACGATCCGGGCCTCTCCATCGAACAGCTCATGGAAATCATTCCGGGGCCGGACTTCCCGACGGGCGGCATCATCCTCGGCCGGGCCGGCATCCGCTCCGCCTATCTGACGGGACGCGGCTCGGTCCTGATGCGCGGCCGGGTCTCGGTCGAGACGGTCCGCAAGGACCGCGAGGCGCTGATCATCACCGAGATCCCGTATCAGGTGAACAAGGCGACGATGATCGAGAAGATCGCCGAACTCGTCCGCGACAAGCGGATCGAGGGCATCTCCGACATCCGCGACGAGAGCGACCGCTCCGGCATGCGCGTGGTCATCGAGCTGCGCCGCGAGGCGATGGCCGAGGTCGTGCTCAACCAGCTCTACCGCTTCTCCGCCCTCCAGACGAGCTTCGGCGCCAACATCGTGGCGCTGAATGGCGGGCGTCCGGAGTCGATGAACCTCAAGGACATGCTCGCCGCCTTCATCGCCTTCCGCGAGGAGGTGGTGAGCCGGCGGACCAAGTTCCTGCTCGCCAAGGCGCGCGACCGCGCCCATGTGCTGGTCGGCCTCGCCATCGCGGTCGCCAATATCGACGAGGTCATCCGCATCATCCGCCATGCGCCGGACCCGGCTTCGGCGCGTGAGGAGTTGATGGGCCGCGACTGGCCGGCGGCCGACATCGCGCCGCTGATCGCGCTGATCGACGATCCGCGCCATCGTGTGACCGAGGCGGAGACCTACCGGCTTTCCGACGCGCAGGCGCGCGCCATCCTCGAATTGCGGCTGGCGCGGCTGACGGCGCTCGGCCGTGACGAGATCGCCGAGGAGCTCAACACGCTCGGCGAGGAGATCAAGGACTATCTCGACATATTGCGCTCGCGCCAGCGCATCCGCCAGATCATCAAGGACGAGCTGGCGGCGGTGCGCGAGGAGTTCGCGACGCCGCGCAAGACGGTGATCGAGGAAGGCGGCGCCGACCTCGAGGACGAGGACCTCATCCAGCGCGAGGATATGGTCGTCACCGTGACCCATGCCGGCTGGATCAAGCGCGTGCCGCTCGACACCTACCGGGCGCAGCGGCGCGGCGGCAAGGGCCGCTCCGGCATGGCGACCAAGGAAGAGGATTTCGTCACCCGCCTCTTCGTGGCGAACACGCATACGCCGGTGCTGTTCTTCTCCTCCAAGGGACAAGTCTACAAGGAGAAGGTCTGGCGGCTGCCGCTCGCTACGCCGCAAGCGCGCGGCAAGGCGCTGATCAATCTCCTGCCGCTCTCGGAAGGCGAACGCATCACCACCATCATGCCGCTGCCCGAGGACGAGGCGAGTTGGGAGACGCTGGACGTGATGTTCGCGACGACGGGCGGCACGGTGCGGCGGAACAAGCTCTCCGACTTCACCGATGTCCGCCGCTCCGGCATCATCGCCATGAAGCTCGGCGAGGACGACAGCATTCTCGGCGTCGAGACCTGCACCGAGCAGGACGACGTGATCCTCACGACGAAGCTCGGCCGCTGCATCCGCTTCCCGGTGCCGGAAGTGCGCGTCTTCGCGGGGCGGAGTTCCGTGGGCGTTCGCGGCATCGCGCTGGACGAGGACGACACGCTTATCTCCATGTCGATCCTCCACCATTTCGAGGCGACGGGCGAGGAACGCAGCGCCTATCTGAAGATGAGCCGGGCGGTGCGCGGCGAGAGCGAGCCGGAGGAAGTCGTCGAGGCGGACGAGGAGGTTTCGGCCTCCGGCGAGCTGACGCAGGAGCGCTATGCCGAGATGAGCGCCGCCGAGCAGTTCATCCTGACCCTTTCGGAGAAGGGCTACGGCAAGCGGACCTCGTCCTTCGACTACCGGATCACCGGCCGCGGCGGCAAGGGCATCGTCGCCATGGATATCTGGGAGAAGGACCCGAAGACCAAGGAGTTCCGCATCCGCGAGAAGACGGGCGCTCTCGTTGCCTCCTTCCCGGTCGAGGACGGCGACCAGATCATGCTGATTTCGGACGCCGGGCAGATCATCCGCGTGCCGGTGGACGGCATCCGGATCGCGGGACGCGGGACGCAAGGCGTCATCGTTTTCGATACCGCCGAGGATGAGAAGGTCGTCTCGGTCGAGCACCTCAGCGAGGAAGGCGAGAGCGAGGACGGCGACAGCGATGAGGGGGAAGGCACAGGCGACACCGCCTGACCTTCAAGACCGCTATTCCCAAAAAGAAACCGCCGGCGCGGGGGAGCCGGCGGTGGAAGTCAGGCTTGGGGGAGAAACGGCGGCCGGTCAGTTACCGGCCGGCATGCGATTGAGGATCGAGACGCCATCCTGGCGCGTCTCGATGGTCGTGTAGTCCACCGCGGAAACCGTGACGGGGAGGCGGTCAGCCTTCTCCGCAACAGACGCACCGCTGAAATTCGTTGCACTCGCCAGCCCCACCGCGACCGTCGCGGCGATACTCGTGGCCAGAATTGCCGAATGGAACCAGAGGGTCATGTTGGTCACCTCTTTGCTGCTCCTCGTTTCAACTTGTGCAGATAATGTCAGACCCGACTGAATGGTTCCGGAAGCTTTCGTTCATCTGCCGTTCATCTACTGAAAGGCGCTGGAGAAACGATCCGCCGGGCCGGAAAATGCCGTATCGGCAGTGACATAGCGTACGTCCTGCATGGGTTCTCCGGCGATGCAGGCAGCCGGGATCTTCGGCCAGGCGGCCTCGGCGCAGTTTACGGCGAGGCCCGATTCCCGCGTTTCTCCGCGAATCGAGGCTCCGGTCAGCACCGCGGCAACCGTTGCCGCAAAGGCAGTCGCAAGAAACATGCTCCGAAAAGTGTTCATCGCTCCGACCCCTGGTTTCAAACCCGTTCAGGCTCTCGCCATAAGCAACAGATAGGTATTTCCGGGCGCGGGCGCAGTGACGGGCATCACACGGCTCTCAAAGTTTTGATTTCGATATCGGATATGAAATACGGAACCGCTTCGCGTGGCGGTTCGGCTTGCCCGGTCCGATCGTTCCGTCTAAGAACAATCCCAATTTCAAACCGGCGTTCGGCCGGACAGGCGAGGTTCCGATGGCTCGCATCGCACTTTATCCAGGCAGCTTCGATCCCGTCACCAACGGCCATCTCGACATATTGGCCGGGGCGCTGACCATCGCCGACCAGGTGGTGGTCGCCATCGGCACTCACGCGACCAAGACGCCGCTCTTCTCGCTCGAGGAGCGCTCGGCCATGGTCGACGTGATGGCGAAGTCGCTCGGGCGGAAGGCGGCCGGGCGGGTCAAGACCTCGTCCTTCGACGGGCTGGCGATCGCGGCCGCCAAGGCTGTCGGGGCCACGATCCTGATCCGGGGCCTCCGCGATGCCTCCGATTTCGACTACGAGATGCAGATGGCCGGGATGAACGGCGAACTCGCTCAGGACATCCAGACGGTGTTCCTGCCATCCTCGCCGCAGACCCGCCACATCACCGCCACCCTCGTCAGGCAGATCGCCTCGATGAAGGGGGACGTGACGTCCTTCGTCCCGGCGGGCGTCGCACGGCAGCTTGCTGCGAAGTTCCGCCGCTAGGACGCTGGGTTATCTCATTTACCGGAGGTTTCACTTGAGACGTGTGCTGGCCGCTCTGGCCCTGTTCCTGTTCGCCTTTGCTCTGCAGCCCGCCGCCGCGCAGCAGAACGATCCCGAAAATACGCTTTATCTCGACCTTGCAAGCGGCCGTGTGGTGATCCGGCTGCGGCCGGACCTCGCGCCGAACCATGTCGCGCGCGTCAAGGAACTGGCGCGCGCCGGCTTCTATGACGGGATCGTCTTCCACCGGGTGATCGACGGCTTCATGGCGCAGACCGGCGACCCGACCGGCACCGGCGGGGGCGGCTCCGACCTGCCGGACCTCAAGGCCGAATTCACCAACACGCCCTTCGTGCGCGGCACGATCGGCGCCGCTCGGACCAACGATCCCGACTCGGCCAATTCGCAATTCTTCATCTGCTTCGACGACGCCTCATTCCTCAACGGCCAGTACACGGTCTGGGGCGAGGTCGTCGACGGCATGGAATTCGTTGACGGGATCAAGCGGGGCGAGCCGCCCTCCGATCCTGACCGCATCGTGCGAATGCAAGTCGCAGCCGACGCCAACTAATCACCAAGCAAAGGAGGTCACGCCGTGGCCGAGACAGACAAAGAGAACACCCTCATCCTCAACACCACCCAGGGGCCGGCCACGATCGCGCTCCGGCCTGACCTCGCGCCGAACCATGTCGCGCGGATCAAGGAACTGGCGCGTCAGGGCTTCTATGACGGGATCGTCTTCCACCGGGTGATCGACGGCTTCATGGCGCAGACCGGCGACCCGACCGGCACCGGCATGGGCGGCTCGGGCCAGAAGCTGGACGCCGAGTTCAATAGGGAACCGCATGTGCGTGGCACCTGCTCCATGGCGCGGGCCCAGAACCCGAACTCCGCCGACAGCCAGTTCTTCATCTGCTTCGACGATGCCCGCTTCCTCGACGGCCAGTATACGGTCTGGGGGCAGGTCGTGGACGGCATGGACAATATCGACAAGATCAAGCGTGGCGAGCCGGTGAAGGATCCGGACAGCATCCTCAGCATGCAGGTGCTTGCCGACGTCGACTGACTTTCCTTCGGCTTCTCAACCCTCTAGGACGGGGCGGGCCAGACGGACCCGCCCCGTTTCCGTTGCAAGAGTTCCATGCGCGTCGACCTTTTCGATTTCGACCTGCCCGAGGACCGGATCGCCCTGCGGCCGGCCCGCCCGCGTGATGCGGCGAAGCTGCTCGTCGTCGGGCCCGGCGACGGGCTTGCCGACCGGCAGGTTAGCGACCTGCCGGAGCTTCTGCGCGAAGGCGACGTGCTCGTGCTCAACGACACCAAGGTCATCCCGGCGGAACTGCGCGGCGAGCGGCTGCGACAGGACTCGATCGCCCGTGTCGCGGCGACGCTGATCAAGCGCGTGGCCGAGGATCGCTGGCAGGCGCTTGCCCGGCCAGCCAAGCGGCTGGCGGAGGGCGATCGCATCCGCTTCGGCACGGCGGGCGACACGGCCTGTCTTCTTTCCGGCCTCGACGCGACTGTGGAGGAAAAGGGAGAGGCCGGGGAGATCGTGCTCCGCTTCGAGCTGTCGGGGCCGCTCCTCGATGAGGCCATCGCCGGCGTCGGGCATATTCCGCTGCCGCCCTATATTGCCGGGCGGCGGGCCGAGGATGCCGAGGACCGCCGGGACTACCAGACCATCTATGCGCGTGAGGAAGGCGCCGTGGCGGCGCCGACCGCGGGGCTGCATTTCACCGACGAGCTTTTCGCACGGCTCGCGGCGAAGGGCATCAACCGCGATCTCGTCACGCTGCATGTCGGGGCGGGCACCTTCCTGCCGGTGAAGGCCGAGGACACGGACGAGCACCGCATGCACGCCGAATGGGGCACCGTGTCGGAGGAGACGGCGGAAGGACTGAACGAGGTGCGCCGGCAGGGCGGGCGGATCGTCGCCGTCGGCACGACCTCGCTGCGTCTTCTCGAATCCGCCGCCGATGCGCATGGCGTCATCCGGCCCTTTGCGGGCGAGACCTCGATCTTCATCACGCCGGGCTATCGCTTCCGCGCCATCGATCTCCTCATGACGAATTTCCACCTGCCGCGCTCGACGCTCTTCATGCTCGTCTCGGCCTTTGCCGGGCGGGAGCGGATGCTGGCGGCCTATCGGCACGCCATCGCGAACGACTATCGCTTCTATTCCTATGGCGACGCCTCGCTGCTCCATCCGGGGGAATTGCCATGAACCGCGGCGTCGGCTTCTCGCTTCTCGCCACGGACGGCAAGGCGCGTCTCGGAGAGCTTCACCTTGGGCGCGGGACGGTGCGCACGCCGGCCTTCATGCCGGTCGGCACGGCGGGCACGGTGAAGGCGATGTATCCCGAGCAGGTGCGGGCGCTCGGCGCCGACATCATCCTCGGCAATACCTATCATCTGATGCTGCGGCCGGGGGCTGAACGGGTGGCGGCGCTCGGCGGCCTGCACGAATTCTCGCGCTGGCCGCATCCGATCCTGACCGATTCCGGTGGCTTCCAGGTGATGTCGCTGGCCGCGCTCCGGAAGCTCGACGAGAAGGGCGTCACCTTCCAGTCGCATCTCGACGGACGAAAGTTCGAGCTGACGCCGGAACGCTCGCTTGAGATTCAGGCGCTGCTCGATTCCGACATTCGCATGCAGCTCGATGAATGCGTGAAGCTGCCTTCGACTCCCAAGGAGATCGAGCGGGCCATGCGGCTTTCGCTGCGCTGGGCCGAGCGCTCCAAGACGGCTTTCGGCACGCCGGAGGGCAGGGCGCTTTTCGGCATCGTGCAGGGGGGCGACCAGCCGGAACTGCGCATCCAGTCGGCCGAGGCGCTTTCGGCCATCGGCTTCGACGGCTATGCGATTGGCGGGCTTGCGGTCGGCGAGCCGCAGGCGGTGATGCTCGAAATGCTGGAGATCACCACGCCCGTCCTGCCGGATAGCCATCCGCGCTATCTGATGGGCGTCGGCACGCCGGACGACATCCTGCAATCGGTGGCGCGGGGCGTCGACATGTTCGACTGCGTGATGCCGACGCGCGCCGGGCGGCACGGGCTCGCCTATACGCGGATGGGCAAGATCAACCTTCGCAATGCCCGCCACGCCGACGACCCGCGGCCGCTTGACCCGGACTCCGACTGGCCGCCGGCTCGGGACTATTCGCGTGCCTATCTCCACCATCTCATCAAGGCGGGCGAGATGCTCGGCTCGATGCTGCTGACGTGGAACAACCTCGCCTATTACCAGAAGCTGATGGCGGGCATCCGCGCGGCGATCGGCGAGGGGCGGTTCGAGGACTTCCGCGCTGCGACCGAGGCCGGGTGGGAGAAGGGCGACCTGCCGCCCCTCTAGATGGCGGGTCTTGTGGCCGCAGCCGTTTCGGGCGCGTGAAGCGGCCGGTTCTATTGACCGCCTATGACCGCGCCTTTAGGTTTCGCGCGAATCCGGCCAGACTGGACGGGCGGGCGCGTAGCTCAGTGGTAGAGCAACTGACTTTTAATCAGTAGGTCATGGGTTCGACCCCCATCGCGCTCACCAGTAAAATCAATGGGTTAGAGTGGGGGCGCCCAGCTCGAGCATTCGGTCGTCTAGGGCATATCTAGCGAGCGTTTCGCTCGCGGCGTTGCTGTGTTTGCAGGATGCATTCTTCCAAATTTTGGAATCGCGAGTCGCAACTGGCATGGTGGCGTGCCGCGGGAGCTCCCGGAAGGTTTCGACGATTTCGTCGACCCAAAGCACAGCGCGGTCATCTCGATCGATCTTCATCAGGGCCATCTTGCGGACACGCCTGATTGTCCCTGTCCGGCGCCGCGCGCACGGGAAATTGTCGAGCCCGTGAATGCCTTCCACGCGAAGGTAAGAGCGGCCCGGGTGCTGGTGATCCACGTAAGAAGCGTGCTGCGCAGGGGCGGGGTAGATGATCTGAAAGGCGTGAAGTCCACATGGAGATTGACCTTTCCGCTTCATGTCGGGCCCATCCCGAATTCCGACGAGCATGCCATAGAGGGTATGCGCTGGACGGAATTCGTCACAGAGGTAGCTGACGAGGATCTGGTCGTTTCGGGCAAGAAACGCCTATCCTCCTTTTACGCGACGGATCTGGAGTTCTTGTTGCGGCAGTGGGGGTGCGGGCAGTCGTGCTCGATGGCGGGATGACCGACTGCTGTATTCTGAACGCCGCCTTCGATGCCAGTAACATGGGATTTCGTGTGGTTGTGACGCGGGATTTGGTTCGGGGGACCGATACCGAGATGGAGGCCGCAGCTCTCAGCATGGTGTTGCTGCATCTGGGGCTGGTCATGGATGCAGCAGACATCCTTGAGACTTGGGCTTCACAGCCATCATCTGCCTCAGCCTGAGCGCCTTTTTGGCGGGCAGAGGGGCGAGGTTCAAAATCAAAGCATCACTCTATCGGGGAAAGGGGCCTCCTCGGTCCCTTCGGAATGGTTCACAACGCGGGTTCGGGTGTCGACCTTCTTCATAGCGGCGGAGGTCCCGTATCGCATCGCTCGTTGCTGGAACGGAAGAATGATGGAATTGCTGGTATGGTGGATGCAGAATCTCCAACCGGCTGAAGCGTGCAAAGCTTCTAGGATAGGCCGTCAATGGACTTGGTGGAGAGGAGCTCCAAACCGAAGCTCAGCGTTCCAACTTAAGGAGATCTCGAATAAAGGCTCGCCGCCGGCGGGTGCGGTAGAACTTAGAATTCAAGGTTCCGGAACCAGCGGCTCGCTTTGTTGCTGGGCCTCTTGTAGACAGCAAACAAGGCGGCAAACATTGCCGTTTCAATCCGGTTCAGGCGTGAGAGTATCCGAGCCAACTTTTGTACGCTGACAGGGCTGTTTGGGTATGTGTCAGCGCAAGCAAAATAAAGAAAAATGGGAGGAACATCATGCTTACGCGTGCGATCTCTGTCTTCTCGATAGTGGGGCTTGCCTCGATTCTGGCAGCAGGCGTTCAGCCGGCCGGTGCAGCCGAAGGAATCAAAAGCACCTTTGCCGAAATCGTTGCGGCGGCGAAAGAGGAGCCGCCCGTGCAATGGTGCACGGGTCTCGGGCCCGACGAGTCTCAACCGATTGTCGAGGCTTTTGCTGCGGCCTTCCCGGGTGTTCCAGAGCCGAATGATTTCGAGTGCTTTGGCGAGGATGCAACCCAACGTGTCGTCTCGGAGTGGGCGGCAGGAGCACCGCAGGTCGATATACTCGACATGGACACCGAGATCCTTCAGCGACTAAATACTGAAGATCTCTCTCTCAAGTTCGACTGGTCGGTCTTCAATGGAGCGCCCGTCGCGGTAGACGAACGCTATCAGATCTATGACGGTCGGATCATTTCGGTTGGATCCGGCTTCCGGGTAATCTGGTACAACCCGAAGATCGTTTCCGAGGCCGATGCGCCGAAGAGCTACGAAGAGTGCACCGATCCCAAATATAAGGATATTCTCGCAGCTGACGTGCGTCCCGCTTTCTTCGACATGATGACCGAGATTGGTGGGCCATGGAGCGAGGAAAAAATGCGGGAGTGGGCCAAGGGTATCGCGGCGAATAACCCGCTTTGGATTCGTGGCACTTCACAAGCTTTCCAAGTGCTCTCTTCCGGTGAACGAGGTCTCGTTTGCGGACAACAACTGCATGGTCTTTTCCGTGGAGACCGCACTGATCCGACCGCTGAAGACGCATTGGTCAAATTCATCATCCCGAAGCAGGTGATCGTATATGACTACCTTCGTCTTGGCTTTGCGCCAAAGCCGCTTGCTCCAAATGCCACAGTGCTCTTTGCCGCGTGGATGGGGTCAAATGAAGGTGGACAAAAGGCGATTGCCGCCAAAAATCCTGGCTACTCGTCTCCACACGTTGAAGGCAGTTTCACCAACAAGGCGATTGCGGAGTTTGGCGCGGAAATCATCCAGGCCACGCAGGAACAGACATCCAGTGTCTCCGACAAGCAGAACCAGATTATCCTGACCGAATGGGGTTTCCCCTCTGCGGCCAACTAACGGCATTGGAGCCGAGGAGAGGCAGCAGACTTGTTCGCTGCTTCGCCGTTTTCGCGAGGCCGTGACCTTCCGCGCTCCGATGATGAGTGATCCTGAGCAGCATTCGTTCGCGTCCACGGACTCCTGCGTCGGGGTACCAGTAGACTATGACCCTTGATAGAGAAACAATGGCTCAGACGTTGGAGTCCGATCGCGCTTTCCCCGCAAGCATCGTGCGCTGGCTCAAGCCCCTACGGAATAATTGGGCAGTCATTTCTGCCGTTCTCATTCTTGTCTTGCTTGTTGTGGTGCCGCTCGCCCTTCTCATCGTGACTAGTCTGCGAGTGGGAAGCCCTGGAAATCTTGGCGATTGGACTCTTGAGAAATACCGCATTGCCTTTTCGACTTCGCTTGTGTTTGAGGCTTTCACGAACACGATCGGGGTCGCCGCTATAGGCACAATCATCAGTCTCGTTCTCGCCGGCACTTTTGCGTGGCTTGTCGAGCGGACCGACATGCCCTTCCGGAATGCCGCGTTTACGATACTGCTTCTTCCGATAGCCATGCCCAGTATCCTTTTTGTGCTCTCATGGACGGTCCTCCTGCAGCCGCGAACCGGGCTGATCAATGTGCCCCTGAGAGAGATTCTGGAGTGGTTCGGCCTATCCATGAGGGAGGGCCCCTTCAATATCTACACCCTTGGCGGCGTCATCTTTCTCGACAGTCTGCGAGGCGTCACGACGATATTCCTGATGCTGATCGCGGCGTTTCGTCTCTTCGATGCAAATCTTGAGGAAGCTGCAAAGGTTTGCGGGGCGGGCACGTTCGAAACCATTCGCCGGGTGACGATCCCGCTTCTTACGCCGGCCATTTTGGCCGCGGCCATGTATTCCTTCATCAGCAGTCTTGATCAGTTCGAGGCTGCGTTGGTGGCGGGATTGCCCGGCCAGATATTTCTTCTGCCAACCCTCATCTATTTCACGGTTCAGATGAGGCAGCCGGTCGACTACGGGCTTGGTGCCGTCTACTCGGTATTCTTCATGCTGCTAATGATTTTGCTGCTGGTGGGATATCGACGGATTGTCAGCAAATCCGAGCGTTTTGTCACGGTCAGCGGGAAGGCATTTCGTCCAACCCGCATTTCCCTCGGCCGTTGGCGGTATGCGGCGTTCGCCTTTGTGGCGCTCTTCGGATTTGTCACAATCATTCTGCCAGCGCTGGTCTTAGGTTGGCTTTCTCTCCTGCCACCCAACACTCCTCCAATTCTCGGCACCAACGCGCGTCTGTCATTTGATGTCTACCTGACGATGTTCAGCAATCCGCGAATAGCGACGATTGCAGGAAACACCATCATCATGCTGGCGGCAACGGCGACCATCACGATGGCGATTGCTTTTCTCGTCTCCTGGGCAATTGTGCGCGGCCGCGGTCGGGGACGTGGCATCCTCGACGGATTAAGCTTTCTGCCATATGCCTTCCCGGGCGTGACCGTGGCGATCGCGCTCATCTTCGTCTTCCTGAACCCTCCAGGAAATTTTATTCCGATCTACGGGACGCTCTCAATTCTGGTGGTCGGTCTCACAGTCATCTACATCGCTTTCGCCACACGTCTCATGAATGGTGCGATTGCACAGGTTGGGCGAGAGTTGGAGGAGGCTGGGCGTACATCCGGGGCGACCCAGTTCGCTGTGATGAGGCGGATTACACTACCCCTGCTCATGCCGGCTTTTCTCGCCGGCTGGATCTGGGTTGGCTCGCACGCAATGCGCTCCTTTTCAATCCCCCTGGTGCTTTCTTCGCAGCGTAACCAGGTCATCGCGCCGGAAATCTGGCGTGTTTGGCAACGCGGCTATCTCTCAGAGGCTGCGGCCTACGGAGTGATCCTGATGCTTATCCTTCTCCCTATCACGATGTGGATGCGGCACCTGATGCTGAATACCGGTCGGGGCATGAATGGCGGTGGCGGTCCACGTACCGAGAGTTAGGGAGCAAATGCATGGCGGAACGCGAATGAAGCATGAAGGTGCGAGACAGTGCTGAAGGTCGACAACCTCCGTAAGTCGTTTCTGTCTGACAAGAGCGTCGTCCACGCCGTCGATGGTGTGTCGTTCGAGGTCGGAGCCGGGGAGTTCTTTACACTGCTCGGCCCGAGCGGCTGTGGCAAGAGCACTACGCTTCGCTGTATCGCGGGCCTAGAAAACATCACGAGCGGTCGGCTCCTCATTGATGGCGAACTTGTTGCTTCCGACAAGATCTTCATTGAGGCTAACCATCGGCCGATCGCGATGGTCTTCCAATCCTACGCTATCTGGCCGCACATGACGGTCCTCGAGAATGTGACGTTTCCGCTCTCATACCGATCAGCTGAAGCTTCGAGTCGAGCGAGCCGTATTACGCGCCGGGAGCTTGGGATGGAGGCGCTCAAGATGGTGCAGCTTGATCATCTGGCTGATCGCGACGCTCCGTATCTCAGTGGTGGCCAGCAGCAGCGAGTTGCACTTGCACGTGCGCTAGTTGTCCATCCCAAGCTCCTTCTCCTCGATGAGCCGCTCAGCAATCTTGACGCCAAGCTGCGCGAGGACATGCGTTACGAGATCAAGGAACTGACGAGCCGTCTCGGCATCTCGACAATGTATGTCACCCATGACCAGGCGGAGGCGCTCTCTATGTCGGACCGTATTGCCGTGATGTCGAGGGGGAAAATCCTGCAACTTGGTACGCCGCGAGAAATCTATCTGGAGCCTCAGTCATCCTCGGTTGCCCGAATTGTTGGCAACATCAACGTCTTTCGCGGGAAGAAAGCCGGAGGCTCGACTTCGCCTATGCAGAACGAGATCCGTCTCGCGAGCGGTACGATTTTTCGTTGCCCGGTAGTCGAAGGGCGTAGCCTGAATGAAGACGTTGAGATCATGTTTCGGCCGGAACTCGTCCGTGTCCGTTCACGCAGTGCTGGCTTGGTCTCTGACGAACCAGACAAGGTGAATACATTCAATGCGCAAGTGAAGCGTGTCGATTTCACTGGCGATCATCTCAAGGTGCATTTCGAGACCCCGGATGGCGAGGTCATTGCCAAATTGCCGCCGGATCAAGTCTTGCCCCCGAACGGCGAGGTCAGCCTCGTCGTTAGGGTCGAGAACTGTACAGCTCATTAAAGCATGCCCGGACAAGAAGAGGCATGCGTTAGCAAGGCGAGCTTCTTGCCAATAATCCGTGTGAAAGAGGTGAATGTCTGAAGCTGTCGACTTTCCGTCGGGTTATCGCGTTCATCCAGTATAACACTAGGGGCCATTTCTGATGATTGATGAAGCGAAAATCCAGGAGAGCATCGATCGCAGTGAGATCATCAACCTGATCTCCAAATCAATTCTGACGAGGGATTCCGGTCTCTGGGACAAGCTGGCCGAGTGTTACCATTCGGAGGCCGAATTTACCTCGTCCTGGTACAAGGGGTCGCCAGCCGATTTCTTCAAGATCGCTGAGGAAAAGCTTTCTCGAGCAAAAGCTGAGGGTGGCGAGCAGAAGCACCTTACCAGCAATCACTGGATTGAAATCCGTGGCAACCGTGCATTGGCCGAATGCGACCTCATCCTTTTCATGAGACGGGCAATCAAGGGAGTCGATCTTGACTTCACCACTTGGAGTCGCCGACTGCAGCTGATTGCCCGCGAGAACGGAGAATGGAAGATTTATCGGCGCTGGATAATCTATGAGCGTGACCGGATGGATCCTGTAGATCTCCGTGTTCAGGTCGAAGACTATTATGATCCGGATGCGCTTGCATCCTATCCCGAAAAGCTCCGCTACCATCTCTGGCGAAACAACGTTCTCGGCTCAGCGCCCGAACGCCATATTGTCCTTCGTGGAACCAAAGAAGAAGAGGCCGCTCGCCGGGAAGCGCGGGATTGGTTCGAGGGATGAGCTGCAATGAATTTCACCGACATTGGCAAATAGCCGCATCCCCGCACGGAGTTTGTGGATCATGAGTACGCAACGAATCCGGCTTCTTCTGGATTCCGGGGCCCCTCGATTTGTCTCAGACCTCATGGCGATGCCGGACGCAAACAGGTTCGAAATGCTTTCCTATGTCGGGGAAGGTGAAGAAGCCATCGGCCAGCTGATTGGCGATGTCGACGCCATCTACATCTATCAGCATTTCTTGACGGGGGATCTCATACGCTCCGCGCCCCGTCTCAAATTCATCCAGAAGCATGGACTGAACTGCAAGAATATCGACCTTAAGACTGCTGCCGAGCGCGGCATTCCGGTAGCCACTCTTCCTCTTCTCCGTAACGCAACGGTAGCAGAACAGGCCTTGGCGTTGATGCTCGCCTGCGCGCGTAGGATTGTTGTGGGCCACCATGCGGTCACGAGTGCCATTTATCGAGAGAAGGGACTTGAGCCAATCCGGACGTCACAAAGGCAAATTCGGGGAAACTGGGCCGAAATCGAGGTGGCGGAACTGCAAGACGCTGCGGTCGGACTCATTGGACTGGGCGATATCGGCATGGAAATCGCCAAGCGCTGTCGTGCCTTCGGTATGGAGATCTTCTACCATCAGCGACAGCGGCATGCAGCTGACGTCGAGGCACGGTTTGAGGCGCATTTCCTCCCCTTCGACGAGCTTCTTGCCCGCGTGGACTATCTCGTTCTTGTCCTTCCTCATACCGAGGAAAGTGAAGGACTGATCGACCGAAGCGCTTTAGCGCTCATGAAGCCTTCGGCGACGCTAATCAATGTTGCTCGGGGCGCCATAGTCGATCAAGACGCGCTGGTGGAGGCGTTGAAGCAAGGCCGGATTGCAATGGCAGGACTCGACGTTTATCGCGAGGAACCGCTTCCTGTTGATAACCCGCTGATGGGTCTTCCAAATGTCGTCCTGACGCCGCACCTGGGCGGAGGCTCCGGACGCTCGCGGAGCGTGGATCGCTCTGCAGGTCTCTCCAACATTCTCAGTTTCTTCGACACCGGCCAGGCGCGCGGTGTGATCAATTTTCCATAACGTAACCAAACACCCCTTACCAACACACATCAGGAAACGGAGAGAGCGTCATGATCGACGAGAAGCGGCTTCGAGATAGTATCGACAGAAGCGAGATCATCAATGTCGTTTCAAAGTCGATCCTGACACGCGATTCCGGCCTGTGGGACAAACTAGCTGAATGCTATCACTCGGAGGCCGAATTCACCTCGTCGTGGTGGCAGGGAAAGCCCAGCGATTTCATCAAGGTCGCGAGCAAGAAGTTGGCTTCCGCGCGCGAGGAGGGGGGGGAGCAGAAACATATTACCAGTAACCATTGGATCGAATTGCGCGGTGATCGAGCCACCGCAGAGTGCGATCTTATCCTATTTATGAGGAGGGCGGTGAACGGAGTCGATCTTGATTTTGCCACCTGGAGCCGACGACTGCACCTCATGGCCCGCGAAAACGGCGAATGGAAGATATGGCGTCGTTTTGCCATCTATGAAAAAGACAGCGTGGCGCCTGTAGATCCGACCGTTCCGGCCGAGAGGTATCTCGACGTCGATGCGATGGTCAAGTACCCCAAGGCCATCCGGTATCATCTCTGGCGAAACGAGGTCATGGGATCGGCGCCGGCCAAAAATCTTTGCATAAGAGGAACGGAGCAGGAAAAACGGGTTCGCGAAGAAGCGCGGGACTGGATCGGAGCGAGTTGAACGCAGCGGGAAGAAGACCATCAGCTCATAGTCCGGTTACCAGTGCACGACCTCGAGCATCACAAGAGCGGGATCAACCTGCCGAGAGGACTGGCACCTCTCGGATATCGTGATTTCACGCTCTACTGGGTTGGTGTCGCGACCACGAATGCGGGGCGCTGGATCGAACTGACCGGGCTCGTTTGGCTCGTTTACGAGCTTACGAACTCGCCATTTCTTGTGGGTCTGCTCGGGGCGGCCCGCGCCCTGCCGGCGCTTGTGCTGTCACCTGTCGCGGGGGTCGTCGCCGACCGTGTAGATCGTCGGCTCCTCCTTCTCGTGACGCAGGGATTGTCACTGCTTTGCTCGGTCGTAATGGCTTTTCTCGTTGCCATGCGCATGATTGAAACTTGGCAGATATACGTACAGGTCATGATTCAGGCTGCGATCATGAGCTTTGATTCAGCAACGCGCCAAGCGCTTTTCCCGAGTCTTGTCCGGCGCTCCGTTTTGCCGTCGGCAGTTACGTTGAACGTGACGGCGACCCGAGTTTCCAAGTTCGTCGGCCCCGCGATAGCCGGGTTCTTGATCGCAGGCCTTGGCGAGGCATCTCCGTTCTTTGTAAATGCGTTTTCTTTTCTTGGGTTCATGGGAGCCGTAGCCATAATGAGGCCGGTGCCCGAGGAGAGACAGGACAAGCAACTTCCGTTTGCGAAAGATGTGCTCGAAGGCTTGCGCTACATTCTTTCGACGCCGGTTCTTTCTGGCATATTGAAGCTTGAAATCGTTTTCAGTCTATTCGAGATCAATCCTGCGATCGTTGCAATTATCGGACGAGAGCTTCTGGGCTTGGGCCAGAGGCCCTCGGTATCCTCCTCTCGGCGCCCGCACTCGGTTCTTTTCTCGGTATAAGCTGGCTTCTTTACATGAAGGGGATCGGACGACAGGGGCGTGTCACACTTTCCTGTACGTTGGTCTATGCGAATATTCTGATAATCGTGGCGTTTTCTTATAGCTATGCTGTAACTCTTGTTGCTCTGGCACTTCTCGGAATCCTCGAGGTCTTCCTCACCGTAACCCGCAACACCGTCATGCAAATTGCGGCGCCAGTGTACATGCGCGGCCGCGTCATGGCCAATATGGGAACGGTGACAAGAGGTCTCGGACCTCTTTCGGAGACACAGAGCGGGTTTTTGGCCAGCACCATAGGGCCTGCAGCAGCGGTCCTAACAGCGGCTGGATTCATCGGCACTGGCGCACTCCTGATCCTCGTCTCTAATAGGGACCTTCGTAATTTCGCGCTCGATGAATCCAAATCAGGTGAGCATTCGACTGGCTAGGAACGCTTGCGGCGCGTCGGAGAAATGACTCTCTTTTGTAGGGCGGCAGGAATGGCCGGGTTCCACTCCCTATAGTCGACATTTGCGAGCGCCCCAGCATCGAATTCGGTAAGGACCTCGGACAGAGAAGAGCCTAGCGCTCCTATCAATCTTTCCCAGGCATTTACAACAGCAGGAGTTAGGCGATAGCGCCTGCATCGGCGGTCACGCTTTCCTTGCTCGCAGATGACCAAACCTTCTGCGACCGCATCGTTGAGCAGCATCCGAAGCGCGCGTTCGGAGATACTAATCCGCCCACAAAGCCCTCGGAATACCCAACCTGGACTGCGGCCCGCCAGAGGCTTGTTATAGTAGGCGTTGAGTAACATCAGGAGAAGATGGAGCCCACCAGAACGAGCAAAGAAGAGGTTAAGCCAATGTCTTTCCTTCTCCCACAATACGCTCGACGAGGACGAATACTCCAGAATGAACAGGATACAATGGACGATATTCTGAGGGGAGAAGTTTAGTTGTCCTTGTACACTCAGTCGCTCGTTGGCGCGATTCTCCCTAGCAAGGGGGGTAAGCGTCTTTGAGGTCGACCGGGAGTCGGTGCGGTTTAAAGCCGAGCCAGACACATGCATGAGGCATTCCCCTGCTGCTGTGAAGATTTGGCCTGTTGCCGTTAGTTCATGCCACCCGAATGGTCGTCGGTCTGGATAGTTGTGCTCTTCGCGATCCCGGGTCGCGATGTGGTCGCGAACCGGGATCTTGAATATCTCGCTAGATCAGTTCGTAAATCTGCGTAGCCATGCCACCCTTGAGCTTTCCGTTGCTCAGATGGCCGACGAGAACGTCCTCGTTCTTGCCTGGACCACCGCTCAACGCCATGTGAATGTGGATGTAAGGTTGAGGCTCGTCCCAGACGACACCCTCGCCCAAAGCCGCAGGCGGCTTCTCCGGCCAGGAGATATTTCCATAGGCGACGAGTTCCCGCCACTCATTGAAGCTATGGCGCGTCACATCATAGCCCTGCATGCTGCGGAAGCCGGAAATCATCTCAGTCTGAGCCAGCGCACCAAGGAGAAAGATCGAGCCCGCGCGGATATTCTTATCCTTCACGAACTTGGTCATCTCGGCCATGTAGTCGTCTCCTGGATCGAAATTAAGCTCGAAGATCCGACCGAGCTTCTTTTCCTGAGCCTTGTACATCACACCTCTTCCTTCACTTCGTCGAAGATACGAGCGATTCCATCACGGAATGTTTGTTGACGCTGCTTGAACCAGTATTCGCCACGCGAGTGGTCGGGTTTAAAAAAGCGCTTTGCGAGCGACTCGTCCTCTATGGTTTCGGTCCTGCTCAGTCCCTTCTTCACGAGGTCGGCAACCGCGCCACGAATGACCATCATGCGCTCTTTCTGCTCATGCACGACATCCATCCCGCATACGTCGCCATGTCCCGGAACGATCGTGTCGACGGGGAGGCTCTCGATCCATTCCAGCGCCTTGATCCAGTCCCCGAGATGAGCGTCACGCATGCCGCCGCCTGTGTGACTTACGACATCGCTGGCGAAGATGATCCCTTCCTCTGGAACAAAGACGGCGGATGTTGCGGGCGAGTGTCCGCCCATCCGCTTGATATGGAAGGTGAGGGGATGAAGGTTCAGCACCATCGTCTCTTCCCAGCAGAATGTGGGCGGTGGAACGATGGCATTCGTAATGGTGTCCGCTTCCTCGACGTGGCCGAGATCGCGCAGTGTGTTTACAAAGATCTCCTTGGAGAAGGCGTTGTCTCCGCCTTTCGAGATTTCGTTGTAGGCATATTGCGGAGCGAGGAAGTTCACTCGCTCATTGATGCCTTCGATAAACGACGAACCGGTAACGTGGTCCCCGTGGTAGTCCGTGGTGATCAGGTAGCGCACCCCTTCTGAGTGCAGGCCACGAACAACTTCCTGCCAATGCTTTGAGTCCGACGGACGCACAGGGCTGTCAATCAGCACCGCGCCTCTGTCTGTTACGACCGCGGAGACATTCGCCCAGTCGTAACCCGTCTCTACGTAAACCCGATTTTTCAGCTTTTGCATGTGTCGCCCTCACTTTCAGCCAGTGTACTCAAGGATGTGGAGACCAAGCCCCCAGCGATCGGTGATATAGATGAGCCCGGTGTCGCGATCGCAGAAGACTTCGTTCGTCTGGGGAGCAAAGCGTTCCTGGGTGCCCGCGGGGATATAGTAACCAACCTCCTTTGGCTCGAAGGGGTTCGACCAATCCACGATCCTCAAGCCCGCGTTGAACCATGTCAGATAGAGAAGGTCGCCAGCCTTCATCCACTGCCAGGTATTGTGCGCGCCATATCGTGCTCCCTGTTGGCACCAGGATGTGTCCTGCGGGCGCATGGTAATGGGATCCAGCGGGTAGGGATTGAAGGTGCTGATCGTAATCGGATCCAACGGATTGCGCATATCCAGAAAGGTGGCGAAGGCCGGTGGATGGGCGCAATTCACGCTGTGGGTTTCATGGAGGAGAACGCCAAACTCCGATCCCGTCGGCACCAGAAAGGTATGGGCGGCCGGCGACCAGCCATGCGTCTCAAACGGGTTACGGCGCCACAGGAATTTCGGTTTTGTAGGATCGGTCAAATCCATCATTCCATAGCCGCCGCGACGCCACGCGCAGGTGACGTAGTTGCCGTAGGGCTGAGCCTCGTGCAGGTCCACCTGACGCTTGTTGACGATGTCGAGATCCCAGGTTGGCTCCTCGCCGAGCGTCTCGTTCTGCCCCGGAACCCATCCCTCTCCGATGAGCACCGGATTGCGAGGATCTTTCATGTCATGGATGAGAAGAATGCGCCCATTGCACCCGTTCTTGAAGCCGCCGCTGTAAAGAAGCTTTCGATCGGGATCGTAGACGCAGCGATGAATGCCATTGCCGTCCGTTTCGACATGTTTAAGGAACTTCGGGTCGCGGGGGTTTGAATTGTCGTAGATCTTGAGACCGCCCTTTACATCCGGATCGTCAACGCCAGGCTTCTTATCGACATTTCGGATGAGTACGTCGTCGACGAGCAGCACTTTATGGGAGCGCGCGCTCGAAGGATCCTCGGTCTGCTTGATGACTTGAGGCTTGCTTGGGTTGGAAACGTCAAGAACCGTGAGGCCAAACGATCCGTACAAGCCGCCGCTAGAAATATAGCAGATGCCGTCCTTGACCCGAATCTGGAAGGCATCCTTCCAGCCGTTCAGATCGGAATGACCGACCAGCCGGACGTTCTTCGCTTCTTCCCGACGGGGTTCCGTCAGGATGCTGGGATATTCGGCTTCTGGCTTTGTCGCTTCGAAAAAAGGCCTCGTCATTCTCGTCCTCTCAAATTCGTTAACACCAAAATGCAGTTCACGCGGCTCTCTAGTTGCTCTCGGCAGGAAGCAGGAGGCAGGCCTCCGGGCTGAAGCGAAGGAATATGGATTGACCGTCGATTACGTCCTTCGTCGCGGACACCTTGGCCGTGATCATCTTGCCGGCAGAGCGGATGAAGCATTCGATGGCTTCTCCGAGAAACACACTCTTCTCGACCTTGCCTTCAAGGGTGTTGTTGACGGTTCCCTCCGCCGAGGGGGAAACTCGAAATGCTTCGGGCCTGACCGCGACTTGGACCTTCTGTCCCTTGGACAGCGTGCTCGGCACGGAACATCGCCAAGTTCCATGCGCCGTCTCGACCGCACCGAGATTGCTGTTCTGAGTTTCAACGATCTGGCCATCGAAGAAATTGATTTGGCCGATGAATTGGGCAACGAAGCTTGTTTTCGGGTTCAGATAAAGTTCGCGCGGCGCTGCCTCCTGCACGATCTTTCCGCCATGCATGACAGCAATGCGATCTGACATCGCCAAGGCCTCGAGCTGATCGTGGGTGACATAAATAGCCGTGACACCGAGCTTGCGTGTCAGGTCCTTGATCTCGGCTCGCAAATCCTCGCGCAGCTTCGCATCGAGATTGCTGAGGGGTTCGTCCAGGAGCAGAACCTCCGAGCTTGAGACAAGCGCTCTCGCCAGAGCGACCCGCTGCTGCTGTCCCCCACTAAGATAAGGGGCCGGTCGATGAGCGAGATGCTCCATCTGCATCAGCGACAGGACTTCCATGACACGCCGGGTCCTCTCCGCCTTCGAGACGCGCTGACGCCCGTGTTTCAACGGAAAGGCCACATTGTTAAAGACGGTCATGTGAGGCCAGATCGCATAAGACTGGAACACCATCCCGATGGGCCGCTCGTTTGGAGGCATCGACATGCCCCGAGCAGCAACGAGCTGGTCGCCGAGCCTGATCTCTCCATCGTCGGGATCCTCGAGGCCTGCGATGCAGCGAAGCGTGGTACTCTTGCCGCAACCGCTTGGCCCAAGCAGTGTGTAGAATTGCCCTTGCTTGATCTTGAAGCTGACATCGCTAAGGGCAGCGAATTTGCCCTCACCATCCATCGACGAAAAGTTCTTGGTGAGATTGGTGACCGTGATTTCCATGGCTTCCCTCTATTGCTGTCTGTTGATCTGGGAGATGAACTTCCGCAGGAGCAGCGTCAGCGGGATCAGTGCGAGGATGAGCAGGACGCCCATCGCACAGGCGACCGGCATGGATTTCTCCCAGTATTCCCAAAGCAGCACGGCGAAAACCTGATTGTTCCGACCGGCCAGCATGAGGGGGATGGCGAAAGCGCGAAGTGAATGCACCGCAACCCAGATCCAGCCGGCGATGAATGCTGGCATTAGCAGCGGCAGTGTGACGACAACGAGCGTACGAAACAGCTTGGCGCCACTCACCTGAGCCGCATGTTCGAGATCCTTGTGGATCTGAACGATGGCTGCATTCATCAGGCGGGTACAGAAGGGAAGATAGGTCACCGCTAAGCCGACCACGAGAATCCAGATCGTCCCATATATCCGGAGGTAGTTCAGCGGCGGACTTAGATAGGCGATCATCAGCGCCATGGCGATGACGATGCCCGGAACGGCGAGCGGGACGAAGACCAATATGTCGAGTGCTGTCTTTCCTTTCCCATGACCGCGCACGATCATCCAGGAGACAAAGAAGGCGAGCAGCATTGTCACCGTAGCCGTGATGAGCATCAGGACCAACGTGTTCCAAAGGACCTTCCAGATGGCCGGATCTTGGAAGACGGCGGCAAAGTTCTTGAAAGTCAGCAGGTGCAGCACATCGAGAGAAGGGGGCCTATAGCTCGGCAGCAGTGCCACCCATGCCAGAATGGCGAAGGGCAGAACGACAGCTATGACGAAGTAGGCCAGGAAAAGGAAAAAGGCTGGATATCGCCACTTACCGATCGAAATGATCCGAGGTCTGAATCCTTTTCCGGTGATCGTGGAAAAGCGTTCGGCGTGGTTCACGGCCCGTCGATAGAGGATGAGGAGCAGGATCATGATGGCCATGAAGATCACGCCGAAAACAGCACCTAGGCCATAATCGGGCGGCGGCTGAACTCTTGTTGTGAAATAGATCAGAGTGGAGAGCACGAAGACGCCTCCCGGCAGGCCCACGGCAAGTGCCGCCTCGAACGATTCCATGCTCAGAATGAAGGAATACATCCCGGCTGCGAGGATCGCAGGGGAAAGTGCCGGCAGCGTAACCTTGAAGAAGGTCGTTATGCGGCTTGCCTTGGAAACCCTAGCGGCCTCTTCCAGTGTCGGGTCCATCATACGGAAGCTGCCGACAACCATAAGAAAGATGGTGGTTACACCGCGTATGCCGTCCAGGAAAATGAGGCCGCCAACGGAATAAAGGTTTACCGGTCCTTGATCTCCCGGTGAGCCGCCCACCATGCTGAGAACATCACGCAGGAAGACGTTGACCGCGCCGGATTTGGGCGCGAGTAGGAGGTTCCAGCCCATGGCGAAGAGAATGCCCGGAATCGCCATTGGAATGAGAATCATCACCCAGGCGAGATTGCGGAACGGCATATCTGTCCGTTCGACAAGGAAGGCGAGCAAGACAGCTAACGCAAGTGAAATCACAGTTCCAACGGCGGCGATCCAAAAAGTCCGTGCGAGGGTGATGTAGAAATTCTCGGCGGTGAAAGCCGACTCGTAATTGGATAGTGTCCAGCCATCGGGGAAAGCCGGATGACCGAGTTGAAAGCTAGAGATCAGCAGACGGCTGATTGGGACAAAGACAAGAAAAATAACCAGACCGATAACGATGATCGACATCGTGTTGGTTCGGAGCCATTGCCAAATTCGAGGCAATAGAGCTTGTTCAACGGGAAACGTCACAGCCATAGTTTGTCTCGCAAAATCTCCGGCTTAGGGCCGAGCTGCTGCTTACGCTTGCGGCTAGGGAGGTCGAGCGACCTGACACTTGTGTCTGTCGTGAAAAGGTTCGCCGTTTGTTGCTCTGGCCGCCCGCAAGCGCATGCTGGCGACCAGAGCAGACCGGCGGAAAGCCCCGCCAACTGGAGTTCGGCTACTTGCCCTTCGGAAAGCCCCAAGCTTCTACGATGTTCTTGGAAGCTTCGGCCTGTTCATCGCCGCTGGTTTCCCACCCGGACCAATATGGTTCGGCACCCGCTTCCTTCGAATATTTCCAAGCGTCTGTGCCTTCGGTCTGGGGGTCGCTTCGGCCGTAAAGGTCGTAACCGGGAGCGCCGTCGGTTGCGAGGAAGCCGGCCAATAGGATTGCGGCGTTCGGCGAGTTCGCATCCTTCATGAGGGCAACTTTCTCGCCGGCCTGTATCGGGAAGAGTTTGGGCACTACAACCTTGACCGGCGCGTCGGGATCGGCGCGAAGGATGTTTTTGACCGCATGATAGTGGATTCCGCAGAGAACCGGAAATTCTCCCGCTGCGAGAAGAGCCACGGACGAGTTTGTGCTCGAGGTCCAGACCGGGTTCTGATCTTTCAGAGCGGTGTGATATTCAATCGCCTTGTCTCTTCCCCATTTGAAATACGTCTGAATGAAAGGAAGCGGGCGCGTATAGACGCCGATTTTACCTTTCCATTTGGGGTCGAGGCAGTCTTGCCAGTCCTTCGGAGCATCGGCCTCGGAGACAAGAGTTGGATTATAGGCGAGCACGAACTGGTTCCAGCCGGTCGCCAGATAGTGACCGCCAGGTCGAATATTGCCCTTGGCAATTTTGGGGAAAAGTCCCTTCCAGTCGACCGGAACAATGAGGTCAGCTTCTATGAACTTGTCCTGTAACTCCGTGGACATGTTGACGAGGTCAACTTCATTTACTCCGGCCAGGGACTCGTTGAAAACGCGCTCACGGGACTCAACACCTTCGACAAAAACGAACTCGAAATCGAGCCCGTACTTGTCCTTGAAGCCCTTCTTCTCGTAATCGATGATTTCACCTTCCCACGTTGTGGCAAAGGTTAGGGGCGGTTCGCTCTTGGCCAGCTCGATGATTTCATCCAACGTCTTGCCGATCTTCTGTTCGGCAAAGGATGTCGACGGAAGAACCAGCGACGCTGCGAGGAGCAGGCCGGCGGGCACACGTTTCCTATAGAAAAATCCATTCATGGCTTTCCTCCCAGTAGCTTCGATCGGAGCGGGTTTTCCGCAACCGAACTGCTTTGCCGTCTGGCTTTTTTGCCTCGTGACTTGTGATGACGGGCAACCTTTGCGGCATTTACACGTTCGTATAAAAACCATATTCCTCTGTCAAGCGAACAATACAGGTTCCCGTCTGAGAGGCGTCTGCTTGTCAGGGATTGACGGCGAGGTGCTCCGAGCATTCCGGTTTGAGGAGTTGGCGTTTTTATTTTTGCGCTATTTGAGTATCTAAGTTTCAGTCTCGATTCTTAATCCCTGCAAAACCGACGGTTATCATGTCCATACTCAAAGGAGTTAAAGCGAAGTCTCGTGTGAAGCAGGCCTCGCCGAGACCTTCGGAGGCCGCCAAGATTGGGACGCGCGATCGGATTCTGGACGTAGCAGAACTTGAGTTCTCGAGGAGAGGATACGATGCGACATCGCTTCGGATGATTTCGGAGGCCAACGATATCAATCTCGGCCTCATCCACTATTATTTCGGTGGAAAGGAAGGCCTCTTCTCCGCGGTGTTTCTTCGCCGCTCGAAAACGCTTGTCAGTCGCAGGACGAAACTCCTCAGAGCGGCAAAGCGCAAACATGGTTCGAAGCCAATACCCGTCGATGAAATTGTAAGATGCTTTATTGGGCCAACAGTCGAGATGATTAAAGAAGGAGAGGGACCTCGGGCCTATATTCAGCTCCAAGGTCTCCTACGATCAGAGTCCTTCGCTTTCGCTCGAAAGCTGCGCGGTGAAGCCTTCAACGCAACTAACAAGAAGTTCATTCAAGAGCTCAAAGTGAGTTGTCCGCACCTCTCGCTCGCATCGGTCGTTTGGCGTTTTGCCTCCATGGTAGGAGCGTTCTATTCGCTGGTTTCGCAATCCTCGCGCGTCGACGAACTCTCAGGCGGATTATGCGCTTCCGACGATATTGACGCCGCCATCTCTGAGGTAATCCCATTTTTGGTCGGTGGCTTCCATGCACCGGGGACCTCCGATAAGCAGCTGGCCAACGGGAGAATGGTCAAGAGGTCCCGACCGAATTTTCCATCGGACCTGCCTCCGAGTCATTGACACGATTGCCAAAACGTCCGGTATTTGGATGCGCCACGTCACTGAAAAAGTCTTCAGATATTCAGCAATCTAGTTGGGTTCTCGCTAAGGATCATCCTGCGCTCCTTTTCAGTCAGACCGGGGATCGATTCGACAAATTCGACAGGGCGCCTCACCGACATTCCCTGGGGGAAGTCAGTGCCGGCGACAATCCGGTCCACGCCGACAAGGTCGATCAGATAACGCATGATTGTGGGATCATGAGTTATCAGGTCGTAGTGAAAGCGTCGCAGATACTCCTTCGCGGGATGCTTCAGGTGCTTAAGTTCAGGACTCCAGTCCATACCCATTTGAAGTCTTCCGATAAGCCAAGGGAAGGTGCCTCCGGCATGCGGTAGGAACACTTCAAGCTTGGGAAATGCGTCAAGCACGCCACCGCACATCAGGCTAACTGCTGCGTAGCCCGCTTCCTGCGGATTGCCGAGCGTGTTGATCATGAAGAAGTCCTTCATGCGCTCCGGATCTGTCGGGTAGAGATTGGTGAGAAAGAGTGGCAATCCAAGCGCCTCCGCGCGCTCGTAGATGGGCCAGAACTCCTTTTCGTGTAGGTTTTTTCCATTGATATGTTCGGCCATCCATACCGCGCGCATGCTCGGTTGATCAGCCATGCGCTCCAGCTCTTCTAGAGAGAGTTTGATGTCTTGAAGTGGAAGGGTAATGGTGCCGTAGAAACGATCCGGGTATTTGTTATGCATCTCCACGCAAGCGTCATTATGTGCTGCGGAGAGTTCCAAGCCGAAGCCAGGCGGCGCCCAGTAGACCAGCGGATTCGTCATCGAGAGCACATTGGTATTGACCCTGCGGTCATCCATGGCCGCAATGATCTCGTCGACATCGGTCATCTTCCTGCGCATGATTGATGTCTGCGTGCTTCCGGGGACCGAAACGACGACAGGGTTTCCCTTGTCGTCTTCGCTCATGACCGCGCCGTGCGCGGGGCCCTTCCTGATCATGAGGTCGACGAAGACTTGTGGGTACCAATGCATATGCGCGTCAATCACGCGTCCGTAAGGTCCGGTGTTGACGGCGGCGCTCTTGCCCTGGGGATCGGCGGAGGGTGTGCTGGTTGTATTCGACAAAGGTATGCTCCTTGGCGTGGCACGAGGAGGTTGCGTTTACGAAGTGGATCTTTGTCCAGCCCGTCGGCCGCTTTAGTCCACCTCGATGGCGCGCCCACCTTCTCCCAATTTCTATTGTCTTTCTGATTGATACACGTGGCAGGCAACGCCAAGGTGTAGGGGAGGGCAGCAAAGTTGTCGATCAAAAACCGAGTGCTTTAACAGGCAGATATTGCCTGCAACGGAATGACATGCTCTCGGTCTTCCTTTCAATTCCATAGCGGCGGGACGGGAAAGGAAGCCGGAAAAAAATGCCGGCAGCTTAGGATGGTGCCCCGTGACGTGCGGACATAGTTTCAGCACTCGAGACAGCCGCGACATCGGCAAATTATTAAGACAGGGACTGCGCTCAGTGCTCCAGCTGGAAGTTCATCCGTTGGGTCCCAGTTGACCCGGAGCTTATCGAGCTCTGAACCAAGCTGGCATAGCTTGTAACCCCCCTTGGTCCCATGCTTCTCGCCAGCTATGTTTTTGGAGGGAGGAGTATCGCGTGACAGCTAAGCTCAATAAGCTGCAGGCGATCACGGTCTTTACAAGAGTGGCCGATGAAGGCGGATTTACCGCCGCAGCGGCTCGGCTTGGGTTATCCGTGTCCGCCGTTACGAAGATCATCTTGCGCCTTGAAGCAGAGCTTGAGGCGCGCCTTTTCCATCGCACGACACGAAGCCTGGCTCTGACCGAATGCGGTCAGCTCTACTATCGGTGCTGCCAGAGCATCATGGCCGAACTGGATGATGCGGAAGCCATGATGCGTACCTTCAATTCTAAGGCTGAGGGGCAGGTGCGTCTCGTCATGCCGTATTCGATCGGTCGAGACATATTGATTCCTGCTTTGGCAGAATTCTATCATCGCTATCCGTCAATAGGCTTGGAGATGATTTTCAGAGGCGGAGAGGTCGATTTGGTAAAAGAGGGGTTCGATCTCGCTATACGGATAGGCAATCTCTCCGATTCCGGTCTAATCCGTCGTGTGTTGTTGAACACCCCCATGGCTACGGTCGCATCGCCGGACTACCTTCAGAAGTCGGGCATACCTGGATCGCCAACAGATTTGCTTTCCCATAACTGCATTGTTGGGCGGCGGGTGGGCGCAGAGTGGCGCTATATGCAGAACGGTCGTCGGACCTCAGTCATGGTGAGTGGTAATCTGTATCTCGACAATAGCGATGCAATACGGGAGGCGGCTGTAGCCGGATTGGGAATTGCCCACTCATCTGTCCGGCTTTTTCGAAGGGATCTGGAGCAAGGAACTCTCGTGCTGATTTTGGACGAGTATGAATATGACGAAGTTCCAGTTTCTGTCCTTTATCCAGACAAAAAACATCTGCCCGCAAAGGTTCTGACTGTTATTGATTTTCTGGAGGAGTTGATGCGCGATGTCGGCTCCGATCTTCGACGGGTAAATAGGAAAGCGATGCTGCCGGTCACTTTGCCGTCGATAGAGAAGCACCAGAGAGCACTGAAAGCCGTAAGCGCTCGATCGCGTGTTGAAGTGGAGCAATCCAAGCTTCCTCGCCGTTCCCGAAGCCGCCTTCGTCAGGTGACAATCGATGCGGCAAAGATCAGCCGCTCGGAGTGATCGATTTCTGTTTCGTTCGCTCGGTAGGGCAATCATCGACACCGCCAGAGACCGGGGCTAGCGAGGCCGCCCTATGGTTCATCCGGCGGTTATTGCTTCTTCTTCTTCAATAGTCTTTTTCCCGCGCAGCTATTTTTTCGTTGTTCCGATCCCGCTCTACTCCCTCGACGTAACAATCTTCGATTGATCCAAGATTGCTCGATTGAGGAAAAAAGGCTGCGCCTCTTTGGGGAAGCAGCAATGAGGGGATGGATTCATGGATTTCCAACTGACTGAAAAACAACTCCAGCTTCAGGCTCTCGCAAGGAAGTTTGCAGACGAAGAACTGCGGCCGCAGTCACGAGAATTGGATAAGATCGTCGACCCTCAGAAACTCTATCCTCTCGATCTTATAAAAAAAGCCTCGAAGATTGGCCTTCGGACGCTGAAAATCCCGGTCGAAGCAGGAGGCTTTGGTGCCGATACGCTGACCGAATGCCTCGTTCTGGAGGAGTTAGCGGCGGCGGACGGCGGCTTCGCCATGTTGATTCAGCATCCTTGGCGGGAAGGTTCGATTCTTGAGGGAGCGACAACGCCGGAACAGCGAAAGCGCTTTTTCACCGAGTTCATGGCTGATGATACCTATATGACATCCTACGCGATCACCGAGCCGCATTCCGGCTCGGACCATACGACGCCATATACAGCTGAGCTTTCGGCAGGCCCCCAAACAATGGCCGTTCTGGATGGTGACCATTGGGTCCTGAATGGTACCAAGAGGTTTATCACCAATAGCAACAATGCCAAGGTGATCATTGTTCACGCCCGAACCGACGCAACTGTTCCTTGGAATGAGGGCATTTCACTAATCGTCGTGCCGACTTCTGCCCCCGGTTTTAGGGTCATGAAAGTCCAGGATAAAAGCGGCCTTCGGCTCAACCCGAATGGGGATATTGCCTTCGAAAACTGTCGCGTGCCCCGTGATAACCTGTTGGGTGAAGTCAACAAGGCTCACGCGATCATCAGAAAATACGGGAAGGGGACGAAGACCAAGGGTGCCTCCCGAGCAACTGGTATTGCCCGCGCGTGCTACGAGGAAGCTCTCGCTTTTGCGAAGCAACGACGGCAGGGTGGCAAACTCTTGATCGAGCACCAAGTTATCGCGCATGCCCTTGTGGACATGGCTCGAAAGATCGAAGTCGCGCGCACCATGATTTATCGTGCGGCGGCAGCCGTTGAGCAGGGGTCCCCAGATGCCCAGCGGTTGGAGGGGATGGCCAAGATTACGGCCACCGATACGGTTGCCGATGTTTCCCGCCGCGCGCTCGAAATATTCGGTTCATGGGGCATTGGTCGCGAGACGCATATGGAAAAGCTCGTGCGCGACGCATCCATGATGCTGCACGCGCCCGCCGGCAACGACGCCTTCCGTGAGCATTTGTCCAAGATCATGTTCCGCGCGAACCCGTCGGATCTCAAGGTGGGACACTAAGCCAAGACGAACTCAGATTTCAGCGGAGTACCTTGGCCATGCGATATCAGGCAGACGCTGGTAACATTCGTATGATCCTTGCGGGTGACGCAATGCTCACCCGCAAGCTGAGTCCGTTCAATGAGCCTCCTTATCTAGCATTGCGCGATCTGGTGCGAGGCGCGGACGCGGCTTTCGCTAATCTTGAAACCAATGTCCGGGAGGCTGGGGAAGGGATTGCGGTCGCTACTCAAGGAACTCCCATGACGGCGACTCCCGACCTTCTCGACGAGTTGAAATGGTTCGGGTTCAACATGGTGGCTGCAGCCAACAATCACGTTGGAGACTATGGCCCAGGAGGCGTTGTCGCGACCGCAGATCATTTGCGAGCGGCCCGGATTCCCTTCGCGGGTTGTGGAGTAAATATGGCGGCGGCGCGCGCTCCGGGATACTGCGATACTCCTGCGGGACGAATAGGGCTGGTCGCCGCTACCTCACGTTACAAAGCGGGTGATCGAGCGAGTGAGCAACGTGCCGACATGACCGGCCGTCCGGGTATCAATCCGTTAGCCTACGATTTCGAGTATTCGGTTTCTAAGGCCGACTTTGAAGTGCTCACACGTCTTTCCAGGGAGTTGGGGCTTTCCAAGGAACGCGAGCGGAAGAGGTCGCAGTTTTATGCAGAGAGCGAGGCTCCGGACGACAGCTTTGATGTCATCGATTTCTTTGATCAGAGAGTTGTCAGAGGGCAGACGTCCCATGTCCGTACCATCGTTAACAAGCGCGACGCCGAGGCCAACCTTCGCTGGATAAGAGAGGCAAAGCGCCAGTCGGACTGGGTCATCTTCTCGTTTCACAATCATGAATTCGGCAATGCGGGGCGGTTAACGGCCCGCACGAATGTGGGTCTGGAAGAACCAGCGGAATTCATGTCCGAATTCGCCAAGGCAGCGATTGATGCCGGCGCCGATGTGATTGCCGGCCATGGCCCGCATCTCACCCTTGGCGTTGAAGTCTATAAAGGGAGGCCGATCCTCTACAGCCTCGGCAACTTCATTTTGCAGAACGACACTGTTCGCCAAGTTCCTAGCGAATCCTACCAGCGGTTCGATCTCGGACACGACGCGACTCCCGCCGATTTTTTCGATAGCCGAACAGGCAACGAAACTCGTGGCTTTCCAGCTCAGAAGGAATTCTGGGAAACCTTTGTTGCGGAGGTGCGCTTCAAGGACAGGCAACTGGATGCCCTTTTGCTTCATCCCGTAGCGCTTGGCTTTCGTAAGTCGCGGGCCCAACGCGGACGGCCTGTTATGGCGGAAGGACAGGAGGCCGCGGATATCATCCACCGGGTCTCACGACTTTCAGAGAGGTTTGGCACGCGGATTCAGAAGAATGGCGATGTAGCCGAGGTTTTGTTGCGTTAGCGCCAAGTGACCTTTCGCGTGTTTGGTCAGTGACCGCGGATGCCAAAAAGCCGCGGATAACAGGAGGAAATGACCATGAGCATAAAAGGATTGTTGGCATGCTTCGCCTTGGGAAGCGTCTTGCTCTCAACGGGTGCATTCGCTCAGGAGGTTCCTGCCTTGGCTAATGCCAAGGATGATGCCGATCGGGCACGGATCCAGACTCTCATCGATGGGGCTCGTCAAGAAGGGAAGCTGGAGTGGATAGGCGGATTTATTAGTGCCGAGCACGGAGCCAAGGTCATAGAGGCATTCAAAGAATATTATGGCCTGGATGGGTTCACCGTTGAGCATACCTTTGCCGGGACAGGTGAACTCATAACCCGTGTGGATCAGTTGCTAAATGCAAAAAGCAACACTTTCGACGTTGTGTGGACGGCGAGCTGGGGTTGGTATCGGGACCTTTTAGACCGTGGCGAACTCATGGAGTACCGCTCTCCCGAGTATGAGGCCTACACTTTGTCGGATGCGGCGGGAATGTCTGTCGACGGCTATTGGGTGTCCGATGGTTACTCGAACAGTCCAATGTTTAATACCGAGGCTCTCGATCGGCTCGGAATCGAGTTCAAGGGGGAGAGTTGGGCAGAACTTCTTGATCCCAAACTGAAGGGACTGATTTCGATACCGGACCCGCTTACATCTGCGACAGGAGCCCAGACATATATCGGCATGGTCAAGGTGATGGGGCCTGAATGGATCTCCGGACTGGTCGCCAACGAGCCGGTTCGCAGAGCTCAGGCGGTTCAAGCTACAGGCTGGCTTGCAACCGGCGAAATTCCCGTCACCTTCAGCCATGCGCGAGAAACATACAGCCTCAAAGAACGGGGGATACCGGTAAAGCTCACTTATCCGAAGGAGGGAGTGGTGATGCAGCCATTTGCTGCGGTGATCCTTGCCTCTGCTCCTCGGCCGAATGCCGCCAAGCTCTTCATTGACTTCGTTCGAAGTGCAGCGGGAACGCAGGCAGTCCAGGATGCCGGAACGTTGATGTTCTTTGGCCGCCCCGGCGTGAAATCGCCTGACCCTGAGATACTTCCCGCCTGGGAAGAGATTAAGGTGGTCCCGATGAACTGGGATGAAGACGCCACTCCCGAAGATATCGAGGCTGTTCGCGATCTCTTCCGGGCCGCCGGAATGAAGTGATTGCTCAAGCGGGTGAGCGCATCGATTAGACCGAGCGCCACCCGTTCACTCTTTCACAATAGAGCGGAACGAGAAGCAAAACGAGCTGCGAAAATTGCAGTTGCAGATGCGGGAGGAAGCACGATGAATACCAAGAAGACGATCACAATCTTTGCATTCGCTGCTGTTCTTGCGGCAACCGCGGCGAACTCACAGGAGGCTCCTGCGCTTTCTGATGCACCAAATGACGAAGAGCGCGCACGCATCCAGCAACTGATCGACGGAGCGCGCCAGGAAGCAAAGTTGGAATGGGTAGGTGCATCAATACCTGCTGAAGTCGGCAAGCGGGTTCTCGATGCCTACAAAGCCTATTACGGGCTTGATGACCTTGTCGCCGAGCATACATTTTCCGGAACAGGGGAACTGATCACGCGCGTCAACCAGCTCCTCACCGCCAAGAGCAACAATTTTGACATCGTCTGGACGGTGAGCTGGGATTGGTACAAGGATCTTCTCGCACGTGGCGAGATCATGGAATATCGCTCGCCGCACTATGCCGCTTATACGCTCTCTGACGCGGCGGGGATGTCGCAAGATGGATATTGGGTCTCGGACGCCTATACGAGCAGTCCGATGTTCAATACCGAGGCTCTTGAAAAACTCGGAATCGAGTTCAAAGGTGAGAGTTGGGCGGAACTCCTCGATCCAAAGCTGAAAGGTCTTATTTCCATTCCCGATCCTCTGACTTCCGCAACGGGGGCTCAGGCGTATATCGGGATCGTCAAGGCGATGGGGCCGGAATGGGTGGCGGGCCTCGTTGCAAATGAGCCCGTCCGGCGAGCTCAGGCGATACAGGCAACGGGCTGGCTGGCAACCGGCGAGATTCCGATCACCCTGAGCAGCGCACGTGAGGCGCATGGCCTCAAGCAGCGCGGGGTGCCGATGAAGCGCACCTACCCCAAGGAAGGAGTTGTACTTCAGCCTTTTGCGCCCGTCATCATGACTTCGGCCCCGCACCCCAATGCGGCAAAGCTTTTCATCGATTTCGTGCGCAGCCCGGTTGGTGCTCAAGCAACACAGGATGCCGGGGCATTTCTGTATTTCGGGCGCCCCGGGGTGAAATCTCCTGATCCGGAAACGCTCAAGCCCTGGGAGGAGATCGCTGTTATCCCAATGGATTGGGATAATGATGCCGACGATCAGGGCATCAAGGCGGTCCGCGACCTGTTTCGAAACGCAGGGATGAATTGATCTAGAGAGTCCGAGGCAGCGCCCTTGGCCCTCTATGTCGTTGCTCGCTCGGCTTCGAGGTTATGCCGAAATAAGGTGAGGAGAACCGATGTCACGGACAGAGGGCAAGACCGTCGACATTCCCAGTATCTGGTCGGCAGAGGGACGAGTCCTGGCGCAGGCGAGCCGCTGGGGTTTAACGGGGGTCATCTATGGCCTCCTGACACTTTGTGTCATCTACCCCTTGGCAATGATATTTCTGGCTGCCTTTACGGAAGACGGCATTGTCGCTGCCATTAACGAGATCGTTAGTTCAGATAGAGTGCTGGTCGCTTTATGGAACACGCTCCTCACATCGGTTATTGGAGTGATTATAGCCGGTGTTCTCGGAGTCTCGCTCGCTTGGCTGGTCGGGCGAACAAACATGCCCTTCAAGCGTGTCCTCGATCCTCTGAATCTCATACCCTTTTATCTATCGAGTGTGGTAGGGGCGATCTGCTGGCAGATTCTTGCATCGCCCCGTAGCGGTCTTCTGAATGTCTGGCTGCAGCCCCTGCTCGGTCCCGGCTTCTTCAACATCTATACGGTTTGGGGGATCGGTTTCGTCCTCGGCATTTATTATTCGCCCTATGTCTATCTTTTCACGCTTGGCAGTTTGCAATCGATGGACGCCTCACTTGAGGAGGCGTCTCGCGCGTCGGGTGCATCCACATTGCAGACCGCCAGCAGGATAACACTGCCGCTTTCGTCGCCTGCGATCCTATCTGCCTGGCTTCTCGTGTTTGTTTCGTGCATGGGAATTTTCGGCGTTCCCATCATTCTCGGACTTCCGGGCAGGGTGAACACTCTGTCCACGCTGATGTACAGCTACATCAACGACTATCCGGCCAACTTTTCGGTGACTGCCGTCATCGGCACCTTCCTGTTTGTCGTGACGCTTGCTCTAACCATTGTGCAGATGCGAGTGCTGAGTAAGCGGCGTTTCACGACGATTACCGGAAAAGGCTACAAGCCGCGAACAGTGGATCTCGGGAAATGGCGTTTTGCGGCGCTAGGTGCAAACCTTCTCTACCTTGTCCTCGTTGTGGGGCCTTTGGTCGCTCTTCTTCTCGTCTCGCTGCAGGACATCTGGACAGGCGCATTCGATCTTGCTCGGCTCACGCTCCGTAATTACGAGATAGTTCTTTTTGAGGACATGACTGCCAAGCGGGGGCTCTCGAACTCCCTCATCATCGCAACGCTTGGTGCAACCATTGCCACGGTTGTTTGCCTGCTGCTCTCGCTCGTAATGCAGAGAACCCGTCTGCCGCTTCGCGAGGGAATTTACCCCTTCAGCATGGTGCCGGTTGCCATACCCGGGGTGGTTCTTGGCGTTGGCTATCTGATCGCCGTCGTCGGCACTCCGCTTTATGGAACCCTTTGGGTCATCATGATCGCCTATATCATCAATTATCTGCCAACGGGTGTTCGCAACATCGATTCCCTTGTGCAGTCGATTTCGCATGAACTCGACGAATCCGCCCGGACATCCGGTGCGTCATGGGGAAAGGCAATGACGAGCATCATCTTTCCGATTTGTATCCCCGGCCTGGTGTCCGCCTGGATCTTGATGTTCGTCACGTTCATTCGCGAGGTAAGCGCTTCGATGATGCTCTTTACCTATGGGACTGAAACGATGTCCATCGCATTGATACGCATTACAGAGACATCGCCGTGGGGGGTAGCGGCGGCGTTTGGTGTCTTGCAGACGGTGCTGCTGCTGGGATGTGTCGCAATACTGAGGCTTATCCCGGTAGGACAAGCAAAGAACTGACCGGGGCTTCGGTCGGGTTGCAAAACACAATGAATGGGAGAAACGCGATGCTGCAAGAGGTCGTATCGTCTTCAAAAGCGGTGGCTCAAAAGACAAGCGCCAAGGCCAAGGCGGTGTCGGTGGATGTTCGTGGCTTGGTGAAACGCTATGGTTCTGTGGTTGGCGTTGCCGGGGTCGATTTTCATCTCGAGGCAGGCAAAACTGCGACGCTTCTGGGGCCGAGCGGATGCGGCAAAACCACGACCCTGAGATGCATCGCCGGCTTGGAAATTCCGAACGAAGGGAGGATCGGTTTTGGCGATCGAACGGTTTATGACAGCCAAACCGGTATCGTCATGGAGCCCGAACAGCGTAACATTGGGATGGTTTTTCAGTCTTATGCGATCTGGCCGCACATGACGGTTGCGGGAAATGTTGGCTATCCTTTGAAAGTCAGGAAGGCACCGAAAGGCGAGATTGCTGAACGCGTAAATGAAATTCTCACGTTAGTGGGACTTTCGGAGATGGAAACGAGGCCGGCATCGAATCTGAGCGGCGGACAGCAACAGCGGGTGGCGCTGGCGCGAGCGCTCGTACATCAGCCACGTATTGTGCTTTTCGACGAGCCCCTCTCAAATCTCGACGCCAATCTTCGGGAGCGCATGCGAGCTGAATTATTGCTTCTGCAGGCAGAGCTCGGTTTTACGGCGATCTATGTTACCCATGATCAAGAAGAGGCGATGGCACTTTCTGACAAGGTCGTCGTCATGAACAAAGGTGAGGTTGAGCAGACGGGGAATCCAATAGAGGTGTTCCAGGACCCTGCTACCCTCTTTGCTGCAAGATTCCTTGGGTGCTCCAATACTCTTTCGGGTGAGGTAGCGGAGACATTTAGAGAAAGCAGTGTCTTGGTCGATATTGGCTCTGGCGTCCGTATCAAAGGAAACTGGCAGCGCGGCGATTCACCGAGAGTAGGTGATGTTGTAGAGGTAGCCTTTCGACCGCAGGTCGTCTCACTAGATGCGCGGAACGGTCACAACCCAGAGGCTCTTACGGGGCAGGTGATCACTGCCGCCTTTCTTGGGCATTCTATCGACTATACGATCAAGGTTGGTGAACTGATTGTTAGAGCTGAAACCTCGCCGGATATTTTTATCACGGCAGGATCGTCAGCGGAGATCGTCGTCCCGGAACGGCACGTCTATGTTTATCGTTCGGAAGACACTGTTCGTTCGCAGGTTTGATAACGACGGTATCTGGGTTCGACAATGATCGTTAATGCTCCGGAGAAGCGAGCTGCTCTGATAACGGGCGCTTCGTATGGCGTGGGACGGGCTGCCGCGCTGGAGTTGGCAAAGACTGGATTCGATATCGCTGTAACAGCGACGAAGCGAGAGCATCTCGAAAGGACGGTTATCGAAATCGAGTCGCTTGGCCAAAAGGTGCTTCCCCTCAAGCTTAATCTTACAGATGAGAAAAGCGTGAGGAATGCCATTGCTGAAGCTCATTCCATCTTGCCGTCCCTCAGTGTGTTGGTGAATAACGCCGGGGTACATCTTCGTGGACCAGCGCTTGAAATCACCAGAGGGGATTGGGATCGGGTTTTTAATGCCAATCTAGCCGGGACGTTTTTCCTATCTCAGGAATTTGGACGTCAGTTGGTTAAGGATGGCAGAGATGGCTGTATCATCACGATCACTTCCACACATGCTCTTCGGAGTTCCGAAGATCGGCTGCTTTACGGTGTTTCCAAAGCAGCGCTCCATCAGGCCACGAAGATGCTCGCGGTCGAATGGTCAAAGCATGGTATTCGGGTAAACGCGATTGCTCCCGGACGCATGTTGACAGAATCTCCATCCAGGCAAGCGTCAGCGGCCGATCCGAAATACATTGCGAGCATGTTGCAGCGCATACCGCTCGGTCGAATGGTCGAAGCGGAGGACGTTGCCCATGCTGTCTGCTTCCTTGCCAGCGAGAAGGCCGCCTCGATCACGGGGCAGATCATGGTCCTCGATGGTGGTCTTACGTTGCAATAAGGGCTGCGACTGGGTTCGATCATGAGTAAATCCGACAATATATAGCCTGAATATAAGATGATGAATTTAGTATATAATATTGATAGTTATATATCAAAAATAAATTACGGTATTTCGTAAAGAGTACTCTGTTAATTCTTAATGATAACGGCAAACATTACCGATTTATTGCTCGTGTTTTTGCGCAAGATGCGCAAACCGATTGCCGGGGAAGCTGGGGATTCCATCGCGCTATCGAGGGGCGCAAACAGCCTCGTGCCCGATGTTGATCAAGGTTATTTGAGAACCGAGAAAAAATAATGCAGCGGCTTACCGAACACCTCTACGCTGAAACCGACTATCTCTGGGCCAATGTGGGCGCTGCGGTCACCGAGGCGGGGCTCGTTCTGATCGATTGTCCCGTCCGTCCAAGCCAGTCGCGCCATTGGCAGGAAACTCTGCGACCGTTGAGCCCGAAGGGTATCCGCTATCTGATCGGTACTGACTACCACGTTGACCATACGACGGGCATCAGCTTTGTCGAGGGCGATTTCACCTTCGTTGCTCCACAACGTGTCTTTGAAGAGTTGCAGAAAATCCGCGGCAACACGCGGGCGGCGCGCAAGACATTCATCGAGACTTTGGTCGACATTAATCAGCCCGAAGAGGCGCAGTTGGTGGCGGAGGCGAACATTCCTGATCCACAGGTCTGCTTCGACGACCACATGACGCTTCATCTTGCTCCGCTTACCTTCGAGATTTATCGCAAGGGTGGTCACACACCTGCCTGCACCTGTGTCCTGGTGCCCGAGGAAGGAGTCCTCTTTTCTGGCGATGTGATGATTAACGAGGCTGGTCCAGGCATGCGCGACGCCAGCATCAATGAGTGGATCGACGCGCTCGACTGGATGGAGAAGCTTCCGGTGCAGCATATCGTGCCAGGTCATGGTGAGGTCTGCACGGTGCGAGAGGTTCGTGCGCTAAAAGAACAGTTCATCGAGATTCGTGGCTTAATGCGTGACCTCGTGCGTGGCGGTCGCGGCAAGGTGGATGCCGCCGCCGATCCGGTCTTCGAGAAATTCTTCTGGTCGGATACCACGCGCGGCCCGTCTTGGGTCGAGGCGCGCCGCGTGACCTTCCGCAAGGGTCTTGAAAAGCTCTTCGAGGAAGCTGCCGCTGACGTCGTGCGCTGAGCAGTGTGGTATTTAATAGGAGAACGGAAATGAAAGTCAGCGAACGCAAGGTCGGCCGGGTTTTCCAAATCGAATTTCAGGAGGGCGAGGACCTTTTCGAAAAGTTTAACGCCTTCGTGAAGGAGAAGGATATCCGCAATGCTTCCTTCACGATCTTCGGCGCCCTGAAGGAGACGGACATGCGTAGCGGCTTCATGGGGATTATCGGGGATTCGGCCAAGCTGCGCTTCAACGACCCGCGCGAATTCGTGGGCGCCGGCAACATCTCCTGGCCGGAGCGCCCACCAGCTGTGATGGGTGATGTGAACTGGAAAGGGCCCGAGCCTTACGTCCATATCCATCTTGCGCTGAGCGGCGGTCCCTATCGCGCGCAGGAGGTAAATGTCGGTCACCTCTCCGGGGGGACGGTCAAAGGTCTATTCGCCGACATTATTGAATTCGTGTAGGGCTTGAGGTGTAGGGCGGAGCGTTGTGGTGACTAAAAGCCCTATCCGCCTCCTTGTCGATTCAGGCTCTCGACGTTTTGTCGATGACATAAGAGCGCTGCCCAAGGCAGCCCGATTCGAGATCCTTTCCTATGTCGGAAGAGGAGAGGAGGCGCTTCGCGAGCTCATCCCCCAGGCCGATGCCGTCTATATTTATCAGCACGCTCTTTCTGCCGATTTGATCCGGTTGGCATCGAACCTTCGCTTCATCCAGAAATACGGGTTGAACTGCAAGAATATTGACATCGAGGCCGCCACGGCACGGGGCATTCCGGTAGCAACAGTTCCTCTCTTCCGGAATGCCGCGCGTCGCGGAGCATGCGTTGGCACTAATACTTGCATGCGCCCGCAAGCTCGTTGAGAGTCATAAAGCCGTGGAACACGCCACCTATCTCGATCTCGGCATCGAGCCGATGCTGACTTCGCAACGCGAGCATCGTCCGAACTGGGCGCAGATTGCAGGCATCTCCGAACTGAAGAATTCAGCAGTTGGGATCATGGGGCTCGGCGACATCGGCATGGAGATTGCCAAGCGCTGCCGGGCGTTCGATATGAAAATCTTCTATACTCAGAGGCAGCCGCACAGCTCCGACGTCGAGGCGCGCTCTGTTCCCTGGCCTGGGTCCGGTAGAGATGGATGCTGAGGCCCGGGACTTCGGTATCGGTGATGACCGTCCGGCCTTTCCCGGGTGGCGGGACGGCATCGATGGTCTTCTTGGTGAATCGGAACTTCATGCGCGCGAGCGCCTCCAAAAATCTAGCACATGTCTAGCAACAGGCCGCGATTTGAGGTGACTTCCGTCGACAGGGGCTGTCGGTCACCGCGGCCAAAAGCTCATATGGTACATGCCTTGGAGATCGCCATGGACAACCGGTGACAGTCCTATGGACCACCAGTTGTCTGACTTTTAATCAGTAGGTCATGGGTTCGATCCCCATCGCGCTCACCAGATCGACCTGTAGGCCACTATGTCGATCGCGTTTGCTCCGGCAGCCGTCCACGACGTTTCCCTTCCGAGCGTTACCTTCTGACAAAACTACGCCAGAGCGCGATTTCTTCGGGCTTGTTTCCTGACGGACGCGGTGGGTTAATGTCGGGGCTCAAATCCCGAGTCTCTGGAGGATTGAAATGGAGGGAGTTGGCTGGTTCGCAGCGATCATCATCGGTGGCTTCGCCGGATGGCTCGCCGAGAAATTCATGAAGAGCAATATGGGCGTCTTCATGAATATCATTCTGGGCATCGTGGGCGCGATCATCGCCAACGCCCTGCTCGGAATGTTCGGCGTCATGCTCGGCGGCTGGATAGGCTACCTGATCGCGGGCTTCATCGGCGCCTGCATCCTGATCGCTGTCGGTCGGGCGTTTAGACGATAGTTTCCGGACCGGCGCCTTCCGCGCCGGGCTCATTCATCATCAACAGGCCGGCCGGTTTCCCACCGGCCGGCCTGTTTTCGTTCGCTCGTCTCAACCGCTGCGCTCATCCGACAAGGGGAACCAAATCAACAGTTTAGGGTTGTAATCTCGAAGAAATCAGATTTTAGGCAATCGTAAGGGTTGCCCGGTCGGGCAGCGGCGCCTAGACTTCGGCCTCATCAATGGTCCGACCGGGAAGGAGAACAGGCAGCGCCCGGCGCTGCTTTGACGATGAATTTTCAACATACTGACAGATACGCTTTTTTTCTCGACCTTGACGGCACCTTGATTGACATTGCGGCGTCGCCAGACGCTGTGACAGTACCTTCCGACTTACCGGATATTCTCCGAAAACTGCATGGTGCAACGGATGGGGCGACGGCCATCATCTCGGGTCGTTCGATCGACGTCATAGACCGCCTTCTGGCCCCTGCCGTCCTTCCTTCCGCCGGGGTGCACGGCTCCGAGATCCGCTTGCCGGACGGGACGCGCCGCAAGACCGCCACCAATTGGCTGACCCGACCCATGCGGGAAATCATCGGGGAACTCGCTTTCCAGCATCCGGAACTGATCGTCGAGTACAAGGATCTTGCCGTGGCGGTGCATTTCCGGGGTGCCCCCGATCTGGCCGAACTGGTCCGTGGGACCCTCGGAAAGGTAGCGGAGATCGCCGATGGCGGGCTCGTCGTGCAGCCGAGCAAGATGGTGTTCGAACTGATGCCGGCCAATATCGACAAGGGCAGGGCGCTCGCGGCGTTCATGGCCCAGCCTCCCTTTCGCGGACGACGCCCCATCGCGATCGGCGATGACGTCACGGACGAGACCATGTTCGCCTCGGCTCAGGAGCATGGCGGCGTGGCGATACGCGTCGGCAGGGACACGGTGCGCACCTGCGCGACGGAAAGGCTGGCGGACCCGATCGCCGTGCGAGCCTTGCTTGGCGACTATCTCGACCGCCCGGGAATGGACGCGGCGAGCGTCGTCTCGGCGTCGGCGGCCTGATCGATGGACGCGCAACCAAACGATTGTTCGGAAGTTGTCGGAAGCAGCGGCGTTTCGGGCGTGCCGGAGAGTGAGGGCATGGGACGACTGGTGGTGGTTTCCAACCGGGTGCCGACCGGCATGCGGAGTGCCGATACAGGCGGGCTCGCGACCGCGCTGAAGGGCGCGCTTTCGAGCGGCGGCCTGTGGTTCGGTTGGTCCGGCGAGATCGCCCCCGACGAGGCTGCAGCGGAAGTCGTCCGATCCCGTATCGACGGGAACATCGTCTTCAGCGTTCTCGACCTCACCGAGCAGGATCTGGAAGAGTATTATTTCGGCTATTCGAACCGATCGCTGTGGCCGATCCTTCACTACCGGATCGACCTCGCCGATTTCCGCCGCGAGCATTATGCCGGCTATCTTCGGGTCAACCGGCGCTTTGCCCGCATTCTCGCCGAGCAGGTCAAGTCCAACGACACGATCTGGATCCACGACTACCATCTCATTCCGTTGGCGCAGGAGCTTCGACGCCTCGGCCTTCGCAACAAGATCGGTTTCTTCCTCCACATACCGTGGCCGTCGCCGGACATCTGGGCCGCACTTCCCGAGCACAGAAAGCTGCTGTCCTCCTTCGAGGCCTATGACCTTATCGGACTCCAGACCGAATTCGACGCCGAGAACTTCATCCAGAGTGTGGCGCGGGAAGGTCTCGAGGCCCTGATCCCCGCCGAGAAGGTCGCTGCCTTTCCGATCAGCATCGAAACGAAAGAATTCGCGGCCGTCGCGTCGACGGCGGGCAACCATCCGCTGGCGCGCAAGCTCGCTACCAGCCTGCGCGGCCGGAAGCTGATGATCGGGGTCGACCGCCTCGACTACACGAAAGGCATCGGGCAGCGCATGGGCTGCTTCGGGCGCTTCCTGGAGATGGTCCCTGCCGCACGGGGCAAAGTCGTCTACCTGCAGGTGACGCCCAAGACCCGCTCCGAAGTGCCGGAATACATGCAGATCCAGCGGGAAGTGGCTGAAATCGCGGGCCGGATCAATGGCGCCTATGGCGATATAGACTGGGTTCCGATCTGGTACATGAACCGCACAATCCGGCGCGAAGCGCTTGCCGGCCTCTATCGCCTTGCCGATGTCGGGCTGGTAACGCCGCTGCGCGACGGGATGAACCTCGTCGCCAAGGAATATGTCGCGGCGCAGGACGAAGCCGATCCCGGCGTGCTGGTGCTTTCCCGCTTTGCCGGCTCGTCGCATGAAATGGACGGGGCCTTACTGGTCAATCCCTATGACGAGGACGAGACGGCCGCCGCCATCGAGAAAGCCCTCGCCATGCCCCTCGACGAGCGTCAGGCGCGCTGGCGGGGAATGTTCGAGCGCCTTCGGACGCATGATGTCGAATGCTGGCGCGAGAGTTTCCTCCGCGCCCTCGAGCCTTCGCGTCCGGTGTTGAAGGTCGCGAGCTGAGCGAGTCAGCTCAGCGCTCCGCGAGCAGCCCGCGAGTGACGCTGTCCGGAACGAAATCTTCGGTCCCCGACATGGACATCAGGTCCGCCAGCCGGTTGCGGGCGCGATTGACGCGGCTCTTGATCGTGCCGACGGCGCAGCCGCAAATCTCCGCTGCTTCCTCGTAGGAGAAGCCCGAGGCGCCGACCAGGACGAGCGCCTCGCGCTGGTCGTCCGGCAATTGGGCCAGGGCCGCCCGCAATTCGTTGAATTCGATCTTGCCGAGCTGCTCCGGCTGCACCTTCAACCGTTCGGCATATTTGCCGTCGGCATCCTCGACCTCACGGCGCCGCTTGCGATATTCCGAGCGGAACTGGTTCCTCAGAATGGTGAAGAGCCAGGCCGAAAGGTTCGTCCCCGGACGGAAGCTGTCGATATTGGCAAGGGCGCGAAGCAGCGTCTCCTGGACGAGGTCGTCGGCGCGATCGACATTTCCCGAAAGCGATACGGCAAATGCGCGAAGGCTGGGCACCGTCCTGAGGATGTCGTCGCGCAAGGCGGGATCGAGGGCCATCAGAGCGGCTTGTCCTCCTTCGGATCGGGAGTTTTCTCAAGCTGGGCCAGCAAATCGGCAAAACGGTCGGGAACCCCTTCGCTGACTACGTCATTGTACATCTGGCGCAACTGATCGCCGAGCTTCGCTTGGATGCTCCGATCAAGACTTGAGGGGGAACCGTCATTTTTCCCGGATTCCGCGGCTTTGGCCTGGCTTTTTGGTGTTTTCCGATCGTTCATGTTCTGGAGCCCAGCCCGCTCAACTCAGGGTTACTCAGGGTCAAAATCGATGACATCTGGCCTACCTAACGCCGTAGAGGGTGGAATGTTTCATATACGAAATCTCGCTCGCATAATGTGACCCCGAAACCCAAGCCGCAGCAAAAATCGAGGAAAGCGTATGTCGAATTCAGAAATGCTGGCCAGGGAACTGCCGAAGCTCCGCCGGTATGCCCGGGCTCTTTCCGGAACTCAGGCCTCGGGCGACGCCTATATCGGAGCCACACTGGAGGCGCTGGTGGAGGACCCGAACGCTCTCGGGAAGGATCTGGAGCCGCGCGCTGCGCTTTTCCGGGCCTTTACCCGGATCTGGCAGTCGATCGACCTCAACAGCACTCCTGAACCGGGAACGGTCGCGGCGGCCGACAGGCATCTCGGAAATATCACGCCCTTGCCGCGGCAGGCCTTTCTCCTGACCGCTCTGGAGGGATTTCCGGAGGAGGATACGGCGGAAATCCTCGGACTGTCGGTGAAGGAGGTGCGCGCCCTGATCGAGGAATTCGGGCAGGAGCTTGCGGCCGAAATTGCGACCGACGTCCTCATCATCGAGGACGAGCCGATGATCGCGATGGACCTCGAAAATCTCGTCACGGGCCTCGGCCACAATGTCATCGGGGTGGGGCGGACGCGAACCGAGGCGGTGCAACTCGCGAAAGGCGCCAATCCGGGGCTTATCCTCGCCGACATCCGCCTCGCGGACATGAGCTCGGGGATCGACGCGGTGAACGATCTCCTGCAGAGCTTCGAGATACCGGTGATCTTCATCACGGCCTATCCGGAGCAATATCTGACCGGGGCGCGCCCGGAGCCGACTTTCCTCGTCACCAAGCCCTTCCAGCCCTCCATGGTGTCGGCGGTGATCAGCCAGGCCCTTTTCTTCCAGCGGCGGGCCAAGGCGGCGGCGCGTCCGGCCGCCTGAGTGCGCAAAAGGCGTGGTCGCGAAGACCACGCCTTTTCTCGCTGACCGTTGGAGGGGGCTGGGCAACGGCCTGCACGTTTCAACAACGCGAAACGAACGCAGCGGTTCCTCTAGGCCTTGCCGAATTCGCTCGGTGCGATGGTCAGCTCGTAGAGCCATCCTTCCCCATCCGCGGTGATGCGGGCAACGCCTCGGACAGCAGCAGGCGCGATGCGTTCAAGGAGGGTTCTGGAGAACCCGCCGATCTCATCGGGGATCGGACCGCCGCTCTCCCGCCAGACAAGCCGGAGAGAATTTTCGGTATCCGCTATGGCGGAGAGACGGATCACGCCAGTGGCGGCAGAAAGCACTCCCTTACCAAGGGAGGTGCTGCAGAGTTCGTGCAGGGCGAGGCCGACATGAAGCCCGGCATTGGCGGAGAGCAGGGCGTCTTCCCCCTCTCTCTCGATGCGGTCTCTGCAATGCCTCGCAAAAGAAAGGACCTGCGCTTCGATCAATGCCGAAAGAAGCACGCCTTCGCCGGTGTCGCCGGCAGAAAGATCGAGAGCGGCAACGATGGCCTGCACGCGTCCGCGAAAGGCCTCGATAAAGGCGTCGGGGAGGGGCTCCGTCTTGGCCGTCTGCGTGGCGAGACTCTGCACGATGGCAAGAAGGTTCTTCGTGCGATGAAGGTCGGCGCGCGCAACCGAGGGCGACCGCTTCGAGTGTCGGCTTGTCTCGATCGCAAGGCCGATCAAGCCATCGGCATCAGGCTCGAGATAGATTTCGAAAGAGCGGGATTCATCGCCGCTCTCGAAGAGGAGACCGGTCCAGCGTGGACGCCCATCCGCAAGCGTCTCCCGCTTTGCCGCTTGAAGCGTGGTCGCGGCAGAAGCCGGCAGGACGTCATGGTCCGTCCGGCCCTCTATGCTTTCAACTGGCCACCCCTCCGGCGGGTTGAGCATCCAGCGATAGCGGAGCGAGGAATCCTGCGCGAAGACGGTAAGTCCGGCACCTGCGGCCAGGCGGACTATAGTTTGCAACTGATCGGGTGAAGGGGCGTTGCCTGCCATGGTCCAACCCGACGACCTCTAGGCGGTCCGACGAAGCGCGCTCACAATCATGGAGACGAAATCGGTCTCGCGGTACGGCTTTGCCAGAAGGCCGACATCGACGGGGGTTTCCATATCCATGCCGGTCGCGACGATGACGGGTATGTTCCGCGCCTTGATCTCGGCGATCAGCGGCGTGGCGTCCTCCTGTCCGAGCTTGAGGTCGAGAAGGGCCACGTCCATGAGCGGTCCATCGGCGAGCAGCTTCCTGACTTCCTCGACGGAATTGGCGAGGACGACCTGGCTGGCGCCGGCTTCCTCGGCCATGCGCTGGGCCTCGAGGGCTATCAGATATTCGTCCTCGACAATCAGAACCGTCAGTCCTTCCAGTTGACCCGCGCCGTCTGCCACTCTCGAACTCTCCAAATGATCAATGGCGGCTTGTTGCACGCCGGACCGGGGATATGTCTAGCAAAAGACAGCGAAGCTGGCATGTGTGACGATGAAAAGGACTTTGATCGGAACCTCCCTGGAGGGGTCAGACTGCTGGAAAACTCGCATTGATGATGGCCAGAAGCGCCCGGCTGTCGACAGGTTTCTGGAGGATAGCGGCCTGACCGAACAGGGGGCTGATATCCTCCGAGCGGTATCCCGTACAGACACAAAACGGCACGCCTAGGGCCTGCAGCCTTTCGGCAAGGGGAGCGCTCGACCGGCCATTGAGGTTTGCATCCACAATCGCAAATTGTGGCTCTTTTCCGTCGAGGAGGCGAAAGGCCTCTTCGATGGTGCCCACCGGGCCGAGCACGGCATGGCCGGCCTGCTCGACAATCATCGAGATTTCGTCGGCAATGATGAACTCGTCTTCAACGATGAGGATGGAAAGGGGAGTGGAGGAGGAATTCATGGCGTGTCCGAAGGGCGGTGCTGTCCGTCGACGAAGGGACGGATCGTTCTGAGGGGAGCCGAGATCGTGCAGAGCACGCCCTCTTTCAGATATTGAACCTCCGCATCTCCCTGCAACTCATAGGCGATGCTGCGCTCCAGCAGAAGCGAACCGAAACCCTTTGCGGTCGGCGGTCGCACTTCCGGGCCGTCGAATTCCTGCCAGCGGAGATCGAGACGCGGCTCGTCGCCGGTGCGGTCGATGTCCCATGTGACCCTGACATTTCCCTGCGTC
>Ga0164243_10001066_pt1 | contig 47290 bp, 41 predicted proteins | sample OricompcompostOP_FD_108781 | JGI IMG/M metagenome (GOLD analysis project Ga0164243, IMG submission 108781) | Organic Plus compost microbial communities from Emeryville, California, USA - Original compost - Organic plus compost (OP) | ecosystem: Engineered > Solid waste > Mixed feedstock >...
ATGCCCCGGTGTCGGGCTGGGGTGATCGGGCGGCGGCCGGCGCGGCTGCGACGGAGCGTAGGGCATCGGGCTCGGGAGGCGGCGAGGATGGCGTGTCGTCTTCGCCTTGGGCCGATCGCGCTACCTCCAGAGCTCGGGGGCTGGGGTCGTTCGAGCGCGATGTCGTTGCCGGGCCTGGCTTGGGATCCGGCGAAGCCGGGGTTTCTCCATATCGGCGGCGGGCCGCGTGGGAAGCGCCAGGCACAGGGCAGCGCGAGCGTGTGACGGCGGGGCCGCGCGAGGGCGAGTCGGCGTCGCCTCACGGGCTTGCGGCGGAGCGGGCGGCGTCCGTGGGCGGTGGGGTGGGATACGCGTACTCCGATGGGCGTCAGGCTGGATGGGTGGCGTCTGTGGGCGGTGGGGTGGAGTCGGCGTATGTCGATGGGCGTCAGGCTGGGTGGGCGGCGTCCGTGGCCCCTGGGGTGGAGACCGTGCACTCCGATGGGCGTCGGGCTGGGCCGGTCGGCTTGGGGCCGCGTGACGCCCCGTCCGCGTCCGGGGGTCGGCGGAGGTCCGGGCGGGTGGCGGCCTCGCGGCAGCCCGAGCTCCTCTCCACGGATGAGCGTGAGGCCGAATTGTTCGGGTTGGGGCCGCACGACGGCGGCGGCGGGCCGACGGGGCGGCGCAAAGCCCTGGGGTCGGCACCGGATCCGCGTCGGGGTGGGTGGGTCGTCGTCGCGCCGCGGCGGGCGAAAGCGTTGCCCTCCGCGGCCGAGCCGGCGCGGGGCAGCGCCGGGGTGGCGGATCCGCTGGGAGAGTACCGGCCTCCGCAGCCCCGCGGCCCGCATCCCTGGGAGATCCACGGCGGCCGGTCGGGTCTGCCGCCTCGGTGAGCGGCGGGCCTTCGGGCGTACCGCCTCTGGAGTGGCCGGGTGTGAGACTCGCGGCGCGCGACCTGGCCGGCCACCGGCGCGGCTCGCGGTGGCCGGGAGGGAGCGCGGACGCTAGCCGGCCTCGGGGACGGCCTCCCGGTGGCCGTCGGCCGACGGGGCATCGCGGCCGTCGGCCACCGGTGGGGCATCGGCCGCCGCGACCGTCGGCGCGCCGTCTCCGGGGGTCACGTAGGCGTCGATCCAGCGTGCCACCTCCGTGAAGAGGCGTTCCCGCGGCACCGGACCCGACAGCGTGAGGTCGTGCTTGCCGCCGTCGATGCGTACCAGGGTGACGTGCGGGCCGAGGCGCGGCGCGTACCGGACGATGTGCTCGACGTCCAGGACCGCGTCCGCCAGATCGATGCTCTCGTGCCACTTCGTGCCGCGCCAGCTGCGCGTGGAGCAGGCGACGAGCACCGGGGCGGGGATGTCGAGGCCGGCGTGCAGGTGGCGGTGGGCGGTGCGGATCGCGTTGATCCAGCCGGCGCGGATCGGGAAGGCCTCGACCGGCTTCCAGGTGAGGTCGAAGTTCCACTCGCCGCGGTAGTTGGCGTGGATGCTCTCGCCGTACAGGCTGGCCATGCCGCGGGGGACGACGCGGTGCGGGCGGCGGCGGCCCAGCGCGGCGACGGCGGTGATGAGCGGCCGGCGCTGGATCCACGGCATGTTGAAGTCGAAGAACGGGCTGTTGAGGAACAAGCCGTCGATCATTTTCCGGGTACGGCGGGCGTGGGCCCACAACGATGCGATCAGGCCACCGGTGGAGTGCCCGTTGACCAGCAGCGTGTCGGCGGCGATCAACTCGGCGGCGATGTCGAGTTCGAGGAAATAGTCCCGGATGTCGGCGATGTAGTTCGGCGTCTGGTGGGGGAGCAGGCTCCGGCCGTACTTCCGCAGGTCGATGGCGTGGAAGTCCCAGCCGCGGTCCACGTAGAAGTCGGCCAGGTGGGTCTGGAAGAAGTAGTCCACGAACCCGTGCACGTAGAGGACCGCCCGGCCGGTCGGGCGGTTCGCCCGGCGGCTCACCAGTGTCGCGATCAGCGGGCCCTCGTCGTCGCGGCCCAGGTCGATGACCCGGCGCTCGTAAGGGGCGCCAAGAACGTCGATCTCCACGTCTGCCACGCCATGACGCTACCGCCCGCATAGCACATCCGGCGGTGATCGTTCGGTTTTCCACAGGCCGCCGGTTGTCCACAGCCGGCGGCCGGTGTGCTGCCGGGGTGCGGCTCTTCACGGCACGCTGGACGCCGAGTCGACTCGCGTCCTTGTCCCGATCCTCTGTGGAGACCTTCTGATGTTCGACACCTACGTGACTTTGGTAGGCAATGTCTTGACGGCGCCGGAGTGGCGGCGCACCACGCAGACCAACACGCTCGTGGCCAGCTTCCGCGTGGCCTCGACGGCCCGGCGGTTCGACCGCGACAACAACCGGTGGGTCGACGGCAACAGCCTGCGGGTACGGGTGACCTGCTGGCGCCGGCTCGCCGAGGGCGTGGCGTCGTCGGTGATGACCGGCGACCCGGTCGTCGTGGTCGGCCGCATGTACACCCGCGACTGGACCGACGGCGAGGGGAACAACCGCACGTCGTACGAGGTGGAGGCGGTCGCCGTCGGCCACGACCTGTCGCGGGGCAAGGCCCGGTTCGCCCGCACCCGATCCGCGGCGCCGACCAGCGAGCTTGACGACGACGGCTCGCTGGTCGCCCGTGGCGAGGCCACCGAGGCAGTGCCGGAGACCGAAGCGCCGGCACACTACGGCGACAGCGTCCACCTGTTCGACGACGACCCGGTGTTCCGGGAACTGCCGGCGACGCTCCAGGGCGGCCCCGTGCCCGCGGACGATCCCGACGACGGGACCGGCAAGGAGCCCAAGCCGGCGCCGGAGGAGGAGCGGGTCCCGGTCCCGGTGTGACGGCGGGCGCCCAACGTTCCGGCGGTCGCGGCGCGTCCGGCGGCGGCCGCTGGACCGGGGCCGCTGCCGGCGTGCCGCTCGCAGGGCTCGGGGCCGGCTGGCCGGCACGAACCCGGGTGTCGTGCCGGTCGTGCCGGGCCAGGACGGAGTCCAGGTGCTGCCTGGTGGCGGCCCTCGACTGGGCGGATATCCCGGGTGATTCCGGGACATGGCCAGGCGGTGGCTGGGCCGTCGCGGGCCGACGTGATCGGCGGGGCAGGTTTAGGCTGCCGGAGTGGACCTGATCGGGGAGCGGCCTGACGTGGTGGTCGTGGGGCTCGGCACGATGGGTGCCGCGGCCGCCTACCACCTGGCGACACGTGGTGTGCGGGTGGCCGGGTTCGACCGGTTCCGGCCGCCGCACGGGCATGGGGAGCACGCCGGCGGGTCGCGGATCATCCGGCAGGCGTACGCAGAGGGGCGGGCCTACGTTCCGCTGGTGCGCCGGGCGTACGAGCTGTGGGCCGAGCTGGGGCAGGCGGCGGGCACCGAGCTGCTGACGCTGACGGGCGGGCTGATGCTGGGCCGCGCGGACTCGGCGCAGGTGTCGGGTGCGCTGGCATCGGCGGTCGCGTACGGGCTCGATCACGAGCTGCTCGACGCCGCCGAGATCCGGCGGCGGTTTCCGGCGTTCGCGCCGGCCGACGACGAGGTGGGGGTGTACGAGCCGGCGGCCGGGATCGTCCGGCCGGAGGCGACGATCGCGGCGCACCTGAAGCTGGCCGAGCAGGCCGGGGCACGGCTGCGGTTCGGCGCGGCGGTGACCGGCTGGCGGGCCACCGCCGACGGGGTCGAGGTGACGGTCGACGGCGCCACCGTGTCGGCGGCACACCTGGTGCTCTGCCCGGGGCCGTGGGCCGGCGAGGTGCTGCGGTCCGCGGGTGTGCCGCTGCGGGTGGAGAGCCGGCTGCAGCACTACTGGGCACCGCCGGCGGAGTTCGCCGTCGGCGCGTGCCCGATCTGGATCTGGGAGCCGACCGGTGAGCAGGTGGCGTACGGGTTGCCGGCGTTCGCGCCGCCCGCCGACCTGCCGGGTGCCGGTCCCGGGGTGGGAGCGGTGGCCAAGGCGGCGTTCCACTCCGGCAGCCGCCCCGCCGAGGCCGACGGCGGGGCACCGCCGGCGACGCCCGACGACCTCGCGGCGATCGTCGACTGGCTCCGCACGCGGCTGCCGTCGCTCGCGGACGCGCGGTACATCGGAGCGAAGCCGTGCCTCTACACGATGACGCCGGACGAGGACTTCGTCCTCGGTCACCACCCGCGGGCGGCCGGGGTCACCGTCGCCGCCGGCTTCTCGGGGCACGGCTTCAAGTTCGCGCCGGTGATCGGGGAGATCCTGGCCGATCTGGCGACGACGGGGTCCACGTCGCACGACATCGCGGCGTTCGCTCCGGGCCGGTTCTCCACGGCCGGCGCGGCCTGACGGCCACCACGGGCCGCGTCTGGCGCGGACCGGTTCGCGTTGTGGGCCGCTTCCGCCTTGGCTGGTACCGCAGCGAGCCGGTTGTGCCCGGGCTGGTGCTGAGGTGGTTCGGTTCGGCTGCGGGCCGGCACTGCGGCGGGCCGCTTCGCTCGGAGGCTGGTACCGCAGCGAGCCGGTTGTGCCGGGCCGGTACTGGGGTGGACAGGTTCCGCGGGGAGCCGGCTCTGCGGCGGGTGCGTGGCCGGTTCTCCCGTGGGCCGCTCCCGCCGCAGGCCTGTACCGAGGTGGGCCGGTTCTGCCGCGGGCCGGTTCCCGCCGCGGGCCGCTGGGCCGCAGGCCGGTACTGTCGCGAGCCGGTACCGAGGCCGGTGCCGGGCTTCGCCAGCCGTGGCGGTGGCATTGCCGTGGTTGCGGTGCCCGGCGGCGGCTGTCCGGTGTGCGGGCCGGCCCGGCTAGGGTGATCATGTGGGTTGGCTGGCGATGGACAGGGTCGGTGCCCGGATGCGGGTGGCCGACGCGGCCGGGCTCGTCGCCGGGTACGGGCTGGACGCGCTGCTCGGCGACCCTCGGCGGTTCCATCCCGTCGCCGGCTTCGGGACCTTCGCGGGCAGGCTGGAGCGCGCCGTCTACCGGCCGGCCCGGAGCGCCGGCGTGGCGTACGCCGTGGTGGGTGTCGGGGTGCCGACCGTGCTCGGTGCGGCGGCGGCTGTCGCCACCCGTGGCCGTCCTCTCGCGCGGTTCGCGCTCACGTCCGCGGCCACGTGGGCGGTCCTCGGCGGCCGGACGCTGCGCGCCGAGGGCCGGTTGATGGCCGCCTCGCTGGCCGCCGGCGACGTCCCGGCGGCGCGGCGGCGGCTCAACCACCTCTGCGGCCGGGACCCGGCCGCCCTGGACGAGGCGGAGCTGGCCCGGGCCACCGTCGAGTCGGTCGCCGAGAACACCTCCGACGCCGTGGTGGCGCCGCTGGTGTGGGGTGCGGTGGCGGGCGTGCCGGGACTGCTCGGGTACCGCGCGGCGAACACGCTCGACGCCATGGTCGGCCACCGGTCGCCGCGGTACGCCCGCTTCGGCACCGCCGCGGCGCGCCTCGACGACGTGCTCAACCTCGCGCCGGCACGGCTGACGGCGCTGCTGACCGTGGCGGCCGCGCCGCGCGTCCGGGGCCGGCGGGAGGAGGCGCTGCGGGTGTGGCGCCGTGACCGGGCCGACCACCCGAGCCCGAACGCCGGCCAGTGCGAGTCCGCGATGGCCGGCGCCTTGGGTGTACGCCTCGGCGGACGCAACGTCTACTTCGGACGCGCGGAGAGCCGGCCGTTCCTCGGCGACGGCCCGCGACCCGACTTCCGCCACGTCGCCCGGGCCACCCGCGTCTCGGCCACGGTCGGCGCGGCCGCCGTCGCGATCGCCGCGGTCGTGGCGCTGGCCCGCCCTCGCGGCCACACCGCCCGGCGCGCACTCCGGCGGTCAACCGCCGCGCGCCGCGGTCACTCGACGACCCACGGGGTCGCGGACGCGCCGGCGGCCGGGCGGGGGAGGCGGCGGTCCGCATGACGGGTGGCGGCCGGGGAGGGCTTCTCGTCGCGGGTACCACGTCCGACGCCGGCAAGAGCGTGGTTACCGCCGGCATCTGCCGATGGCTGGCCCGTCGTGGCGTTCGGGTGGCGCCGTTCAAGGCGCAGAACATGTCCAACAACTCCGCGGTTGTCGTCGGGGCCGACGGGCGTGGCGGCGAGATCGGGCGGGCTCAGGCGATGCAGGCCGCCGCCTGCGGCGTACCTGCCGATGTGCGGTTCAACCCCGTGCTGCTCAAGCCTGGCAGCGACCGCTCCAGCCAGGTCGTCGTCCTGGGCGAGGCCGTCGACCGGGTCGACGCCGCCAGCTTCCGGGTGATCCGGGAACGCCTCGCCGGCACGGTGTTCGCGACGTTCGACGCTCTCCGGGCCGAGTACGACGTGGTCGTGTGCGAGGGTGCCGGCAGCCCGACGGAGATCAATCTGCGGGACGGCGACTTCGTCAACCTCGGGCTCGCGCGGCACGCGCGGCTGGCCACCGTCGTCGTCGGCGACATCGACCGGGGCGGCGTGTTCGCGTCGCTTTTCGGTACGGTCGCGCTCCTCGACCGGCAGGACCAGGATCTCGTCGCCGGGTACGTGATCAACAAGTTCCGTGGCGACCGCACCCTGCTCCAGCCGGGGTTGGACATGCTCGGCCGGGTGACCGGGCGGCCGACGCTCGGCGTACTCCCGTGGCATCTCGATCTTTGGCTGGACGCCGAGGACTCGCTCGGCTACGGGACCGTGCTGGGCCGGCCCGGGCCGCCTGCCGGCACCGAGTGGCTCGACGTGGCGGTCGTGCGGCTGCCACGGATCTCCAACGCGACCGACGCCGAGGCGCTCGCGACCGAGCCCGGTGTGCGCGTGCGGTTCACGGTCGAGCCCGCCGAGATCGCCGCCGCGGACGTCGTGGTCGTGCCCGGCAGCAAGTCTACTGTGGACGACCTCGGTTGGTTGCGCGAAACCGGCCTGGCGACGGCGATCGAGCGCCACGCCGCCGCCGGCCGCCCGCTTCTCGGGATCTGCGGCGGCTTCCAGATGCTTGCCCGCGCCATCCACGACGACGTCGAGAGCGGCCGCGGCACCGTCCCCGGCCTCGGCCTCCTCCCGCTGGAGATCACCTTCGGCCGGCGCAAGACCGTCAGGCTCGCGGAAGGCACGGCCGCGGGCGGCGTTCCGGTCCGCGGCTACGAGATCCACCACGGGTACGTGTCCGCCGGCGCGCCGCCCGCGCCACTGCTGACGTACCGGGACGGCCGGCCGGAGGGGGCTCGCGCCGGCGCCGTCTTCGGCACGCACTGGCACGGCGCCTTCGAGTCCGACGAGTTCCGCCGCTGGTTCCTCGCCGAGAGCGCCCGGCTCGCGGGCCGTACGGGCTTCCGGCCGGCGCCGGGCACGCGTTTCGCCGCCGCCCGCGAACGCACCCTCGACCTCCTCGGCGACCTCGTGGAGGAGCACCTCGACACAGAGACGCTCTGGCGCCTCGTCGTGGACGGCCCGCCGGCCGGGCTACCCTTCATCCCACCTGGCGCGCCGTGAACCGGCCACCCGCCGACCGCGGCGACGCTGTCCGCGACATCGAGCGGTACGCCGCGGTGGCCCGGCGGATCGGCGGCCGGCGGCCCCGGCTGGGCGGGACGCGGCTGGTCGCCGTCGACGGGCCGAGCGGTGCCGGGAAGTCGGTGTTCGCGGGGCGGCTGGCCGCCGCGTTCCCGAGCCCGCCGCCCGTCGTGCACACCGACGACTTCCTCGACGGGTGGGACGATCAGTTCAGCTTCTGGGACCGGCTGGAGGAACTGGTGCTGGCGCCGCTGCGGGCCGGCCGCCCGGGGCGGCACCGGCACTACGACTGGGAGCGCGGGCGGTTCGTCGGTCCGTGGGTGGCCGTGCCGCCGGCGCCGGTGGTGATCCTGGAGGGCGTGACGGCGGCGCGGGCGGCGGCGCGGCCGATCCTCACCTTCGCCATTTTCGTGACCGCTCCGCCCCGGCTGCGGCTCGATCGTGCGCTCCGGCGGGATGGCGAGCAGAGTCGCGCGTACCTCCTGCGATGGCGAAGGCGCGAAAACCGGCACTTTGCCGCGGAGCGTACCGCCGCGTACGTGGATCTGGTGGTCGACGGCGCGGCGCGCGCGCCGCACGACCCGGCGACGGAGTTCGTCCGGATGGGCAGTGGTTATCCACAGGCATAGACGCGCGCCGTGCTGTGGTGCACGCTGGCGGGTGACGCGAAGCCGGCCGGGGGAGGGCCATGAGCAGTGACGATCAGGGCGGGTCGGTGCCGGCCCGCCGCCGGGTGGTGCTCACCGGCATCAGCTCACGGGCCTGGGAACATCCGGCCGACAGAGGCGCGCTGACGGCGCTGCGCGAGCTGCGCGGGTTCGACGACGTGGTCAAGGCGTTCTTCGGCATGTGGAACGAGCGCGGGTTCCGGCTGTCCTATCTGGCGTCGTCGATCCGCGTCGACCACCGGCAGTTTCCGCGGGTCTACGGCCTCTACGCGGAGGCCGCCCAGACGCTGGACCTGCCCGAGCTGCCGGAGCTGTTCGTGCGGCAGTCGCCGATGCTGGGCGGTGCCGCGATCGGGCTCGACCGGCCGTTCATCGTGGTCGACTCGGCGTCGGTGCAGCAGCTCGACGACGAGGAGCTGCGCACCCTGCTCGGGCACGAGCTGGGCCACCTGCGCAGCGGCCACGCGGTCTACAAGACGATCCTCATGATCCTCACCCGGTGGGCGGCGAACCTGAGCTGGCTGCCGGTCGGGGCGATCGCTCTTCGGGCGATCATCGCCGCGATGCTGGAGTGGTGGCGCAAGGCGGAGCTCTCCGCCGACCGGGCGGGCCTGCTCGCCGCGCAGGACCCGGCCGCCTCGCTGCGGCTGCTGATGAAGCTCGCCGGCGGCGGCGACCTCAGCCAGATCGACACGGCGGCGTTCCTGGAACAGGCCGCGGAGTACGACGGCGGCGGCGACCTGCGCGACAGCTTCCACAAGATACGGATGACCGCGTGGAGCACCCACCCGGTGCCGGTGGCCCGGGCCGCCGACCTGCGCCAATGGATCGACGCCGGTGATTACGCGCGCATCGTGGCCGGTGACTACCCGCGCCGCGACGACGACGGCACGGCCCGCGTCACCGACGAGATCCGCGCGGCCGCGGCCTCCTACCGCGAGTCGTTCGGCCGCTCGCAGGATCCGCTGATCGGCCTCCTGCGCCGGCTGGGGGACGGCGCCAGCGATGTGGGGGAGTGGGCGGGAAGCGGAGCGGCCCGGGCCCGCTCCTGGGTCTCGACGGCGGCCGAGGCCGCGGGACGCGCGGCGCGTAGGGGAGGTGGCGGCGAGCGCGATCCGGAGGCCAACGGCTCCTGAGCGGCTTGCGCATCGGGGTGGTCCCGGTGCCGACGGTCGGCCGCGCTGCCGTGGGTGGGCCGGGTGTCGGGCCGTTGCGGTTGGCGGTGAACGGCGACGGCCGTGGTGGGTGCCGGCTCGCGATCCCACCGCGAAGACCCGCCTCGCGACACCACCGCACCCGTCCGCGCGGATTCGGCCCACCGACCAGTCGTGAACCAAGACGCGCGGCCCCACAACGACGCCGCGGCATGGTTCCGGAGCCTCAGCGGGCGGCCGCGGCCGATGGCAGGTGGTGCGTGGCGGGGGCGTGACCGTGGATGGGGCCACCGCGGTGAGGACGACGCAGGGTGCCCGGTCGAGGTGGCGCGCCGTACTCCTGGGATTGTGCCCTTGAGCGGGGGTGCTGGTGGGCGGCTTACGATCTCGGGATGACCGCTGCGATTCTGTCCGAGGCCGAGCTCCGCGCTGCGATCGAGCGTGAGATGCCGGGTGTCCGTGCCGATCTCGAACGGCTGATCCGTATCCCGGGGATCGCGTTCGACGGCTTCGATTTCGCGCATGTCGAGCGTTCCGCGGAGGCGGTGGCGGAGCTGCTGCGGGGATGCGGGCTTGACGTCGAGATCGTCCGGGACGGCGGGCAGCCCGCGGTGATCGGGCATCGGGCCGGGCCGGAGGGTGCGCCGACCGTGCTGCTGTACGCGCACCACGATGTGCAGCCCGTCGGGGACCGGTCGCTGTGGAATTCCGATCCGTTCGAGCCGGTGGAGCGGGACGGGCGGCTGTACGGTCGCGGCGCGGCCGACGACAAAGCCGGCGTTCTCGCGCATGTCGCGGCCTTGCGCGCTTTCGGCGACGCGCTGCCGGTGGGTGTCGTCGTTTTCGTGGAAGGCGAGGAGGAGTTCGGGTCGGAGTCGCTGGGTCGGCTGCTGGAGCGGTACCGTGACCGGCTGCGCGCCGACGTGATCGTGATCGCGGACTCCGGCAACTGGGACATCGGCGTGCCGGCGATGACGACCTCGCTGCGGGGGCTGGTCAACTGTTTCGTCGAGGTGCGGGTGCTGTCGGCGGCGGTGCACAGCGGGATGTTCGGCGGGGCGGTGCCGGATGCGCTGACGGCACTGTCGCGGTTGATCGCGACATTTCATGATGAAGACGGAAATGTCGCGATTTCAGGATTGGTCTCCTCCGACTCGGCGGTGGTCGACTATCCGGAGGACCGGTTGCGGGCCGAGGCGGGGATGCGGGACGGGGTGTCCTTCATCGGTACGGGGCGGCTCACCGACCGGATCTGGCACCATCCAGCGGTGTCGATCCTCGGCATCGACGCGCCGCCGACCGCCGGGGCACCGAATGCGCTGATCCCGTCGGCCAAGGCCAAGGTCAGCGTGCGGCTCGCGCCGGGCGAGGACCCCAAGCGGGCGTACGCGGCGATCGTCGCGCACGTGGAAAAGCACGCGCCGTGGGGTGCCCACGCGACCGTGACCCTCGAGTCCGATGGCGCGCCGTGCGTGATCGACACCAGTGGCGAGATGTTCGCGGCCGGCCGGGCGGCGTTCCGGACCGCCTTCGACGGCGTCGAACCGGTCGACATGGGCGTCGGCGGTTCGATCCCGTTCATCGCGACGTTCCAGGAGATGTTCCCCGGCGCGGCGATCCTCGTGACCGGCGTCGAAGACCCGCACTCCCGCCCGCACGGCCCGGACGAAAGCCTGCATCTAGGCGAGTTCGCGCGGGTCTGCCTGGCGGAGGCCCTCCTCTTCGCGAATGTCGCGGCCGTGGCGAAAGCCCGGTCCGGCCCGGTTGGGTGACGCTTCGATCTCGGTACGGAAAATGTCGGTGGGTTGCTCTAGGCTATCGAACATGAGTACGAACGAGGCCATCGCGCGGCTCGATGCCGCGGTCAGTGCACTGGGAGCCGTCGACGTCTCCGCGTGGCCGGAGGAGGCGCTCCGCGAGCGACTCGCCGAGCTGTCCGCCACCCTCTGCGCCCTCGACGCGCTCGTCGCCAAGGTCGCGGAGGGAGTCCGGGCCCGCGGCATGCGCATCGAGGAGCCCGTCGCGGCCTGAGGGACGAGGGTCGGCGCGGCCCGCCGGGGCCACGCCGCCCCCGGACCGGCGCCTCACCCTCCAGCCGCGCCGCCCGTGCCAGAAGGGTGACGCGGCATCGTGCGGCGTTCGTGGGCCTAAGTGGGAGATCTGGCCCGGACGACGGCTGGTCCTGGCGCCATCCCGCGCCGCTCGACGCCGCGGCGGCAGCCGTCTGCTCGTTGGCCGCGTGGAAGGACGGGACCATGCCGGCCCTTCCGCGTGGTGATCCCGGGGCTTAGCGTCGCTAGGCATGACGGTCTTTGAGACGGAGCGCTTGGTGGTTCGGCAGTGGACCGAGAGCGCGTCGGACGTGGCGCGGCTGTTCGACATGCTTTCCCGGTGGGAGGTGGCTCGGTGGATTGGTGCTCAGCCGCGTGCGATGGAGAGCGAGGAGGAGGCCGTTACGACGGTGCGGCAGTGGCGGTCGCGGGCCTCGGCTGACGGGTTGCACGGGGTCTGGGCGATCGACGTGCGTGAAACCGGGCGTACCGCCGGGTCTGTTCTGGTCGTGCCGTTGCCGGGGGTGGACAACCAGCCCACTACGGACATCGAGGTGGGGTGGCACCTGCATCCCGACTCGTGGGGGAACGGCTACGCCACCGAGGCGGCGCGGGCGGCCATCGATCGGGTTTTCGCGGCGGGGCTCGGCGAGATCTACGCGGTCATCCGGGAGGGGAACGCGCCATCCGCCGCTGTCGCGCGTCGTCTCGGCATGAGCTCGATCGGCATGCATCGCCGGTGGTACGGAGGGGTCGAGTTCGACACGTACCGGCTGGTCGCCGGAGCGAACGGTGACCGCGCCGTGAAGGCCCGACCGATTCGGTCAGCGCTGCCGGAGTAGAAAGAACCGGCGGGCCGCGCCAACGGTCTCGAAGGTCTCCTTCTCCAACTCGGCGCGGTTGCTCTTGGCGGTTGACATGCCGACCTGCTCGGCGACCGCGCGCAGGTCGGCCTTCTTGAGGCCGCTGAGCAGCTGGCGGTCTCACAGCGACCCCCGCCACGAGGTTCTCCACCGCCAGCCGGGCGGCAGGCCAGCGCCGGGCTGGGCGACGACCTCGGTCCAGGGCCTCGACCACAGAACGGGGGCCGGGGATCGCGAAGAGCGGGTCCCGAGCAGCGCGGATTCCGGCCTTGGCTCCAGGACTTGTCAGAGGGTGGTGTCAGGATGAGGCCGTGCTGTTCGCCGAGCTCGCTGCCACGTCCGCCGCGGTCGCCGCCACCTCCAAGCGGCTGACCAAGGTCGATCTGCTCGCGCGTGCGTTGCGAGGGCTGGGGCCCGACGAGGTGGAGGCGGGCTCCGCCTACCTCGCCGGTGAGCTGCGGCAGCGGCAGACGGGGGTGGGGTACGCGTCGCTGCGGGATCTGCCGCCGCCCGCGGAGGAGGCGTCGCTTCGGGTGGGCGATGTCGACCGGGCGATCGGCGAGATCGCGGCGGTGAGCGGGAGTGGGTCGCAGGCGCGGCGGAAGGCGCTGCTCGGAGCGCTCTTCGCCGCGGCGACCCCCGACGAGCAGCGCATGCTCCGGGGGTTGTTCAGCGGCGAGCTGCGGCAAGGGGCCCAGGCGGGGCTGCTCGCCGACGCGATCGCGCGCGCCGCCGACGTGCCGGGGCCGGCGGTGCGGCGGGCCTTGCTGCTCGCCGGGGACCTGCGGTCCGTGGCCGTCGCCGCGCTCGAAGGGGGCTTGCCGGCGCTCTCCGCCTTCACCCTGCGGGTGGGGCGGCCGCTGGCACCGATGCTCGCGTCCAGCGCGCAGAGTGTCGACGAGGCGCTCGGCGCGACCGGCACGCCGGCGGCGGTCGACGTCAAGCTCGACGGCATCCGTGTGCAGGTTCACCGGAGCGGCGACGACGTGGCCGTCTTCACGCGCAGCTTGGACGAGATCACCTCGCGGTTGCCGGAGGTCGTGGCGGCGGTACGGGGGCTCGCCGCCCGTGACATCGTGCTCGACGGTGAGGCGATCGGGCTCGACGCCGAGGGGCGGCCGCGGCCGTTCCAGGAGACCGCGAGCCGGGCCGCCACGCGGGGGGCCCGCCGGAGCGCCAAGCCGCCGCCGGTCGACGGGGTGGTCCTCACTCCTTACTTCTTCGACGTGCTGCACATCGACGGTGCCGATCTCCTCGACGCGCCAGGGGTCGATCGGTGGGCGGCCCTGGAGGGAGCGCTGCCCGAGGCGCTTCGCGTGCCCCGGGCCATGGTCGACTCGCCGGAGGCGGCGGCGGAGTTCTACGCCACAGCGCTCGACGCCGGTCACGAGGGTGTGGTGGTGAAATCAGCGACCGCCGCCTACGACGCCGGGCGGCGGGGTGCGGCCTGGGTCAAGGTCAAGCCGCGGCACACCCTGGACCTCGTCGTGCTGGCGGTCGAGTGGGGGAGCGGGCGGCGCACCGGGTGGCTGTCCAACCTGCACCTCGGTGCGCGCGATCCGCGTACCGGTGGGTTCGTGATGTTGGGCAAGACCTTCAAGGGGTTGACCGACGAGCTGCTGCGCTGGCAGACGGAGCGGTTCCAGGAACTCGCCGTCGAGAAGAACGACTGGGTGGTGCGGGTGCGGCCCGAGCAGGTCGTCGAGATCGCCTTCGACGGGGTGCAGACCAGTCCGCGCTATCCGGGCGGGATGGCGCTGCGGTTCGCGCGCGTGATCCGCTACCGCGACGACAAGACGGCGGAGGAGGCGGACACGATCGACACGGTGCGGGCCATCCACGCCGGCCGCCCGGTCACCTAGTGCAGGTCCGCGGCGACGAACGACCAGACCTCGAGGTCGACGCGGCCGCTGTGCACGTAGCCGGCGTTGCGGAGCAGGCCCTCGTACGTGAAGCCGGCCTTCTCCGCCACCCGTCGCGAGCCGGTGTTGCCCGGGGCGACGCGGAGCTCGATCCGCTGGAAGCCGTGCTCCAGGATCAGGGCGATGGCCAGCGCGTCGACCGCCTCCGGGGCGATGCCGAAGCCGCGGGCTTCGGCCGCGATCGCGTACGAGATCTCGGTGACCTTGCTGCCCCAGTCGGTGCGCTTGGTCCACAGGCAGCCGACGAGACGGTCGTCCTCCCGCCGGATGATGCCGTAGTGGTCGCCGGCGCCGCTGTCCCGGCGTTCCTGGGCCATCTCCGTGCACCACGCGGTGCCGTCGATCTGCCCGAAGTCGCGCGGGAACGGCAGCCACCGCTGGGTCAGCTTGTCGGCGAAGATCTCGGCCACGGGCTTGGCGTCGTCCTCGGTCAGCTGGCGTACGTGGACCCGCGGCGTCGCGACCCGCAGCAGCGGAAACTGGCGCAGCGGCAGTTGACCCCTCACACGTTCCCCCTGTCCTCGTCGCGCGTCCCACCGTGGACGGGCAGCCGCGGCACCTCGGCCGTACCTTCGACGAGCGCGCCGTGCGGCGGGACGCCCACGGCGGCCCGTCCCGTCGCCCCCGCTTCGCCGACCGGCCCGGGGCCGCTCGGGCCGCGCACCGCTGCCGCCGGCCCGACGGGGCCCCGACGGTCACCGGCGGACGGGTCGCCGCCCGCCGGCGGCACCGCCCCGGGTGAGATCCCCTGCGTCACGTCGTCGTCGCCCACCGCGGGTCCCGCCGGCGGCCACGGGTGCGGGCCTGGTGCGGCCGTCCGCGGGCGAGCCGCATCCGGGCCACCACCCGCCGCGCCACCCGGTCCGCCGGCCACCCCGGGCCCGGTCGCACCACCGGGACCCACGGAAACCGCCGACCCGGCCGCACCCCCCAAGCCGCCCGCGACGCCGGTCCCCGGCGGCACGGTCACTGGCCCGGACGGCACGGTCACTGGCCCGGACGGCACGGTCACTGGCCCGGACGGCACGGCCACCGGCCCGGACGGCACGGTCACCGGCCCGGACGGCTCGGCCGCCGGGCCGCCAACGCTGCCTGGACTGCCCAGACCGCCAGCCCTCGGCCCTGGAGCCGAGACGCCGAGCAGCCCCTGCGCCTCCCGCCCATCGCCCCCCGCGGCCGGCACCGCGACACCCCCGTCCCCGGCACCCCCAGCGCCGCGCGGCCCCGGCGCCACCGGACCCGCCGGCACCGACGACACCACCGGCACGGCCCCGGTCGGCCCCGCCCACCCGGCCGCGGCGACCCCGCCACCACCCACCGGCTGCGCCGCAGCCACGAACCGCCTGGCGATCTCCGGCACCCCGGCCCAGTGCACCATCAACTGCGACGCGTGCACCCGCCGCCAGACGAACCCCTCCGGCGCGCCGCCGGGCCAGGTCCACGCCGGCGTCTGCCCGGCACGCGGTGTCACGATCCCGCGGTGCTGCTTGTACCCCACGACCCGGGCACCGAGCTGCGCCACCGGTGTCGACGCGCGCGCGGTCGCGTCGCGGTACCCCACGACCATCTGCTCCCCGGTCACCCCGACCGCGTCCAGCACCCCGCACATCGGCCGCCCGTCGAACGCGCGGGTCAGCCACAGCAACCCGGCACCCTCCGCGATCACGGGACGGCCCGCGCGGGCCAGGTCCGCGACCTCCGCGCGCAGGCGCGCGTTCGCCGAGAGCTCCTCGGTGTACGCCTCCGGCAGCGCGCCGCCGATGACCAGCGCGTCGGTGCCGGCCGGCAGGCTCTCGTCGCGCAGCGGGTCGACGCTGACCACGGTCGCGCCGGCGGCCTGCAGCAGCTCGCGCGTCTCCGCGTACCCGAACGAGAGGGCCGGGCCGCCGGCGAGCGCGATCACCGGGCGGCGGCCGGCCACGACGTTGGCCGTGTCCTCGTCGCCGCCGGCGACCTCGCCGGCCGGCGACCAGGGCGGCACGCCAAGGTGCGGCGCCGAGCGGGCGAGCGCGAGCAGCCGGTCGAGGTCGACCGTGGCGGCGACCGACTCGCCGAGCCGCCGGATGCCGCGCAGCGCGTCGACGCCGCGGTGCGCCACCGGAACGACGCCTTCGTGCCGCGGCGGCAGCGCCGACGGCAGGTCGCGGCGGCGCAGCGCGCCGAAGACCGGCACCCCGATGTCGTCGAGCGCCTCGCTGATCAACTGCTCGTGCCGGTCGGACGCGACGCGGTTGAGGATCACCCCGCCGAGCCACACCAGCTCGTCGTACGACCGGAAGCCGTGCACCAGCGCGGCGATCGACTGGCCCATCGCCCCCACGTCGACCACCAGCACGACCGGGGCCCGCAGGGTCGCCGCCACGCCGGCCGTCGAGTCGGTCTCGACCCGCCCGGCGAGGCTGTCGAAGAGGCCCATCGTCCCCTCGATCACCGCGATCTCATGACCTTCCGCGCCATGTGCGAACAACGGCGCGATCCGGTGCGGGCCGACGAGGCGGGGGTCGAGGTTGCGGCCGGGGCGGCCGGCGGCGGCGCCGAGGTAGGCGGCGTCGGTGTGGTCCGGGCCGACCTTGAACCCGACCGCCGACAGCCCGCGGGCCGTGAACGCCGCGAGCAGGCCGACGGCCAGCGCCGTCTTGCCGTGGCCCGACGACGGCGCGCTGACCACCACGCGGGGCACGGCGGACATCGGCGACTCCTCGGCACGGAAACGGGCGAGCCGTCCGACGATACCGAATACCTGTGACGCACGACGCTCGACGACACATCGACGAACCGGTGCGCCGCCGATCGTGTCCCACGACCTCGGTAGCCTCGTTGCGTGTACCGGTTCCTGCTGACCCCCCGGTGGCTCGGCTACCTCGCGCTCGCGCTGGTCGCCGCCGCGGTGATGGTGCTGCTCGGCAACTGGCAGCACGGCCGCTACGAACAGCGCCGGGACGTCAACCAGCGCATCGCGGCGGCCGGCACCGCCACCCCCGTCCCGCTCGACTCCGTCGTCGCGCCGGGCGGCACGGCCGGCACGCCGGGGCCCGGTCCGCGCGCCGCCGCCGAGTGGACGCGGGTCACCTTCACCGGACGGTACGACGTGGCCAACGTGATCCTGGTCCGCGGCCGGACCGTGGACAACGAGGTCGGCTTCGAGATCGTCGTGCCGGCCCGCCTGGCCGACGGCTCGGCCGTCCTCGTCGACCTGGGCTGGGTGCCGGCGGTGCCCGGCGGCGGGGCCTACGCGCAGCCCACCGTCCCGCCGATCCCGTCCGGCCAGGTCACCGTCACCGGCGCGGTCCGCCTCTCGGAGAGCCGCGGCACCGGCGTCGACCGGGCCGAGGGCCGGCTGGAGACCCGCCGGATCTCCCTGCCGCGCCTCGCGGCCGAGCTGCCCTACCCGGTCCGCGGCGCGTTCGTGCAGCTCGACACGCAGGCGCCGGCGGCCGACCCGGGCTTCTCGCCCATCCCGCCCAGTCACGAGAACGACTGGCTCAACCTCGGCTACTCGGTGCAGTGGTGGCTGTTCGCCGCGATGACGCTCTTCGCGTACGGGTGGCTGGCCCGCCGGGAGGCCCGGTCGCGCCGCGCCGGCGCGGACGGCGTCGACGCCGACGAGGCGGTGGCGGTCGCCGCCAGGGACTAAGGTGCCGGGAGGACATCGAGCGGAGTGGGGTGTGCGATGACCACGGAGCCGACCGAGCCGCTTGCCAGCGCCGGGGCACCCGGGCAGTTCCCGCCACCGACCGACCCCTGGTCCGCACCGGACGCGACACCGACGCCCACACCGGCAGCGACCCCGACACCGGCGTCGCTGAGCAGCCCGGTGCCGTCGATGATCGGCGCCACCAGCGCGCCGCCGGCCGCGCAGCCCAGCCCGGCCCCGATGCCCGCCGGCCCGATCGTCGCCCAGATCGGCGAGATCGGTGTGACGTCGACCGCGGTGCACACCCCGGCGGGCACGTTCCCGCTCGCGGGCTCGACCTGGCACGTCAACGACTTCTGGCAGTCGGAGTCCAAGACCCCGACGTGGGCCGTGGTCGTGGCGATCCTCGGCTTCTGCGTGCTCACCGTCTTCAGCCTGCTCTTCCTGCTGGTCAAGGAGACCGTCCACCGCGGCACGGTGCAGGTCACGGTCACCAACGGCCCGCACCAGTACGTCGCCCGCATCCCGGTCGTCCACCAGCAGCAGGTGCAGCACCTGCATCAGCAGGTCAACTACGTCCGCGCGCTGGCGGCGCTCTGACCGTTCGGAGGACCACCTCTCCGGACAGGTGATCGAAAATCGACGTCCCGCCCCTTCCGGCGGTTCGCCGCAGGCCGATAACCTCCAATGGCTCGTCGAACGGGGGAGGCATGCGGTGACGCGTGGCGGGGTCTTCTGCGTCGAGGGTCAGTGGCACCAGGACCTGAACGCCCGTAGCTCGGTCCTGCCCACTCTGGAGCTCCTGGAGCGGATGCAATCCATCCGGTTCATCCACCGTGACGTGGCCACCCGGGAGGAGCTCTTCTACTTCCTCGACCGGTGGCTGCTCCGGCAGTACGCCGACTACCGGGTGGGCTTCTTCGCCATGCACGGCGAGCCGACCCGGCTCTGCCTCACCGACCGCCACACGGTCGAGCTGGACGAGGTGGCCGAGACGATGGCGGGCCGATGCGACGGCCGGCGCCTCTACTTCGGCAGCTGCTCGATCCTGCGGGCCTCGGACGCCCGCCTCCACGACTTCCTGGCGATCACCGGCGCGGCGCTGATCTGCGGCTACACCCGCGACGTCGACTGGATCGAGTCCGCCGCCTTCGAGACCGTCGTGCTCAACGTCCTGGCCAACGGCGAGCGCAACAACGCCGTGGAGCAGCGGATGGGCTCCGCGGCGTGGGCACCGCTCGCGGCCTACCTCGGCTTCCGGATCGTGTACGCCAACGGCCGCACCTGGCGTCCCGACACGAAGCCGCGCATCCCCGCGCAGGCCGGTGCCCGGTAGGGCAGGCCCAAACGGCAGAGGTACGGCCGGACGGTGACCTAAGGTTGGCTCGTGACCGACCCGTGGGATCCCGACGGGCCGGGGGTGCTGCGGTTGCCCTCCGGCCGGCTGGTCCGCGGCCGGGGCCTGCTTCGCGCCAGCCCGACCGGTCCGCCACCCACCTTCGGCGTCTACCTGCTCGGCAAGCCCGCGTCCGGCGTCGGCTGGGAGAACCGCTGGGTCCGCTGGCCCGACTTCTGGCTGCCCAGCGATCCCGAGGAGGCCGGCACCGCGCTGCGGGAGGCGTGGGAGAGGGCGGCCGCCGAGCGGGTCGAGGTGGCGTGCCGCGGCGGCCGGGGACGCACGGGGACGGCGCTCGCCTGCATGGCGATCATCGACGGCGTCCCGGCCGTCGAGGCCGTCGCCTACGTCCGTGCCCACTACGACCGGCGCGCCGTCGAAACCCCGTGGCAGAAGCGCTTCGTCGCCCGCTTCACCCCGCCCGGCCCCGGCATCACCCGCCTGAACTAGCGCTTGGAAGGGCCCCTTCCTCTACGGGAACCGTGAGGAAGGGGCCCTTCCAAGCGCCACCCCCAGGGCGGCGACGAACGCGTCGGTGGTGGCGGGGTCGCGGACGGCCACCCGTACCCAGTCGGGCCCGAGGCCCGGGAACGTGTCGCCGCGGCGGACGGCCCAGCCCAGCTCGCGGAGGCGCAGCCTGATCTTGTCGGCGCCGGCCATCCGGAGCAGGACGAACGAGCTGGACGGCGGGGCCGCGACGGTCACGCCGGGCAGGGCCGAGACCGCCGTCACCAGGTGGGCCCGGTCGGCGGCGAGCGCCACGGCGATCGCGTGCTCCGCCGCCACCGCCTCTGGCGTGGCGCAGGCGGCCGCGGCCGCCAGTGCCGGCGTCGACACCGGCCACAGCGGCTGTACGGCCGCCAGCCGCTCGATCACCGCGGGCGGCGCCAGCGCGTACCCGATGCGCAGCCCGGCCAGGCCCCAGGTCTTGGTCAGGCTGCGGAGCACCACCACGCCGGGGAGCCCGGCCGGCGCGAGCGACGACGGCTCCGACCGTCCGTCGGGCCCGAGCGTCGTGTCGGCGAACGCCTCGTCGACGACCAGCAGCCGGCCCGGCCGGGCCAGGGCGGCCACCGCCGCGGCCGGGTGCAGCACCGACGTGGGGTTGGTGGGGTTGCCGACGAAGACCAGGTCGGCGTCGTCGGGCACCAGCGCCGGGTCGAGGGCGTACGGCGGCGGCAGCACGACCCGCGTCACCCGGTGCCCGGCCGCGAGCAGCGCCGCCTCCGGCTCGGTGAACTGCGGGTGGACGACCACGGGCCGGCGCGCGTCGCGGTACGCCTGCGCGATCAGCACGAACGCCTGTGCGGCCCCCGCGGTGAGCAGCACGGACGTCGGCGCGACCCCGTGCCGGGCGGCCAGCGCGGCGGTCGCGGGGCGGGGGTCCGGATAGGACGCCAGGTCGGCCAGCGCGGCGGCCAGCGGCCCGGCCAGCCAGGGCGGCATCGGAGCGCGGCGGACGTTCACCGCGAGGTCGACCAGCCCCTCGCCGACCTCCGCGTCACCGTGATGACCCAGTTCGAACACGCGACCGACCGTACATGAATGCGAAGGCGTAGACGTTTCTCGCTTTACCCTCCGGGCATATACGCTTATGTCCTAGTTTTGGTGCGTGATAAAGCGCACCCTCTCCGCGACCAGCCGCTTCGCCCCCCTCCTGCGCGCCGGCCTGATCGCCGGCGTCGTGGTCGCCGCGGTGGCGTATCCGCTGGCCGCCGTCGGCGGTCTCGGCGCGAAGAAGGGCGCCGACCTGATCAACAGCATGCCGCGGGAGCTGAACGTCAAGCCGCCCGCCCAGACGAGCTACGTCTACGCCTCGGACGGCAAGACGCTGCTCACCATGTTCTACGAGGAGCATCGCAAGTACGTGCCGCTCGCGCAGATGTCGCCGTACATCCAGCGCGCGATCGTCGCCTCCGAGGACACGCGCTTCTACGACCACAACGGCGTCGACGCGAAGGGCATCGCCCGCGCCTTCGTCGCCAACCACCAGGGCGGCGGCGTCCAGCAGGGTGCGTCGACGCTCACCATGCAGTACGTCCGGATGGCCCAGCGGGACGGCGCGCAGACGCCGCTCGAGGTGCAGCAGGCGACCGAGCAGACCAGTGCCCGCAAGATCCGCGAGATGCGGCTCGCGCTGGCGATCGAGAAGCAGTACTCCAAGGAGGAGATCCTCGAGCGCTACCTGAACTCGGCGTACTTCGGGCACCGGGCGTACGGCATCTTCGCCGCCGCCGAGGTCTTCTTCAGCAAGTCGCCCAAGGACCTGACCCTGGTCGAGGCCGCGACCCTCGCCGGCCTGGTGAAGGCCCCCACCGAGTACGACCCGGCGACGCAGGACCAGGAGGCGGCGACCGCCCGGCGCAACTACGTGCTCGACCAGATGCTGAAGATGGGCTTCATCACGCCGCAGCAGAACGAGGAGACCAAGAAGCTGCCGATCCAGCTGCGTCTGAGCACCCCGCCCAACGACTGCGTCTCGGTGCCGGAGAAGCTCAACAGCTGGGGCTTCTTCTGCGACTACCTCAAGGCGTGGTGGATCGAGCAGCCGGCGTTCGGTGACAACAGCGCGCAGCGCGAGGACAACCTGCGCCGCGGCGGCTACAAGATCGTCACGTCGCTCGACCCCAACATCCAGGACATCGCGGAAACGAACGTGATGGAGAAGGAGAAGGCCAACAGCAGGTTCGCCCACGGCCTCGTCGTGGTCGAGCCGGGCACGGGCCTGGTCAAGGCGATGGCGGTCAACCGGGTGTACTCGCTGGACCAGAGCAAGAACGGCACCCACTCCGACCCGGCCAAGGCCGACAAGATCAAGGGCAACTACCCGAACACGGTGGTGCCGCTGCTCGGCGGTGGCGACATGCCGGGCTACCAGGCCGGTTCGACGTTCAAGATGTTCACCATGCTGGCCGCGCTGGACGCCGGGATGCCGCTGTCGACGGCGTACAACTCGCCGATGCGCTTCGTCTCCCAGTACCCGGCCGGCGACGGCGAGCCGAGCAGCTGCGGCGGCCGGTGGTGCCCGTCGAACGCGTCCGGCGCGATGACCGGCCGGCAGAACATGTGGACGGGCTTCGGCAAGTCGGTCAACACCTACTTCGTCCAGCTCGAACAGGCCGTCGGCGCCGACAAGGCGGTACGCATGGCGGAGCGGCTGGGTCTGCGCTGGCGTACCGACGTCGACAAGATGATGGCGGCGCCGCCGCGGTCGAAGACCTGGGGTGCGTTCACCCTCGGCGTCTCCGACGTGACACCGCTGGAGATGGCCGGCGCGTACGCGACCGTCGCCGCCGACGGCAAGTACTGCGAGCCGCTGCCGGTGACGTCGATCCAGACGCCGGACGGCAAGCAGGCGACCTGGACCAACAAGCAGGGCGAGACGGTGGAGGTGGCCAAGCCGCGCTGCCGCCAGGAGATCTCCGAGGACGTGGCCCGCGCGGCCGCCGACGCCGCCCGCTGCCCGACGAACTCCAAGGCCCAGCGTGGCTCGTGCGGCGACTGGTCGACAGCGCCGAGCGTGGGCCCGACGGTCGGTCGCCCGGTCGGCGGCAAGACGGGTACGACGGACAGCACCCGCTCCGCCTGGTTCGTCGGCTTCACCCCGGAGTTGGCGGCGGCGAGCTTCATCGCCGACCCGGACAACCCGTTCAACGCGGTGGGCGACGCCCAGTCGCAGAAGCCGATCGACTCGGTGGCGGAGACCCTGCGGGACGCGCTCAAGGGCCAGCCGGTCCGCAACTTCACACCACCCTCGCCGGACATCGTGAGCTGACGTGATCCGCGTAACGGGCCCCGCCACCCGGGTGGCGGGGCCCGTTGGCGCACGGCGCGGGATCATGTGCGGTATGAACCTGCGCGACACCATCGCCGCGATCCGGCCGCCGGACGCCGCCGCCATGGCGGCCGCGCGGACGCGGCACGCCCGCCTCACCAAGCCGCCGGGCTCGCTGGGGTCGCTCGAAGAGCTGGGGGTACGGATGGCCGGGCTCACCGGCGCGTGCCCGCCGCCGCTGCCGGGGGCGGCCGCGGTGGCGGTGTTCGCCGGGGACCACGGGGTGCACGCCCAGGGCGTGACGCCGTGGCCGCAGGAGGTCACCGCGCAGATGGTCGCCAACTTCCTGGCCGGTGGCGCGGTCGTGAACGCGTTCGCCCGCCAGACCGGCACGTCGGTCGTCGTCGTGGACGTTGGCGTGGCGAGCCCGCTGGCCCGGCCGCCGTCCCTCCCGGCCGGCGCCGGCGCCGGCCCGGCCGCGGCCCCGACTACCGGCGACCCGAACGCCGCACCAACGTCCACGGCGCCGCCCGCCGGTCCGGCGGTGCGCGCGGACGGCGCCGGTCCGGCCGGCGGGGACGGCGCTGGTTCGGTGGTGCGTGTGGACGAAGGCGGCGACGTGGGAAGACTGGTGGGTCCCGGCCGGGCCGGGTGGCCACTGCCGGGCGGTGCCGGGTCCGTGGCGGGGTGGCTGGCTGGCGTACCCAGGCTCGTGGAGGCGAACGTGCGGCGCGGGACCGGCGACCTCAGCAGGGTCGCGGCGATGAGCCGCGACGACGCGGTGGCGGCCCTGGATGTCGGCATCCGGGTGGCGGGGGACCTGGTCGCGGCCGGCGCCGGTTGCCTGCTCACCGGCGACATGGGGATCGCCAACACGACGCCGGCCGCCGCGCTGGTGGCGGCCTTCACCGGGGTGCCGGCGGCGGACGCGACCGGGCGGGGTACGGGCATCGACGACGCCACCCACGCTCGCAAGGTCGCCATCGTGGAGCGGGCCCTCGCGCTGCACCGGCCCGACCCGGCCGACCCGATCGGGGTGCTCGCCGCCGTCGGCGGGCTGGAGCACGCGGCCATCGCGGGCTTCGTCCTCGGCGCGGCCGCGCACCGGGTCCCGGTGATCCTCGACGGCGTGATCGCCGACTCGGCGGCCCTGGTCGCGGCCGCCCTCGTCCCCGACGCCGTGCACGCCATGGTCGCCGGCCACCGCTCGGCCGAGCCGGGTGCCACGGTGGCGCTGCGCCACCTGGGCCTGGAGCCGCTGGTCGACCTCGGGATGCGGCTCGGCGAGGGTACCGGCGCGGTGCTGGCGTGGCCGATCCTGGCGAGCGCGGTCCGGGTCCTGCACGACGTGGCCACCTTCGACTCCGCCGGGGTGGCCGAGAAGTGAGCGAGTTCGCGCGCAACCTCTATCCGCTGGCGCTGCGGCTCGACGGGCGGCCGGTCCTGGTCGTCGGTGGGGGAGCGGTGGCGACCCGCCGGGTCCCGGCGCTGCTCGACGCCGGCGCGGCCGTCACCGTGGTCTCGCCGGAGCTGACCCCGGCCCTGCACGGCCTCGCCGACGCCGGCCGGATCCGGTGGGTGGAGCGGACCTTCGAGCCGTCCGATGTGGACGGAATGTGGCTGGTCCAGGTGGCGGTGGACGACGCCGGTGCCGCGCGCCGGGTCTCGGAGGCGGCCGAGGAGCGGCGGGTGTTCTGCGTGCGGGCCGACGACCGCACCGCCGCGACGGCCTGGACGCCGGCCGTCACCCGGCACGGCCCGGTGACCGTCGCCGTCCTCGGCGGCGGCGACCCGCGCCGCGCGATGGCGACCCGGGACGCGATCGCGGGCTTCCTGGCCGGCGGCGCCACCGCGTCACCGGGTGAGCGGCCACCGCGCGGCCACGTGGCCCTGGTCGGCGCCGGTCCCGGCGACCCGGAGCTGATCACCGTGAAGGGCCGCCGCCTCCTCGCCGCGGCCGACGTGGTCGTCGCCGACCGGCTCGCCCCCGGCCTCCTCCTCGACGAACTGCGACCGGAGGTGGAGCTGGTCGACGCGGCCAAGATCCCCTACGGCCCGGCCCGCACGCAGGAGGAGATCAACCGCATCCTGGTGGACCGGGCCCGCGCCGGCCGTTTCGTGGTCCGCCTCAAGGGCGGCGACCCGTACGTCTTCGGCCGCGGCGGCGAGGAGGCACTGGCCTGCGCGGAGGCCGGCATCCCGGTGACGGTGGTGCCGGGGGTGACCAGCGCGATCGCGGTCCCCGCGGTCGCCGGCATCCCGGTCACCCACCGCGGGGTGGCCCACGAGTTCACGGTGGTTTCGGGCCACCTGGCCCCGGACCATCCGGAGTCCCTTGTGGACTGGCCGGCCCTGGGCCGCCAGCGCGGCACGGTCGTCGTCCTGATGGGATTGAAGAACCTGCCGGCCATCGCCGCGACCCTGATGGCCCACGGCCGCCCGGGCTCGACGCCGGCCGCGGTCGTCCAGGAAGGCACGACAACAGCCCAGCGCCGCGTCACCGCCACCCTGGCGACGATCGCCGACGCCGCGAAGACCGACGGCCTCCGAGCCCCCGCCATCACCATCATCGGCGACGTGGTGACCACCCTCCCGGCTCCCGGCTCCTGAAGAGCGCCGCCGCACCGACATGTCCGTGGCGTGCGACGGGGTCACCGGATGGAAGCGGCGCCGCCCCGCACCATCCGCGGACCCGCTCGCCTGACCGACGCGTCAACGCTTGGCCATCGTCGGCCGGCGGCGACACGGCAGGGTGGATGACGGCGGCGCGGCCGGTGGGCCGCCCGTCGGGGGGCGGTGGCTGGGCGGCGCGGGCCGAGGCTGGCGACCCTGTTGTCGACCTCGGCGGCGAACCGATGGGACCGGTTCCGGCTGCGGCGCGAGACCGCCATCCCCGGTGGCGGGCTTGTCGCCGGCGACACCCGCGACCGGCTCGTCCCATCCCGGCCGCCACGCTGGCGGGGAGGTCATCCCGCCGACGTCCGCCGGCTCGGTCCACCGTGCGCCGCGGGGCAGCGGGCACTGTCGACGGTGGCCGGCAGCGGCGCGGACGTCAGAGGAGGGCGCCCTCGTCGTGGAGCCAGTCCACGAAGGTGCTGGAGACCGCGGCCCCGCAGTCGAGCATCTCCACCAGCAGGGCGTCGTGCGCGCCGGCGCTCAGCGGGACCTGCATCTCGCCGTAGATGGGCAGCTGGCCCCGCTCCGTCGGGTCGCCCACGTACGCCTTGCAGAAGCGGCGGGTGTGGTTCCACTCGTTGACCACCCGGTACGCCCGGTCGGCCCAGTCCGGTGGCACCGTCGAGTGGGGACGCGCGCGGATCACGAGGATCTCGTCGTCGGGACCCTCCAGGGTGAACAGCACCGCGTGGCGCTCCCACATCGCCAGGAGGCTGCCGTCGCCGTCGGCAAGGTAGCGGATGTCCAGCAGGTCCAGGCCCTCGCCGAGGCGGCCCAGCGTGACCGGCTCGACGACGCCGACGCGGTCCGCGGCGTCGCGGGCCGGCTCGCGGGGGCCCGCGAGCGCGGCGAACGGGTCGAGCGTCAGGCCGCTCGCCGGCGGGGCGGGGTCGCGCTGCGACGGGACTCCCAGCTTGATCTTGCTGCTACCGGACCGGCCGAGAGTCTCCGACTCCACACCAGCCGCGTGACCCGGACGCCATGACCACCAAGGCATCGCTCGCGCACCTCACTCCCCAGCGGACCCAACCGCGCACGGTGTGGTGGATCCGGGGTGACGGTACCCGTACAGCCGGCCGAGGGCATCCCCCCAACGCCCTGCCGGACCCAAATGGACCAAGTCCTATCGTCCGAAAGTACGAGTCGCTGTCGGTTTTAGGGTGAATTGCTGAGCGGGTGGTAACCATGCCACTCCGTACGGTGCCGCCAACCCGATCCAGCGTCCGGATGTCCGTACGTCGATGGAAGCCGTCTCCGCCGCCTCCGCCGGGCCGAGGAAACCCATCCGGACGACCGCCTGGACGAGCCGCTGGGAGACATCGACGGACGTGTCGCCGTCGTCGGTGACGACGATCGCCACGTGGTCGAGCAGCGCGTCGCGGAGTGCCCGCTGGCCCACCGCGCGGCCGCCGACCCCCTCCCGCGACGCCGTCCGGAGCGTGCCGGCCGCGGCGGCCGCCACGCGCACGATCTCCGCGCCGGGCACCGACTCCACCACCCGGCTGCCAGCGACGGGCGGCAGCGGCCAGCGCCAGTCGGCGTCGCGGCGTGGCGGCAGCACGGCGCCGCCGCGGGCCACCTCCTCGAAGAGCGCCGCCGCCGACACGGTCGCGTCCCCCGGCGCCGCGCCGGCCACGACGCGGCCCACCAGCACGCCCCACGGCAGCGGTGCCCAGAGCTGCACGCGGTCGGCGCCGACCGGTTTCAGCCGCACCACGGTGGCCGCGTCCAGCCGGACGAGCCGGGACAGGAAGGCCCCGACGTCCCGGCGCGACGCCAGCCCGTGCGACAGGACCCCGGTCATGCCGCGTACGGCTCCAGGAAGGCCCGTTCGGCCTCAGTGAGCCGGCGCGGGCGGCCGGCGGCCAGGTCGAACGGCACGCACACCGAGCGGGCCCGGCTGGCCAGCGCGCCGTCGTCGAACAGCTCGTACGCGACGACGAACCGCGAGGCGCGGATCTCCTCGATCCACATCTCGATCCGCACGTCACCGCCGTAGTCGACGGGACGCAGGTAGTCGACCTCGTGCCGGGAGATGACGATGCCGTCCTCCAGCGTGGTCAGCCCGTGCCTGCGCGCGCCGACGAACATCAGCGCCACGCGCGCCTCCTCGTACAGCGTCAGGAAGCGCGCGTTGTTGACGTGGCCGTAGGCGTCCATGTCGGACCACCGCGGCACGCAGGCGAAGACGAACCGGCCCAAGGCTCAGTCGCGGGTCAGCTTGCGGTACGTCACCCGGTGCGGCCGGGCGGCCTCGGCGCCGAGCCGGTCAACCTTGTTCTTCTCGTACGCCTCGAAGTTGCCCTCGAACCAGAACCACTTCGCCGGGTTCTCCTCGTCACCCTCCCAGGCGAGGATGTGCGTCGCCACCCGGTCGAGGAACATCCGGTCGTGGGAGATGACCACGGCGCAGCCCGGGAACTCGAGCAGCGCGTTCTCCAGCGAGGAGAGCGTCTCGACGTCGAGGTCGTTGGTCGGCTCGTCCAGCAGGATCACGTTGCCGCCGATCTTGAGCGTCAGCGCGAGGTTGAGCCGGTTGCGCTCACCACCCGACAGCACCTTGGTCGGCTTCTGCTGGTCGGGACCCTTGAACCCGAACGCCGCCACGTACGCCCGGGACGGCATCTCGACCTTGCCCACCATCAGGTGGTCGAGCCCGTCGGAGACGACCTCCCACACGGTCTTGTCGCCGGCGAGGCCGGCGCGGTTCTGGTCGACGTACGACAGCGCCACCGTCTCGCCGACGCGGACCGTGCCGGACGTCGGCTGCTCGATGCCCACGATGGTCTTGAACAGCGTCGTCTTGCCGACGCCGTTCGGGCCGATGATGCCGACGATGCCGTTGCGCGGCAGCGAGAACGACAGGTTGTCGATCAGGACCCGGTCGCCGAACGCCTTGGTGAGGTTCTGCACCTCGATCACGGTGTTGCCCAGCCGCGGGCCCGGCGGAATCTGGATCTCCTCGAAGTCCAGCTTGCGGGTCTTCTCGGCCTCGTTGGCCATCTCCTCGTAGCGGTCCAGACGCGCGCGCGACTTCGTCTGCCGGGCCTTGGCGTTGGAGCGGACCCACTCCAGCTCGTCGGAGAGGCGCTTCTTGAGCTTGGCGTCCTTGCGGCCCTCGACCGCGAGCCGGGCGGCCTTCTTCTCCAGGTACGTCGAGTAGTTGCCCTCGTAGCCGATGGCGCGGCCGCGGTCGAGCTCCAGGATCCAGCCGGCCACGTTGTCGAGGAAGTACCGGTCGTGGGTGATCGCGAGGACGGTGCCGGCGTACTTGGCCAGGTGCTGCTCCAGCCACTGCACGCTCTCGGCGTCGAGGTGGTTGGTGGGCTCGTCGAGCAGCAGCAGGTCCGGCGCCTCGAGCAGCAGCTTGCAGAGCGCGACCCGGCGGCGCTCACCACCGGAGAGGGTGGTGACGTCGGCGTCCGGCGGCGGGCAGCGCAGCGCGTCCATCGCGAGTTCGAGCTTCGAGTCGATGTCCCACGCGTCGGCGTGGTCGAGCTCCTCCTGGAGCTTGCCCATCTCCTCCATCAGCTCGTCGGAGTAGTCCGTCGCCATCTGCTCGGCGATCTTGTTGAACCGCTCCAGCTTCGCCTTGGTCTCGGCGACCGCCTCCTCGATGTTGCCGAGGACGGTCTTGGCGTCGTTGAGCGGCGGCTCCTGCGCGAGCATGCCGACGCTGAACCCGGGCATCAGCCGGGCCTCGCCGTTGCTGGGCGTGTCCAGCCCGGCCATGATCTTGAGCAGGCTCGACTTGCCGGCGCCGTTCGGACCGACCACCCCGATCTTGGCGCCCGGCAGGAAACTGAGCGTCACGTTGTCGAGCACGACCTTGTCGCCGTGCGCCTTGCGCGCCTTTTCCAGGACGTAGATGTACTGGGCCACGGTGGGCCTACCTCCGAGTCATGGTCACTTCATCCGGCCGAACGCCATCGTCAATCCTGACAGGTAGCGCACTCTCCGCCCACATCACCCCCACCGGACGCGGTACTGGTAGCCAGAGCAAGTATGAATCGGTAGCATGGCAAGTATGGGACGCAAGATCACGATCAGCATTCCCGACGACGTGGCCGAGCGCCTGGAGTCGGAGCGCAACGTGTCGGCGTACGTGACTGATGCCATCCAGAAAAGGATGGACGCCGAGCGCACCCGCCATGTCCTCACCCAGCTTGGTTTCGATCTTTCCGAAGAAGGCATGGAAGAGGCCCGCCAGAAGTTGGACGAGGCACGCGCGAAGATCACTCCTGAACTCACCTTGCGCGTCACCCAATTGCTCGCGGAGGCATCACGCGGACGGTGGCGACCTCGTGCATGACGCTGGTGTCGTCCTCGACACGCCCGCACTGTTGGCATACGCGACCGGCAACGCTCTGGTGGGCCGCGAGATCGCCGCGATCGCCGACGAAGGGCGAACGGTCATCGTCCCCGCCCTGTGCCTGGCTGTCGCCTACCGCGAGGTGTCGACCGATGGCTGCACGTATCTCGACCGTCTCGGCGGCCTTCCTCATGTCGTGGTCACGCCACTCGAACACGACATGTGTGCGGTTCTCGGCGGATGGGCACGGACCCTCGGGCTCGACCTGGCGCAGGCCGCGATGGAGTCCTCCAGCATCCCGCCCACACCGCTCCTCACGGATCGCCGGCTCCTGCTCGAGGAACTGCTGCCCAAGGAGTGGCCGATCATCGAGCTCTGAGGGAGTCCGGCACGCGGGACAAGGGCGGCGGGTGCGTAACCCGGCGTAACGCCACGCAGTAGGCTCGACGGCGGACCCGTGATCACCGGAGGTGTGCGGAGCGTGACCGTTCGTAGCTCTTTCGTCGTCGTAGCGAACCGACTACCGGTCGACGAGGTCACGACCGACGAGGGGCGCCAATGGCGGCGCAGCCCCGGCGGTCTCGTGACCGCGCTGCATCCCGTGCTCGCCCAGCAGAAGGGCACGTGGGTCGGCTGGGCCGGCGGGGCCAGCGAGGTGGCACCCGAGCCGTTCGACCTCGAGGGCATCCACATCCACCCGGTGCCCCTGACCGCCGTCGATCTCGAGCGCTACTACGAGGGCATGTCCAACGCGACGATCTGGCCCCTCTACCACGACGCCGTGGAGACGCCGGTGTTCAAGCGGCGCTGGCGCGACGCGTACCGGCAGGTCAACGCGCGGTTCGCGGACGCCGCCGCCGACGTGGCCGCCGAAGGCGCCACCGTCTGGGTCCAGGACTACCAGCTCCAGTTGGTGCCGGCGATGCTCCGCGAGCGCCGGCCCGACCTGCGGATCGGGTTCTTCCTGCACATCCCGTTCCCGCCGATCGAGCTGTTCATGCAGATGCCGTTCCGGGCCGAGATCCTGCGCGGCCTGCTCGGCGCCGACCTGGTCGGCTTCCAGCAGCGGCTGGCCGCGCAGAACTTCGTCCGGCTCGCCCGCCACCTGCTGGGCCTGCGGTACGAGGGCCAGGTGATCGACGTCGACGGCCGGCCCGTGAAGGCCGGCGCGTTCCCGATCTCCATCGACGTCGCCGAGATGGCGCGGATGGCGGCCGACCCCGGCGTCCAGGCCCGCGCCAAGCAGATCCGCGCCGAGCTCGGCGACCCGAAGACGGTGATCCTCGGCGTCGACCGGCTCGACTACACCAAGGGCATCGAGCTACGCCTCAAGGCGTTCCGCGAGCTTCTCTCTGACGGAAAGCTGACAGTTCCCGAGACCGTCATGGTCCAGGTGGCCACCCCCAGCCGCGAGCGCGTCGAGCACTACCAGGCACTCCGGGTCAAGGTCGAGCGCGAAGTGGGCCGGATCAACGGCGAGTTCGGTCGTGTCGGCGTGCCGGCCGTCCACTACCTTCACCAGTCGTACAGTCGCAACGAGTTGGCCGCGCTCTACTGCGCGGCCGACGTCATGATGGTGACCCCGCTGCGAGACGGGATGAATTTGGTGGCCAAGGAGTATGTCGCGTCGCGCGCCGACACTGGCGGCGCGCTTGTGCTGAGCGAGTTCGCCGGCGCGGCTACGGAACTGCGTCAAGCGTTCCTGTGCAACCCGCACGACCCCGACGGCGTGAAGGACGCGCTGCTACGCGCGGTGCACGTCGAAGAACCGGAAGCCAGACGGCGCATGCGCATCATGCAACGGCATCTGCGCACCCACGACGTCGGTCACTGGGCCCGGTCGTTCCTCAACGAGCTCGGCGTCCCCGAGGTGGAGGCCGCGTGAATGGCGTGATCGAGGTCGATCAGCGGGCCGCGGGCCAGATCGACCCGGAGCTCCGCGCGGCCATCGGCCGGATCGCGCGGGTCCCCCAGCTCCTCGTCGCGTGCGACTACGACGGCACGCTCGCGCCGATCGTCGCGGACCCGACCCAGGCCGTGCCGCTGCCCGAGAGCGTGGCGGCGGTGCGGGCCCTCGCGGCGCTGCCGCAGACGACCGTGGCCGTGGTCTCCGGCCGCGCGCTGCGCGACCTGGCCACCCTCTCCCGGCTGCCCAGCGAGGTGCACCTCGTCGGCAGCCACGGCTCCGAGTTCGACATCGGCTTCGTCGAGCGGCTGACGCCCGAGCTGGTCGAGGTCCGGACCCGGCTGCAGGTCTCGCTGCGCGAGATCGTCTCCGGACGGCAGGGCGTACGCCTGGAGAACAAGCCCGCCAGCGTCGCGGTGCACTACCGGGCGGCGGAACGCCCGGTGGCCGAGGAGGTCAAGGCCGCCGTGGCGGCCGGCCCGGCGACGTGGCCGGAGGTCACCGTCACCCACGGCAAAGAGGTCATCGAGCTGTCCGTGGTGCCGACCCACAAGGGCACCGCGGTCGACCAGCTGCGCACCCAGATCTCGGCGAGCGCGGTGCTGTTCATCGGCGACGACATCACCGACGAGAACGCGTTCGGCAACCTCCACGGCCCCGACGTCGGCGTCAAGATCGGTCCCGGCGAGACCCAGGCGATGTACCGGGTCGCCGAGCCGATCGAGGCCGCCCGCGTGCTCGGACTCCTGCTGCAGACCCGGCGGCACTGGCTGTTCGGCGAGCGCGCGGTGCCGATCGAGCGCCACTCGCTGCTCTCCAACGGCGAGACGATCGCGCTGCTCACCCCCGAGGCCAAGGTCACCTGGCTCTGCCACCCGCGGCCCGATTCGGCGGCGATCTTCTCCGACCTGCTCGGCGGCAGCCCGGCCGGCCACTTCTCGGTGGTGCCGGACCGGGGTGGCCTGCCGCTCGGCCAGCGCTACCGCCCCGGCACGATGACCGTCGAGACGCGGTGGTCCGGGCTCACGGTCACCGACTGGCTCGACCGCGCGCCGGCACACACCCACGACGACGGGTACGTCATCGCCGGCGACTCCGCTCTCGTCCGGCGCCTCACCGGCTCGGTCAAGGTGCGGCTGGAGTTCGCCCCCCGCCCCGAGTTCGGCCAGGTCGCCGTCCGCCTCCAGGCCCTGGGCGACGGCCTGCTGGTGCTCGGCTCCAACGAGCCGGTCGCCCTCTACTCGCCCGGCGTCGCCTGGGAGATCAGCGAGGACGGCGGCTACGACACCGCGCGCGCCACCGTCGACCTTGCGGCGTGCGGTGGCGAGCAGCTGCTGGAGCTGCGGTTCGGGACGCACAGCCTCGACCACCACCCGGCCGCCGTGGCCCAGCGCCAGGAGGCGGCCGAGGAGCCGTGGAAGCAGTGGGTCGACAAGCTGCGCCTCCCGCAGGAGAGCCGCGACCTCGTCCTGCGCAGCGCGCTCACCCTCAAGGGCCTCTGCCACGAGCCCACCGGTTCGATCCTCGCCGCGGCGACCACCTCGCTCCCCGAGGAGCTGGGCGGCGTCCGGAACTGGGACTACCGGTACTGCTGGCTGCGCGACGCGGCGATGACCGCGCGTGCGCTGGTGGACCTGGGCTCCCTGCACGAGGCCGAGGGCCTGCTCCGCTGGGTCGACGGCTGCGTCGAGCGCACCGGCGGCCACCCGGAGCGGCTCCACCCGCTCTACACGGTCGAGGGGTACGAGCTCGGCGCCGAGGCGGTCATCGAGACGCTCCCCGGCTACGCGGGCTCCCGCCCGGTCCGGGTCGGCAACCTCGCCAACCACCAGCTCCAGCTCGACGTCTTCGGCCCGGTCGCGGATCTGCTCGCGGCCGTCGCCGACGCGCGCGGCTCGGTCCGCGACGAGGAGTGGCGGGTCCTGGAGGCGATGGTGCAGGCGGTGGAGCGCCGCTGGCACGAGCCCGACCACGGCCTGTGGGAGGCCCGGCTGCCACCGCGGCACCACGTCTACTCCAAGGTCATGTGCTGGATGACGGTGGACCGCGCGCTGCACGTGGTCCGCAAGCACGCCGGCCAGGACCGCCCCGAGTGGGTGGCCCTCCGCGACCGCATCGGCCACAACGTGCTGGAGCACGGGTGGCACGAGGAGGCCGGGGCGTACACGGTGGCGTACGGCAGCGAGGAGATGGACGCGTCGTCCCTGTGGATCGGCCTCTCCGGCCTCCTGCCGGACGACGACCCGCGCTTCCTCGCCACGGTCCTCAAGATCGAGGCGGACCTCCGCAGCGGCCCGGTCGTCTACCGCTACCGCTGGGACGACGGCCTCCCGGGCCGCGAGGGCGGCTTCCACATCTGCACGGCCTGGCTGATCGAGGCGTACCTGCGCACCGGCCGCCGGTCGGACGCGGAGGAGCTGTTCGCCCAGATGGTCGACACGGCGGGCCCGACGGGCCTGCTGCCGGAGCAGTACGACCCGCTCGCGGAACGCGGCCTGGGCAACCACCCGCAGGCGTACAGCCACCTGGGCCTGATCCGCTGTGCCCTGCTCCTGTCCGGGCTCCTCAAGCCCTGACCCGGCGGTGACCGACGGCTGATCCCGGGCACCGCCCGGGATCAGCCGTCGCGTTCGGCGGCGAACTCCGCCCGCCCTCGCCGGCGGCGCACGAGCAGCACCGCCAGGAGCCCGAGCGGCGACAGCACCACGCCGGCGGCGGGGACGGCGGCCCAGTACGCGGCCGGGAACACGGCGGGCCGGTACGCCGCCGCCTGGAACCGCCCGTCGACCACCAGATCCGACGCGACGTCGATGTCCCACATGGCCACGCCGCGCGGGCGGACCAACACGGTGGTGCCGCCGCCCGGGCGTAGCGCGAGGAGGTCGGCCGCCTCGACCTCCCGGTACGCCACCGGCGCTTCCCGCGCGGGCTCGCGGTCGTAGCGCGCGTCGTCCTCGACCCGGTAGGCGACCACCACGGCGGTGCCGTCCCGCTGCCAGCCGACCATCCGTACCGCCGCGCCGGGCACCCGGTCGAACCCCCCGTCCGGCCGGACCCGCCCGCTGGTGACGCCGAGTGTGACCAGTCCCCACCGCCGCTGGTTCCGCGCACCGTTCGTGCAGGCCACGGCGCAGCCGTCGAGGTCGAGCACGGCGAGCGCCGTTCCGTCGGCGGTGAACGCCCCCGCACCGGCCAGCCGCTGCCGCTCGCCGAGCGTCGCCAGGGTGCGCGACCCGCCGCCGGCGGTGTCCACGAGGACCACCGTCCGGTCCAGTTGGACGGCGAGGTGGCGGCCGTCCGGGGCGAAGGCGACCGAGGTGGTCGGGTCGAACACCGCCGTGCCGAGGTCGAGGATTTTCCGGCTGCCGCCGGTGGCCAGGTCGAGCAGCCAGAGCGAGCCGCCGGCGTAGCCGTACGACGCCTCGCCGCCGTCGAACGGCGGCGATCCCGGGGACACGAACTCCGGCCGCTGCCAGAGCAGCAGCGCCGCGCTGTCGGGCCGCCAGGCCACCGGCAGGCGCGCGGGCAGCCCGTCGATGACGCGCGCACGGCCGGTGACCAGGTCCACGACGCTCAGCCGCCCCTCGGCCTGGACCGCGCCGGCGAGCTTCTCGACGGCGTACGGCCCGGCGACGTACCGGCCGTCGGGGGAGAGCCGCACGTCCTGGCCGGCCTGGAGGTAGTAGTCCGGATACCGCAGCATCCGGTACGACCCGTCCCGGCCCACGACGGCGATCTTGGAGCCGTAGTTGACGAAGAGGTCGAGGGTGCCGAGCCCCGTGCCCGAACCGCTCAGCAGCATCGCCGCGGGGCCGGCCGGCGACTGCGTGACCGGCGGCTGCCACGGCCAGGGGTCGAACACCTGCCCTGGCACGCCGCCGGCGGTGCCCGCTTCCGCCGCCGGCGGCGACTCGGCGGCGGCCAGGACGCCCGGCAGCCCCACCGCGAGGGTCAGCACCGCGACCATGACGGTGATCCGACGCCGCACCGCCCACCTCCGACCGGATCCGGGGCGACCGCCCATAGTGGACGCGCCGGGAGGGCGTCAGAATCCCACACCGGGGTGGCGGGCGGTACCCCCGCTACGGCAGGGGGAACATGCCGATGCGGCCGTGGTACTCGCGGCCCAGTTGGTCGGTGTCCGAGCCGACGTACAGGCCGTAGGTCGTCGCGACGATGGCGCGGGCTCCGACGCCGCGGCTGCGGGTCGGGTTCCACGGGAGGGCCTTGCCGGTCTTCGGGTGGATGGCGCCGATGCCGGGCCGGTCGACCGCGCCGGGGCCCTTGCTCTTCTTGCCGTGCGGGTTGTCCAGCCACTGCTGGTGGCCCCCGACGTAGACCGCGCTGCCCGTGACCGAGACCGAGAACAGGGTGTTGCCGCCCGTGTGGTTGACCCAGGTCGGGCGGTGGCGGCCCGTGCCGGCGGTCTCGAAGCGAGCCGCGGTGTCGCACATCTTGTCGGGGCCGGCCAGCGCGCCGGTGGTCACCGTGACGAAGTACGAGCCGTCCGGCGCGAAGTCGACGCCGCGCAGGTACGTGTCCAGCGACGGGTCGCAGCCGCCCGCGAACACGTCCGTGTGCCAGTTCGCGAGCACCGCGCGGGGGCCACTCACGTCCAGCATCGCGAGCTGCGCGCGGGGCTGGCCCAGCGCATGGGAGATCGCGCCGACGGCGACCAGGCGGCGGCCGTCGGGGGAGAGGGCCATGTCCTCGACCCTGACGCGGGCCATGTCCACGGCCGCGAGGCGCGCGTCGAAGCCGGTGTCGACGGCGCCGGTCGTGGCGTCCAGACGGGCCAGCCCGGCCCGGGCGACCCCGTTGACGGCCGAGAACGGGCCGCCGGCGTAGAGGCGGTTGCCGTGCACCGCCAGCGTGCGGACGTCACCCCAGTTGATCCGCGCCGAGAAACCGCCGACGCGGCCGCCGGTCTCCACCGAGAGCCGGGCGAGGCCCCGCGACGCGGCGCCGTTGACCGTGCGGAACGCGCCGCCGACGTACACCGTGTTGTCCGGGCCGGCGGCGAGTGCGTAGACGGCGCCGTCGACCGCCGGGGCGAAGCGGGTCCGCAGCTCGCCGGTCTTGGCGTCGAAGGCAAACAGGTACGGGCGGCGCCACCCGCGGGTGCCGCCCTCCTCGGCGACCGACGAGAACGTGCCCCCGACCACCACCGTCGGGCCGACCACCGCGATCGCGCGTACCGTGCCGTCGAGCGCGTGCGGCGTGAAGTCGACCGGGTCGGCCGAGACCACCGTCGGCTGGGCGACGTCGGCGAGCGCGGGCAGGACGCCGGCGATTCCGGCGGCGACGAGTGCGGCGGCGGCGATGAGTCGGCGACGCATCAGGGCGGAGCTCCTCGGCGGTACGGGGACAGGTCGTGCGGATCAACGACCGAGGAGCGCGCCGCGACGCGCCTATGCCGGCTTTGTCGGAATTGTCGGACTTGCGGGAGGTGTCGGCTCCATCGTGTTGACCATGAAGTACGCTGCCCGCTCCAGGTACTCCCAGAGCGTCTGCTCCTGGTCCGCCGGCAGCTCCAGCGCCTCGACGGCGTCCCGCATGTGCCGCAGCCACGCGTCCCGCTCGGCCGGCCCCACCCGGAACGGCGCGTGCCGCATCCGCAGCCGTGGGTGCCCGCGCTCGGCCGAGTACGTGTTCGGCCCGCCCCAGTACTGGATCAGGAACAGCCGGAGCCGCTCCTCCGCCGGCCCGAGGTCCTCCTCCGGGTAGAGCGGCCGCAACACCGGGTCGTCGGCCACACCCTCGTAGAACCGCGCCACGAGCTTGCGGAACGTCGGCTCGCCGCCGACCATCTCGTAGAAGGTCTCGGCCGGCTGTACATCACCCGCTGAAGTCACCCATCCATCCTGCCAGGCCCGCCCGAAAACCCTTCACCCGGAAGCAAGGGCCCCTGCCAACCCTCCGTTAGGAAGGGCCCCTTCCTAACGTTTGGCGTTGCGCAAGGGGCCCTTCCTAACGCTCCGCGTTGCGGAAGGGGCCCTTCCTAGCGTTTGGGGTTGGGAAGGGGCCCCTGCTGACGCGTCGCGTTGCGGAAGGGGCCCTTCCTAACGCTTCGCGGCGCGGGCGGCGCCTGTGCGCGCTGGGCCTGCGTGGATCGGGTGGGTTGCCGCGCGGTCAGGAGCGGCCGGCGCGGGAGGCGAGCTGGTCGAGGCCGCTGATGATGCCGCCGGCGAGGTCGCCGCCGCCGAAGGCCGCCACCATCGAGAGGGCGGCCAGCTTGGCGTCGCGGTCCGGGATCCGCCGGCGCGCGTCGGCGCCGGTGACGATCTCCAGGACCCGCTGGTTGGGGGAGACCGCGATCAGGACCGCGGACGCGACGTTGGGCAGCTGCCGGTGCATCCGCTCGGCGTGCTCGCGGACGGGCTCCTCCAGCTCGCCGACGTAGACGGAGAACGTGAGCCCCGTCGCCTGGTCGGCCGTGCGCAGCGCCTCGTCGAGGCGGAGCAGCTGCCGGGTCGAGAACGGACCCTCCAGCACCTCGGGGCGACCGTCGGGCGACTCGTCCACCCCGGCACCGGCCTCGTAGTGCGCGGTGTGCTCCAGCCCGGTGCTCGCCCGCTGCTCCGCCGCCGGACCCGTCGTGAGCTGCGTCTCACCAGCGGTCACTTGCGCCTCCAACCTTGCCCGCCGACGCCGCCGAGGGCACCGGCTCGATCGCGCCGGCCGGGTCGCCGTGCTCGGCGCCGGCCGTGGTCAGTGCGCGCGGGTCGCGCACGTCCAGGTCGTGGGAGTCCGGCGCGGCCGGAGCGGTGGAGAGCTGCTCGGGGGAGGACAGGAACCAGACCGGCCGGAAGTCGTAGGGCCGGCCCGGCCGGTAACGCTTGGGCCCCCGGCCGCCGCCGATCGCCGCCAGCCCGGAGATCACCAGCACCGCGGCCGCCGGTATCACCACGAAGTAGAGCACCGTCTCGGTAACTGACAACGCCAACGCCCCTTCAAAGCCCAACCGGCTCAGACGCCGTTCACGGTAGCGGAGGGCGCGTCCGTCCAGATCGCCGGGTGGCGATCACCGCGACCCGCGAGCCGCTCCAGCTGTGCCGCGGCGGCCAGCAGCCGGGCGTCGTCGCCGTACCTTCCGCTCAGCATGACACCGACCGGGAGGCCGTCGGGCGTGGTCCCCGTGGGAACCGTCACGGACGGCTGCCCGGTGACGTTGAAGATCGCGCAGTACGGCGAGAAGCGGCGCTGCCGGTCGAAGTCCTCCGCGGGGTCGCCGGTCGCGGTGAACCAGCCGATCTCGGCCTGGGGAACCGCGAGCGGCGGGCAGAGCAGCAAATCGTAGCCGGCGACCGCGGTGAGCCCCTGCCGGACCCGGGTCTGGATCTCGGACAGCACCGAGACGAGCTGCCCCGCGCCGACGGTCGCGCCGCGTGCGCGCAGGTACCGGGTCACCGGCAGCAGCCGCGACTCGCGCTCCGCGGGCACCGGGGCCAGCGCCAGCACGTACCAGAGGGTCTCGAAGAGCGGCCACACGTCCGGGGTGAGCGGCGCCGCCACGTCCTCGACGTCGTGGCCGGCACCCGCCAGGGCCTCCGCCGCCGCGTCGACCGCCGCCACGCACGCCGGGTCGACCGGCGTGTCGACCAGCATCGGCGTGGTGAAGCGTCCGATCCGGAGCCGGCCGGGCGAGGCGCTGCGGGCGGCGCCGAGGTAGCCGCCGGCCGGTGCCGGCGGCGGCAGGTAGGGCTCGCCGACGGTGGGTACGGCCATCGCGTCGAGGAAGGCGGCGGCGTCCTCGACGGTACGGGCGATCGGCCCGTGCGTCGGCAGGCCGAAGCCGGTGAACCCGAGCGGCCCGCCGGAGACCACGCCCCGGCTCGGCTTGTAGCCGACGAGCCCGCAGATCGCCGCCGGGATCCGTACCGAACCGCCGCCGTCGGAGCCCTGGGCGACGGCCACCAGACCCGCCGCGACCGCGGCCGCCGCGCCGCCGCTCGACCCGCCGGCGGTGTTGCCCAACGCCCACGGGTTGCGGGCCGGCGGCGCCACCAGGCCCTCGGAGTAGCACGAGCAGCCCAGCTCGGAGGTGGTGGTCTTGCCGAGCGACACCGTCCCGGCGGCCGACAGGTAGCGCACCACGTCGGCGTCGACCGGCGGCACGAAGTCCTCGAAGGCGGCGGAGCCGAACGTCGTGCGTACGCCGGCGGTCAGGGTCAAATCCTTGATCGCGGTCGGCACGCCGTGCAGCGGGCCGCGCGCGTCGGGCGGGGTGGCGTCGAGCTCGGCGGCCCGCTCGCGGGCGAGGTCGGCGGTGACGGTGACGAAGGCGCCGACGGTGTCGCCGAACGCGGCCACCCGGGCGAGGTAGTGCTCGACGAGTTCGGCGCAGGAGACCTCGCCCCGCGCGATCGCGTCCGCCTGCTCCAGCGCCGTGAGGTCGTGAAGATCCGCCATGCCCACATCCTGCCTGAAACGTCTGCGAATCGTTTTCGGTTCTTTGCCCCAATTGGAGGGTTATGGTCTCCCCATCGGGAGGGGGACCAGATGCGGACTCTCAGGTCTGTCGTTTCGTTTGGGGCCATTGGCCGGATCGCGCTCGCCGGCGCCGCCGCCACCGGCGCGGTGCTGCTCGCCGGAGCGCCGGCGCGCGCCGACAGCGCCTGGATCGAGCTGAACCCGAGCACGATCCAGGCCGGCTACCGGGTGGAGATCAAGGCCAGCTGCGGGGAGAACCTGAACCAGGCGAAGGTCACCTCGAAGGCGTTCGGCGAGGTGATCCTGGCGCCGAAGCTCGGCTTCCTGATCGGCGACGTGACCGTGCCGGACAAGACCCGCGAGGGCGACTACGACGTCAAGCTGCACTGCGCCAACGGCAGCACCGCCACCACGACGCTCAACGTGATCGGCATGGCGCGGCCCAGCCACGGGCCGCACACCGGTGGCGGTGGGCTCGCCGCGTCCTCGACCGGCGGCGGCGCGCTGGTCGCGGGTGGGCTGGCGGCGGTCGCGGCGGGCGTGGGGCTGGTCGCGCTGCGCCGCCGCCGGCCGGCGTAGGCCGCCGTGGGGGCCGACCCGGAGCGGCTCCCGGTGATCCGGGACCTGCTCCGCCTCCCCGCCGCCGCCCCGCCCGAGGCACCCCCGCCCGCACCGGCACCGCCCGCGGCGCCGCCGCCGGCACCCGCCGGGCGGCCGTGGTGGCGCGTACCCCTGGCCGTCCTGATCGTGCTCGTCGGAGTCTTCACCATCGGCATGGGGCTCGGCCGGATGACCGGAACGGTTTCCCTGCCGCGCTGGTTCGGACCCGACGCCAAGCCGCCGCCCCGCGAGTTCCCGGTACTGGAGCCGAGCCGCCCGACGCGGATCGCGATTCCCGCGATCCGCGTCGACGCGCCGATCCACGACGTCGGCCTGGCCCGGGACGGCACGATCGAGGTGCCGGCGGTCACCCGCCCCAACGAGGCCGGGTGGTACGACGAGAGCCCGACCCCGGGCCAGTTCGGTCCCGCCGTGGTGGTCGGCCACGTCGACACGAAGACCGGCCCCGCCGTGTTCGCGAAGCTCGCCGACCTCGAACCCGGTGACCGCGTCGAGGTGACCCGCCGGGACCGGTCGGTGGCGGTGTTCGAGGTCAACTCGGTGGAGCAGTTCGACAAGGGTGCGCTGCCGGCCGACCGGGTCTACGGCGACTTCAGCCGCCCGGGCCTGCGGCTGATCACCTGCGGCGGCCGCTGGGTCGGCGGCAGCACCGGCTACCAGGACAACGTCGTCGTCTTCGCGTCGCTGGTGTCGGCGAAGGTCTGAGCGCGGCCGCCAAGGGTCTAAGCCGCGGCCTCCGCCGCCGGGAGGTCGAGCCAGCTCGCCCACCGCGGGTCCGGCGCGCGGTGCCCCAGGACGCGCCAGGCGACCCCTTTCGGGGCCGCCGGCTTGGTGTGCAGGCGCCAGCCGAGCTCGGCTGGCGTCTTGTCGCCTTTGCTGTGGTTGCACCTGGCGCACGCCGCCACCACGTTCTCCCAGGCGTGCCGGCCACCCCGGCTGCGGGGGAACACGTGGTCGATGGTCTCGGCCGGACCCCGGCAGTACGCGCACCGCCAGCCGTCCCGGGCGAAGATCGCCCGCCGGGATAGCCCCACCGTCGTCCGGTACGGCACACGCACGTAGCGGGTTAGCCGGACCACCGAGGGGACGGGCAGTTCGTGGCGGACACTGTGGAGGAAGCCGTCGCCGTCGGCGACGCAGACGGCCTTGGCCGACAGGACGAGGATCGCGGCTCTTCGCACTGACACGACGCACAGGGGCTCGTAGGTGGCGTTCAGGACTAATACCCCGGAGCCCACGGTAGGTCGTATGTCAGGCATCCCGCTCACCCTCTCGGTCGTTCGCTCGCCCGCTCCACTGGTCTGGTGATGTTGGGTCGTGAGCATGGCGCACACGACCGGCGCCGGCGGTCTGCCTTCGCCCGTGCAGCAATAGTCCCTGATGAGGGACCCGATTGCACGCACTAATCCGAGGTCGGGAAGTGAAGCTTTCGTTTCCTGTGGTGAGATGGTCGGTTCCGTCCGGTTGCCATGGGTCACACCCCGTACGGGCGGCAGCCCATCGACGGGGGTCGCGCGCTGGTCGAAGGGTCGGGTATCGTCCGTTCGTTTAGTCGGGAGGCCGACGTCCTGTCCGTTCGCACTAGCCAGTCGTCGGACGATCGGGCAGAATCCGTCACAAGCTCATTCCAGAGCGCAACCGTCCCGCCCCCGACGTGTTCCACCCCCGACGTCTGACAACGTTGCTCGGCCGCACCGCCACAAGTGGGTTGTGCCGAGGGCGATGGAGGCCCACCCAGTGTCCGACGAGACACGACCGTCCGCCCGGCCGGCGACCTTCGGCGAGGTCCTCGGCGAGCCCGAATACCGCGCGGTCTATGCCGCGAGCGTCCTGTCCTGGCTCGGCGACTACATCTCCAAGGCCGCCGTCACGGTCATCGTCTACCAGGAGTCCCGCTCGGTCGCCCTGTCGGCCGCCGCCTTCGCGATCAGCTACCTGCCCTGGCTCGTGGGCGGCCCGCTGCTGGCCACGGTCGCCGAGCGCCACCCGTACCGCCGGGTCATGGTCCTCTGTGACCTCGTCCGGATGGCACTCGTCGCGCTGATCGTGATTCCCGGCATGCCGGTGCCGGTCATGCTCCTGATCCTCTTCGTCGCGACGCTGGCCAACCCGCCCAGCCAGGCCGCGCGGTCGGCGCTGATGCCGCTGATCCTCCCCGGCGACAAGCTGGTGCTGGGGCTCAGCCTCAACAACAGCACCGGCCAGGCGGCCCAGGTGGTCGGCTACGCGGCCGGCGCGAGCATCGCCGCGGCCAACCCCCGCGCGGCGATCCTGATCGACGTCTGCACGTTCGCCGCGTCGGCGTTGATCATCCGGTTCGGCACCCGCCGGCGGCCGACGGCCATGAAGGACCGCAGCAACCTGTTCCGCGAGACCGGTGCGGGCTTCCGGCTCGTGTTCGGCCAGCGCGTGCTGCGGGGCATCGCGCTGCTGGTCTTCTCGGCGATGCTCTTCTCGATCGTGCCGGAGGGGCTCGCCGCCGCCTGGGCCCAGGACTCGGCCGACGGCCGGGAGGCGGGCCTCTACCAGGCGTTGATCATGGCGGCCAACCCGGTGGGCTTCATCCTCGGCGGCCTGACGATGGCCCGCCTCGTGTCGCCGGCGCTGCGCCGCACCCTGGTCCGGCCGTTCGCGGTGATCGCGCCGCTGGTGCTGGTGCCCGCGCTGCTCGACCCGTCACCGGTGTGGGTGTCGCTGCTCGCGGCGGCGTCCGGCTTCGCGGTGGCCGGCCTCCTGCCGGTCGCCAACGGCCTGTTCGTCCAGGCCCTGCCGCACGGCTACCGGGCCCGCGCGTTCGGCGTCATGGCCACCGGGCTCCAGCTCACCCAGGGCTTCGCCGTGCTCGTCACCGGCATGCTCGCCGACCGCTTCGGCATCCCCCTGGTCGTCGGGCTCTGGAGCATCGGCGGCGTGATCCTCATGCTGGTGATGGCCGGCCGGTGGCCGACGGCACACCAGTTCGACACGGCCATCGCGGAGGCGGCCAAGTCCCGGCCCGACGCGACGCTGCCGGCGGAGGTCCCCGGCCAGCGCGGCACCCCGCCACACCGCCCGGCACACGCCCAACCCTGACGGACCGTCGGTCGGCGACCCCCGGTACGCCGAACGACGGCGGGCCGAGGACACCAGCCCGCCGCCGCCCGTTTGGAAGGGCCCCTTTCTACCGCCTGGGCGTTTGGAAGGGCCCCTTTCTACCGTCTGGCCGTTTGGAAGGGCCCCTTCCTACCGCCTGGGCGTTAGCGAGGGGCCCTTCCCAACGTCAGCCCGCCGCGGCGGCGGCGAGGTCGCGTGCCCGGGCCCGCAGGGCCCGCTCGGTCGCGTCCTTGCCCTCGGCCACCAGCCGGCGCAGCGCCGGCGGGTGGCCCTCGCCGGCCAGCCACGCGTCGGTGGCGGCGACCAGGTCCTCGCTGATGAAGTACGTCGGGTAGGCCAGCACCACGAACTCCTGCGCCGGCTCGCTGTCCCGCTTGGCCCACACGCCGTCGACCGCCTCGAAGAACTTCTGGGCGTACGGGGCCGTGAGCGCCACCTGGGCCGGGTGCTGGAAGCCGCTCAGCAGGGCCCGGTTGCGCCAGTTCGGCAGCTCGGTCTCCTCGGTCAGCTGGCGCCACACCGCCGCCTTGTTCTCCGCGGTCGGGATCAGCGCGCGCGCCTCGGCCGCCTCCCGCTCGCCGCCGGAGGTGCGGTCCCGGGCCAGCTCGGCGTCGATCTCCTCGGCGGTCGCGGCGCCGTTGGCCACCAGGGACCGCAGCACGGCCCAGCGGAACTCGGTGTCGATCACCAGCCCGTCCGGCACGTTGTCGCCGGAGAGCCACCCGCGCAGCATCGCCAGGTGCTCGTCGGAGCGGGCCGCCGACGCGAACGCCCGGGCCCACGCGAGCTGGAACCCGCTGCCGGGGGCGGCCGCCAGCATCGCCGTGCGGGCGGTGCCGGCGAGCTGGGCCCAGCCGGTCGGGGCCCACTCCGGGTCGGCGTAGAACGACAGTGCGCCGGATGCCTGCCGCAGCGTCGCGGTCACCAGGTTGATGTCGGCCTCCGCGGGCAGCCCGGTCAGCACCAGCGCGACGTAGTCGCGGGCGGCGAGCTCGGCGTCGCGGACCATGTCCCAGGCGGCGGCCCAGCAGAGCGCGCGGGCCAGCGAGGAGTCGAAACCGTCGATGTGCTGCACGACCGTGGCCATCGAGCGCTCGTCGAGGCGGAGCTTGGCGTACGTCAGGTCGTCGTCGTTGAGCAGCAGCACGTCGGGTGCCCGGACGCCGGCGAGCTGCGAGACGACGGTCCGCTCACCGGTGACGTCGATCTCCAGCCGCTCGCGGCGGACCAGCCGGCCCTCGCCGGTGAGGTCGTAGAGGCCGACGCCGATCCGGTGGGTGCGCAGCGTCGGGTAGCCGGCGGGTGCCTCCTGGTGCACGACGACCTCGCCGTACGTCCCGTCGTCGTTGATCGTCACCACCGGACGCAGGGTGTTGACCTGCGCGGTCTCCAGCCACTGGGCGGCGAACTTGCGCAGCTCGCGGCCGGACGCCGACTCCAGCTCGCCGAGCAGGTCGTCGAAGGTCGCGTTGCCCCAGGCGTGCTTGGCGAAGTAGGCCCGCAGCCCGGCCAGGAACGGCTCGATCCCGACGTACGCCACGAGCTGCTTGATCACGCTCGCACCCTTGGCGTACGTGATGCCGTCGAAGTTGACCTCCACGGCCTCCAGGTCCGGCATCTCGCAGTAGACCGGGTGGGTGGAGCTGAGCTGGTCCTGCCGGTAACCCCAGTTCTTGCGGATGGACAGGAACGTGGTCCACGCGTCGGTGAACCGGGTCGCGTTGGTGTTGCACCAGTGGCTGGCCCACTCGGCGAACGACTCGTTGAGCCACAGGTCGTTCCACCAGCGCATGGTCACCAGGTCGCCGAACCACATGTGGGCCAGCTCGTGCAGGATCGTGTTGGCGCGCTGCTCGTACTCGAAGTCCGTGACCTGCGACCGGTAGACGTAGGCGGACTCCGCGTGCGTGACGCAGCCGAAGTTCTCCATGGCGCCGGCGTTGAAGTCGGGCACCCAGAGCTGGTCGTACTTCGGCAGCGGGTACCGGATGCCGAAGTTGGCGTGGTAGAAGTCGAAGCCCTGCGTCGTGATCAGGTGCAGGTCGTCGGCGTCGAAGTACGGCGCCATGCTCGCCCGGCAGAAGTAGCCCAGGTCGATCCCGTCGTGCTGCCGGCGGACCTCGTGGTACGGCCCGGCGCAGAGCGCGGTGATGTAGGTCGACATCCGCTCCGAGCGCTGGAAGTGGACGGTCTTCGTGTCCTCGCCGGCCGGCTCCTCGCGCTCGATCGGCATGTTGGAGACCACCCGCCAGTGCGCCGGAACCGTCGCGTGCCAGGTGTAGACCGACTTGAGGTCGGGCTGGTCGAACGCGGCGAAGACGCGCTGCGCGTCGGCGGTCTCGAACTGGCTGTAGAGGTACGTCTCGCCGTCCACCGGGTCGACGCTGCGGTGCAGGCCCTGCCCGGAGCTGGAGTAGAAGAAGTCCGCGTCGACGACGAGCGTGTTGTCGGCGGCGAGGCCGGTGATCGTCAGACCCTTGTCGGCGGCCCAGCCGCTGGTGTCGACCGGCGCGCCGTTGAGCGTTGCGGAGCGCACCGACGCGGCCGCCACCTCGATGAAGGTCGTGGCGCCGGGCTCCGAGCAGCGGAACGTCACGGTCGTCACCGACCGGAACGTGCGCGCGTCGCCCTGGCCGGCCGACCCTAGGTCGAGGCTGACGTCGTAGGACGTGACGTCGAGCAGGCGGGCCCGCTCGGCCGCCTCCGCCTGGGTCAGGTTGCGCACTCCGGCCACTGTCTATCCTCCGTACACCTGGTTCTGTCGAGTCTTCCACGCCTGCGAGGGCAAACCACGGTAACCCACGTCACGGTCCGGGAACGGTGCGGTGAGGGGTCCGGCGAGGGTAGATATCGGGTGACGATTGATTTTCGCAGATCGCCGAGAAAGGCGTGCCGTGTCCGAGCACAGCACCGTCGACATGTGGTTCGACCCGATCTGCCCGTGGGCCTGGATGACCTCCCGCTGGCTGCTCGAGGTCGAGAAGGTCCGCCCCATCGACGTCCGTTTCCACGTCATGAGCCTTGCGGTGCTCAACGAGGGCCGCGACCTGCCGGAGAAGTACCGCTCGCTGATGGCGACCGCCTGGGCACCGGTGCGGATCTGCGTGGCGGCGGAGCAGAAGTACGGCCCCGCCGTGCTGCGCGACCTCTACACCGCCCTCGGCACGCGCATCCACCCCGGCGGGCAGGAGCGCGGCCCCGAGCTGTACCGGGCCGCCCTCGAGGACGCCGGCCTCGACCCGGCGCTGGTCGCCGCGGGCGAGAGCACCGAGTACGACGAGGCGCTGCGGGAGAGCCACGACGCCGGCATGAAGCCCGTCGGCCTCGACGTCGGCACCCCGGTGATCCACGCCCCCGGCGTCGACGGCCAGCCCGTGGCGTTCTTCGG
>Ga0164243_10001068_pt1 | contig 47271 bp, 37 predicted proteins | sample OricompcompostOP_FD_108781 | JGI IMG/M metagenome (GOLD analysis project Ga0164243, IMG submission 108781) | Organic Plus compost microbial communities from Emeryville, California, USA - Original compost - Organic plus compost (OP) | ecosystem: Engineered > Solid waste > Mixed feedstock >...
CGGCATCCTGGAGATCGCCGACGTCTTCGTGGTGAACAAGGCCGACCGGGACGGCGCCGACGCGACGTACCGCGACATCCAGGGCATGATCGCGCTCGGCGAGCGCGGCCCGGGTGAGTGGCGGCCCCAGGTCGTCCGCGCGGTCGCCGCGCGGGGCGAGGGGATCGACGACATCGCGGCCGCCGTCGACAAGCACCGCACCTGGCTGGTCGAGCGCGGTGAGCTGCGCCGCCGGCAGGAGGCGCGGGCCGCCGCCGAGATCGAGGCGATCGCGGTGGGTGTGCTCCGCGACCGGATCGGGTCGCTGCGCGACGGTACGGAGCTGCCGTCGCTCGCCGCGAAGGTGGCCGAGGGGGCGATCGACCCGTACGCGGCCGCCGACGAGCTGCTCGCGCAGCTGGGCACCTGACGCGTCCACTACGGACGGGCCCCGCCTAGTACGCTCGCACCGCCCCACGGACGGCGTGGGGCGGTGCGACGTGTGGGGAGACCATGGCTGACGAGGCGACGCAGGAGCTGACGGTGACGCCGGACGCGGTGGCGGGCGGTACGACGTCCGTCTCCGACGAGGTGGTGGAGAAGATCGCGGTGGCCGCCGCCCGATCGGTGCCGGGGGTGACCGAGCTGGGTGGCGACGTCGCCCGGTTCTTCAACTCGGTGCTCGACCGGGTCGGGCTGGACAAGGTCGGCGACGCCACCCGGGGCGCCTCGGCGGCCGTCACGAACGGCGCGGCCGTGATCAACCTGGTGATCGTCATCGAGGCGGGCCGGACGGTGCCCGAGGTGACCGAGGCGGTCCGGGCGAAGGTGACCGAGGCCGTCGAGGCGTACGGGCTGCGGGTCGACGAGGTCAACATCCGGGTCGACGACGTCTCCCTGGGTGAGCCCGCCGCGCCGACGGCCTGACCGGGCCCCGCGCGTCGGGGCTACCCGCCGGTACGACACTCCTTAGCGATCGTTCAGGCTCCGGCTCTACACTCGAGGGGCAGTCGAGGACTCGAGGAGGAGCCCCGCCGATGAACGCCGACGAGATCGCCGCCGGACGGGCCCGCTGGCAGGCCCGGTACGACGCCGCGCGCAAGCGGGACGCCGACTTCACCACCCTCTCCGGGATGAGCGTGGAACCCGTCTACGGGCCGCCGGAGGGGACCGACTACCCGGGCTTCGAGCGGATCGGCTGGCCGGGGGAGTACCCGTACACCCGGGGGCTCTACCCGACCGGCTACCGCGGGCGGACCTGGACCATCCGGCAGTTCGCCGGCTTCGGCAACGCCCGGCAGACCAACGAGCGCTACAAGATGATCCTGGGCGCCGGCGGTGGCGGGCTCTCCGTCGCCTTCGACATGCCGACCCTCATGGGGCGGGACTCGGACGACCCCCAGTCCCTGGGCGAGGTGGGCCACTGCGGCGTGGCGATCGACAGCGCCGCCGACATGGAGGTCCTGTTCGACGGCATCGACCTGGCCGGCGTCACGACCTCGATGACCATCTCCGGCCCGGCCGTGCCGGTCTTCTGCATGTACCTCGTCGCCGCCGAGCGGCAGGGCGCCGACCTCTCCACCCTGGACGGCACGCTCCAGACCGACATCTTCAAGGAGTACATCGCGCAGAAGGAGTGGCTCTTCGACCCGGAGCCGCACCTGCGCCTCATCGGCGACCTCATGGAGTACTGCGCGCGGGAGATCCCGCGGTACAAGCCGCTCTCGGTCTCCGGCTACCACATCCGGGAGGCCGGGTCGACCGCCGCGCAGGAGCTGGCGTACACGCTGGCCGACGGCTTCGGCTACGTCGAGCTGGGCCTCAGCCGTGGGCTTGACGTCAACGTCTTCGCCCCCGGCCTGAGCTTCTTCTTCGACTCGCACGTCGACTTCTTCGAGGAGATCGCCAAGTTCCGGGCCGCCCGCCGGATCTGGGCCCGCTGGCTGCGCGACGTCTACGGCGCGACCAGCGAGAAGGCTCTCTGGCTGAGGTTCCACACCCAGACCGCCGGCGTGTCGCTGACCGCCCAGCAGCCGGTCAACAACGTGGTCCGCACGGCCGTCGAGGCGCTCGCCGCGGTGCTCGGCGGGACCAACTCGCTGCACACCAACGCGCTGGACGAGACGCTCGCGCTGCCCACCGACGAGTCCGCCGAGATCGCCCTGCGTACCCAGCAGGTGCTCATGGAGGAGACCGGGGTCACCAACGTGGCCGACCCGCTCGGCGGCTCCTGGTACGTCGAGGCGCTCACCGACAAGATCGAGGCCGAGGCCGAGGCCATCTTCGCCCGGATCCGCCAGCTCGGCGGCGAGGGCCCGCACGAGATCGGGCCGATGACGTCGGGCATCCTGCGCGGCATCGAGGACGGCTGGTTCACCAGCCAGATCGCCGAGGCGGCCTTCGCGTACCAGCAGGCGCTCGAGAAGGGCGAGAAGAAGATCGTCGGGGTCAACTGCCACACCAACACGGTCGCCAAGGACCTGGAGATCCTGCGGATCTCGCACGAGGTCGAGCTGGAGCAGCGCCGGGTGCTGGCCGAGCGCAAGGCCGAGCGGGACGACGCGGCGGTGAAGGCCGCGGTGGCCCGGATGGTCGAGGTGAGCCGGACGGGCGAGAACATGATCCCGGCCATGCTCGACGCCGTCCGGGCCGAGGCCACCCTCGGCGAGATCTGTGACGCGCTGCGCGCCGAGTGGGGCACCTACCGCGAACCCGCGCGCTTCTAACCCGCCGCGCCCCGCCCCTTCCCCGCGATCTTGCACTTTCTGCCCCGGCATACGGCACGAATGCCGCGAACCGCGGGCCGAAAGTGCAAGATCGCGGGGGTGTGGCGTCGTGGGGGCCGGGGGCGGGCTGAGCAGGGTGAGAACTGCAACTGTCGCCGTCGCGGTTGATCTGAGTTCGGCGACGTCCGTGCGAAACTAGATAACCATGAGCGACCCACGGATCACCTCGTCGATCTTCACTCGCGGCGCGGTCGACCTCAGCGCCCTGCGCACCCCCGCCCCCTCCTCCGCTCCGGCCCAGTCCGGCCCGCCCGCTGGCGCGCCGGGTGGCGCGGTCGGCGGTGTCACCGTCATCGACGTGACCGAGGCGACCTTCCAGTCCGAGGTGCTGGAACGCTCGCTCAACACCCCGGTCGTCGTCGACTTCTGGGCCGAGTGGTGCGAGCCGTGCAAGCAGCTCTCCCCGGTGCTGGAACGGCTCGCCGTCGAGGGCGGCGGCGCGTGGGTGCTCGCCAAGATCGATGTGGACGCCAACCCGCGCATCGCGCAGATGTTCCGGGTCCAGAGCATCCCCATGGTGTACGCGGTGGTCGGCGGCCAGCCGATCGACGCGTTCGCCGGCGTGGTGCCCGAGGCGCAGCTGCGGCAGTGGATCCAGGCCGTGCTCAAGGCCGGCGGCGTGAGCGTCGCCGCGCCGAGCGACCCCCGCCTCGACGAGGCCGACGACGCGCTCATGAACGGCGACCTCGACGCCGCCGAGCGGGCGTACCGCAAGATCCTGGCCGAGTCCCCGGCCGACGCGGCGGCCGAGGCCGGTCTCGCCCAGGTGGGCCTGGCCCGCCGGGTGGCCGGCGCCGACCCGCAGGCCGCGCTCGCCGCGGCGGCGGCGAACCCCGACGACGTCGACGCGCAGTTGCTCGCCGCCGACATCGAGGTGCTCAGCGGGCTCGCCGAGCAGGCCTACAAGCGCCTCGTGGACACGGTGCGCCGCACCACGGGCGACGACCGGGAGAAGGTACGCCAGCACCTGGTCGGCCTCTTCACCATCGCCGGCCCCGAGGACCCGGCCGTCGCCTCGGCCCGACGGGCCCTGGCCAGCGCCCTGTTCTGACCACCCGAACGGTTCCGAGCACGTAGCACACCAGCGCGGGCCGGCGGACCGGCCGGCCCGCCCGACCACCGAGGACGGGAGCCCATGACGCGCCGGATCGCCGTCCTCGACGCGCCGACAAACCTCGGCCTGCGCCCGCCCACGCCCAGCTCCGTGCCGGGCTGCGCGAAGGCGCCGGGCGCCCTGCGCGACCACGGGCTGCTCGCCCGCCTGCGGGCCCGGGACGCCGGCTGCCTGACCCCGCCCCGGTACGACCCGGGCGACTGGCGGCCCGGCGACGGCGTGTGCCACGCCCGGGAGATCTCCGCGTACTCGGTGGCGCTGGCCGACCGGATCGGGGGCATCATCGACCGGGGGGAGTTCCCGCTGGTGCTGGGCGGCGACTGCTCGGTGCTGCTCGGGTCGGCGCTGGCCATGCACCGGCTCGGCGAGGCGGTCGGCGGCAGGATCGGGCTGGTCTTCGTCGACGGCCACTCCGACTTCCGGCACCCCGGCAACGCGTCGTACGTCGGCGCCGCCGCCGGTGAGGACCTGGCGCTCGTCACCGGCCGGGGGCAGGCCGACCTCGCCGCCATCGAGGGGCGCCGGCCGTACTTCCGGGACGTCGACGTGGTGGTGCTCGGCATCCGCGCGCAGGACGAGTACCGCCTCGACCTCCAGGCCGCCGGGATCGTCACCCGGCCGGTGCCGGCGCTGCGGGCCGAGGGCGCGGCCCGGACCGCGCAGTGGGCGCACGAGCAGTTGGCCGACTGCGCCGGCTACTGGGTGCACATCGACGTGGACGTGCTCGACCCGGCCGTGATGCCGGCCGTCGACGCGCCCGACCCGGGCGGGATCGCGTTCGCGGAGCTGGAGATCCTGCTCGCCGGCCTGGTGGACACGCCGCACTGCCTGGGCGTCGAGCTGACCGTGTTCGACCCCGACTACGACCCGGACGGCGCGTACGCCGCCGAGATCGTCAACACCGTGGTGGCGGGGCTGACGCCGGTGACCTCGCCCGGGGCCGTGCCGCCCCGGCTGCTGCCCGGCTCGACACCCCCGCCGGCACCCGCGCCCCGCCGGGGCGCCGGCCGCCCGCCCGTCAGCGCCGCCGGCGGGCTCGACCCGGCGGACCGGCCCGCCCCGGAGCCGCAGTCGTCGGACGACGACAGCCCACGCTCCGCCGCCGGCTTCGCCTGACCGGTACCCGGACCGGGAAGGCCGGCAGGACGCGCGCGTCGATCATGAGGTTGGCGGGGTCTTCGATCTCCAGATCGCCCGCCAACCTCATGATCGACCGGGTCGGGTCAGCGGAGGGCGCGGAGGAAGCGCTCGGCGATCGGTACGGCGGACGCCGTGCTGGACCCGCCCTGCTCCACGAAGACGGCGAACGCCACGTCGCCCTGCCAGCCGACGAACCACGCGTGCGTGTGGGCGGGGTTGTTGTCGTACTCGGCGGTGCCCGTCTTGCCGTACACCGGCTGGCCCGGGACGTCCTTGAGGGCCGTGCCGGTACCGGCCGTCACCACCTCGCGCATCATGGCCCGCACCGCCTCGACCGACTCGGGCTTCAGCTCCGGGCCGGCCGCGGCGGGCTTGGCCGGGGCCGGGTCCAGCAGCAGCTTGGGCTGCTCGAAGCGCCCCCGCGCGACGGCCGCCGTGGCGGACGCCATGGCCAGCGGGCTCACCACGGTGGTGCCCTGGCCGAACGAGGCGGCGGCCTGCTCGGCCGGCGACCCGTTCGCCGAGACCTTGCCGGTGAACGCGTCGATGCCGAGGTCCCACTGGCCCTCCAGGCCGAGCGAGCGGCCGGCGACGGCGAGGCCGTCGGCCCCCAGCTTCGGGGCGAGGGCCGCGAAGGCCGTGTTGCAGGACTTCGCGAAGTCGGTGCGGAACGGCACCGAGCCGAGCGCGAAGTTGTCGGAGTTCTTGAACGACCGGCCGTCCACCGTGAACGTCTTGTCGCACGTCACCGGCGTGTCCGGGGTGACGGCACCCCGGTCGAGCAGGCCCAGCGCGCTCACCATCTTGAACGTGGAGCCGGGCGGCACCTGGGCGGTGAAGGCGAGGTTCTCCCCGGCCGCCCCCGGACCGTTCGCCGCGGCGAGCACCGCGCCGTCGCTGATGCGGACCGCCACCAGGGCGGAGCGCCGCTTCTCACCGCGCAGCGCGGCGTCGGCCGCGTTCTGGGTGGCGACGTCGAGCGTCGTCTTCAACGGCTGGCCCGGCTGCGGCTCGCTGTGGAACAGCTCCGTGCCGGTCGGGACCAGCGTGCCGTCCTCGCCGGGACGCTCGACGAGCACCGTGAGACCCGGCCGGCCGCGCAGCCGGTCGTCGTAGCGGCCCTGGAGCCCGCCGTGGCCGACGAGGTCGCCGGCCGCGTACTTGTCGGGATGCTCGGCCAGGTCGTCGGCCTGGGCCGGGTCCACCGAGCCCAGCAACGCCCGGGCGAACTCGCGGGTGGGCGCGAGGTCGAGCTTGTCGGCGCGGAACTTGGTGCCGGGCAGGTCGTAGATGCGGGACTTGATCTGCCGGTACGCCTCGTCCCGCAGCGTCACCACCTCGACGAACGCGCCCGGATCGGCCTCGTCGAGACGCTTCGGCAGGTCGGAGAGGTCGACGGCCGGGACGAGCGCCGGACGGATCGCGCGGAAGGCGGCGTCGAGCTGGCGGACGAGGGCCTTGGCGTCGCTCACCTCGCTGGGCTGCACACCGACCCGGACCACGGGACGGGGCGCCACGATCGGCTGACCGGCGCCGTCGAGCACCGCGGCCCGGGGGCCGGTGTCCCGGCGCAGCCCCAGCCGGTCACCGTCGGTGAGCTTCTCGTGCACGACCCGCGGCTCCCACATCACCTGCCACTGGTCGTCGTCGCCGCGGACCAGGGTCACCTGCCGCTCGTATTCCCAGCGGGTGTCACCGGGCAGGGTCCACTCGACCTGGACCGCCGCGGTGGCGGTGTCCGCGGTGACCTTGGCCTCACCCTGACGGCGTAGGGTGGGCGGCGTGTTCGCGAGCTCTCCCGAGAGTTCCTTGAGCTGCTTGGTCACCTCCGACGCCGCGACCTTGGCGCCGGTGGGGTCCACGAACCCCACCTTCTGCAGGTCGCCGGAGTGCCAGCCGGACAGGAAGGCGTCGACGCTCTGTTCGGGGCCGTCCCCGTCCGAGCAGGCCGTGAGCGCGCCGGCGGCGAGGACGGTGACGGCGAGCGCGACGAGCGGACGCCGGGTCCGGCCTCGGGCGGGGTGGCGCGGGTACGACAGGAGCATGAAGCGGATTCCCTCCGTTCTCGGGACGCCCCACCGTAGTACGTCCGCGCCGCCCCCATCGTCCCGGCATGGGTCCCGACGTGCGAAAAGACGGACCCGTGGCGGCGTGATGAACATCGCGCGACGGGGTACTCCCGGGTCGGCCAACCTCGGACCGGCAACGGGCGAAAGGACAGAGTCGCGATCCGGACGTCCGGCCCGTGGTCCGCCGGCAGAGGGGCAGATCGGCAGGGCCTAGGCTGGGCGGCATAGTGACCCACAACGCGGTGGGTCGAGGGGAGTGGCACCGATGGACCGGCGTCCGGCGATCAAACCGGAACCCGACCTCCGGCAGGATGACACCGGCCGGAACGACGACAGCTTCGACTCGGCGACCGACGGGGACGGCTACGGCCGGCTCGACACGGGCGTGACAGGGTTGACCGGGTCGAGCATCGACACCATCTACGATCTCGGTCTGCCGGCGGAGGCGCTGGCCGACGAGTCCGAGGACAGCGAGCTCGATGAGCCCGTGCCCAACGCGGAGCGCCTGGTGGCCCAGGCGGTCGCGCTGGCGGGCGACGACCACGAGGCGGCGGCGCTGGTCAGCCGCTTCTGGCGGTTCGCTCCGGACGAGGAGCTGATCGGTTTCACCGCCGAGGAGATGCTCGCCGCGGCGCGCGCCCACCGGGAGCTCGCGCAGCAGCGGGTGCCCGGCGAGCTGAAGCTGCGCATCCACGAGCCGGACGCCGAGCAGCACCACACGGTCATCGAGATCGTCGTGGACGACATGCCATTCCTGGTCGATTCGGTCACCGCGCTGCTCAACTCGCACCACCTCGACGTCCACCTGCTGGTGCACCCGCTCGTCGTCGTGCGCCGGGAGCCGCTCGGCCGGCTGACCGAGGTGGCCGCCGACGTCGAGCCGGACGACGCGATCGCCGGTGACCTGGTGGAAAGTTGGATGCGGATCGAGATCGATCCGGTCCGCGACGCCGCCGGACGCGACCGGCTCCGCCGGGAACTCCAGCGGGTCCTCACCGACGTGCGCGAGGCCGTGGAGGACTGGCCCAAGATGCGCCAGCGGGCGCTGTCGCTCGCCGACGAGCTCGCCGCGGCCCGGACCAGCGACAACCGGCCGCCGGTCCCGGAGAAGGACATCACCGACTCGGTCGAGCTGCTGCGCTGGCTCGCGCACGACCACTTCACCTTCCTCGGCTACCGCGAGTACCGGCTGGTGGACACGCCGGAGGGCGGTCAGGCCCTGGAGGCGGTGCTCGGCAGCGGGCTGGGCATCCTCCGGCAGGACTCGACGGAGCCCCGGACGCTGTCGTCGATGACGCCCGAGGCGCACGAGAAGGTGCTGGAGAAGCGCCTGCTCATCATCACGAAGGCCAACTCGCGGGCCACCGTGCACCGCTCGGCGTACCTCGACTACATCGGTTTCAAGGTGTTCGACGAGGCCGGCGAGGTCGTCGGCGAGCGCCGCTTCATCGGCCTGTTCTCCACCGCCGCGTACCGCACGAGCGTGCGGGAGCTGCCGGTGGTCCGCCGCAAGGTGGCCGAGGTGCTCGAACGTTCCGGCCTCAGCCAGCGTAGCCACTCCGGCAAGGATCTGCTGCAGATCCTGGAGACCTACCCGCGCGACGAGCTGTTCCAGATCAAGACGGACGACCTCTACCACGCGGTCATCGGCGTCCTGCGCATGGCCGGCCGCCGGCAGCTGCGGGTCTTCCTGCGCAAGGACGCGTACGGGAGGTTCATCTCCTGCCTCATCTACCTGCCGCGGGACCGGTTCACGACGCAGAACCGCCTGCGCATGCAGGACATCCTGCTGCGGGAGCTGAACGGTGTCGGGGTGGACTACACCACCCGGGTCACCGAGTCGATGCTCGCGCGGGTGCACTTCATCGTCCGCACCGACCCGACCAAGCCGCCGAGCGAGATCGACGCCGACCTGCTCGCCGAGGAGCTGGCCGACGCGACCCGACTCTGGGACGACGACTACCGGCTGGTGCTGGAGCGCAAGCTCGGCGACGAGCAGGCCAAGCACCTCTTCGCCCGGTACGCCGACGCGTTCCCCGAGGGCTACAAGGACGGGCACACGCCGTACGAGGCGATGAAGGACCTGGCCAAGCTGGAGCTGCTGGAGGAGCCCGGCCAGCTCGAGATGCACCTGTTCCGCAAGCAGCTCGCCCCGCGGGCGGGCGCGCGCGCCGGCGCGGACGTCGACGAGTCGATGGACGTCCGGTTCAAGGTCTACCGGTACGGCGAGCCGATGATGCTCTCCGCCGTGCTGCCGGTGCTGCACTCGCTCGGCGTCCGGGTGATCGACGAGCACCCGTACGAGGTGGACCGGATCGACGGCCGGATATGGCTTTACGACTTCGGGTTGCAACTGCCCGAGGGCCATCAGGAGCTGGCCGAGGTGCGCCCGCACGTGGAGAACGCGTTCGCGGCCGCGTGGCGGGGCGAGGCCGAGGTCGACCGCTTCAACGAGCTGGTGCTGCGCGCCGGGCTGACCTGGCGTCAGGTGGTCGTGCTCCGGGCGTACGCGAAGTACCTGCGGCAGGCCGGGACGGTCTTCTCGCAGGACTACATGGAGCAGACCTTCATCGCGTACCCGCAGATCGCCGAGCTGCTGGTGCGGCTCTTCGAGGCGCGGTTCGCGCCCGGCCCGATCGAGGCCGAGGAGCGGGAGCGGCACAGCGCCGAACTGGTCGCCGCGATCGGCGAGGCGCTCGACGACGTGGCGAGCCTCGACCAGGACCGGATCCTGCGCGCGTACCTCACGCTCATCCAGGGCACCCTGCGGACGAGCTTCTACCAGCGGCGCGAGGACGGCCGACCCAAGTCGTACGTGGCGTTCAAGCTGGATCCGCAGGCCATCCCGGACCTGCCGGCGCCGCGGCCGAAGTTCGAGATCTTCGTGTACTCGCCGCGCTTCGAGGGTGTGCACCTGCGCTTCGGGCCGGTGGCGCGCGGTGGTCTGCGCTGGTCCGACCGGCGGGAGGACTTCCGCACGGAGGTGCTGGGCCTGGTCAAGGCGCAGATGGTGAAGAACACCGTCATCGTGCCGGTCGGCGCCAAGGGCGGCTTCGTGCTCAAGCAGAAGCCGGGCGACCGCGACGAGGCCGTCATCTGCTACAAGGAGTTCATCTCCGGCCTGCTCGACGTCACCGACAACATCGTCGGGGGCCGGATCGTGCCGCCGCAGGACGTGGTCCGGCACGACGGCGACGACCCGTACATGGTGGTCGCGGCGGACAAGGGCACGGCCACCTTCTCCGACATCGCCAACGAGATCTCGGCGGCGCACAACTTCTGGCTCGGCGACGCGTTCGCCTCCGGGGGGTCGGCGGGCTACGACCACAAGAAGATGGGCATCACGGCCCGGGGCGCCTGGGAGTCGGTCAAGCGGCACTTCCGGGAGCTGGGCCACGACACCCAGACCCAGGACTTCACCGTGGTCGGCGTCGGCGACATGAGCGGCGACGTCTTCGGCAACGGGATGCTGCTGTCGCAGCACATCCGGCTGGTGGCCGCGTTCGACCACCGGCACATCTTCCTCGACCCGGATCCGGACGCCGGCATCTCGTACGCCGAGCGGAAGCGGCTGTTCGAGCTGCCGCGCTCGTCGTGGGAGGACTACAACCCGGAGCTGATCTCCGAGGGCGGCGGGGTGTATTCGCGTACGGCCAAGTCGGTGCCGATCTCGCCGCAGGTGCGGGCGCGGCTCGGCCTGGAGGACGACGTGACCCAGATGTCTCCCCAGGAGCTGATGCGGGCGATCCTCACGGCGCCGGTGGACCTGCTCTGGAACGGCGGCATCGGCACGTACGTCAAGGCGTCCAGCCAGACCAACGCGGAGGTGGGCGACAAGTCCAACGACGCGATCCGGGTGGACGGCAGGAACCTGCGCTGCCGGGTGGTCGGCGAGGGCGGCAACCTGGGCTTCACCCAGCTCGGCCGGATCGAGTACGCGCTGACCGGCGGGCGGATCTACACCGACTTCATCGACAACGCGGCCGGTGTGGACACGTCCGACCACGAGGTGAACATCAAGATCCTGCTCAACACCGCGGTCGCCGACGGGGAGCTGACCACGGAGCAGCGGGACGAGCTGCTCGCCGAGATGACCGACGAGGTCGCCACGCTGGTGCTGCGCGACAACTACGACCAGGCCCGGGCGATCAACAACGCCCAGGCGCAGGCGGCCTCGCTCCTTCCCGTGCACCGGCGCATGATCAACGAGCTGGAGCGCTCCGGTGCGCTGGACCGGTCGCTCGAGGCGCTGCCGCCGGACGAGGAGCTGGCGGTCCGGTCCGAGACCGGCCTCACCGCGCCGGAGTTCGCGGTGCTGCTCGCGTACGTCAAGATCGTGCTGGAGCGGGACATCCTCGCCGACGGCCTGGCGGACGAGGAGTGGACGACCGACGTCCTGGTCAACTACTTCCCGACGCCGATGCGGGAGCGGTTCGCCGACCGGATGTCCCGGCACCGGCTGCGCCGCGAGATCGTCACCACGGTGCTGGTGAACGAGGCGATCAACCGGGGCGGCATCTCGTTCGTCTTCCGGGTCATGGAGGAGACGGCCGCGTCGCCGGCGGACGTGATCCGGGCGTACGTGGTGGTCCGCGACGTGTTCGGGCTGCGGGAGCTGTGGGACGCGGTCGAGGCGCTGGACAACAAGGTCTCGCCCGAGCTGCAGACGACCGTCTACCTGGACACCCGCCGGCTGCTCGACCGGGCGGTGCGGTGGCTGGTGACCAACCGCCGCTCGCCGATCGACGTGCCGGGGGAGATCGCCCGGTTGCGGGACGGGGTGGCCCGGCTCCTGCCGGAGCTGGAGAACCTCTTCTACGGCAGCGAGCGGGAGGCCATCCGGGCCCACATCGACTCGATGACCGAGCGGGGCCTCCCGCGCGAGCTGGCCGAGCAGGCGACCCGGTTGATGTACAGCTTCGGCCTGCTCGACGTGGTGGAGACCGCGGCGAGCCGGGGTCGGGACGTCGGCGAGGTGGCTCCGGTCTACTTCGTGCTGTCCGACCTGTTCCGGGTGGACGCGCTGCTGTCGAAGATCTCCCTGCTGCCGCGGGAGGACCGGTGGCAGACTCTCGCCCGGATGGCGCTGCGCTACGACCTGTACGCCGCGCTGGCCGCGCTCACCGCGGAGGTGCTCGACTCCACGCCGGACAGCCTGCCCCCGCAGGAGCGGGTGCAGCAGTGGGAGCAGTCGAACGCCATCTCCGTCCACCGCACCCGCCGGGCGATGGGGGAGTTCGACGAGTCCCGGGCGGACCTCGCCGCCCTGTCGGTGCTGCTGCGCCAGATCCGCACGCTGGTGCGGACCTCGGCCGCGGCCTAACGCCGCCGGACGCGGTCCGGCCGGTCGGGACAACCCGACCGGCCGGACCGCGCCGTCGTGTCAGCCGACCAGGCTGGCGAAGACGATCACGTTGTTCAGGTAGCTGCGGGCGGTCTCGTCGAACTGGCCGCCGCAGGTCACCACGCGCAGGCCGGGCCGGTCGTTCGGCCCGTACACCCGCTCGGTGGGGAACGCGTCCTTCGGGTACGACTCGACCGAGTCGATCCGGAAGGTGACCGACCGGCCGTCGTCCCGCTTCACCGTGACCGTGTCGCCGGCCTGCAGGGCGCCGAGGTCGAAGAAGACCGCGGGCCCCATCTTGGCCGAGTCGACGTGGCCGACGATGACGGCGTTGCCGACCTCGCCGGGGGCCGGGCCGGGCTCGTACCAGCCGGCGAGCTGCGCCTGGTCGAGCGGCGGCACCTGGACGGTGCCGTCCGGGTTGGTGCCCAGCTTCATGATCTGCGCGTCCACCCCGATCCGGGGGATCGTGATGGTGGTGGGCGTGGCGCGGGGGAGGCCGGTCGGGGCCGGCTGTCCCTCGCCGGGCTGGTCCGCCTCGTTCGGCCGGCCGGACTCGGGGGCGGCCTGGGCCAGTGGCTGGGGCGGGCGGGGTGCGGGGGTGGTCTTGAACGCGGCGCCGACCATGCCGGCGCCGGCCAGGGCGAGGAGGGCGACGACGCCGGCGCCGGCGGCGCGCCACGGTCTCCCGTGACGGCCGCCGGCCCGTGTCCCCGTCGCGTCAGGCGACGAACTCATCGGTCCGCCGGCGACGCAGCAGGACGATCCCGCCCAGGGCGGCGGCGCCCAGCAGGCTGGCGCCACCCGCGGCGAGGTTCATGTCGGCACCGGTGGCGACGCCACCGTCACCGCCGTCGACCCCGCCGCGCGGCGTGACGACGAGCTCGCCCTCGCCGCAGGAGCCCTTGAGCTCGTAGCGGCCCGGCTTGGCGTGCTCGTCGACCTTCGCCTCGCCGTAGTAGACGAAGTCCCGCTTGTGCTCCCACTTGTCCTCGCCCTTGCCGTGGTCGCGGGAGTCCTCGCCGTTCCAGCCGCCGTCGCGGCCCTTGTCCTCCCAGGAGCCCTTCTCCTCCGAGCCGTACTCGTCCGAGCCGTACCCGTCGGAGCCGTACCCGTCCGAGCCGTACTCCTCGGAGCCGTGCTCGCGGCCCTTGTCCTCCCACGAGCCGCGCTCCTCCGAGCCGTACTCCTCGTGGTCCTTCTTGTCGCCGTGGTCACCGCGGCCCTCGGCGTCCTGGCCGTGCTCGTAGCCGTTCCAGTCCTTGCCCTTGTCCTCGTCCTTGCCCTCGTCGGCCGCGTCGGCCGCGGCGCCGCCACCCTGGCCGTCGGGCTGCGCCTCGTCGGCCGGCGGCTGCGGCTTCGCCGTCTCGCCGTTGTCGCCCTTGTCCTCGTGGTCGCGGCCCTTGTCGTCCTTGCCGTGCTCGTCCTTGCCGTGCTCGTCCTTGCCCTTGTCGTCCTTGCCGTGCTCGTCCTTGCCCTCGTGGTCGCGGCCCTTGTCGTCCTTGCCGTGCTCGTCCTTGTCGTCGCGGCCGTAGGAGTCCTCGTCGCGCCAGTCGCCCCGGTCCTCGCCGTCCTTGACCGGCTTCAGGTCGACCTTGCCGGTGACCTTCGACCAGACGTACGCGTGCTTCTGCGGCTCGCTGCAGATCTCGAGGAGCTTGACCTCCTCGCCGGCCTTCACCACGTGCGGCTTGGCGAGGACCTTGCCGTCGCGGTCCTTCCCGTCGTGGTGACCGTCCGCGAACGCGACCCCCGGCGCGAACACCAGGAGGGACGCCCCACCGAGGGCGGCGCCCGCGACGACCTTCCCGAGCATCTTCTTAGCCATGACCTGCGTCACTCCATCCCTTTGTCCTGGACTCGGTGCCCCCGAGCTAGAGCTGACGTTAGACCGTTTCATGACCTATGAAGGAGAACATTCGCGTTTCTACGTGTATTGGGGATACGACCGTTCGGAGAGGTAAGTACCGTCCCGTACGGCCGGCCCTGTTGCGGGCCGGTCGCGGGGTTCCGGACCTGAGGCGCCGGCCTTCCAGCGGTGGCACGGACGGTCCCCCGCGTCCCGGTTCGACCCGCTCGGGATCGATGTCCTCGCTGGCCCGCCATCGCCCGGCTTCCCGAGGTCGCGGACCGCCAAGGCATCGAGGGATTGCCATGGAAGCGCTCCCATGCAAGAATCGCTCCACGCGGTCGCGGAGCCACACCGCCAGGCAGGAGCCGTAGGGCACCCGGTCCACCGGGACGGTCTCCGGCCGCCGAAGCGACCGGCCGGGGTCACGCCGGTCGCGCACCACCACCGCCCGTCCGGGTCGGGCACTCCCGAGCAATCCCGTCGGCGCCGGCGGCCGTCCCACCGCGACGTCCACCGGCCCCCCTCGCCGGGCCGTCCGCGGGCCCGGTCTCGCCCAAGGAGTTCAGTGGCAATGAACGTCTGGAGAAGACTGTCCGCCCCACGCCGGGCCCTCGCGCTCGCCGGCGCGGGCGTCCTGGTCGCCGGCGGGCTGGTGACCCTACCGGTCACCGTGGCGCACGCCGCGACCCGCTGCGACGTGACCTACTCGACCAACGACTGGCCGGGTGGCTTCACCGCCAACATCACCATCCACAACCTCGGCGATCCGATCAACGGCTGGACGCTCGGCTGGACCTTCCCGAACTCCAGCCAGCGGGTGCAGCAGGGGTGGTCGGCAGAGTTCTCCCAGTCCGGGAGCCAGGTGACGGCCCGCAACCTGTCGTACAACGGCAGCCTCGCCACCGGCGCGTCCACGAGCATCGGCTTCAACGGCGCCTGGAGCGGGAGCAACCCGAAGCCCACCTCGTTCACCCTCAACGGGGTGACGTGCGACGGCGGCACCACCCCGCCCACCACGCCTCCGCCCACCACGCCGCCCCCGACCGACCCGCCGGACGGCCGGGTCGACAACCCGTACCAGGGGGTGCGGGGCTACGTGAACCCGGAGTGGAAGGCGAAGGCGGACGCCGAGCCGGGCGGCAGCCGCGTCTCCAACAACCCCACCGCGGTCTGGCTGGACCGCATCGCCGCCATCGAGGGCACGCCGGACAGCAGCTCGAACGGCGCCATGGGCCTCCGCGACCACCTCGACGAGGCGCTGCGCCAGGGCGCCGGCTACATCCAGTTCGTGATCTACAACCTGCCCGGCCGGGACTGCGCGGCGCTGGCGTCGAACGGCGAGCTGGGCCCGGACGAACTGCCCCGGTACAAGGCCGAGTACATCGACCCGATCGCCGCGATCCAGGGCGACCCGAAGTACGCGAGCCTGCGGATCATCAACATCATCGAGATCGACTCGCTGCCCAACCTGGTCACCAACACCTCCGGCCAGCCCGGCGGCACCGCCATGTGCGACACCGTGAAGGCCAACGGCGCGTACGTCAACGGCGTCGGCTACGCCCTCGCGAAGCTGGGCGCGATCGGCAACGTCTACAACTACATCGACGCCGCCCACCACGGCTGGATCGGCTGGGACAGCAACTTCGGCCCGACGGCCGACATGCTGAAGACCGCCGCCACGGCCTCCGGCAGCACCGTGCGGAACGTGCACGGCTTCATCGTCAACACGGCCAACTACTCGGCGCTGCGCGAGCCGTACGTCAAGGTCACCGACACGGTGAACGGCCAGACGGTGCGGCAGTCCAAGTGGATCGACTGGAACCAGTACGTGGACGAGCTGTCGTTCGCCCAGGCGTTCCGGCAGAAGCTGGTCTCGGTGGGCTTCGACGCGGGCATCGGCATGCTGATCGACACCTCCCGCAACGGGTGGGGCGGCTCCGCCCGGCCCGCCGGCCCCGGCCCGACGACCAGCGTCGACGCGTACGTCAACGGCGGCCGGATCGACCGCCGGATCCACGCCGGCAACTGGTGCAACCAGGCCGGTGCGGGTCTCGGTGAGCGGCCGCGGGCCAACCCCGAGCCGGGCATCGACGCGTACGTCTGGGTGAAGCCCCCGGGCGAGTCGGACGGCTCCAGCGAGTACATCCCCAACGACGAGGGCAAGGGGTTCGACCGGATGTGCGACCCGACGTACGGGGGCAACGCGCGCAACGGCAACAACCCGACGGGCGCCCTCCCGAACGCGCCGATCTCCGGCGCCTGGTTCTCCGCCCAGTTCCAGGAGCTGATGCGGAACGCCTACCCGCCGCTGTGAGTGTGCTGCCCGCCGGCCGCCGCGGGTAGGTGAGGCAGCGGCGGCCGGCCTCCCGGGTCCCTGGCCCGACCGTCCCCCGGTCGGGTCAGGGACCTCCTCGCGTGTGCCGGTGTCAGGGCACCGTCCGCTCCACGGCGGCCTGCCCCAGCTCGTCGAGGTCCCGGCGGGCCCGTTCGATGTTCTCCGGCGTGAGGTCCTGACCCCGGGCCATCACCAGGTCCTCCGGCTCCCAGGGCTGCTCGGCCCCGGTGCGGATGTTGTCCCCGCCGGCACCCGTGCCGGTCCCGGTGGCCCCGGTGCCGGCCGCGTACGGGTCGCCGAGAAGGTCCTCGGTCGGCGTGCCCGAGGCGCCGCCCTCGCCCGGCTGGGCGAACGCCGGGTTGTCCCGGTCCGCGCCGCCGCCGGTGCGGAGCTGCGGGACGGTGCTGTCGTCGTCCACCGCCGCGGCCATCTCCGGGCTCTCCTCCAGCGGCGGTTGGCGGTCGCGATCGCTCATGCTGCTGCCCTCCTGTCCCGAGGCGCGTTCCTCCCGTCGCGTACCCCGTGCGCGCGACGTCATGCCCGGACCGGCGCCGGCGAGGCCGGGCGCGGTGCGGCGGCGTGCCCGGGCCGTCCTCCGGGTGCCCGGCCGACGGCGGGGGCGTGGCGGGCCGAGTGAACGCCCGTCGGGTCAGCCGATCTTTGAGGAGCCGGGTCCGCTGTCCTCGGGCGGCCCGATCACGCCCCGCTCCTCGGGCTCGGCGGGCGGCTCCGCGGGCCGGAGCCACTGCCAGAGCAGCATCAGCAGGCCGAACGCGAGCATCGCGAGCCCGGACCAGAGGTTGATCCGCACGCCCTCGGCCTTGTCGATCTCGGCCTGGCTGTCGAAGACGCCCATCAGGGTCACGATGATCCCGTAGGCGACGAAGAGGGCGCCGATCACCCGGCGGATGTCGAACAGGCGTGCGGCGGCCGAACGCCGCTGTTCGGCCTCGGCCGCCGTGACGAGCGGATCGCGGGCCGGCTCACTGCGGTTGTCCATCTCGCGCGCACCTTTCCTAGAAGACCGGGATGTAGAGGACGACGGCCAGGGCGAGGGCGATCACGCCGAGCAGCACGGGGGAGCGGTACCAGGCGGTGTCCCCGGCCAGCACGTCGGCCTTCAGGTCGATGCCGCCGGTGCCGTAGACCAGCCCGCGCAGGTCCTCGTCGCGCTTCGGGGCGGTCAGCGGCGTGAGGATCACGGCGACGACGGCCACCGTCACGAAGGCGATGCCGGCGCCCCAGAAGCTCTCCTCCAGGTCCGAGTTGAAGTGGATCACGCCGCCCTTGTAGAGCAGGTACGTGAGCAGCGCCGCCAGGGTGCCGAGCAGCAGGGACCAGAAGCCGGCCAGTGCGGTCATCCGCTTCCAGAACATGCCGATGATGAACGTGGCGAACAGCGGGGCGTTGAACAGCGAGAAGAGCGCCTGGATGTAGTTCATGATGTTGCTGAAACCGGCGGCGATGAAGGCGGTGCCGATCCCGATGACCACGGCCGCCACCGTCGCGTACCGGCCGATCCGCAGGTAGTAGTCGTCCGGCCGGCCGCGGCGGACGTACGCCTGCCAGATGTCGTACGTGAACACCGTGTTGAAACCGCTCACGTTTGCCGCCATGCCGGCCATGAACGAGGCGAGCAGGCCGGTGACCGCCACGCCCAGCACGCCGTTGGGCAGCAGGTCTCGCATGAGCAGCGGGATCGCGTTGTTGTACTGCAGGTCGCCGCTCGGGGCGCCGAGCCCCTGCACGGTCACGAGGGCCACCAGGCCGGGGATGACGGTCACCGCGGGGATCACCAGCTTCGGGTACGCGGCGATGATCGGCGTACGCCGGGCCGCGCTCATGTTCTTCGCCGAGAGGGCGCGCTGGACCTCGGCGAAGTTGGTCGTCCAGTAGCCGAACGACAGCACGAAGCCGAGGCCGAAGACGATGCCGATCCAGTGCGCCCCGAGCGGGTTGGCCGTGCTGCCCGTGTCCTGCCAGGCGTGCAGTCCCGCCTCGCCGAGCTTCGACTCGCGGACCGCGTCCATCAGGCCGGAGACGCCGCCGACCTTCACGAGGCCGATCACGGTGACCGGGATCAGGCCGGCGAGGATCACGAAGAACTGGAGCACCTCGTTGTAGATCGCGCCGGAGAGCCCGCCGATGGTGATGTAGACCAGCACGATGGCGGCGCCCACGACGATGGCCACCCAGAGCGGCCAGCCGAGCAGCGCCTGCATGACCAGTGCCAGCGCGTAGAGGTTCACCCCGGCGATCAGCACCTGCGCCACGGCGAAGCTGATGGCGTTCAGCAGGTGCGTCGGCCGGTTGAAGCGCAGCCGCAGGTACTCGGGGACGCTGCGGACCTTGGAGCCGTAGTAGAAGGGCATCATCACGATGCCGAGGAAGACCATCGCCGGCACGGCGCCGATCCAGTAGTAGTGGACCGTCATGACGCCGTACTGGGCGCCGTTGGCGGCCATGCCGATGATCTCCAGCGCCCCCAGGTTCGCCGAGACGAAGGCGAGGCCGGTGACCCAGGCCGGCAGCGACCGGCCGGAGAGGAAGAAGTCGACGCTCGTGCGGATCGCCCGCCGCGCCGCGAAGCCGACGCCGAGAACGGTGACGAAGTAGAGCCCCAGCAGCGCGTAGTCCAGGGCGTTCATGTTGAGCCGTAGTCCGCCGCCGTCCATCCCCGTCACCTTTCGTCCCGTCCGTCGCGTCCGTGGTGCGCGCGGCCTATTACCCCGATCGCGAAAATCCACGCCTGCCGCGGCGCGGCGCGGCACGCGGGCGGACACACGGGGGCGCCCCGGCCGTCCGGCCGGGGCGCCCCCGCGACGGTCAGCGGCCGAGCACCCGGTCCAGGAAGTCCCGGTACCGGCGTACGGCCATGCGCAGCTCCTCGGTGTCCGCCGAGCCCGCCTCCTGCCAGCCGCCGAGGGTGTCCTTCTGTGCGGCCAGCGCCGCGGAGAGCGCCTCGATGGCCTCCTCGACCAGCGCCTCGGCCTCGCCGGCCGCCGCGCGCGGGTCGTCCACGAACCGCAGCTGGACGTCCCGCCAGCGGTCGCGGAAGGTCTGCGCGGTCCGCGCGTCGAAGAGGCTGGCCGGTTCGGCCGCCACGGTCGAGCCGGCCGGCCGGGCCGTTCCCGCCGACGCCAGGGAACCGGGTGCGCCCGCGGCGGCCGCCACGGTCCCGACGCCCCCGGCGGCGGCCGGGTCCGCGTCGGGGTCGACCATCCGGGGCGCCGGGCTGCCGTACGGGGCGGCGTCGGGGTCGGCGGCATCGGGCCGCCGTCCCGGGTCGCCGTCGACGGCGGGTGGCACGACACGGGCCCGGGGCGGTTCCTCCGTCCGGACCCGGCCGGGCTCGGCGGCCGCCGCGGTGACCGGGCCGCCGCGACGGTGCAGTTCGGCCGTCGGGTCGGCCCGCAGGCCCTCGCGCTCGCCCTCCTCCGCGCCGTCGCCCGGGCGGGCCGTCCGCTCCTCGCGGGCGTCCACCTCGTCCTCGGGACGCGGGCTGGCCAGGGCGGACGCGGCCACGGCGCCGGCCACGGTGGGGGCGCCGAGCGCGGTCGGCACCGGTGCGGGGTCGTGGAAGCCCCCCTCGTCGGCGTCCCGCCGCGCGGTCCGCGTCACCCGGGTGTCGTCGTCGGTCGCGCCGTCGCCGCCGGCCCGCGGGGACCGGTCGTCGTCGCCGGTCCGGCGGCTCCGGTCGTCGCCGGCCACGGACGGGTCGTCGAAGGTGCCCCGGTCGTCGAGGGCGTCCTCGGGCACCTCGGTCCGCCCGCCGGCGGACGGCACGGGTACCGGGGCCGACCGGACGGCCTCGGGGTGGTCGTTGCTCACCTGCTGCTCCTCGTGGCGCATCGCGGTGCCCTCCTCAGCGGTTCGTGGCGTCCTGGGACTGCTCGGGCCGTCCCCGTTCCGGGTGCCGCCCGTCGGGCTGCCGCTCCGGGCCGGGCTGCTCCGGCACCCGCGGCCGTACCGGCTCCTCGCCGAGCAGGTCGGCGAAGAGGGCCCGGTAGTGGACGACCGCCTGACGCAGGTCCTCCGTGCTGGCCTCACCCCGGCTGTTGCGCAGGTGGATCTCGTGGGCGTCCCGGTAGTGGGACAGCGTGCGGGCGTGCTCGACGGAGAGATGGGCGATCTGGTCGGAGAAGTCACCCGTGGGGTAGCCCCGCTCGGCGATCAGGCGGGTGACCAGCTCGTCCGCGTCGCCGACGGTCTCGGCCGGTGCGTCGATGAAGCGCGCCTGGAGTTCCTCCCAGGCGGCGGCGTACCGGGCCCGGGACTCGGGGTCGAGCGGCGTGAGCCGCAGCTCCGCGTGCCGCCGTTCCCGTTCCCGCAGCTCCCGCTCGGCGGCGGCGCGGCTGTTCCGCTCGGCGACCACCCGGTCGTACTCGGGGCCGAACCGGTCGCGCAGCGACCGGCGGCGGGCGAGGGTCAGGCCGGCGACGACCAGCGCCGCGACCACCAGCACGACGACGACGATGACGACTATCTGCGTGGGTGACATGGCTCCTCCTTCGTCACCCGGTATTCCCTCCGTTCCCTGATCGGCAATCCCGATTCGCGGCACTTTCCTGGGTCGTCGCCCCGCAGGCCACCGTGCGCCCGGCGTCCGTCCCCGCCCGTCGCGGCGTCCGTCCCCGCGCGTCCCGGGGTCGTCGGCGGGCCGGTCCACGCGCCTGCCCAACCAGCCGCACCCGGCTCAGCTGACGCGCTGGCACCAGCACCCACTGGCGCATCGCCGTCAACGTCCGATCGACCGGCGCCGGGGACCCGTCGGGCCGGACCGCCGGGCGGCCGTGGGGCCCGCGCCTCCACATCGGAGCGTCGCGGTGGTCACAACGGCCGGTAGTGCTTCGGCCCCGGATTACGTATCCTGCCCAAGGCGCCCGTGCCGGTGCCCGGCGCCGGACGCCGGGAGCTGCCCGGTGGGAGCGCTGCCCGGCCGTCGCCGGCGCCCCTCCTGCCACACCTTCCGGGCGAGGTCCGATGAGAACGCGCGACTGGCCGATCCGCTCGAAGCTGACGGCGCTGGTCGTCGTGCCGGTGACCGCGTTGCTGGCGCTCTGGATCTTCGCGACCACGCTCACCTTCGGGCCGGCCCTCGACCTGCTCGCCGCCCGTACCCTCCTCTACGACCTGGGCCGCCCCGGCGAGGCGGTCGTCGCCGAACTGCAGCGGGAGCGGCGGCTCACCGTGGTGCAGCTGGCCGGCACCGAGTCGCTGCCGGCACTCGCCGCGCAGCGCCGGCGGACGGACCAGGCGATCGGCGAACTGCGCGCCCGCGTCGCGGGCGACGAGCTGCGGGACGCCGCCGACGCCTCGCTCGAAGCGCGCATCGACCAGCTGGTCACCGCCCTGGAGGCGCTTCCCGCCGGCCGGGGCTTCATCGACGAGCGGAAGCTCGACCGGGCGGGCGCCCTCGGCCTCTACAACGGGATGATCGGCTCGGCGTTCCAGGCGTTCTCCGCCATGGCAGTGCTGCCGGACCCGGACCTCGACCGGCAGGCCCGGGCGCTGACCGCCCTCGGCCGGTCCCGGGAACTGCTCGGGCAGGCCGACGCGCTGCTGGCCGCCGCCGTGACCGACGGCCGGTTCGCCCCGGGGGAGCACACCCGCTTCGTGCAGATCATCGGCAACCAGCGCTTCCTCGTCGAGGACGCGGTCGCCGACCTGCCCCCGGCGGAGCGGGCGGCGTACCAGCGGCTCACCGAGCAGCCGGCCTTCACCCGGCTGCGGAGCATGCAGGACACCATCATCGCCGCCGGCGCCACGGACGCGCCGTCGGTCGATCCGGCGGCGTGGCAGGCCGGCTACGACGAGGTCCAGCGGCAGCTGCGCGAGTTCGAGCTGGACGCGGCGGACGGCCTCGCCGACCGGTCGGTGCCCACCGCCGTACGCATCCTCGTCCGGCTCGCCGCCGCCGGCCTGCTCGGCCTGGTCGCCGTCGTGGTGTCGGTGCTGGTCGCGGTGCGCGTGGGCCGGACGCTGGCCCGCCGGCTCAGCGGCGTACGGACCGCCGCCCTGGAACTCGCCGAGCAGCGGCTTCCCGACGTGGTGGCGCGGCTGCGCCGCGGGGAGCAGGTGGACGTCGCCCGCGAGGCGCCCCCGCTGGAGTACGGCGACGACGAGATCGGCCAGGTGGGGCGGGCGTTCAACGAGGTGCAGCGCACGGCCGTCCGGGCGGCCGTGGACGAGGTCACCCTGCGCCGCGGGCTCAACGAGGTCTTCCTGAACATCGCCCGGCGCAGCCAGGGGCTCGTGCACCGGCAGCTCGCCCTCCTCGACCGGATGGAGCGCGGCGCCGAGGACCCGGACGAGCTGGCGGAGCTGTTCCAGGTGGACCACCTGGCCACCCGCCTGCGCCGGCACGCCGAGGACCTCGTCATCCTCGCCGGCGCCGCACCCGGCCGGGGCTGGCGCAACCCGGTGGCGATGGTCGACCTGGTCCGCGGGGCGATCTCCGAGGTCGAGGCGTACGACCGGGTGGACATCGCGGCCGTGCAGCCGGCCGGCGTCCTCGGGCGGGCCGTCGGTGACGTGATCCACCTGCTCGCCGAGCTCATCGAGAACGCCACCGCGTTCTCGCCGCCGTCCACCCGGGTCACGGTGTCGGGGGAGCGGGTGCCCGACGGGTACGCCCTGGAGGTCACCGACCACGGCCTGGGCATGTCCGACGCCGCCCTGGCCGACGCCAACCGGCGGCTGTCCCAGCCGCCCGAGTTCGACCCCGCGGAGAGCGCCCGGCTCGGCCTCTTCGTGGTGGCCCGGTTGGCGGCCCGGCACGCCGTGCGGGTGAACCTGCGCCGCTCCGGCACGGGCGGCGTCACCGCCGTGGTGCTCGTCCCCACCGACCTGATCACCGAGGAGCCGGCCCCGGGCGTGGGGGACGTCGTGGGCCGCGAGCCGGGACGGCCGGAACGGCGGCTGGCCGCCGCGCGCCGCCGCACGGTGCCCCGGCCCCGCGCGGGCCGCCGGGCCGGTGCGCCGACCCTGTCCGACCGCCCCGCGCCGGTGGACGTCCCGCCGGCCGGCGGCGCGGCCACGGCCACCACCCCGCAGCCGGCGCCGCCTGCCGGCGCGGAGCCTTCCGACGCCGAGCTCGGCGGCCTGCCCCGCCGGGTGCGCCGCCGCCCGCCGTCGGGCCGCCCCCGGCCGGCGGCCACCGACACGCCGAGCCCCCGCCCACCGGAGGAGGTGCGCCGGGTGATGTCGGCGCTGCAGGCGGGCACCGCCCGGGGCCGCGCCGCCGCCGCCGAGGCGGCCCGCCCGACCGCTTCCGCCGGCCACGACCCGGTCCCGCCGTCCGACGCCCCGGCGGCTGGCGACCAACCGACCGAGACTGAGAGGGACGCCTAGTGCGGCAATCGACGAAGCAGAGCGCCGATCTCGACTGGTTGCTCGACGAGCTGGTGCAACGGGTACCGGCCGCCCGCGAGGCGGTGGTGCTGTCGGCGGACGGGCTGCTGCTCGGCGCCTCCGCCGACCTCGACCGGTCCGACGCCGAGCACCTGTGCGCCCTGGCCGCCGGCTTCGCCAGCCTGGCCCGGGGCGCGAGCCGGCACGTCGACGGCGGGCCGGTGCGGCAGACCGTGGTGGAGATGGAACAGGCGTACCTCTTCGTCACCGCCGCCGGCTCCGGCGCCTGCCTCGCCGTGGTGAGCGACGCCGACGCGGACATCGGGCTGGTGGCGTACGAGATGGCCATGCTGGTCACCCGGGTGGGCGAGTACCTCACGGCGCCCGCCCGGTCGGCGGCGGGTGCCGTCGATGCTGGCTGACCCGTCCCCCGGGCCGCACGAGTGGCTGGACGCCGACGCCGGCCCGGTCGTCCGCCCGTACACCCTCACCGGCGGCCGGGTCCGGCCCGCCGGCGACGCGTTCGACCTCGTGGCGTTCGTGCTGGCCGGGCGGGACGTCGACGCCGCCGACCCGTGGCTGGCGCCGGAGCACCGGCGTCTGGTCGAACTGGCGCACCGGCCCGTCCCGGTGGCCGAACTGGCGGCCGAGCTGGACCTCGCGGTCGGCGTGGTCCGGGTGCTGCTCGGCGACCTCCTCGCGCGCGGTCTGGTCGCGGTGCACGAGCCCCCGGCCGTGGCCGCGCGTCCCCACGACGACATCCTCAAGGCGGTGGTCAGTGGACTCCGTGCGCTCTGACGGGGCGGGCACCGGCGCCCGGCTCCCGCTGGCCCTGAAGATCCTCGTCGCCGGCGGCTTCGGCGCGGGCAAGACGACGCTGGTGAGCGCGTTGAGCGAGGTCCGGCCGTTGCAGACCGAGGAGGTCCTGACCGGCGCCGGCGTCGGCACCGACGACCTCTCCGGCGTGGAGACGAAGTCCACCACCACGGTCGCCATGGACTTCGGGCGGATCACCATCAACGACGACCTCCAGCTCTACCTCTTCGGCACCCCGGGCCAGGACCGCTTCTGGTTCCTCTGGGACGAGCTGGCCTTCGGCGCGCTCGGGGCGGTGGTGCTCGCCGACACCCGCCGCCTGGCCGACTGCTTCCCGTCGATCGACTACTTCGAGCAGCGGGGGATCCCGTTCGTGGTGGGGGTCAACTGCTTCGACGGCGCCCGCCGGTTCGACCTGGAGACCGTCCGCCGGGCGCTGGACCTCGACCCGGACGTGCCGCTCGTGCTCTGCGACGCGCGCGACCGGCAGTCGGGCAAGCAGGTGCTGATCTCCCTGGTCGAGCACGTGGCCCGGCAGCGGGGTGAGCCGGTGCCGGCGGCCTGAGCCCGCCGGCCGTCCGGCCGCCGGCCGTGCCCCGTCCGCCGCCGGCCGGGCGGCCGGGAAAATCGGGGGCGGCGCGGTTCACCGGGGCCGCGGCGCGGGAAGCCTCTGGTTGGATCGGACTGAGGAACCGCCGGGGGAAGGACGGGACACGTGAACGGTCGGGGCGAGATCGTCCACATCGGGTGCTACACGGCGGAGAGCGACGGGCGCGGCACGGGCATCATGGCCGTCCGGCGCGATCCGGACTCGGGGGCGTTGACGCCGCTGGGCACCGTGGCGCCCACCGCCTCGCCGTCGTTCCTCGCCCGGCACCCGGAGGCGCCCGTGCTCTACGCGGTGAACGAGCTTCCCGACGGCCAGGTCAGCGCCTGGCGGGTGGACGCCGACGGCGGCCTGACCCTGCTGGGGAGCCGGGCCACGGGCGGCGGCGAGCCCTGCCACCTGGCCGTGCTGCCCGGGGGTGGGCACCTCGTCGCCGCGAACTACGGCGGCGGGAGCGTGGCGGTCTTCCCCCTCGACCCGCGGGGTGTGCCGGGTGAGCGCAGCGACCTGGTGGTGCACGAGGGGCACGGCCCGGACCCGCAGCGCCAGGAGCGGGCGCACACGCACATGGTCTCGCCGGACCCGGCCGGCGGGCCGTTGCTCGCGGTCGACCTCGGCACCGACTCGGTCTACCGGTACGACGTGGACGCCCCCACCGGCCGGCTGGTGCCGCGCGGGCCGCGGACCCGGACGGCCGCCGGCGCGGGCCCCCGGCACCTGGCCCGCCATCCCGACGGCCGGCGCTGCTATCTCGTGGGCGAGCTGGACGGGACGGTGACCGCGTACGACCTCGGCGACGACGGGTCGCTGCACGAGCGGGGCCGGTTCGACGCGAGCGGGTGGTCCGGGCACGTCCAGCCCTCGGAGGTCGCCGTACGCCCGGACGGGGCGTTCCTCTACGTCGCCAACCGGGGGGTCGGCACCATCGCCGTGTTCGACCTGCGGGGCGAGCGGCCGGAACGGGTCGGCGAGGTGGCGGCCGGCGGGGACTGGCCCCGGCACTTCGCGCTGATCGGCGACCATCTCTACGTGGCCGACGAGCGGGCCGACGTGGTCACCGTCTTCCGGGTGGACGCCGACAGCGGGATGCCCACCCCGGCCGGCGAGCCGCTGGCGGTGCCGAGCCCGACGTGTGTGCTGCCCTGACCGCGCCCGGGCCGGTGCGACAGGGGCCGTCACGACGACACGGCGAGGCCGGATCGTCACTCTCCGTCGCTCATTGTAGATCAACTGTTTCTGCTCCGTAACTTTCGTCCGAACGGACGTGGCAGTCCGGTGACGGGGTACGCAAGATGGTCTGCGTGTCTGCAGGCCGCCACCGCATGCGTTCAAAGATTCCCGGAGCAGCCGTCGCCGCATCGGCGCTGGCGCTCGTCGTCGTCGCGGCGGGCTCCTGGTTTGGTTACCGAGAGTTAGTGCAGCCCTCCTGCTCCGGGCAGATCCAGCTCACGGTGGCGGTCGCCTCCGAACTCGCCCCGGCCGTCGACGACGCCGCCACGCAGTGGGTCGAGGACGGCGCCGCCGTCGGTGGCACCTGCATCGCCGTCAACGTCACCGCCTCCGACCCGGTCGAGGTGGCCGCCGTGGTCGCGGCCAAGCACGGCGCCGTCCTCGCCGGTGTGGGCCAGGCCCCCGGCACCGCCGTGGCGCCCGACGTCTGGATCCCGGACTCGTCGACCTGGCTGCTGCGCCTCAAGAAGGACGCCACCGCGTTCGCGCCCACCAACGGGGCCTCGATCGCGCGCAGCCCCGTCGTGGTCGCGATGCCCGAGCCGATCGCCACCCGGCTCGGCTGGCCGAACGCGAAGCTGGGCTGGAACGACCTGCTCAACCAGGTCAACAGCAGCAAGCCGCTGCGGACCGGCATCGTGGAGCCGACCCGTGACGCGGCCGGCCTCTCCGGCCTGCTGTCGCTGGCCACGGCCGCCGGCGGCGACCAGCAGCGCCAGATCGGCGCGCTGCGGGCGCTGGCGACCGGCCGGTCCGCCCTCCGCAACGATTTGCTGGCCCGGTTCCCGACCTCGAAGGACCCGACGGCGATCGCGAGCGGGCTCGGCGCGGCGGCGCTCTCCGAAGAGGACGTCATCGAGTACAACAGCAAGCAGCCGCCGGTGCCGCTGGCCGCGCTCTACCTGGACCCGGCGCCGGCTCCGCTCGACTACCCGTTCGCCGTGCTGCCCGGCATCGACCCCGACAAGGCCGCGGCGGCCCGGGTGCTCTACGAGCTGCTCACCACCTCCAGCTTCCGGGACCGGCTGGCCGCCCAGGCACTGCGGGCGCCCGACGGCAACTGGGGCAAGGGGTTCGCCGCGCCGCAGGGCGCGCCGAGCCCGGCCGGCGGGCCGCCGACCGCGCCGAGCACCGGCGGGACGGCGGCCGGTGGATTGGACGCCGACTCGATCGACCGGGTCGTGTCCAGCTGGTCGATCGCCACCCAGACCGGACGCATGCTCGCCGTCATCGACGTCTCCGGCTCGATGAAGGCGGAGGTGCCGAGCGCCAACAACCGCAGCCGGGAGGAGGTCACCGTGGAGGCGGCCCGGCGCGGGCTCGGCCTCTTCGACGACTCCTGGTCGATCGGGCTCTGGACCTTCTCCACCAACCTCGTCGGCAACCGCGACTACCGGCAACTGGTCGACATCGGCCCGCTGTCGAGCAACCGCGGCAAGCTGGAGTCGGCGCTGAGCACGATCCGCCCGTCCAGTGGCGACACCGGCCTCTACGACACGATGCTGGCGGCGTACGAGGAGGTCCAGGGCGACTGGCAGGCCGGGCGGGTCAACTCGGTGGTGCTCTTCACCGACGGCAAGAACGAGGACGCCGACGGCATCTCGCAGGCGACGCTGCTCGCCGAACTCAAGAAGCGCGCCGACCCCGAGCGGCCCGTGCAGGTCATCCTCATCGGTATCGGTGACGAGGTCAGCAAGGCGGAGCTGGAGTCGATCACCAAGGTGACCGGTGGCGGCGCCTTCGTCGCCAAGAACCCGACCGAGATCAGCGGCATCTTCCTGAGGGCCATCGCCCTGCGCCCGCCGGCGCCGCGCTGACCGGAGTGCTTCGTCCGATCCCGGTGCGGAAGGGTCCCCTGACGGGCCCTTCCGCACCGGCGTCTTGGGTCCTTCCGCACGGACGCCTCGGGCCCTCCCGCACCGACTTCGCCGGCCCTCCCCGCCGGCGCGTGCCTTCCGCTCGGCCCCGGCGGCCGGCAAAGTGACGGCAATACGTCGGAAGCAATCGCTTGCCACGCTTGGCGGGGCAGGATGTCGTCGGTGCTCCGGATCGGCGCCGTGCTGCCGGCCGGCCGGATGGTCGACCGGGGCGTCCTGAGCGAAGTGGGAGGGCCCGTGACCTCGGCTACGCTGTTGACCCCCGCCAGGACGCCGTCGGAGGCCGCGTCCACGGTCGCGAACCGCATCGACGAACGGGCCTACATCCGGGTCCTCGTCGTACTGGACTCCGCCGTGCTCACGGTCGCGCTGCTGACGGGCTACCTGGCCCGCTTCGGCGACGAGACGCCGGGCGGTTCGAAGATCCCGTACGTGCTGGTGGCTCCCGGGCTCGTGCTGGCCTGGCTGGTCTCCCTGAAGGCGCTGGGCTGCTACGACGACCGCGTGATCGGCTACGGGGCCGACGAGTACCGCCGGGTCGGCACCGCGAGCCTGCGGCTGGCCGGCGGCATCGCCATCGTCGGCTACGTCGCCGACGTGGGCGTCTCCCGGGGCTTCCTGGCCATCACCTTCGCGGTGGGCACCGTCGGCCTCGAGGTGGCCCGCTTCGCCGCCCGCAAACGGCTGCACCGGGCCCGGTCGCGCGGTGACGGCTGGTCCCGGCGGGTGCTCGTGGTGGGCGACACCGCGCACGCGCTGGACCTGGTGCAGACCCTCCGCCGCGAGCCGTACGCGGGCTACACCGTGGTCGGGGCGTGCATCCCGGACGCGCTGCTCGCCCCCGTCCCGCAACGGCTGGGCGACGTGCCGGTGGTCGGCTCGTTCCGGGGCATCCCGGAGGCGGCCACCGCGATCGGCGCGGACACGGTGGCGGTGACGGCGTCCGTCGAGCTGACCGCCGGACGCCTGCGCCGGCTCGGGTGGCAGCTCGAGGGGACCGGGATCGACCTGGTGGTCGCCCCCGCGCTGACCGACGTCGCCGGCCCGCGGATCCACACCCGCCCGGTGGCCGGCCTGCCGCTCATCCACGTCGAGGCGCCCGAGTTCCGGGGCGCCCGCAAGCTCGTGAAGGGCCTCGTCGACCGGTCCGCGGCCGCGGTCGCGCTGACGCTGCTGATGCCGCTGCTGGCGGCCATCGCGGTCGCCGTACGGGTGGACAGCCGTGGCCCGGTGCTGTTCCGCCAGACCCGGGTCGGTCAGGGCGGCCGGGAGTTCGGGGTGTGGAAGTTCCGCACCATGGTGGTCGACGCCGACGCGCTGCTCGGCGGGTTGGCGGCCCGCAACGAGACCGACGGCCTGATGTTCAAGATGCGCGAGGATCCGCGGGTCACCCGCGTCGGGCGCCTGTTGCGCAAGTGGTCGCTGGACGAGCTGCCGCAGCTGGTCAACGTCCTGCTCGGCCAGATGAGCCTGGTCGGTCCCCGCCCGCCGCTGCCGTCGGAGGTGGCGCGCTACGACGGGGACGTGGCCCGGCGGCTGCTGGTCAAGCCGGGCATGACGGGGCTCTGGCAGGTCAGTGGCCGGTCCGACCTGAGCTGGGAGGACGGCATCCGCCTCGACCTGTACTACGTGGAGAACTGGTCCCTCGCCGCCGACCTCACGATCCTCTGGAAGACGTTCGGGGCGGTGGTCAACGGCCGCGGGGCGTACTGAGCGGCGGTCAGGCGTCCGGGCCGGTCCAGTCGAGGCAGACCACGACGGCGTCGTCGACCAGGTCGCCGGACACGAACGCGCGCAGGTCGCCGAGGAGTGACCGGACGGCGTCCAGCGGCTCCATGGGCCCGGTCCGGCGCAGGAAGCGGTCCAGCGCCGTCTCGCCGTACCGGGCGTGCTGGCCGGCGGCCTCCATGACACCGTCGCTGAGCACGAAGAGCCGCTCTCCCCGGCGCAGCGGGAACCGCTGCTCGCGGTAGTCGGTGCCCTCGAACATGCCGAGCGGGAACTGGGCCTCCAGCGGCTGCTCGGTGACCTCGCCGTCACTCACCCGTACCAGGCGCGGGGAACCCGCGTCGACGGCCGTCATCACGCCGCTGGCCAGGTCCAGCTCCATGAGCAGGGTGGAGAGGTACCGCTCGCCGCGGTGCTGGTCGTAGACGGCCTGGTCGGCGAGGGCCGCCTGGTCCGCGAGGGGGAGCCCGGCCCGGCGCGCGTTGCGCAGGGCGCTCGTCGCCAGCGCGGTGAGCATCGACGCGGCGACCCCCTCGCCGGTGCCGTTGATGATGGCGAGCCAGAGCCGGTGCCCGTCGTCGGACCAGTCGAAGCTGTCACCCCGCACCGCGTACGCCGGCTCCAACTGACCGGCCAGCCGGAACGCCGGGCGGTTCCGGCTCCGGCCGGGCAGCAGCTCCCACTGCATCTCGGCGGCGAGCGTCAGCCGGCGGGTGCGGCGGGCGGCCCGGTAGACGTCCGTGCCGGCCGCGACGGCCGCCAGCTCGTGGGCGAGCGCGGTGGCGATCTCGGCCAGCTCCGCCAGTACGGCGGACGCGTCGGGCACCGGGGCCAGCCGGAGGACGCCCCGCCGCTCGCCGCGCATGCTCACCGGGACGTAGGCGGTGTGCCCGTCCCGCACCGGCTCCTGGTGGTCGAAGCAGCGCCACGCGGGGTGGCCGGGGCTGGTGACCGGCTCCTCCGGGCCGAGCGGCACCAGGGCCGCGAGGCGGTAGTCGACCTGGAGCAGCTCGACGGCGGTGATCCCGTACGACCCGGCGAGCACGTCGGCGACGGCGTCGACCAGCCGGTCGACGGGCGCCTCCGTGAGGGCACTTCGTGCCCGGTCGACCGGTTCGCTCATCCCCGCTCCTCGCTCACCGGCCCGATCCGCCTCGCTGCGGAGTAGTCTCGGGCCACCATGGCCGAACTGCACGGTCCGCCGGACCCCGAGACGAGTATGGCCGCCGCGCTGGACGCGGCGGCGGGCGCCCTGCTGACCGTGTGGGAGGCGGCGCGGGAGCGGACGACCAGCCGGCTGTCCGGTGCCCAGTTGCGCGCCGTCATGGTGATCGAGCAGCACGACGGCATCAACCTGCGACGGCTCGCCAGCCGGCTCGACATGTTGCTCAGCTCGGCCAGCCGGCTCTGCGACCGGCTGGTGGCCGCGGGGATGCTGGAGCGCGAGCCCGGCCGGCTCGACCGCCGGGAGATCTCGCTGCACCTGACCCCGGAGGCCCGGCGGCTGCTGGCCGAGCTTCGCGAGGACCGGCGCGAGCAACTCGCCCGGATCCTCTCCGGCATGTCACCGGAGGGGCGGGACGCGCTGCTGCGCGGGATGCGGGAGTTCGACGAGACGGCCCGCCGGCAGGAGGCCGAGTCCGCGCCGGTCGAGCCGGTACCGGTCCGGCCCGACGCCCTCGACGACGATGCCCGGGCGCTGCCCGCTCCCCGGGACTGGCCGGCGGGTGACCCGCCGGTGGCGCGGACGGCCTGACGCCGGTACCGCAGCACCACGCCGCGCGCCGGTGCACGCGGGATCGCGCGGCGCGGCCCGCCGGGGGTCCGGTGCTCAGGCGGCGCGGGCGAGCCAGCCGGAGGGCCACGCGATGATCCGGCGGACGACCGAGCCGGCCGCGCCCACCACGGCGGCGTCCGCGCCCAGCGCGGCGGGCCGTACGGTGACCGGCGACCAGGCCGCCGTGAGCACCCGGCGGGAGATCTCGGCGAGGACCGGTGGCCGCAGCCACGGCGCGAGCGGGGCGTACCCGCCGCCGAGCACCACGGTGTCGAGGTCGAGCAGGTTCACGACGGCGGCGACCGCCACGCCGAGCGCCGTGCCGGCCTCGTGCAGCGCGTCCAGCGCGGCCGTGGACCCCGCCTCGGCGAGTTCGGCGAGGCGGGTGGCGGCGGTGTCCGCCGGCAGGTCGGCCTCGGCCAGTCCGGCGGCGGCCAGGATGGCCTCCTGCCCGGCGTACCGCTCCAGGCAGCCGCGCCCGCCGCAGCGGCAGGGGCGTCCCTCGGGCCGGACGGGGATGTGCCCGATCTCGCCGCTCCAGCCCCGGGTGCCCCGGAAGAGGGCGCCGTCCAGCACGATCCCGGCGCCGATGCCGACCTCGCCGGTGATGTGCAGGAAGCTGGCCGGGGCCGCGGGGCCGGCGTGCAGTTCGCCGAGCGCGGCCAGGTTGGCCTCGTTGTCGACCACGAGCGGGGGCACCCCGTCGACCCGCTCGGTCAGTGGCGCGTGCCCGGCGAGCAGGGCCGGCACGGGGACGTCCCGCCAGCCCAGGTTCGGCGCCAGCCGGACGGTGCCGGCGTCGTCGACCAGTCCGGGTACGGCGAGTGCCGCCCCGGCCAGGGTGAGGCCCTGCGCGGCCGCGTCGGCCCGGGCCCGTACGGCCAGCGCGACGAGCCGGGTGAGCGCGTCGGCGGGGGAGAGCGGGCGCAGGTCGGCGCGGTGCACCGTGTGGTGGCGTACCCGGCCGGCCAGGTCGACCACGCAGGCGGCCAGGTAGTCGACGTTGACCTCCAGGCCGAGCCCGGCCGGCCCGTCGCCGGCCAGCACCAGTCCCCGGGCCGGGCGGCCCGCTCCGGCGCGTGGCGCCGGCTCGGCCTCGGTGACCAGTCGGCCGGTGATGAGGTCCTCGACGACCGCGGAGACGGTGGCCCGGGTGAGGCCGGTCTCCGCGGCGAGGTCGGCCCGGGAGGGAGGGCGCTCGGCGGCGGCTATCCGGCCGAGCACCACGGCGAGGTTGAGTTCCCGCAGGCTGCCCTGGCGGACCGCCCCCACGGGTCCGGAGGTAGTCGTCACCCCTTGACAGTGCCACAGGTCACGCAAATAATTCAATCGCTGAACAAATAGCCGACACCACCTGCGGAGGCCGCCATGGCACCCCGTCCCACCCCCGCCGACAAGTTCTCCTTCGGGCTCTGGACCGTGGGCTGGCAGGCCCGCGACCCGTTCGGTGACGCCACCCGCCCCGCCCTCGACGCGGTCGAGGCGGTGCACCGGCTCGCCGAGCTCGGCGCGTACGGCATCACCTTCCACGACGACGACCTGGTCCCCTTCGGCGCGGACGCCGCCACCCGCGACCAGCACATCGCCCGGTTCCGCAAGGCGCTCGACGAGACCGGGCTGGTGGTGCCGATGGTCACCACCAACCTCTTCACCCACCCCGTCTTCAAGGACGGCGGGTTCACCAGCAACGACCGTGACGTGCGGCGGTACGCGCTGCGCAAGGTGCTGCGCAACGTCGACCTCGCGGCCGAGCTGGGCGCGCGCACCTTCGTGATGTGGGGCGGCCGGGAGGGCTCCGAGTACGACGTGGCCAAGGACGTGCGTGCCGCGCTGGACCGTTACCGCGAGGCCGTCGACCTGCTCACCCAGTACGTCATCGACCGCGGCTACGACCTGCGGTTCGCGCTCGAACCGAAGCCGAACGAGCCGCGCGGCGACATCCTGCTGCCCACCGTCGGGCACGCGCTGGCGTTCATCTCCACGCTGGCCCATCCCGAGCTGGTGGGCCTGAACCCGGAGGTCGGCCACGAGCAGATGGCCGGGCTGAACTACGCCCACGGCATCGCCCAGGCGCTCTGGCAGGGCAAGCTGTTCCACCTCGACCTCAACGGCCAGCGCGGCATCAAGTACGACCAGGACCTGGTATTCGGCCACGGCGACCTGCTCAACGCGTTCGCCCTCGTCGACCTGCTGGAGAACGGCGGCCCCCAGGGCGGGCCGGCGTACGACGGCCCCCGGCACTTCGACTACAAGCCCTCCCGCACCGAGGACTTCAGCGGCGTGTGGGCCTCCGCCGAGGCGAACATGCGGACCTACCTGCTGCTCAAGGAGCGGGCCGCCGCGTTCCGCGCCGACCCCGAGGTCGCCGAGGCGCTGGCCGCCAGCAAGGTCGCCGAGCTCGCCGTCCCGACGCTGGGCGACGGGGAGAGCTACGCCGAGCTGCTGAACGACCGCTCCGCCTTCGAGGAGTTCGACGTCGACGCGGTCGCGGCCCGGGGCTTCGGTTTCGTCCGGCTCAACCAGCTCGCCGTCGAGCACCTGCTCGGCGCGCGCTGAGGCGGTCGCCATGCCGCTCGTGGCGGGGGTGGACTCGTCCACCCAGTCGTGCAAGGTGGTGATCCGGGACGCGGAGACCGGCGCCCTGGTCCGCGAGGGTCGGGCGCCGCACCCGGACGGCACCGAGGTCGACCCGGCCGCCTGGTGGACGGCGCTGCGGGCGGCGGTCGACGCCGCCGGCGGGTTGGCCGACGTGGCGGCCGTCTCGATCGGGGGTCAGCAGCACGGGATGGTGGTGCTGGACGAGGCGGGCCACGTCGTCCGTCCCGCGCTGCTGTGGAACGACACCCGTTCGGCCGGCGCCGCCGCCGACCTGATCGCCGAGGCCGGCGGCGGCGAGGCCGGGCGCCGGTTCTGGGCCGACGCGGTGGGCAGCGTGCCGGTGGCGAGCTTCACCGCCACGAAGCTGCGCTGGCTGGCCCGGCACGAGCCGGAGCACGCCGGCCGGGTCGCCGCCGTCTGCCTGCCCCACGACTGGCTCACGTGGCGGCTGGCCGGTGCGCCGGGCCTCGCGGCGCTGCGTACCGACCGCGGCGACGCCAGCGGCACCGGGTACTGGTCGCCGGCGACCGGGGAGTACCGGTTCGACCTGCTGGAACGCGCCTTCGGTCGCCGCGTCGCGGTGCCCGCGGTGCTCGGTCCGGCGGAGGCGGCCGGGGAGCTGCGCCCGGACGCGCTCGGCACCGGGGTGCCGCAGGCTGCCGCGAGCGGGGTGTTGCTGGGCCCCGGTACCGGCGACAACGCCGCCGCCGCACTGGGCGTCGGCGCCGGCCCGGGCGACGTGGTGGTCTCGATCGGCACGTCCGGCACCGTGTTCAGCGTCGCCGAGGGCCCGTCCGCCGATCCCAGCGGCATCGTGGCCGGCTTCGCCGACGCCACCGGGCGGTTCCTGCCGCTGGTCTGCACGCTGAACGCCGCGCGTGTGCTGGACGCCGCCACGGCGATGCTCCGGGTCGGCCTGGACGAGCTGGCCGACCTGGCGCTCTCCGCGCCGGCCGGCGCCGACGGGCTCGTGATGGTCCCCTACCTGGAAGGGGAGCGGACCCCGAACCGGCCGGACGCCACCGGGGCCGTGCACGGCCTCACGCTGCGCACGTCGACCCCGGCGCACCTCGCGCGGGCGGCCGTCGAGGGGCTGCTCGCCGCGCTCGCCGACGGGCTGGACGCGCTCGTCGCCCAGGGCGCCGAGGTGCGCCGGGTGATCCTCGTCGGCGGCGGGGCCCGGTCGGTCGCGGTGCGGCGGATCGCGCCGCAGGTCTTCGGCTGTTCGGTGGTCGTGCCGCCGCCCGGCGAGTACGTCGCCGACGGCGCGGCCCGCCAGGCCGCGTGGGTCGCCCTGGGCGGTGCCGCGCCGCCCGCGTGGCACCTCGCCGGCACCGAGGAGTACGACGCCGAGCCGGTCCCGGCGATCCGCGAGCGGTACGCGGCCGCCCGCGAGCACCACCTCGACCGGGTCGGCGCGGCGGGAGACGCCGGCTGACCGCCGGGCACGGGCGGGTGGCGGCCGTGCCGTCACCCGCCCGTGACCTTGGGCTGCTTGGCTTCGGCACATGACCTTGACCCGGGGTGGGATGGCACGGGCCTGGGGCGGGACGGCGGCGCACCGCGGCTACAGCGTGGTCGTGTTCGTGGTGCTCGCCTCGCTGGACAACGTGGCGATCGGGCTGGTGCCGCCGCTGTACGGTCCGATCGCCGACGCGTTCGGTGTGCCGCAGCGCCTCCTCGGCCTGGTCACCGCGGTCAGCTTCGTGGTCAGCGCGGCGGCCGCCGTCGGCTGGGCGTACGTCGGCGACCGCGCCAACCGCAAGCCGCTGCTCATGGTCGGCACGCTCATCTGGGCGGCGGGCACCGGTGGCAGCGCGGTCGCCGGGAACTACCCGCTCTTCCTGGCCGCCCAACTGGTGGCCGCCGTGGGGCTGGGCGCCGTGGGCTCGGTCGGCTTCTCCGTGGTCACCGACCTGATCTCGCCCCGCCGCCGGGGGCTGGTCATGAGCTTCTGGGGGCTCTCGCAGGGCGTCGGCACGCTGGCCGGGACGCTGGTGGCCGGCCTGCTGGGCAACACCGACTGGCGCCGGCCCTTCCTGCTGCTGGCCGTCGTCGGCCTGGCCGCCACGGCGGCGTACCTGTTCACGTACGACATCCGGCGTGGCCAGAGCGAGCCGGAACTCGCCGACGCGCTCGCCGCCGGCGGCGACTACGACTACCGGATCAGCCGGGCCGACCTGCCGCGCATCCTGGCCCGGCGCACCAACCGGTGGCTGATCCTCCAGGGGCTCACGGCGCAGGCCGCGTTCGGCTCCCTCATCTGGCTGCCGGTGCTCTTCACCGAGCGGGCCGAGGACCAGGGCTACTCGACCGCCACCGCGGTGGTGGTGGGCAGCATCTTCGCAACGCTCTTCCAGCTCGGCGGCGTCTTCTCCATCTTCGGCGGGCTCGTCGGCGACGCGGTGCAGCGGCGTACGCCCCGCGGGCGCGGGCTCGTGGCGGCCGTCGGCGTCCTCGCCGCGGTGCCGTTCTACGTGGTGCTCTTCTTCGTGCCGATGCGCATCGACGTGCCCGACGGCGGGAGCACCGGCGCCGTGGTCGCCGCCGTGCTGGCCAGCGTGGTCACCGAGCCGACGGTCGGGCTCAGCCTGCTCACGGCGCTGTTCGCGCTCGCGTTGACCTCGGCCAACTCGCCGAACTGGTTCGCCCTGATCGCCGACGTCAACCCGCCCGAGCACCGGGGGACGGTCTACAGCCTCGGCAACCTCGTCAACGGGGTCGGCCGGGCGGCGGGCAACGGCCTGGTCGGCGTCGCGTTCCAGGCGCTGCGGGGCGCGTTCCCGCCGCCGCTGAACTACGCCGTGGGGCTCGCCGCGTTCCAGCTCTTCTTCGTGCCCACCGGCGTCATGTACTGGCTCGCCGCGCGCCACTCACCGACCGACATCGGCGCGGTCCGCGACCTCCTGCACACCCGCGCCGAGCGCCTGGAGTAGGAGGGGGGCCCTGTCGACGCGTGGCCAGGGCCCCCTCCCGCCGATCTCAGGCGCGGAACCAGACGGTCACGTCGGTCGGGACGCCACCGTCGTCGGTGAGCGGGGCGCTGGCGTGCAGCACCTCGGCCCCGGCGGGCAGCGGCACGGGCGCCGCACCGAAGTTGGTGAGCACGGTCAGCCCGCCGTTGTCGAAGATGAGCACCTCGTCGCCGGACTCCCGCCAGCGCAGCGTGCCCCGGCCGAGCCCGTGCTCGCGGCGCAGCCGCAACGCCGTCCGGTACATCTCGTACGTGGAGCCGGGCACGTCCCGCTGCCGGTCGAGGGCGTACTCGGCCCAGACCGCGGGCTGCGGGAGCCAGCTCGCGTCGGTCGGGCCGAAGCCGTACGACGGGGCGTCGGCCTCCCACGGGATCGGCACCCGGCAGCCGTCGCGCCCGCGCTGCGTGTGCCCGCTGCGCTCCCACGTCGGGTCCTGGCGGGCCTCGTCGGGCATCGTGGTGTGCTCGGGCAGCCCCAGTTCCTCGCCCTGGTAGAGGTAGGCCGAGCCGGGCAGGGCGAGCATGAGCAGCGTGGCCGCGCGGGCCCGGCGCAGGCCGAGCGCCGCGTCGGGCTGCGGGTCGCCGACGCCGATGCCGTTCGGCCGCGGCGTGCCGACCGGCAGGCCCAGCCGGGAGGCGTGCCGCACCACGTCGTGGTTGGACAGCACCCAGGTGGTCGGCGCGCCGACCGCGTCGGTCGCCTCCAGGGAGCGGGTGATCACCGCGTACTGGGCGGGTGCGGTCCAGGAGGCGAGCAGGTACTCGAAGTTGAACGCCTGGTGCATCTCGTCCGGGCGCACGTACCGGGCCAGCCGCTCGGCGGGCTCCACCCACGCCTCGGCGACGAGGACCCGCTCGCCCGGGTAGGAGTCCAGCACGCGCCGCCACTCGCGGTAGATCTCGTGCACGCCGTCCTGGTCCCACATCGGCGGGCGCGGCCGGTCCTCCTCCCGGCCGGAGAGGATCTCCTGCGGCTCCTGCCAGTCGGCCAGGTCGGCCTGCTTCACCAGGCCGTGCGCCACGTCGACCCGGAAGCCGTCCACGCCCCGGTCCAGCCAGAACCGGAGGATGTCCAGGAACTCCGTCCGCACCTCGGGGTTGTCCCAGTTCAGGTCGGGCTGGCCGGTGTCGAACAGGTGCAGGTACCACTGCCCGGGCCGCCCGTCCGGCTCGACGACGCGGGTCCAGGCCGGCCCGCCGAACACGCTCTGCCAGTCGTTCGGCGGCTGCTCGCCGTCCGGTCCGCGACCGTCCCGGAAGACGTACCGGGCGCGTTCCGGGCTGCCGGGAGCCGCGGCCCGCGCCGCGGTGAACCACGGGTGCGCGGACGAGGTGTGGTTCGGCACCAGGTCGACGATCACCCGCAGGCCGCGCGAGTGCGCCTCGGCGATCAGCTTGTCGGCGTCCGGCAGCCGGCCGAACAGCGGGTCGACGTCGCGGTAGTCGGCCACGTCGTACCCGGCGTCGGCCTGCGGGGAGGGGTAGAAGGGGGAGAGCCACACGGCGTCGACCCCCAGTTCCACGAGGTGGTCGAGGCGGCCGGTGATGCCGGGCAGGTCCCCGATCCCGTCGCCGTCGGAGTCGGCGAACGACCGCGGGTAGATCTGGTAGATGACCGCCTCGGTCCACCAGCCGGTGATCGGGTCGCCGGACGGGCTGTGCTGCGTCACGTTGCTGCTCAGGGCCTTCTCCCGTGTTGTCGTGCGTGTGCTGCCGTGGGACTCCCGTCGACGCTGGCGGGCGGTCCCCGTTAGTGTGCCCGGGGCGGCGCGGTCGACTCGCGTACGACCAGCCGAGTGGGCAGGATCACCGGTGGGCCCGGCGTGTCCGGCGGGCAGGGGTGGTCGACGGGCCGGCCACCGACCCGGTCGAGGCCCTGACCGCCGAGCGGGTCCAGCAGGATCCGCGCGGCCAGCCGGCCCTGTTCGGCCGCCGGCTGGGCCACGGTGCTGAGACCGAGCACGCCCGCGAGGTCGTGGTCGTCGATGCCGACGACGCTGACGTCCTGCGGCACCCGCAACCCGGCGTCCCGCAGCGCGGCCATGGCGCCCATGGCCATCTCGTCGCACGCCGCCACGATCGCGGTCGGCGGTTCGCCCCGGGCCAGCAGCTCCGCGGTGGCCCGCGTGCCGCCGTCGATCGTGAACTGCGACTCCACGTCGAGGCTCGGGTCGGGCCGGAGCCCGGCCTCCCGCAGCGCCTCCTGGTAGCCGCGCCGCCGGTCGACGTGGGTGGTGTAGGCCAGCTCGTCGTCCGGGTCGCCGGAGATGTGCGCGATGCGGCGGTGGCCGAGGTCGAGCAGGTGGCGGGTGGCCGTCCGCGCGGCGGCCACGTCGTCGATGCGTACGCACGGCCAGCCGGGGACGAGCGTGCCGGAGCTGATCGTGATCCCGGGCAGGTCGAGCGCGGTGAGCGCGGTGAGGTCGGTGGCGCGCAGCGGGGTGGCGACGAGCATGATGGCGTCCACCCTCTTGTGCAGGTTCGCCGTCCGCAGCACCCGCTGCCGCATCTGCTCCCGACCGCCGAGGTTGTAGAGCAGCAGGTCGTAGCCGGACTGGTGGAGGAAGTCCTCGACCGCCTCGACCACCGTCGCGAAGAACCACCGGGTGATGCGCGGCACCACCACGGCGACGGTGCCGGTGCGGCCGCCGGCCAGGCGCGACGCGCTCGGCGACACGGCGTACTGCAGCTGCTCGGCCGCGGCGAGCACCCGGCGGCGCGTCGCGGGTGAGACGGTGGGGAGGTCGCGCAGCGCCCGGGAGACGGTGGCCGTGGAGACCCCGGCCAGCCGGGCGACATCATCGATCGTCGTCACGGTTCCCCCAGCCTCGCTTCCGCGACCGCCGCCGCCCCGACCGGGGCGGCGGCGGTCGCGCGGTCAGCCCTTGACGCTGCCGGCGAGCAGGCCTCGCACGAAGTAGCGCTGCAGGGACAGGAACACGATCAGCGGTACGACGATCGAGACGAACGCGCCCGCCGTGAGGCGCTGCCACTCGTTGCCGCGGGTGCCGGCCATCTCGGCGAGCCGGACGGTGAGCGGCGCCGTCTCGTCGTTGCCGCCGGCGAAGATGAGCGCGACCAGCAGGTCGTTCCAGACCCAGAGGAACTGGAAGATGCCGAACGCGGCCAGTGCCGGCGTGATGAGCGGCAGGACGATCGTGCGGAAGATCTTCGGGTGGCTCGCGCCGTCGACCCGGGCCGCCTCCATCAGGTCGCCGGGCAGCTGCGAGATGAAGTTGTGCAGCAGGAACACCGCCAGCGGCAGCGCGAAGCAGGTGTGCGCGAACCACACCTGGGCGAACTTCTGCTCGTCGACCAGGTCCCAGGCCGGCAGCACCTGGACGCCGGCCACGGTCACCCCGGCCGAGAAGAACCGCAGCAGCGGCACGAGGGCCATCTGCAACGGCACGATCTGCAACGCGAAGATCGCGATGTAGACCCAGTCCCGGCCGCGGAAGTTCATCCACGCCAGCGCGTACGCGGCCAGCGCGGCGAAGGCGAGCGGGAACAGCACCGACGGGATCGTGATCGCCAGCGAGTTGATGAAGTAGCTGGCGAGCTGCCCCGACGAGGCGGACCGCCCGAACAGCACCTCCTGGTAGTTCTCCAGGGTGAACTGGGGGTTGGTGAAGAACGTCCACCAGCCCGTCGTCTTGATCTCGTCCTCGGGGCGGAACGACGAGACGAACAGCCCGAACGTCGGGACCGTCCACACCACCGCGATGACGATCGACACGAGCGAGGCGACGGGGCTGTTCAGCCGCCTGCGTACCCGCCCGACCCGGGTCGGGGTGGCACCGGTGCGCTGCGTTCCGGTGGGGACCGTGGGGGTTGTCGTGGTCATCTCAGCCCTCCCGCTGCTGGCGCAGGTTGCGGATCTGGTAGATCACGATCGGGATCACCAGGATGAAGAGGACGACGGCCAGCGCGGAGCCCTGGCCGTTCTCGCCGTACCGGAACGCCTGGTTGTACATCTCGTTGGCGATCACGCTGGTGTCGTAGTTGCCGTTGGTCGAGGTGCGGACGATGTCGAACACCTTGAGCGTGGCGATGGTGATGGTCACCACGACGACGATCAGCGCCGGCCGGATGCTCGGGAGGGTGATCCGCCAGAACATCTGCCACGAGGTGACCCCGTCGAGCCGGGCGGCCTCGACGATGTCCGCGGGGATGGCCTTGATCGCGGCGGAGAGCACCACCATGGCGAAGCCGGCCTGGATCCAGACCATGATGACGATGAGCAGCAGGGTGTTCAGCGGTGACTCGAGGAGCCACTGCTTCGGCTCCCCGCCGAGGCTCACCACGATCTGGTTCAGCAGGCCGATCTGCTCCTGCTCGTCACCCCGGTAGGCGTAGACGAACTTCCAGATGATGCTGGCGCCGACGAACGAGATCGCCATCGGCATGAAGATCAGTGACTTGGCGACGGCCTCGAACCGGGCCCGGTCCACCATCACGGCGTAGAGCAGGCCGATGGTGGTGGCCACGAGCGGGACCAGGAGCACCCAGACCAGGGTGTTGACCAGCACCCGGACGATGGAGCCGTCGGAGAACATCCAGCCGTAGTTCTGCAACCCCACCCACTGGTCGCTGTCCTTGTCCATGAACGACAGCAGCGTCGTGCGGATCGCGGGGACGACCAGCCCGACGACGAGCAGCAGCAGCGTCGGCAGCAGGAAGAACAGAGCGAGGAAGCCCTCCCGCTGCCGGCGCCGGGGGAGCGGGGCCCCGCTGGCGGAGGCGGCGACGAGCTGCGCCTCCCGGCGGCGGGCGAACCAGGCCGGCACCACGTCGAGAAGCAGGAGCAGGCCACCCACCACCGCGACGAAAGCGATCAGCCCGTACATCAGCATGAGGAACTTCGGCTGTTCCTCCGCGAAGTCGAACTCCATCGACCCTCCCAGGTCCTCATGGCCGGTGGGCCGGCCCGCGCGTCACGCGGACCGGCCCACCGTCTCAGATCACTTCCAGCTGCTCTCGATGCCCTGGAGCACGGACGCGGTGTCCTTGCCGTTCACCCAGTCGACCATGCCCTTCCAGAACGTCCCCGCGCCGACCGCGGCCGGCATCAGGTCGGAGCCGTCGAAGCGGAAGACCGTGCTCTGGTCCTGGAGGATCTGGACCGAGAGCTTGTCGATCGGGTTGGCGACGTTGGCCAGGTCGAGCTGCTTGTTCGCCGACACCCAGTCGCCGATCTTGGCGCGGCTGTTGGCGTACTCGCCGGAGGCCAGGTAGGTCTGGACGGCCTGCACCTCGGGCCGGTCGTTGAAGGCCGCCACGAACTCGCCGCCGCCGAGCACCGGCTTGCCCTTGGCCGGGTCGATGGCCGGGAAGTAGAAGGCGAAGACGTCGCCGTCCTCACCCACCTTGGTGCCCTCGGGCCACTGGTTCGCGTAGAAGGACGCCTGGCGGTGCAGGGCGCACTTGCCGGTGGTGATCGGCACGCCGGCCTCCTGGAAGGAGGTGGTGGCGAGGCTCTTCACGCCGCCGAAGCCGCCGTTGACGTACTTCTCGTTCTTGAGGATGGAGCCGGCGCGGTCGAGCGCCTCGGCGACCTTCGGGTCGTTGAACGGGATGCCGTGCGTGGTCCACTGGTCGTAGACCTCGGGGCCCGCCGTCCGCAGCAAGACGTCCTCGATCCAGTCGGTGGCCGGCCAGCCGGTGGCGTCACCGGACTCGATGCCGGCGCACCACGGCTTGATGCCGCTCGCCGCGATCGTGTCGCTGAGCTTGATCAGGTCGTCCCAGGTGGTCGGGACGGTCCAGCCCTTCTCCTTGAACATCTTCGGCGAGTACCAGACGAAGGACTTGACGTTCGACCCGAGCGGGGCGCCGTAGAGCGTGCCGTTCACGGTGCTGTACTTCAGCCAGTCCGGCGAGTAGTTCTGCTCGGCCATCGCCTTGGTGTCGGCGCCGACCGGCTTCAGCTTGCCCGCGTCGGCGAACCGCTTGAGCAGACCCGGCTGGGGGATGAAGGCCAGGTCGGGCGCGTTGCCGCCGTCCACCCGGACGGGGAGCTGGGCCTCGAACTCGCCGCTGCCCTCGTGGTCGATGTCGATCCCGGTGCACTCCTCGAACTGCTCCCAGGACTGGTCGAGGCGGTCGGCCTCGATGTCCCGGATCGACGAGTAGATGCTGACCTTCTTGCCGTCGTGGCCCTTGTACTTGTCGTATGCGGCGCACTCCGCGGAGTCCGCGTTGCTGCTGCTTCCCTTGTCGTTGCCGGTGCCGCAGGCGGCGGCGCTGAGCGCCAGCCCGAGTACGCCGGCGATCACGAAGGCCTGGCGTGGTCTGGCAAAGACCGCCATGCCGTCCTCCTTTCTTGCCGGCGCGGTCGTCCAGACCCGGCGCCGGTCCGATGGGCGTCCCCACATGTAAGCGCTTGCATCGGACCGGGTCCACCCCCTGTCAGACACGACCGAGTAACAATCCGGAAACCCGCCGGCCGCCCGTGGGCACGCTCCCGCGGCAGATCCCTCCCTCTTTCGATGTCTGGCGATATCTGTCACCCTGGACGCATCCGATCGAAGGTTTTCAACATAGGAGGCGCTGGATGCGTAGACGGTGGTTCAGCCTGATGGTGGCCGGTCTGCTGATCGGAGGCACCCTGGTGCCCGCGACACCGGCCATGGCCGCCCCCACCTTCAAGGTCCCCTTCCCCTGCGGCCAGGTCTGGTCCGGCCAGACCCGCACCAACCACAGCCCGGCCAACGCCATCGACTTCAACCGGACCGACGACCTCGGCGACCCGGTGGTGGCCAGCGCCCCGGGCACCGTCGACCGGGTGACCGACCTCGGCGGCACGAGCTACGGCAAGTACGTCCGCATCAGCCACGCCGGCGGCTACCACACGTACTACGCCCACCTGAACGGCTTCAACGTCTCGGTGGGTCAGAGCGTCGGCTACGGGAAGGTGATCGGCTGGGTCGGCAGCACCGGCGGGTCGACCGGGCCCCACCTGCACTACGAGCAGCGCCTCAACGGCAACGACATCCAGGTGCGCTTCAACGGCACGCTGGCGCTCTACTGGGGCACGAAGAACTACACGAGCGACAACGGCTGCTCCTCCGGCGGCACCGCCACCGGCACGGTGAACACCAGCGGCACCCCGCTGACCGTGCGCTCGGGCCCGGGCACCGGCTACACGGCCGTCGGCACGGTGGCCGACGGCACCCAGGTGACCATCCAGTGCCAGACCAGCGGCACGAGCGTCACGGGCACCTACGGCACCAGCTCGATCTGGGACCGCATCGGCGCCGGCCGCTTCATCGCCGACGCGTACGTCTACACCGGCTACGACGGGTACATCCCGAACCTGCCGCGCTGCTGACGACGACCGGCGGGGCCCGTCGTGGGGCCCCGCCGGCCGGAGCGTGCGCCCGGGGTGGTGGAACGCCGCCGTCAGCGCCGGGCGGTCGTGGAGACCCCGCCGGCGCGGGCGGTCGCGGTCCCGGACAGCACGAAGCCGGGGTCGTCGCGACCGGATGCCCCTGTCGGGAGGACGGAGCCCGGCCGCGGCGACCCCGGCGGGTCAGAGGTGCGTCCGTACGGCGTCAATTGAAGACGCTGACGCCGCCGGGGCCCACGAGCAGCCCCACGATGATGAGGACGATGCCCCACAGGATCTGCCGGCGGAACAGCGCCAGGATGCCGGCAACCACCAGTACGACCGCGAGAATCCAGAGAATCAGCTCCATGCGGTTCAGGTACCCGACACGCTCATCCGGGAAACCTCGCCCTGGTCGAGATGATCACCCAGGTGGAACACGCTGTACGCCTGCTTGATGACCGGGTGCGCGACGTTGCGGACCCGTACCCCGCCCGGCGTCGTACCGCGCTCGCTACCGGCGTGCGCGTGCCCGTGCAGGGCGAGCGCCGTCGGCGCCGAGTCGATCGCCTGGCCGAGCTGGTACGCGCCGAGGAACGGGTAGATCTCCAACGGCTCGCCGGCCAGGGTGTCCGGGACCGGCGCGTAGTGGGTGAGCGCCACCAGCACGTCGCAGTCCAGGCTCCGCAGGGCCCTCGACAGGCGGTCGGCGCTGTCGGTCGTGGTGCGGACGAACGCCTTCATCTCCGGCTCGCCGAAGTCGCTCGCGCAGCGTCCGGCGAAGCCGCCGCCGAACCCCTTCACGCCGGCGACGCCGAGCCGCCCGCCGGCGCAGTCGAGCACCACGCCGTTGCCCTCCAGCACGGTGATGCCGGCGTCCTCGAGCACCTTGACCACCTGCGGCACCTCGTCGCACTGGTGGTCGTGGTTGCCGAGCACGGTCACCACCGGCACGCCCAGCCCGCCGAACTCCTGCGCCACGCAGCGGGCCTCCGCCTCCGTTCCGTGCCGGGTGAGGTCGCCGGCGAGCAGCAGGACGTCCGCGCAGTCGGGAAGCTCCTCCAGGGCCGGCCGGAACCGGCCGACCACGTCCTCGTCCAGGTGCACGTCACCGACGGCAGCGATCCGGATCACGATGAGAACCTCCTCAGGGCAGTTGCTCGATCTGCGTCGGCGCCTCGGTGCGGATCACCCCGATCTCGGCGGTGACCGGCACGCCCGGGAACCGTTCCGCGACCCGGCGGAGGATCTCCTCCCGGCGGTGCGCGCTCTCCACCTCGCCGTAGAGCACGAGGCCCGTCTCCCGGCGGACGACGGTGATGCCCTGTTCGGCGACGGACGGGTCCTCGGCGAGCAGCCGGTGGATCTCCGCCTCGACGTACTCGTCCGGTGGTCCGATGCCGGTTTCTCGGTGCTGGCTCACGATGTCCCCTTCCCTGCCGGGGTGCCGGAGTACGGCACGACCTCGAGCCGGTCCAGCAGCACCAGGAACGCCTCGGCGTACGGCGAGTGCTGCGTCTCCTTCCGTACCCGTTCCCAGTCGATCTGCTCCCGCAGGGAGCGGGCGAGGGGCAGGCCCCGGGCGAAGTCGCAGTAGTGCTGCGAGAAGCTGAGCAACTTGTGCACCATGAGCTGGGTCGCGGAGAGGACCGGCATGTGGATCGCGTCGACCGGGCGTACCACGGTGTCGGCGAACGTCTCCTCGGTAACCGGCGTCTCGATCGGCCGGTGGATGAGATCCACCATGCGCCCGTCGTCGAAGACCTTGACCAGCCAGTCCTCCGGTGGCCGCTCGGCCGTGAAGCCCTCCGCCACCAGCGCCTCCAGCGCCCGGTCGACGTCCGACTCCCGGATGAGGAAGTCGACGTCGTGCTCACTGGAATGGCCGCCGTGCGCGTACACCGCGAAGCTGCCGCCGAGCGCGAAGGGGATCTCGGACTGCTTGAGCACGGCGGCGACCTTCTTGAGGGTGTGCAGAAGACTCTCGTCCCCGCGCTCGGCCATCTGGTTCTCCCGTCGGTCGTAACAGGCGGATGATTCCGACTTCCGTACCCGGCGTTCCGGTCGGCCACACCTGCGGCGGTGGCGGGTGGGCGCGAAACGGGCGTAACAGGTACATAACGGCGCGGCCGAGAGCGCGGGTCCGATAGCCTGGGCAAGGTGGCCAGATCACTACGGGCGCGACGCCGCCGGGGCCGGTTGCGTACGGTCGCCCTGATCGGCATCGACGGCTCCGGCAAGACCACCCAGGCGCACCGCCTCGCCGACGCGCTCACCGCGGCCGGACGCCGCGCCACCTACCACCGCAACGCGGGCGGGCGGCGCTGGCTCGGCCGGATCGCCCAACGGTTCGGACGGCCGGACG